>Ga0315907_10008366_pt1 | contig 10635 bp, 9 predicted proteins | sample LakEriMetagenome_3_FD_203525 | JGI IMG/M metagenome (GOLD analysis project Ga0315907, IMG submission 203525) | Freshwater fungal communities from buoy surface, Lake Erie, Ohio, United States - Buoy 12 MA123 | ecosystem: Environmental > Aquatic > Freshwater > Lake > Lake biofilm | place: USA...
GTCGCGCCGTAGCGCAGACGGTTCTGCACGCCGTAGGTCAGGCCGCTGTCGGTCTTCTGCGTCGCGGTGAAGACGATGCGCGCACGCTGCGTGAAGTCCGTGTTCCGGCTGTCCTCGACGATGTTCTCGCCCGCGCCGTTCTTGGCGGAATCCAGCGAGGTGTAGCCGAAGTCGACGGTGAGGTCGCCACCGAGGGTGACCGTGAACTGGGCATTGGCGGCCGAGGCGCCGACCGTGAGAGCGAGGGCCGAGGCACCCGCGAGGATGTGACGATTCATTACAGACTCCGCACGTTGTTCAACGGTGGCGCGTGCGCCTCCCGACCGGCCCGTCTTATGACCAACGGATCGGACGAACAACCGAAAGGCGTGTAAGAACGGATTCCTTCGCGCGGAGTGTGTCCGCGGACACACAAAACGCTTTAAAACTAATGATTTAACCGCCATGCGGCGTGCGGGGGCGGGCGGCGCGGCCAGCCCGCCCTTGAAAAGCCTCCGTGGCTCCTGTTTATACGGGGCCACGACCTCATGAACCGGATCACGCCGATGTCGATGCCCGCGCGCTGGGCCAGCCTCACCCTGATCGCCCTGACGCTCGCGGCGTGCGCGGGCACGCGAAACCCCGATCCGGTCTCCACCCAGGCGGAACGGGAGAACCGGGAGAGGGTCGGCAGCATCTTCGGGCCGGACGGGCTGACCTTCGGCGGCTCCCGCCGCGCACGCCCGGACGAGGAGGGCAGCGGCCTCGGCGTCAACAGCTTCCTGTGGCGCGCGGCGCTCGACACCGTCTCCTTCATGCCGGTGGTGTCGGCCGACCCGTTCGGCGGCACGATCATCACCGACTGGTTCACCCCCGGCGACCAGCCGAACGAGCGGGTGAAGGTGAACCTCTACATCCTCGACCGCCAGCTGCGCTCGGACGGCGTGCGCGCCGCCGTGTTCCGGCAGGCGCGGGAGGCGTCGGGCGGCTGGCGCGACGTTCCGGTGGCGCGCGAGACGAACACCCAGATGGAGAACGCCATCCTGGCCCGCGCGCGCGAACTGCGGATCGCCCAGAACGCGTCCCGCTGAGGGGCTTCTCCCGGGGGGCGGGACAGGGAGAGGGGATCGCCGTCCCGACGGTTCGGTCGCTGGTCACCCCGTCCCCGCCGCCACCCTTGCGCCGCCGGGCCAGCATCGCCACAATCGCCGCCCGTTCGAACCCCGGCGAAGTTCCCGAACCCCATGGCGCGCTACAATTTCCGTGAGGCCGAGGCCAAGTGGCAGCGGCGGTGGGCCGAGCGCGGCGCGTTCCGCGTCGTGGCCGACCCCGCGAAGCCCAAGTACTACGTGCTGGAGATGTTCCCCTATCCCTCGGGGCGCATCCACATGGGCCACGTCCGCAACTACACCATGGGCGACATGGTGGCGCGCTGGAAGCGGGCGGCGGGGTTCAACGTGCTGCACCCGATGGGCTGGGACGCGTTCGGGCTTCCGGCCGAGAACGCGGCGCTGGAGCGCGGCGTCCACCCGGGCAAGTGGACCTACGAGAACATCGCCGCCATGCGCGGCCAGCTGCAGACGATGGGTCTCGCCATCGACTGGGAGCGGGAACTCGCCACCTGCCGGCCGGAATACTACCGCCACCAGCAGACCATGTTCATCGACTTCCTGCGCGAGGGCCTCGCCTACCGCAAGGAGAGCTGGGTCAACTGGGACCCCGTCGACCACACGGTGCTCGCCAACGAGCAGGTGATCGACGGCAAGGGCTGGCGCACCGGGGCGCCGGTGGAGAAGCGAAAGCTCTCCCAGTGGTTCCTGAAGATCACCCAGTACGCCGACGAGCTGCTGGAGGCGCTGAAGACGCTCGACCGCTGGCCCGAGAAGGTCCGGGTCATGCAGGAGAACTGGATCGGCCGGAGCCAGGGCCTGCGGTTCCGGTTCGCGCTGTCGGACGCGCTCGGCGACCTGGAGTGCTTCACCACCCGGCCGGACACGCTCTACGGCGCCAGCTTCCTCGCCGTCTCGCCGAACCACCCGCTGGCGGCGGCGATGGCCGGGGACGACGTCGAGCTGGCCGCCTTCATCGCCGACTGCAACCGCACCTCCACCAGCGAGGCGGACATCGAGACGGCGGAGAAGCGCGGCCACCGCCTGCCCATCACGGCCGAGCACCCCTTCGTGCCCGGCTGGCGGCTGCCGGTCTATGTCGCGAACTTCGTGCTGATGGAATACGGCACCGGCGCCATCTTCGGCTGCCCGGCGCACGACCAGCGCGACCTCGACTTCGCGCGCAAGTACGCCCTGCCCGTGAAGCCCGTGGTCGTTCCCGACGGCGCCGACCCCGCCACCTTCGCCGTGGGGACCGAGGCCTATGTCGGGCCCGGGCGGCTGGCCAACTCCGCCTTCATGGACGGCATGGCGGTCGAGCAGGCCAAGGCCGCCGCCATCCGCCGGATCGAGGAGATGGGCCGCGGCCAGGGCACCACAATGTACCGGCTGCGCGACTGGGGCGTGTCGCGCCAGCGCTATTGGGGCTGCCCCATCCCGGTCGTCCACTGCCCGTCGTGCGGCGTGGTGCCGGTGCCGAAGGACCAGCTTCCCGTCACCCTGCCTGACGACGTGACCTTCGACGTGCCGGGCAACCCGCTCGCCCGCCATCCCACGTGGAAGCACGTGGCCTGCCCCGCGTGCGGGGGCAAGGCGGAGCGCGAGACCGACACGCTGGACACCTTCATCGATTCGAGCTGGTACTTCCTGCGCTTCGCCAGCCCGCGGTACGAGGACGGCGCCTTCGACCCGGCCGCGGTCGCCTACTGGCTGCCGGTCGACCAGTACATCGGCGGGGTGGAGCACGCGGTCCTCCACCTCCTCTATTCCCGTTTCTGGACCCGGGCGCTGACCCAGTGCGGCCATCTGGACCTGGGCGAGCCGTTCGCCGGCCTGTTCACCCAGGGCATGGTGACCCACGCCACCTATCAGGACCCCGCCGGCAAGTTCCTCCTGCCCGAGGAGGTGGAGAGCCGCGAGGGCCGGGCCGTGCGCATCGGCGACGGTGCGCCGGTGACGGTGGGTGCGGTCGTGAAGATGTCGAAGTCCAAGAAGAACGTGGTGGATCCGGAGGCGATCATCGGGGCCTACGGGGCCGACGCCGCCCGCCTCTTCATGATGTCCGACAGCCCGCCCGAGCGAGACCTGGAATGGACCGAGGCCGGCATCGACGGGGCGTGGCGCTACGTCAACCGCCTGCACCGCATGGTGACGGAACCCGCCTGCCCGCTCCCGCCCCCCGGCGCACCGATGCCGGCGGAGGTCTCGGCCAAGGCGACGGTCGCGCGCAAGGCGACCCACAAGGCGATCGCCGCCATCGGCACCGACCTCGAGCGGTTCCACTTCAACAAGGCCGTCGCCCGGGTGCGCGAACTGTCGAACGCGCTGGGCGAGCTCGACGGGAAGACCGCGGGCGAGGACTGGGCGCTGCGCGAGGGGCTGGAGACGCTGGCGCGCCTCGTCGGCCCGATGATGCCGCACCTGGCCGAGGAACTCTGGGAGGCGCTGGGCCATTCCGCGTGGCTGGTCGACACCGCGTGGCCCGTGGCCGATCCGGCGCTGGTGGCCGACGACACGGTGACCATCGCCGTACAGGTGAACGGCAAGAAGCGGGCGGAGATCACCCTGGCCCGCGACCTGCCGCAGGCGGAGGCGGAGGCCGCGGCGCTGGCCGACCCGGCGGTCGCCCGTGCGATGGAGGGCAAGCCGGCGCGCAAGGTCATCGTCGTGCCCAACCGCATCGTCAACGTCGTGGTCTGAGCCATGGACGGCCACCCTTCTCGCCGCGCCTTCCTGCTCCTGGGCGCCTCGACGCTGGTCGCCGGATGCGGGCTGCGGCCGCTCTACGGCGGCGGCTCGGCCCAGGCGGACGCGCGGGGCGATCTGGCGGCCGTGCGCATCGACAGCATCCCGGACCGGAACGGCCAGATCCTGCGCAACCGGCTGATCGACCGCTTCTATGCCGAAGGCGGCCCGCAGCCCTGGCGCTACGATCTGACGGTCGCGGTCACGGTCAGCGAGGGGCGGGCGGGCCTGCGCGCCAACGACACCGCGACCCGCCGCACCCTGACCGCCAACGCCTCGTTCCGCCTGTCGCGGCGGGACACGGGGGCCCTGATCGCGTCGGGCAGCGTGGTCCAGAACGACACCTTCGCCTTCCAGGAGGCGCAGTACGGCGTGCTGGTCGCGCGGGAGACGGCGACCCGCGACCTGCTGGACGCCGTGGGCGACCAGATCGCCACCCGCGTCGCGCTGGCCTTCGCGCGGGAGACGTGAAGCTCGCGCCCGCCCGGATCGAGGCCTTCCTCAAGGCGCCCGATCCCGCGGCGCGCGCGATCCTCGTCCATGGCCCCGACGCCGGCCTCGTGCGCGAGCGGGCCGTGGCGCTGGGGCGCACGGTGCTGCCCGACCTCTCCGACCCCTTCCGCGTCGCCGAGATCACCGGCGACCAGGTGGAGCGCGACCCGGCCCGCCTCGCCGACGAGGCGGCGGCGATCGCGCTGACCGGCGGGCGGCGACTGGTCCGGGTGCGGGGTGCTGGCGACGCCACGGCCGCGATCTTCGCCGCCTTCCTGAAGGACATGCCGGGCGGGGACAGCCTCGTCGTGGTGGAGGCGGGCGACCTCGACGGCCGGTCCAAGCTGCGCGCCGCGTTCGAGGCGGCCCCGAACGCCGCCGCCATCCCCTGCTATGTGCAGGAGGAGGGGGACCTCCGGAAGGTGATCGCCGAGCAGCTGCGCGCGGCGAACCTCGCCGCGGCGCCCGAAGCACTCGACCTGCTGGCCTCCAACCTCGTCGGCGATCGCATGGTCGCGCGCGGCGAGGTGGACAAGCTGATCCTCTACATGGGCGGGAAGGCCCGCGTGGAGGAGGCGGACGTCCGCGCCGCCATCGGCGACAGCGCGGGCACCGATCTCGACGATCCCGTCTGGGCGGCGGCGGAGGGGGACTATGCCGCGACCGACCGGGCGCTGAACAAGCTGTTCGAGCGGGGGGAGAACCCGGTGCCGCTGCTGCGCACGGCACAGCGGCACTTCCAGCGCCTTCAGCTGGTCGCCGTCCGCACCAAGGCGGGCGAGCCGCTGGAGGGGATCGGGCGGGAGCTCTATGGCCCGATCTTCTTCAAGCTGAAGGACGCCGTCGGGCGGCAGGCGCGGATCTGGTCGCCCGACCTCGCGGCCCGCGCGCTCGACCGGCTGCTGGAGGCGGAGGCGGAGTGCAAGCGCACCCACTGGCCGGCCGAAACCGTGTGCGCCCGCACCTTCTTCCAGATCGCGCAGATGGCGGCGCGGGGCGCCGGCCCGGCGGGGCGGGGGCGGCGGTAGGCGTCGGGGCCGGCCTCATGCTTCGACGGGCCCATGCTTCGACGGGCCCATGCTTCGACGGGCTCGGCATGAGGACAGCCCCCCGACCTCGTCCTGAGCCCCTCGTCCTGAGCCTGTCGAAGGACGAGGGGGGCGACGGCACCGCCGCCCCCGTCGCCTCACCCCCTCGGCAGGTTCGTCGCCGTCTGTCCGAACAGGACCTTCTTCGCGTCCTCGTTCACCGTCGGCGCGGCGTTCGGGTTGACCTCCGCGACCCGCGCATAGGCGCGCTCGACCGCCGGCCGCGCCTTGATGGCGTGGAACCAGCGCTTCAGGTTCGGGAAGTCGTCGAGGTTCTGGCGCTGGCGCTCGTGCGGCACGATCCAGGGATATGCGGCCATGTCGGCGATCGAATAGTTGCCGGCGATGAACGCCCGGTCCGCGAGGCGCCGGTCGAGCACGCCATAGAGGCGGTTCGTCTCCTTCACGTAGCGGTCGATCGCATAGGGGAGCTGCTCGGGCGCGTACTGGACGAAGTGATGGTTCTGGCCGGCCATCGGGCCGAGGCCTCCCATCTGCCACATCAGCCACTGGGTGACCTCGGCCTTGCCGCGGGCGTCCTTGGGAAGGAACTGTCCCGTCTTTTCGCCGAGATAAAGAAGAATGGCCCCGCTCTCGAAGACGCTGATCGGCGCGCCACCGTCCGTAGGCGTCGTGTCGAGTATCGCGGGAATGCGGTTGTTCGGAGAAATCTTCAGGAAGTGCGGCTGGAACTGCTCGCCCTTGCCGATGTGGATCGGGAATATCTTGTACTCGACGCCGGCTTCTTCCAGAAAGATCGTGATCTTGTGGCCGTTCGGCGTGGTCCAGTAGTAGAGTTCGATCATTGGCGCGCGTCCCTTCGTCAGGGGGTTGCGGGGATGGACCGATGTGATGCCGCCGCGGGGTGCCGGTCAACCACCCCCGACGCATGGCGCCTTCACGTTCCGGTCAAGCCCGCCGCCCCTCGGCTGCCCGGGGTTCCAGCAGGGCAGCCAGCGCCGCGGGATCGGTCACGGGCGGCGAGCAGGTCTGGCCCCGGCAGACGTAGGCCGCGGGCACGCCGCCCACCGTCCCCTTCCCCGCCGCGGGATGGTCCGCCGGCAGGTCGGCGCCCGGCGCCACGGGTACCAGGATCCGGTCGGGCATCGAGCGGTCGAGCACCGTTCGCCGCAGCGCCGTGGCGGCGGGGTCGTCCGCGCCGCCGACCACCACCACCTGCACCGCGCTCGCCACGAAGGCGGCGGCGTTCAGGAAGCTGGCGAGGGGGAAGAAGTTGCGGACCACCTCGCCGGCGAAGGCGGCCTCGAGGTCGGCCGCGCGGTCGGCGTTGCGCCCCTCCCCCGTCAGGTGCCAGAGGCGGCCGAGCACGCCCAGCATCGTCCCGTTGCCCGACGGCGTCGGGCTGTCGTAGGCGGTCTTCGTTCGCACGATCAGGCGTTCGGCGTCGTCCGCCGTGAGGAAGTAGCCGCCGCGCTCCCCGTCCCAGAAGTGCCGGTCGACGACGTCGACCCAGCCGCGTGCCGCGGCGAGGAACCGCCCCTCGCCCGTCGCCTCGAACAGGGCGAGCGCCGCGCGGGCCATGTCGGCGTGGTCGTCCAGCGTGCCCGTCGGGCCGAGGCGGCCGAGGCGACAGGCGTGGTGCAGGCGCCCGTCGGTCTGCATGTGGTCGCGCACGAAGTCAAACGCCCGCACGGCGGCCGCCACCCAGCCCGGCATGCCGAAGACCGATCCGGCGTTGGCCAGCGCCGCGATCATCAGCCCGTTCCAGTCGGCCAGCACCTTGTCGTCCCAGCCCGGGCGGATGCGCGTGTCCCGCCGCGCCAGCAGGACCGAGCGGCAGGCGGCAAGGCGCGCCTCGATCTGCGGGTCCCTCAGCGCCGTGTCCTCGCGCCGGTTGAGGATGTTCGTCTCCTCCCAGTTGCCGTGGGCGGTCACGTCGTAGGTCCGGCAGAAGAGGTCCGCGTCCTCGCCGAGCAGCGCCTCGATCTCCGCGCGGGACCAGACGTAAAAGCGCCCCTCCACACCCTCGCTGTCGGCGTCCAGCGTGCTGGCGAAGCCGCCGCCGACGCCCTCGTGCGGGGTCGCCACCATCTCGCGCAGGACCCAGGACGCCGTCTCCCGCACCCGCTGCTCGTAGAGCGGCTCGCGCGTCTCCTGCCAGACGAGCGTCAGCATGTCGATCAGCGCCGCGTTGTCGTAGAGCATCTTTTCGAAGTGCGGGACGAGCCACTGGTCGTCCACCGAATAGCGCGCGAAGCCGCCGCCCAGATGGTCGTAGATGCCGCCCTGGCACATCTGGGTGAGCGTGTGCGTCACCGCCGCCCGGAACGGCTCGCGCCGCGTGTCGAGCCAGCGCCGCCAGAGGAGTTCCATGATCCCCATCTGCGGGAATTTCGGCGCCTGGCCGATGCCGCCCCAGGCCGGGTCGACCTCGCGCAGCAGGCGGTCGCCGATCTGGGCCACCGTCTCCTCGTCGACGACGGTGCCGGCGCGGTTCTCCGCCAGACGGCCGAGCGCCTCGCCCAGCGCCTCGACGTTCCGGCGGACCTTGTCCGGCTCCTTCGCGTGGGTGTCGGCGACGCCCCGCAGCACGTCCGGAAACCCTGGCCGGCCCCAGCGGCTCGCCGGCGGAAAGTAGGTGCCGCCCCAGAAGGGCTCCGCGTCGGGGGTGAGGAACATGGTCAGCGGCCAGCCGCCCTGCTGGCCCAGCATGGCGAGTGCGGACTGGTAGATGGTGTCGAGGTCGGGCCGCTCCTCCCGGTCCACCTTGATGTTCACGAACAGCGCGTTCATCTGGGCGGCGATGGCCTCGTCCTCGAAGCTCTCGTGCGCCATGACGTGGCACCAGTGGCAGGCGGCGTAGCCGACCGAGAGGAGGACGGGGACGTTGCGCGCCCGCGCCTCGGCGAAGGCGGCCTCGCCCCATGGCCGCCAGTCGACGGGGTTGTCCGCGTGCTGGAGAAGGTAGGGGGATGTCTCCCGGGCCAGCGCATTGGGCATGGGGCACTCTCGGCGGTGACGGATCGGCTCGATTCAACAGCCGGCGTGGCCTGTCGGCACGACCGCCCGGACCGTGCTAGTCTCGCAAAGATGCGAGGTGGAACCAACCCTTTGCGCGACCGGGAGATTGGGCCATGAAGATCACCGTCGACGTGGACTGCACGCCCGAGGAGGCCCGCGCCTTCTTCGGTCTCCCCGACGTCCGTCCGATGCAGGAGGCGCTGATGAAGCAGCTCCAGGACCGGATGAGCGCGTCGCTCAATGCCATGGACCCGGAGACGATGATGCGGACCTGGATGCCGGCCGGGATCCAGGGGTTCGAGCAGTTGCAGAAGATGTTCTGGTCGCAGATGAACGCCGCGATGGGAAAGGACCCGAAGAAGTGAGCGACGAGCGCCCCTACTACGCCCTCCACGTCTTCTGCTGCACGAACGAGCGGCCCGAGGGGCATCCCCGCGGCTCGTGCGCGCGCAAGGGCGCGGAGCGGCTGCGCAACTACATGAAGGCGCGGGCGAAGGAACTCGGCATTCCCGGCACGCGGATCAATGCCGCCGGCTGCCTCGACCGGTGCGAGCTGGGGGCGACCCTCGTCGTCTATCCGGACGGCGTCTGGTACACCTACGCGAACGAGGCCGACCTCGACGAGATCCTGACCGTGCACCTCCAGGGTGGCCGGGTCGTGGATCGGCTGCGCCTCGCGGTGGACCAGAAGGAGCTGCGGCCGGAGCAGGTCGGCGTCCGCACCTGACCGCTGGACCGGTGATGACCGGCCCGGCAACGATCTTCGCGCTGGCGTCCGGGGCGGGGGCCGCGGGGGTGGCCGTCGTGCGGGTCTCCGGGCCCGGGGCGGGGGCGGCGCTGGTGGCGCTGACCGACCGCCCCCTGCCCCGCCGGCGGGTGGCGACGCTCCGCCGGCTCGTCGATCCCGCGTCGGCCGAGACGCTGGACGAGGCGCTCGTCCTCTGGATGCCGGGCCCGGCCAGCTTCACCGGCGAGGACGTGGTCGAACTCCACATCCATGGCGGGCGCGCCGTCGTCGCCGGCGTCGTCGACGCCCTGGGCCGACGGGCCGGCCTGCGCCCCGCGGAGCCCGGGGAGTTTACCCGCCGCGCCTTCGAGACCGGCCGGATGGACCTGACCGCGGCCGAGGCCGTGGCCGACCTCGTTGCAGCCGAGACGGTGGCCCAGCGGCGCCAGGCGCTGCGCCAGATGGGCGGTGCGCTCGCCCGTCTCTATGACGGCTGGCGGGAGCGACTGGTCCGCGCGCTGGCCCATGTGGAGGCCGCGATCGACTTTCCGGACGAGGATCTGCCGGGCGGCATCCTCGGGGCCGCGACGGGCGAGGTCGCGGCGCTCGAGGTCGCCATCGGCGCCCATCTCGACGACGGCGGTCGTGGCGAGCGGCTGCGCGCGGGTGTGTCGGTCGCCATCGTCGGCGCCCCGAACGCGGGGAAGTCCTCGCTTCTGAACGCGCTGGCCGGGCGCGACGTCGCCATCGTGTCGGCGCGGGCGGGCACGACGCGGGACGTGATCGAGGTGCATCTCGACCTGGCCGGCTGCCCCGTGATCCTCGCGGACACCGCCGGCCTGCGCGAGACCGACGACGAGATCGAGGCCGAGGGCGTGCGCCGCGCCCGCGCCCGCGCCGCCGCCGCGGACCTGACGGTCGCCCTGTTCGACGCGACGACGGCGCCGGACGACGCGACGCGCGCGCTGGTCGGGCCGGAGACGATCGTGGTCCGGTCCAAGGCGGACCTGGGGGCGCCGCTCGGCGGGATTGGTGGCCTGCCCGTCTCCGCGCGGACCGGTGCAGGGCTGGCCGAGCTTCTGGCCCGGCTGACGATGGCCGTGACGGACCGGTTCGCCGCCGCGGACCAGCCGGCCCTCACCCGCGCCCGCCATCGGTCGGCGCTGATTGAGGCGCGCGACGCGCTCGCCCGCTCGCGATCGGCCCGCCTGCCCGAACTGGCGGCGGAGGACCTTCGCCTCGCCGCCCGCGCGCTCGGTCGGATCACGGGCCGCATCGACGTGGAGGATCTTCTCGACGTGATCTTCCGGGACTTCTGTATCGGGAAGTGACCGGGCCGGGTGTTTCACGTGAAACAGCCCGCCTTGCCCGGCCGCTCTCTTGCCTGAACGGCACGCCTGCCTGTATCACCCCGCCCATGCGGAGCGTCGACGTCATCGTGGTGGGGGGCGGGCATGCCGGGTGCGAGGCGGCGGCCGCGGCCGCGCGCCTCGGCGCCCGTACGGCGCTGGTC
>Ga0315907_10008367_pt1 | contig 10634 bp, 10 predicted proteins | sample LakEriMetagenome_3_FD_203525 | JGI IMG/M metagenome (GOLD analysis project Ga0315907, IMG submission 203525) | Freshwater fungal communities from buoy surface, Lake Erie, Ohio, United States - Buoy 12 MA123 | ecosystem: Environmental > Aquatic > Freshwater > Lake > Lake biofilm | place: USA...
TTTCAGCAAAATATCAAAGTTACAAAACCGCAAATCTATGATGAAATAATAAAACTTGTGCATAAAATAGCTTCCGTCGGAGAAATCGTTTGATCAGTTTTTTTGTTTTAGTCATTGTTTATTTTGCCTTCTCCTGGGGTCTTCCTTGGCACAAAATTCCATCAACAATTTCTTTTTCGTATGTCTTTGATCTGCTCTTTGCTTTAGGTGTTTCTTTTTTCTTTCGCCTCCCTTGGAAGTTCAAGTGGGATATTAATAAGCAGACGTTGAAAGCTTTAGGGGAAGTGTTCGCTCTGGCCTTAGGTGCTATTGGTGCCATTTGGTATATGGATATAGAACTTCCTTTTAGACTTGTTCAAAACCTGGAGTGGCATTTGCTTATTTTTGCCCCCATTTTAGAAGAACTCGTCTTCAGACAAACTTTCCAGAGAGTTCTTATTGCTAATGTTGGTGGTAAGCGAGTGACCTCAATGCTTGTGGCGGCCATATTTGCTTTTTCTCACCTAGTGGGCCTCATGGTTTTGCCAGTTGAGTATGTTCCCTTTATTGGTTTTCAAGTTTTCTATACTTTTGTTCTAGGTGTTATTTGTGGTCAATCACTGCTTAAATTTCACTCCATTCTAGCTCCCATAGGGATGCATTTTATTTTTAATTTATGCTTTTATCTTGCTCTGCAGCTAGAGGTCATCTAGTCTTGCCCTTTTCTTTACTTTAAATTCCCTCTTTGCTATATTGCGCAAAAATTATCCCCCAGTCTTAGACTTAATAACTAATGTTTTGAGGGCCCTATGGAAAACACAAAATTGCCAACTGTAAAAGTTGGAGAACTCGAATTTCCCCCGCGTAAAGTTTGGATGAAAACTTATGGCTGTCAGATGAATTATCATGACAGTGAAAGAATTATGTCCCATTTGTCAGGAATGAATTTTACAGTGACTGAGACTCAATCCGAAGCTGATCTTGTGATTTTCAACACCTGTGCTGTGCGAGATTTGGCAAACCAAAAATTTTACTCACATTTAGGTGAAACAAAAAAACTTAAAACCAATCCAGAGATCAATCCAGAGACTGGCCTTAAAAAAGATGTGATCGTTGCTGCTGGTGGGTGTATTGCTCAGACTGAAGGTAAGGATCTCATTGCTAAATATAAGCAACTCGATTTCGCATTCGGGACTGATGTTGTCGATAATATAGGAGAGATGGTTTATCGCGCTTATGCAGGTGATAAAAAATTTGCCGTCACATCTTGGGATAAGTCTGAGAATTATTCAATCGAAACCAAAATCACTCATGGTTCACCAATGGCCTTTGTTAATATCATCAAAGGTTGTGATAAGTTTTGTTCGTACTGTATTGTTCCTTTCACTCGGGGACGTGAAAAATCTCGTCGCCTAGATGAAGTCGTAAAAGATGTGAAAAGATTAGTTGAATTTTCTGGTGTTCAAGAGGTGATGCTCTTGGGGCAAAATGTAAATTCATTTGGAAAAGACAATGAAGAATCATTGGCGCAATTAATTCTTGAACTAGATAAAATTGAAGGTTTGCAGCGTCTTCGTTATACCACTTCACACCCTTATGATGTGACAGATGATCTGGTAGAAGCACATAGAACGGCAAAAAAACTCGCCAATCATCTGCATTTACCAGTCCAGTCCGGATCAAATACTGTTCTTCAGCGAATGCTTCGCGAATATACTATTGAACATTATATTTCTCTGATTCAAAAAATGCGTGCTGCAAATCCTGAAATGATTATTTCAACTGACATAATTGCTGGATTTCCAAATGAAACTGAAGAAGAGCACCAAGCCACGCTTAAGCTTTTAGATGAGGCACAGTTTGATTTCATTTATGCCTACACCTTTTCTCCGCGTAAAGGGACAAAAGCTGCCAGGATGAGTGATGTGCTCACAGATGATATTCGTGGTCGTCGCTTGCGAGAGATACAGGAAAAACAATTAAACATTCAGGCCAATCTTCGAAGCCAGATGATTGGTAAAACCTATCGTATTTTAGTTGAAGAGAAAGGGCTTAATAAGGGTATTTTAAAGTGGACAGGACGCACGAGCTGTTATCGTTTAGTGCATTTTGAGCCTGAAGTTGAAGGGAAGGACTACCAGTGGCACTGGGTTGATGTGGAGATCACCTCGGCCACAGCTTTGTCTACTCAAGGTAAAGTTATTCGAGATTTAGGTAAAAATATTCAGTGAAAATAATTCTTTTTGTTATTGCCTGGATTAGTTTTTGTCTTGGAGTAGTGGGAGCCTTTCTGCCAATCCTGCCAACAACTCCATTTTTGATTTTATCGGCTTTCCTCTTTTCAAAAACATCTCCAAGATTTCATCAATGGATCTTGAATCTTCCTATCGCAGGTTTGGCGATTCTTGATTGGCAGGAAAATCGAGTCATAAAAACCAGAGCAAAATTTCTTTGTGCCAGCATGATCCTTCTGTCTTGTTATCTGATCTGGACTCGAGATTCGATTCATTTGGCGATAAAAATACCTGTCAGTATGATCTTAATAGGTGTGGGAAGTTTTGTTGTGACGAGAAAAAGTCGAGTCAGACCATGAAAATCAATCTCTTTTTTTTAATCCTGATCTTCTTTATTCCTGGCTGCGCGAAGTTGAGTTATCTGACGGCCCAAGGATTTGGTCAGGCCAAACTTCAGTGGAAGGGGAGAGAAAATGTAGAGGTTCTTAAGGATCCCAAGATTTCACCCGCTCATAAACGTAAGATTGAATTAGTAGAAGATTATAAAAAATTTTTCTATTTTTATTTTGATCAGAAAAAATCTCGCATCTATTCTAAAACCACGATTCTTGATGATAAAGCGGTCACATATCTTGTGATTGCAAGTCCACATACAAAAATGAAGGCCCATGAGTTTGAATTTCCTATAATGGGAAGCTTTCCTTACTTGGGTTTTTTTAATTTGGATTCAGCAAAATCATTTGCCAGCGATTTAGAGGAAGATGAAAATCTTGTGACATGGATTCGCCCCGTTTATGCCTATTCAACTTTGGGATATCTTGAAGATCGTATTCTCTCTTCTTTCTTTTATTATGATGATCTTGAACTGGCCGAACTTATTTTTCATGAACTTTTTCACACCGTCTTTTTCATAAAAGATGAAGTGGATTTGAATGAGAACTTGGCAAACTTATACGGTAAAGAATTGCTGCAAGAATTTTTTAAGGATCGACCTGAGCTCATTGAGTATCTTGAAAAAGAAAAGAAAAAAGAGCAATTAGATCGAAGAGTGGTTGAGCTTATTAGCATTCTTCAAGATGAATTTGATAAACTTGGGGCCTTCATTACTGATAAGAAAGCTGATGAGCTTACCCAAAGATTCATTACTGAGATCTTTAGGCCAGATTTAAAATCCATGTGCAAGGAACTCATGCTAGATCCTGAGGATTGTGAGTATAAGGACAATTGGAATCAGGCGACCTTTGCCGCGTTTTTAACCTATGAAGAAGAGCAAGATTTCTTAAAAGACCTTAAAGGTAAGTTGAATTTAAATTTAAAAGATTTTTTAGTCTGGCTTAAAAAAGAATATAAAAATTTTACTCCTGATAAAACGGTCACAAGTTTTACTGATCATCTCAAGGCAAAAGGTAAAGATGCGCCACTTACTTCTCATTGATCCACTTGAAAAATTAAATATAAAAAAAGATTCAAGTTTGATGCTGGCCCTCTCGCTTCAGAAAAGAGGTATTGAGACTTACGTTTTTTTTGAAAAAGACTTTGCTGTCCATAATCAGGGGAAACAAAAACTCGATGTTTATAAATTTAGAGGTCATTTTAAAGAGGATGGCATTTATCTAGAGTCTTTTGAATTATCCTCAGTTGAAACGATTGAGATGAACTCAATGGATTTAGTGCATATGCGTTTAGATCCACCTTTTGATAGTCGCTATTTGAGAATCCTTTGGATGCTTGATGAGTTGTGTGAGAGAGGGGTCCGTGTTCTTAACCACCCACGTGGGATTATGCTCTTTAATGAAAAGCTTTATGCTTATCGTTCTGAGGGGGCGATTCCAAGTTTTATTGGTTCAAATGTTGATTTAGCAGAGGATTTTCTTCAGCACCTCACCTTAACTCCCACTGACGTTATTTTAAAGCCCCTTGATCTCTATAGTGGAATCGGGGTTGAGAAGTTATCTCTCCTGAATTGGAAAGAGCGCTTTGTTGATAAAGTGAAAGAATTGGGTGGACCGGTTATCATGCAGCCTTTTCAAGCTGCTGTTGCACAAGGTGAGATACGATCGCTTTATTTTGGGGACCAAGAGATAGGGACTATTTTAAAAATACCAAAATCAGGAGAATTTCTTTCCAATATTGCTCAGGGGGCGACATTTAAAAAGTACGAACTTTCATCTCTAGCGCGTGAGCGTTGTGAAAAAATTGTGAAGGAGCTAGAAAAATTTGGAGTCTATTGGGTTGCCTTCGATATTTTAGGTGACTCGATTAGCGAAGTGAATATCACTTGTCCTGGTCTTTTGGTCGAAGTGAGCTACGCCCACCAAAAGAACTTGGCGGACGTCGTGATTGATCTCATTAATCAAAAGTTTTAGTACCATCAGCGGCGACTTCAATGTCCATGGCCCAGCAGTCAAATGATCGGACATTTTTATAGGAATTACAGCTGGTAAAGCCAGTAGTCCAGTTCCAGGAAGAACAGGCCTGATTGGCCTTTACTTGATCGACGGTAACAACAAGACCTACCTGGCCTGGGTTTTGGTTAATGTATTGAGAAAGATCCACTGCAGATGAACAAGAATTGACTCCCGTCGTGAAAGGCCCTTTTGTATCAAGAAATGTTACGGCATTTGAAGCATTGACTCCGTAAACTTTTACGTAATATTGAAGCTTAGTGTATCCAGGAAAGGTGGAGCCAGGCATGTTTCGTCCATAGCACATCGTATCTGTTTGCGCAGCATCCGGTTGTGCTTTCACTTTGAAGCGAACTTTTAGTGTCGAGTCCGTCATGTAAAAAACTTTCGCCTGAGCAACACTCTTGAGCATAGGAGAAGTGTTGAGATAATTTGGAGCTTCAGGTGCAAAAGGAGAGTAAAGAATACTTCCAGTCGTTAGACCGGCCAGGGTGATTGTTCCTTTACGCGTATTAAAAGCGCTCTCCATTCCCTCAGGAATTGTTGGTTCCGAGCAAGACCCTTGTGGTACTCCACCTGGATATTGGACTCCCCAGTTTGGATTCACAGTCGTTGAAGAACCTGGACAGCCACTTGCACTTGGAGTGAGGTTACAGTTTGTTCCATTTGCTAAACACCCATAGGCCCCTGGATAAACACTGCAATAGTTAGGGCAGTTAGGGAGCACTGGTGCAATACAATTTCCTCCAGTACTGATTCCCGTTGTTCCGCCAGTGGTAGTGCCCGATGTTGTGCCTCCACTTGTAGTCGTACCAGTTGTTCCAGATGTTGTTGATCCAGGACAACCATTTATGCCCGGGTTAGATTGACAGAAGCCTGGGCATCCTGGACTTGTCCAGTAGCCTTGACCACTACAATTAGAGTAGGGATTTGATGAGTTCGAATTTTTTGTCACCGTTTTTTCTTGGCAGGCGGCCAAAGTCAGAGTGAATATCGCCCATAAGATGACTTTAAATTGATATTTCATAGATAGCCTTTAATGACGGAAATATTTCCGCGCTAAGTTCCTTGTCAGTGCTTTTCGGAAGTTAAGTGAAAAACTTGATAAGACCAGATGTTTAAATAGTTAAGTTGTTGAAATCTTATTTAGATGCTTAGTTTTGTCGGGTTTTGACCCCTTGTAGGCCCGTCTTATTCATGGGTAAGATTAAAGAATGAATAGATCAGATTTTTTTCATTTAGTTCAGCCTCTTACTTCAAAACTCTATCGTGCCGGTTACTGCTTAATGCCCGATGATTTACAGGTAGAGCAGCTTGTTATAGATGCCTTCAATGGTTATTTAATACGCGAGAAGAAAAGTATTTTAGAGCATAAGGATCTCAATCAATATTCAAAAAAAGACTTGCAGGTTCAAAGACGAATATTTTTTAAAGGGATTTTAAAATATCTTTCAGATATTGGAGTGAGAAGATCTCTTCAGATGTCTGATCAAATGAACAGATCAAGGCCTCATGACTTTCAATCATTTTTTAAACTTGATCCTCGCGTTCGTCTGACTCTATGCCTGAGATATGATTTTCAATTCACAACAAATGAAATTGAAGACATAACAGGAATGACCCGTTATGAGGTGATTGAGAAGCTTCATAATGGAAGATACTTGCTACTTCATGATTTTAATCAAGGGGTGATGTTGTGAATTTAGAAATCAACTCAAATCAAGTTCACTCTTACCAAAAGAAAGTAATGAGTTATCTTGATGGCTCAATGACAAATGAAGAGCAAGCAGAATTTGAAGCTCAAATAAGAACAAATCCAGAGATAGAAGCTCTTGTGAAGAGCAAAGAAGATGAACTGATGTTGCTAAAAAGTCTCATCCCTGCAGCTCAGGTTACGCCGGAGACACTGAGTTCTTTAGAGGCCGAGATGAAGCTCTCTGTCTTTAATCTATTAAAGAAAGAACCGAATACTGTTTCTGACAGAGTTCGAAATTTTTGGGAAGAGTGGACTAACCGTTAAGTTGTAAGGAAATAAAGACAGTAAATTCTCCATTCTCTACCCAGAGCTCTTTTGGAGGATTTTGGAGAGTGTCCATTCTCTTGAGTACATTTTCAAAAAACGACTGAAGCTTATCAATATTTGTCCAGCGAACCATCTTAATTTGTTTCAAATTTCCCTGCCCATCAAAAACTAATCGGCCTGTTAGAATTTGCTTTGATTCTGTTAGCGGAAAATGCAGGTGGGGGTTTTTGAGTTCAAATTCTTTAAGCTCTGACGAGAGAGAAGCAACATACTTCATCGCCCCTCGTCTCAAAAAGCCGTAAAGCTTTAATTCTGATTCATTAAGCTCATCCAGCTTTTTACCCTCTGGAAGTTCAAAGTTGAGCGCCATCTTTTTTGAATTGAGTAAATTTTGTGTGGTTGAGCTTGAGGAGTCTCTGGCCATCTTTTTAAAATCTTCAGAGTCATACCGAAGTCCATTAAGGGCCGTTGTATGAACTGGTCTTGAGCCAGGGCGCATCGATTTCTCTGTTGGCCTGGTTAGTTTGGTGGGTGAGATGGCTGCCAAATCTGAGAGGTTAAGCGTCTTGGCGGTTTTGGGTGGAGCTTTCTGAGGCTCTATCAAGACACTATTATCAGATTTTGCGGTTTTTTTACCCAGGGTTAAAATTTTAAGAGGATTCTTTCTGAGCTCTGCTACAGAATTTTTCTTTTGTGAAAACGGGGCCCAAGAAAAAAAGAGCACAAAAAGATGAATAAGGATGACCGGCCCTAAAATGAAGGGAAATCTAGAGAGAACTCGGTTTAAGATGGCCTGATCCGACATATTGTCAGACTCCTTTAGTTTGAATCATATCTCCGGGAGTCATCTGTGGCAATCTATCAAAGCTTTTTAAAAGATTCCATTAGTTGACTAAATAGCCTGGTAATTTTTCCTTACTTGACTGCGCTAAAGCGAAAAAGAGAGAATAGGTGAGTGTCATATGGTCTATGAAAGGCCTGATTTCGAACAATAAGGATGTTGTTTACTATGAAAAAATTACTTAGTTTTTCTACTACTAAGATTCTTCTTTTTTGCAGCCTAGGTCTTGTATCAACTCTTGGCGCTTTTTGGCATCATCAAACAAACCAGAATCAACTCAATCAAATGAATGTTTTGAATCAAGGAATTGGTACTTGCTTTAATCGCATCTCTCAGACTTTTACGGCGATTATGATTAAAGATGTTCAATCACCTTATTTAGATCGTGGATTCATGTCCCTTTCTGATGAGTGTCTGAATGAAACAATTAAAGGTATTAATCCTTTTAAGCAAAATGTAGGTAAGGGATACCAAACATTAAATAAGTTGATCTCAGAGGTTCACTGGTTTCATGAAAGTATTTCTAGGCTCCATTCTCCGATGCTCGCTAAAAAGGAAGTAAATCCTTCTCTAAATCCTGTTTCAGCTAAATTTAGTCAAATGGAGAATTTGAAAGTTAATTTAGTGGATGAAATCGAAATGACTAATTCTCTATTGAGAGAAGTTCAAAGAAATGATGAAGTTCTGATGGGTATTGGTCTTATCATTTTTGTGATGGGTGTGACACTTTTAGGTTTGAAAGAGTTTAATAACATACAACTTCGTCGAGAAATTGAAAATCAAGCTTTGAATTTACTCAAGGCCGGTCAAACAAATGTTGGCGCTTTGATTGATCAACTTGTTGTGCGAGGATTAAATTCTCAGGGGCTAGTTGTGAGTGGGCAAGTCTTTAAAGATTACCACGCCGAAATCCTCGAGAGAATGGCCATGAATGGTAAGGTTTACCATGAAACAATCACTGCACCGGAAACGATCCCATCGGCCCCAGTCATTGCGGAAACACCAAAGGCTACTGTGGCCAATATTTATGAAGGCCCTCGAACTTCTTTTAAAGAAGTTTTAGTGAATCTTCAAAATATTATGAACGATGATTTAATTCAGCTTTCAGATATTAGAGATGTTGATTTAGCAGTTGAAAATGAATGTTTTGAGCAAATGATGAATGCTGCTATAAATAAACTTGCCACAGTTAGACATAATCAGAAGAAGATTTTAATTTCAAACCAAATTCATGCGGATAAATCTGTGATTACTCTTTTTTTAGGGGCCCACACTTTTACAGCGACGGAATTAGATTTTGCTCATGGACAGCAGAATGCGACTGGTGATGGCATTGACATGAATATGCTTATCCTTAAAGAAATGGCCTTAGAAACTGGGACTCAATGGTTGTTTGAAAATAAGACAGATCGCTCTGGCGCTATTACTGGGATGCTGATTAGATTGACTGTAACTCGAGTCCCAAAAGATGCAAAGTCCAACAAGAACTTAGTTTCTGTGATAAAAGGTAAAAAGAAAGACCTGGCCCTTGAATTAATGAATTAGAAGTTTAAAGTAAAAGTCACTGGTCCATCGTTGATCAGTGACACTTTCATAAATGACCCAAATTGCCCTTCCTTAACAATCATTCCACGCTGTCTTAATTCTCTGTTAAAAATGGCATATTTTAATCGGGCTTCTTGAGGGGGCATTGATTGCTCAAAGCTCGGTCTATGTCCACCGCTTCCATCCCAACTAAGTGTGAATTGGCTTACGGAAAGTATCTCACCATTCACGGCCTGGATATCAAGGTTCATTTTTCCTTGTGAATCATCAAAAATTCGAAGTTTGGAAATTTTATCAACACTCTTATTGATGACAGTGTCATCATCGCCTTGTTCAAAGCAAACCAAAAGAAGAAGTCCATTACCAATTGAAGCCTTTATTTCTTCTTCAACACTGACAGATGCCTGCTGCACTCTTTGGATAACAATTTTCATGTTTCCCTTCGGGCGGAGATGACATGGGTTTGGAAAACTGAATTTATCGTTGATTGAGCTTTATTTAAGATGGTGAGAAAGACATCTTTAAGCTCATGGGTCGATTGTAGAACATCTTGTAGGTCAACAAAGCTAGGTAAGTGAACGGCTTTTAAAATTTTTGCGATTGGGACTTGCACCGCTTGAGCGAGGATAAAGTTCAAAAAACTGAGAGTCACTTCCTCTCCGTGTAGCCTTACAATTGCTCGATCATTTGAAAAAAGTTCAAGAAAGTAAAATTTTAAATCACCTTCATGAGTGACCTTTAATTGAGTCGAGGTTAAAGGCTGATGAAGATCGATTGGGGTGAATCCATCAATAAGTTCAAAATAAACATCTGGATTGTTTGGATAAAGAGGAGTTGTTGATTTTTTTACCAATCGGCTTTGCACAAGAGGATTGCTAAAGCTTATCTTTTGGCCAAATCTTTGATCTTCCATTTTCCAAATTAGCGACTGCAGGGTTCGTTCAAAATGTGAATAGTAAGAGAGAATTTCACAGGCATACTTAGGAAGCATGTCTCTTACAATCTGGTCTGTATGCTGGAAGAATTTAAAAATATTTTCAGTTGAGATTTCTAGTAGTTGATCTTCATTTCTTTCAAAAAGTTCAAAAGACGCTTTCATCTGAGATGGAAGCTTATCCGTTTCCATCAGAAATTTAGGTACAAGTAATTTACTGAGAGCTCCCTTGACCAGGCTCAATCCACCAGAAAAAGTAAGATTAATAACTTGTTTTCCAATCGGAGTCACAAAATAGTTTCTTAAAAGGTTGGGATTTAACCCTGGAAGTTTCGGTTGCAATTGGAAATAGCAGCAAAGAGTTTCACCATAGTCGGAGTGTATGGATCTGAATGTATCCATGGGGTGTAGCTCAAGCTGTATTTCAGTTTTTCTAAAATCAACGATGAGGAAATACGAAATATCTTTTTTAAAACCAAGGTTAAAAGCTAATTCATGTTGATCTACAACGTCTTTACTGTTGATCGATTTGATATCGAAAAGTGTGTCTAAAGTGGTGCATGAATTGAGCAGCCCCTTAAAAAATGCAGGATGAGTAATGCGAGATGAATCCTCATTGGTGGAGTTGATCAGCATCCCATTCACAATAGCTTCTTGATAATATTCAATCCTG
>Ga0315907_10008368_pt1 | contig 10633 bp, 6 predicted proteins | sample LakEriMetagenome_3_FD_203525 | JGI IMG/M metagenome (GOLD analysis project Ga0315907, IMG submission 203525) | Freshwater fungal communities from buoy surface, Lake Erie, Ohio, United States - Buoy 12 MA123 | ecosystem: Environmental > Aquatic > Freshwater > Lake > Lake biofilm | place: USA...
ACAAGCATCGGCTTTAAGGGATAATCCACGCCTAGGGATGCTCCAACTCAGCGATAATCGTCTCGTACAAGCTTTCTTTGACTGGCTAACAGGCTACTACCTTGCTCCCCCTCTCTGGAAAAGCACGCCCTCCTTAGAGCTAATCTATGGCATACTCCAGTATATAGGAGGATTAGCGATCGCTCTTAGCCACTGGCAATTAATACCCCTAGGATGGGTGTTATCCGTAGCTGGAGCGGCTCAATTGCAAGAAATAGCCCACTTTTGCGCCCATAATGCTTTTTTCCCTCAATATCCCACTTATAACCATCTTTTAGGTTGTTTACTTACCTTAATTACCGGGAAAAAGCCCTTTCCATTGTTCAAAAAAGATCACCTATTAATTCACCACCCGCCGAAAAACCTAGCTACCATGAATGACAAGGGGAATACCCCCTACCTAGTAGAAGAGTTAGGTTTTGAATTTGCCCAAGAAGAGGCCTTCTATTGGCAAAATTTGGGCAAGTTATTACTCTCTCCCAAGTTTTACGGAGAAACCTTCCTTTCTCGCCTGACTAATCTCCTTAAAGCTCCCATTAACTACCAAATAGCTACCCTGATTGTGCTTTTCTTGGCCTCTGTTTGTGCGGGTTTAACCCATTCTTGTTTAATCTGCTTACTCTGGGTGCTATTTACCCAACTCGGAACCTATGCAGCCGCACTCTTGCAACAGCTACCGGAGCATAATTGGGCCTATGAAGCCGATGATAATGAGGGAGCTAAATCTCAGGTAATTGGTAAATCTTTTGCCCTATATCTGGGTGCTTACCCCCCGCGCTCAGACCACTGGTTAGAGTGGTTAAAATGGTCCACGGAATTAGTGGGAGCAGTCTTTATCCGGCTAATCATCCTTCCAGTTAGCCTAGGGGCGCACTGTGTTCACCATGCTATACCAAACGATCACAACTGGGCTAACCAACTATACACCCTAAGAGCTTTTCAGACTGGCTCGGTGAAAGGATGGCAGCGTTATCAATTCCTTGAGGTTTGGGGATACCGAAACGCTTTAAACTACGTCTTTGTCGGTTTTAGTTTAAGGGGAAAAAGCTAAATTAATCTAATTCTATACCCAAGAGAGTTTTGAGAATCTCTTGGGTATTTTTTGGTGCAGGGCTATTTCATTTCTGAAAGCTTTTGAAGGAATGCTCTCCCAAAGACGCGGGATTGATGGTTATAGTCATTTCAGATAAGTCTGATACAGTCCAGACCGACAAAATCCTTATGAACTCTGGGATTGATAGTCTCAATCTTATCTGTCTGAATCGGCACTCGCTATTCCTCTCCTGTCATTACTTTTTGTTGGGTTTCTTATATCATTTTTCTTTATTTCTGGCAGGTATTTTATACTAAATCTGCTTATTAAAAACTGATCATTTATTCCCCCTTTTGCCTTTTGCCCCTCTTTTATAAGTAGCCTATACTCAACGGATTTAGTATTACTCCCCTCTCCCAGAAGGGGATAAGGGTTGGGGGTGAGGGAAATTAACCATCTCTGCCATTACTTCTGAAAAATGGTATTAAAAAATTTTTTCCCAGTCCTTGACAACTTATGTTAAGTTGATAGTGGCAGTTGCGAGAAATTAACCCCCAGTTCTCACCTATAAATTGTTAAGATGAGGATTTTTTTCTCGTCGGTTTTTGGTGGAAAGAATGGAGTTGAAGACGATTACCTGTCCAACTCGATCCTAGTCCCTTGGCAGAGTGACTGACGGATAAGCTCGATCTGTTTGCAGATTTGGGCGGTTTTCTTGTCGCTAGTCATTCAATGATCAATGGGGAAAGATCGAGCCTACCTAATTTTAACTATCTTCTCTCCTCCCTAATCAAACAATGCCTACCATGACCTTAGTGTTACCAATGGTGTATCTACTGGTGATCTATCTCTTACTAGCGATCGCAAAAAAAGCTAAAATCAACTCCTAATCAGTGATCAGTGATCAGTTATCAGTGGGGAGATAGTAGTCGGTCGTCAGGAGATGGGGGCAAGGATCTGGTTTCCTTTTGCCTTTTGTCTTCTGCCTTTTCTAACTGATTACTGCTCACTGAAAAGGCTGACGGCTATAAAACGGGGACAGGTAAATAAACCTTTTCTACCGTAGGAGAAAAACCTAGCCATTGACGAGATAAACGGGCAAAAGTATCAGGATCACCGCTAACTGCGAAGTTAGTAGGTAGGGGTGTTTCGAGATTTTTTAGGCCTAATAATTCTAGCTCTTTTTCCGCCGCTCGGACAACGGAAGCGGCGGGATCTACCAAGCGCACGGAACTAGGCAAAAGACGACGTAAAACCGGGGAAAGATGGCGATAATGGGTACAACCATAGACCAGAGTATCAATATTTTCTGCCAGTAAAGGCTGAAGATATTCCCTAGCCACTTGGGTGGTGTAGGGGTCAAAAATGCGGTTAGCCTCGATCAAAGGTACAAATTCGGGACAGGGAATTTGCCAAACTTGGGCAGTAGGATCGATTTCTTGAATCGCGTGTTTATAGGCATTACTTTTAGCCGTAGCCGGGGTAGAAATCACCCCAATGCGCTTTCCTTGTTTAACGGCAGTTTTGGCTCCGGGCAAAATTACCCCCAAAATTGGTAAATCTTTAAATTCGGCCCTTACTTCTTCTAAAGCCAAGGCGGAACTGGTATTACAGGCCATAATCACCATTTTCACCCGGCGCTCACCCATCCAAGTGAGAATTTCCCGGACAAATTCGATAATTTCCCCTTTAGAACGGGTTCCGTAGGGAAGTCTAGCGGTATCAGCGAAATAGAGAATCGATTCTTGGGGCAGTTGTTTATACAACTCCCTTAAAACGGTCAGTCCACCCACACCACTATCAAACACACCAATCGGACTAAGTTGTGATTCTCTCATAGATAATATCGAGGAAAACGCTGATCTAAAATAGCTTTATTTGATGATATTAAAACACGGATTTTTTGATTGGTAAACTAATGCTCCAATGATTTAATCATTAACGGAGATTTCGTTGAATATATTCAATAATCCCTCCTGCGATCGCCGCCGCCATTTGTCGTTGAAAGTTGGCATTGGCTAACTTAGCAGCATCCTCAGCGCCGGTAACGAAACCCACTTCCACGAGGGTAGAGGGCATTTTCGAGGTTCTCAGCACATAGAAACGAGCCCGACGCACCCCCCGATCGCGCATATCGACACTACGGACAATATTGCGATGGATGGTGTCCGACAAACGGCGATCGCCAAAGTAATACACCTCTATGCCGTTGACATCTGGTCGTGCTTTCCCCATAGAGTTAGCGTGGATACTGACAAATAGATCGGCATCGATCTGGTTAGCCAAATCTGTGCGGCCTTGAAGGGTGACGAAAAAATCGCTATCTCTAGTTAGACGCACATCGATGCCCTGTTGTTGCAGGATGCGGGTGACTTCTAGGGAAATGGGCAGAATCACGTTTTTTTCCTGAAGGCCACCAATTCCGATCGCCCCCGGATCCTTACCACCGTGGCCCGGATCGATCACCACCAAAAAGCGGCCATTGCGTTGTCGGGGGGGATTAGGAGTGGGGTTAGAGGGGCGCGGCGGTGGGTTAAATTGCCCCGTATTGGCGGGTAAAGGAACAGGTATAGTGGTGGAGTCAGAAACCTGAGAAACGGGACTAGAATTGCGGGAGGAGAACAATTCTAGGGCTAGGGTTTGACTGTCCGATTGATTGAGGCGACCGAATTGAAACCCTGCTGCGGTCTGTACCAAAATCAGCACCTTATTGGCGCTTTCCTGACGTACCCGCAATTGATAGATGGGACTAGAGCGACCGAAGCGCGGACCGCGAAAAGACTCGGCTAACTTAGCATTTTCGATGCGTAGTTCATAGACCCCATCCCGGTTAACACTGCCGTTAGCTTTCAGGGGTGAATCCCCACGAATTAAGAGGCGATCGTTATTACCCGCCAGATCGATCGAGGAGATCGTGGCCAAACGATTGCTAGAAGGAGGATTATTGGCAGTTTTCGGGGGGGGATTGTTGGGACGAGGATTGGGATTGCTGGCCCGAGTGGGGGGAGGTGAGGAGATATTATCCACGGCACTCAGACCACCCCTAGGCAGTAAAACCAAGCCACCAAAACGACTATAGAGAGCTTGCCAATCGGGACTATCTCTATTAACGCTCAGGGAAATCTTGGCCCGTTGATTGGCAGTCTGACTGAATTGAATATCACCGACCCCATAGCGATTGACGGGGATAGTTTGACCGGCGAGACTGCTGGGTAAAGTGGCCCCGGGTAATTCAAATTCGATTTTTTTGCCGTCCCGGCTGCGTTGACTGCGGATCGATCGATCATCACCATTTTGCTCTAAACGGACAAAAAGACCATTGCGAGTGACCTGAAAATCATCGTTGTTGTCCGTCTGGCTAACTGGAGGTGGGGGAGTGGGACGAGTGGAACCGCGATCGGGGGGAGGTGTGGGATCGGGGGTAACGGGGGGTTGCGTTTCCTCCCGAATCGGTTGGGGTTCTGGCAGTTCCACTGTCCATTGGGTGGGCGAAATTCCGCGAATTTTTACCTGTTGAGGATCGACGGTGTAGCCGGGGGCTAATTCAATCACTAAACGGGTAGTTTCCGCATCAAATTGACCGATACGGACACTTCTGACGATATTGCCAATAGGCCGGTTAATATTGGGTTGCCCTAACTTGATCCCGGGCAGATCGATCACGATCCTGGTGGGGTTAGTGATCATTTGCGCTCGCGGTTGCACTCGATTGTCGGTGGTGAACACCAGACGATTCTCATTGGTGTCGAATCGCCAAAAGACGAGCTTGCCTGCCCAAGCAGGGGCCGCCACCAGCAACCAAGTTAATGCGCTTAGGAATAACCAATGAAATCTCACGATCGATGCTCCCGTTGCTCGGTTATCAATTACCTTTTTTCGGTAAAAATGGACGATTTTGTCGATTTTTTGCCATCCATAGCTCCCTTAATGCTCTGAGAATGACTATCAATAAAAACAAGCTTATGGGACGTTGGCATGGTCTGCTATGTTTCTGATCAGTTATCAGTTATCAGTGATCAGTTATCAGTGATCAGTTATCAGTCATCAGTTATCAGTGATCAGTTATCAGCTTCTGAAGGTAATAGGCAAGAGGCTCCAAAAAAGAATCTGGCAATTCTCCTACCTAAAAATAAGGTTAGAAACTAAGTCCATGAAAGCTTTTAGCTTAACAAATTAGGATTTAGATTCGGCCCTTGTTATCAATGAAAAGACGGCACTGTTAGTGCCACTTAACACTGCTACTGGTAACTTAACACTGCCACTGGTCACTGGTCACTGCTCACTGCTCACTGATTGAGGACTGGCGGTGGGTTCTTTAAATACTAACCTTAACAGGGGCGGAGCGATAAAGGTAGTCAAGATCACCATCATAATAATGGCCGCATCGGTAGCGGGGGACAAAGCACCACTAGCAGCCCCGACTCCAGCAAAGACTAAACCCACTTCACCCCGGGGAATCATGCCAACTCCGATCGCCAAGCGATTGAGTTTTTCCTTGCTGAAAACGGCTAACCCCGTCACCACTTTACCCAAAATAGCGACGACAATTAAGAAAGCCGCTAAGACTAATCCTTCTCGATTACTGGGAATAGCGGGATTAAGCACACTTAAATCGGTTTTTGCCCCCACACAGACGAAAAATATCGGTACGAATAAATCGGCGATCGGGAACACTTGTTCTGCCAATTCCGATCGCTTTTCCGTTTCCGCCAGGACTAGGCCCGCAGCAAAGGAACCGAGAATCGCTTCTAATTGGATAACTTGGGCAATATAAGCAAGAATAAAGGCGAAAATCAGGGAAACTAAGATCAATTGTCCCCTAGTTTTCATGCTATTAACTAATTGAACATAAAAGGGGCTTAAAAAACGACCGATCAGGATCGCCCCGATCACAAAAGTGCTAGAACTAATAACTAGATAAATTACTTTGCTAATCTGCACTTCTCCGGTCTTCACCAAAGAAGCAACGACCGCGAGAACGATAATACCGAGAATATCATCGAGAACCGCAGCACCGATGATAATTTGACCTTCTTTCGCCGATAACTGCCCTATTTCTGCTAAAACCTTGGCGGTAATGCCGATACTGGTAGCGGTTAAAGCTGCCCCGGCAAAAATAGCGGGAATGGTGGCCAGATGGAAAATATAGATTAAACCCAAAGTACCCACCAAAAAGGGAACCGCAACCCCCACCACTGCGACAGCAGCAGCCTGTGGACCGACGCGAATTAATTCCTGTAAGTCTGATTCTAAACCGATCTCGAACAGCAAGATAATTACCCCCAATTCCGAGAGGACGGAAATCACCTCACTGGCAGCACTAAAAACGGCGGGAGATTCCTCTGGGGTGAGGGATGACGTGGATTGTAGGAAGTGAATTAGGAGAGAATCCTCGAATCCCGCTCCTCCTTCTGGAAAAACCAGTAATTTTAGCGCAGAAACCCCGATAATCACGCCACCGACTAATTCTCCTAATACGGGAGGCAAGTTGAATCGGACGCATATTTCCCCCCCCAGTTTACAGGCGAAATAAATAACGGTCAAACTCAGCAGCACGCAGGCTAAAACTAAGGCACTATCGACAGTTTCGGCCGGAGCTGCCGAGGCTAACAGGGGAAGATGAGGACTCCAAGCGGAAGAAAGGAAAGGCTGTAGTATCATCGCTCGCTCAAAATTACTCCCAATACTCTAACAAGCTGGCGGCCTATTCAGTTATTCCCGATCAAAGTTTGCCCCCTGTCCAGCTTCTACGAGGGGCCTTTCGTGGCCAGATGAGGCTAGTTTTTTGATTCTAGGGATTTTTCCTTTTCTCCTAATTCCCAGTAATTGAGCAGAATGGCATTAACTGTATTACCGATCACATTTAACACGGTTTTAAAGCCATCGGTCAAGCGATCGACCCCTGCAACTAAAGCCACCCCCTCTAATGGTAAACCCGCCGCCGATAATACGGTAGTCATGGTAATTAATGCGCTGCCCGGTACACCCGGGGTACTAAAAGAAACCAATAAACCACTCAATGCGATCGCTAATAACAAAGAGGGACTTAAAGGAACTCCGTACACCTGAGCGATAAAAAGAGCATTAAATCCCTGTAAAATTGCCGAACCATCGCGTTTTAGTACCGTTCCCAAGGGAATAGCGAAACTGGCGATATCTTCGGGTAAACCGTATTCTTGAATTTCCCGCAAAACTACGGGTAAAGCGGCGTTAGAACTAGCAGTACCGAAAGCTAAGGATAAAGATTCCGATAAAGAGGCAAAAAAGCGTCGAGGTTCTCCTTTGAGGGCAAAAAGGAGCAAAACATACACCCCAATCATCAAGGCACTAGCCAAAAACAGACCAAAAACATAGAAAAAAAGTCTCGCCACTAATTCTAATCCCTGGGTGGCGATAACCGAAGCAATCAGGGCAAATACCCCCACAGGTGCTAGATAAAGAATCACCGATAGGATTCTCTCGCTGATTAGATAAAGACTGTCTATCAAGAGAATAAAAGGTTTTGCCCCCTCTTTGGCCAGTCCGATGCCGATACTAAATAAAACTCCCGTCACGATTACCTGTAAAAGATTGCCCCCAGTAAGAGCTTCTAGGGGATTAACCGGGATTAAGCTAATCAGCCAATCTCTCAAGGATACCGGCGTATTGGTGGTCATGGCGGCATTAGTGGCAAATCCCTCTAAACCTATCCCCGGTTTTAATAACAACGCCGTGGCCATGCCAATTAACAGAGCAAGTGTACTGGTTAGCAGATAGCCAGTCATCAATCTGATTAAATATCTACCGATCCGCGCCGCATTCTGTACCCGGGTTAATCCTAAAATAAGGGAAGAAAAAACGATCGGAACCACCACAAATTGAATTAAGCGCAGAAAAACCTGTCCCACCGGCGCGAGAATATAGTCATCTAAAGGTAGGATTAGCGCAGGAAAAAAACCATTCAGCAGCGCACCGAAAACAATTCCTGCACCGAGGGCGACTAAGATCAGAGTAGATAAATTCATGGCGTTAAGTTGAGAATTCCGAGACTAATTTGGGGCAGTATAGCACTAGGCTAATTTTATCGAACCCTTCTGTCATTTCCAGTTTGACATCTGGTTAGTTCGATGATACCATAGAGACTCATGGTTTTATGAACAACTCAAATCTACCATTAAGGCATTAATATTATGGCTGATGTTCTAAGAGAATTTGAAAAAAAACAACAGAAAAATATACTTAAAGAAGAATTATCCAAACAACAAATATCACAAATAAGATCAAACATTGAAAGAATAATATCCAGCTATAGACACATTTGGGATATTTACACAGAACTTTTGCAAAATAGCGCCGATGCTATTATAGAAAAATTTGGAGAAGACAAAATCGAGCAAGGTCGCATCGAGTTAGAAATAAATACGGAGCAAAGAGAAATTATCATCACAGATAACGGTATTGGTATAGAAGAATCAGAAATATCTAAGATTTTAGTTAATGGTAAATCTTTAAAAAGAGAGAAAAATACTGGAAAATTTGGATTTATGGGTTATGGATTTACCTTTGTTGCTTTTCAAAGTAATTTATTGAAAATTGAGAGCATCAAAGACGGGATAAAAGCATCAAGAACCTATAGAGATTTATATCACTTTATCTACTCTAAATCAGAGTTGCCAAATTCAGAAGAAGAAGAAATTGACCAGAAATCTCAATCAACTTCAGAAGAATCTCAAACAAAGATAACTGTTAAATTTCCTAATTATTTTCCCAATGAAGTAGTAGAGGAAACACTATCAACAGCTTTTAATTTTGCCAAATGTGAAAAAACCATCGAGGCAATTTTGAGAACAAGATCTGTGGTTGGAACCCTAGATAAAGTCTTCTCTTCAAAAGAGTATTTTCAATTTAGCCTTAAGGTAGATGGTCAGAAGTTTAAAATTAAAACTGGCTATTTAACTGTCAGGGAAATTGTTCGAGAAGTGGTTGGAATTGAGCAATCATTTTATAATAGACTAGACGAGTACGAAACTTTGATAAAATTAGGTGATGACAAGTTCTCCCAAACACAAAAAGAGGCTGCTTTTAAAGCCAATCTTCTAGACGAAAAAATAGATGAAATTGAATTTGGTTCTAAAAATCCTTTGTCCGCAAGAATTTTAATTTCTGCTACCAGTAAGAACTTTATCAATAAATTTAATGAAAGATTCCATAATAATGATATATCTACTGACTTTAAGATAGAACACGGATGCTGGTTGGCAATAAATGGAATGCCTACGGGAATTTGCATACATCCATTTGATGACAGTAATTACTCTCCCTACACGGTTTTAGTAGATATAAAAGATAATTCAATTCGTACGGAGTTAGACTCAGGTAGAAAAGGAATTAGTCCTTATCGAATGAAACAGATATCGGATAAAGTATTTGAGATACTTAAAGACAGAAACTATATTAAATATCGTCGCTACATAGTTGAAGGAGATACTAGAACAAGAATTAGCGATCCTTTTTATATACCTTATGAAAAATTAAATGATAAATTGAAAGAAAAAAGATACTTTGAATCATCTTTAACACAAAAGTATTTACCACCCCTAGAAGAGCAGGAGGTTCTCGGCCTTTTTATTGAAATTGTTGCTAAGAATCTTCTGAAAGGCTATGAATTAAAAATACTGTCAGGCTATCAAGTTTATGATGGTTTGTACTATTATAATTTAACAGAGTCTCAAGATATATATTATTCAAATGACAATCAACTAGGAATACATAAGACAATTTTTACAAATTATGGAAGTAGTCTAAGAAAAGACATCTTGATAGAATTTAAGAGAAATTTACAAGACATTTATCCAGATATTAATAATAATAAAAAAGATGCCAATCATATTGATATATTGGTGTGTTGGGATGTAGAATTTGAAAATAAGAATAAACTTCAAAAGGAAAAAGGCGATATATTACTGGAAAGAGACATAATGAGAAATGTTTTTTACGGTGTTACACATAGTTTAACCGTGACAGGAAGACAGCAGGCATTGCCAATTATCGAACTTAAAAAGGTTTTAGAAATATTATTTAACTACACAGACAAGAATTTATAAGACAGTACAAACTTGAGAGAATCTCATCGAACCCTTCTGTCATTTTTTGCCACAAAAGGGAGAGATGAGCCAATAAAAGCCCATCTCTTGCTAATTTATCCCTATACTTTAGTGACAGCCAAGAAGACTTTACTTGTTACCATTACCCTGCATGGCTAAAACCGCATCGCGCAGTTTATCCGGCACTTCTTGCAGGTGATCCTCATCCCACTGGAAGAAACCAACACCCATAGTCAAAGAACGCAATTCAACGATCAAATCGTGCATTTCCGCTTGGGGGAGATAGGCCGTCACCTGATCCCAACCTTTCCACTCTTCAGAAGCTTCAAAACCCTGAATTTGACCGCGTTTGCCACTGATTAACTGTAAAACCTTGGCGGTGTATTCTGAGGGAGCGAGAACCGTCACCGATAGAATGGGTTCTAATAAGACCGGATGACATTTAGGCAGTCCCTCCGTCATCGCTAGACGGGCCGCT
>Ga0315907_10008373_pt1 | contig 10630 bp, 11 predicted proteins | sample LakEriMetagenome_3_FD_203525 | JGI IMG/M metagenome (GOLD analysis project Ga0315907, IMG submission 203525) | Freshwater fungal communities from buoy surface, Lake Erie, Ohio, United States - Buoy 12 MA123 | ecosystem: Environmental > Aquatic > Freshwater > Lake > Lake biofilm | place: USA...
CCTCCCATCCCTCTCGCTCACCACCGCCCGCCCCGTCACCACAACCGCCCGCGCCTCACCACCCATCACGGCAGCAAGGATCACGAACAGCATCAGCACCCAGCGCATGGACAGAGCATGCAGACGGAGCGGTACATTGTCACGCAGAAGGTGGCGGTGCATCGCCATCGTGAAGAGCGCCGACCAGGTCGCCCTCGAAGCCGGCAATTCCCCCGCCATCATCTTCCGCCACTACCGGGAGCTGACCACTGAGGAGACGGCAAAGGAATGGTTTGGGATTGGGGCACCAAGAACAATAAGCAGTGATTCCTAACAGTTGTATCGCTGCGTAGCGAAGCGTACATTCAACTTAGCCATAGCTTGGATTTTTGCTGGGGCTGGAGCACCCTCACAAAGGGCCTTACCACGAGGAATTTACGTTGCCTTCAAACGGATCAACCGAGGCGACCGACTCACACAGGCCCCGACGCTTAGCCGCATTTTGCCAGTTTCAGCCACAAGGCTACTTATGGAGAGGCATTGCACGGTGAATGCAACGGTGCGCCTAATGCCATCACGACATCGTGTTTGATTAGATCAACTTCTCATGCTTAGCAATATGGCGAAGAAGGTGAATAAACTCCTGGAAAGCGAGGCTTTGATCGCCTTCGTTGCGCTCAAGCAGCGCACCGAACCAGCTAACACCGGTATCACTTCCATCAATCTCTCTTGAAAGCTTTCTCTCAAGGGTCTGGAGCAGAGACACGAAATGATCCATGTTCATTTCGTGGAAGCTGTGTGCCCATTTCAGGCCTGCTAAAAATGCCTGAACTCTATCTAAAGGATAGCTATCACCACTCATTACCATTCCCGGACGAGTCGCCCACATGTCAATGAAATTAGCCACCCCCTCCTTTGGAGACACGTTGATATTCATCAAGGACTGAAAGTTATGGTTCCGGTTCTGGTTTGGTGCGAGTGCAGGAGTGTAACTGGCAGGAACGACATAGGATCGACAACCAAGTAAGCCCCATCGACCCAAAAAGATCCAGTTATCCCCATTGGGAAGTTATTATCATAAACCGTAGATCTTTTGGAGAGGACATCCGACAACGTTTTTGGGGCGCTTCCTTCACCACAAATGACTCCGACATGTTCACCGTTATCTGATATACGGCCTGGTCCAAACAAGCCTACGTCGGCGAAGATGTTACCCCACACCCCTTTCGATACATCCATGCGCGAGGAGTAACTAATGAGGCCACAGCACTTACCGCTCTTGCGCTGCCTTTCGAGTTCCCTTTTGGCGAACTCTTTGCACTCTCCGTTCTTACAGTTATCTGGATTCAAGTAAGGGCGACTCTGTCTCAAACGTTCGCGTTCCCGCTCATTGTCACGTCGGCGTGCCACCTCTTCGTCAGAGGGCTCTGCGGGTCCCATCTGTGGAGGATAGGCATCTGGAGGAGTACCTTGTGGCAGTATTCTCCTCGGAGGAGTTGGGGGAGTGGGAAATGTTCGCCGAGTCGGAGGGCGTCGCGCGCCTCGATCCGGAATATATGGCCGAGGCGCTGGACGAAGCAAGAGAGGAAAGCTTCGCAAGCCTGCAAGATCAATCATGTTTATGGGGTCATTGTTCACAAATCCGCACAAATTCATTCCACCCTCTTCCCCGATCGGATCCCTGTTCAGCCACCGCCCCGCGCCCGGGTCGTAGAAGCGATAGCCGTAGTAGTTGAACCCACTGTCCGCATCACGCAGCTTCGAGCTGTAGTGGAACGGCAGGAGATCCGCCCACGGACGATTCGCTGGGAGTCCGGGCGGCTGGCTGGTGGCTGGCGTGTTCGTGCCCCATGCCCGCACCTCGCGCCCGAATGCGTCGTATTCGTAGCTCGCCACCAGCTGGCCCGTCACCGTCTTCCCGGACGCCTTGAACTGGTAGTAATGCCGCACATTCCCCATGTGGTCGGCGAGCGGGACGTGCACTTCCGCGCTGCCGGTGCCGTACGAGTAACTCTGCACCGCCCCCGTCTGCAGCCATGCCACGCCCCCGACTCCACCGGCACGCATCCAGTCGCTCCGGGCATACAGACTGCTCCCAATGTCCGGACGCCACACGCACGACCATTTCCGGCTGTGGAATGTGCTGTCGGTATTGAGCTTCGCGATCATGATCAGCTTCCAGCCGTCCCATTGATACCCCTCAACCTCGGGCGGGTCAATCCCGCGTGTCACCTTGCGCTCGATCAGACGGGAGAGGCCGTCGTATTTGAATTCAATCGTCGCCGCCGGAAGCGAATTGGGTGGAATCCCCTGCGGATTTGCCGGAGCCATGAAACCGCCTGCCGGCTGGGTCCATGCCGGACGCTCCAGCTTCACGAGGCGGTTCTCTCCGTCCCACGTCATCGTCCAGCGGCCATCGAAGCGGAGATTCCCGGCATCAGATTGGCACAGTCAGCCCTTCCGCCTCGGCCAGCCTCTTCTGATTCGCATCAAAGGTAAGGAAATGCGTCGCGCCCAGTTCGATAGCGGTCGCCACATGAAGGATATCCATCGACCGATGACCGCAGGCATCGGTGTGCCATTCGCTGAGACGTTCAGCAGCAAGGTGAACCTGATGCCAGGGAGCCGGTACGGTAACGACGTCTCCACTCACCAAATCAGCCTTGAGATCGGCAAGCATCTTTGCTCCCTCGTCACGCGAATAGCCCTTGGACGGGTCGTTCCGGTGAAGCCTGATCTGGAACCGAACCGCCTGTCGGAACTCGTAAAGCAACAGGCTCGTGACCTCCAGCGGTTCCGGCATGGCCCCAAAATACGCCGCAGCATCAGGAGAGTTTGCCTGTAGCCGATACAACGCGCAGAGAAATGACGTGTCAGGATACGCTTTCATCAACCCAAGTCCCGAGCCAATTCATCAGCACGCATCGCCGCCACTTGCTCCGGCGTGAAGACCCGACCGCCCCATGTCTCCCGTAATCGGGCCATGATGTCCACTTTGGCACGTCGTGGCCGGGCCTCCGCCCCTCCGCTCGCCGGCACAAGCCGGGCAATGATCTTGCCCCGCTTGCTGATGTTCACAGATTCCCCTTCATGGACCCACGCTTCAATGCGTGGGAATTCGTTCCGAAGCTCCCTGACCGTGGCTGTCTTCATGTGATACATCATATGTCTCACATCCAGCTCGTCAATCGTCGCTTGCCGTGTCGGCCTTGCCCAGGTCCGCCAGCACGGCCACCGGTTCCCCGCGATAGATGACAAGGTAGTTGTCCAGTTTATCATGCGGTTTGATCAAGCGGCGCGTTTGGCGATGGGTTCGAGGGAGCGCTGGGAGACTGGGTTGAGGGTGGTGGCGTGCCCCGGCCCGGCGTCGTGCTGTCGCACCACGCCTGCGGCCCCCGCGCTGCGGCTGCTGCGCACCACTGCGGCTGTCGCCTTCGTTGCCTCCGTTCCAGTCAGCCGCTCCTTCGTCGCGGTCGCAGCGGTTCCGCTCGCGTCAAGGCATCCTCCCCGTAAAAACTTTGGGCGGTGGCATCCTGTGAGTAATTGAAGTCCCATCCGCCCAAACTTTTGACGGGTGCCCCTCCTTGACCTCTGCCACCGCGCCGCAATGGCCGGAACTTCGCCCGCTGTCCCTGCGGCTCGTGATCCTCAGCCGGAGCCGGTCGAGATCGATCACGAGTCACCGCCTGTTTCCGGGAGCCACCCTCCTCGTGCCGGAAAGCGAGGCTGAGAGCTACCGTCACACCGGGCTCGGCATCGAGACGATCCCGGACGAGGTTGCCGGAATCAGTGCCGTGAGGAACTGGGTGCTGCGCCGGTTCACGGAGGATGCCATCGTGATGCTCGATGACGACATCTCGGCGTGCGTCTGCATGGTGAGTCTGCGGTGCCGACGTCTGCGGCCTGCTGTCGGGACCGGGGGTGCCCGGGTGCAGTTTGTGGGGGTCAGGTCTGGGTTTAGTGATGGCGCTGCGGATTCCTTGCGCGACGGAGATCTGTCGCTTATGCTGACGGTAAGCCTGTGTTTATGAAACGCCTTTTCCGGCTCATTGCCGTCCTTGCCATTGTCTGTGTGCCTCTTGTTCCGGAGGTATCGCTGGCGCAGGCTCCTGCCACGCCAACCCCTGCGGCGGCAGATGCTCCCGCACCCGCGCCCGCCGGTACCGGCACGGGGCCCGTTATCAGCATCCTTGATGCGGCTGCTCCTGCTGCGCCCGCCGAGACTGCGGCGGCGGTTCCGGCGCGCAAACCGGGTTCGTCCCTTGATCCTGTGAAGCTTTTCCGGGAGGGCGGCATCACGATCTACGCGTTGCTGGCGCTGTCGCTGGTCATGTGTGCGCTCATTGTCTTCTACTTCCTGACGATCCGGCGGGCTGCGGTGGTGAGCGACGCCTTCATGCGGACGGCGGAGGGTCTCATCCGCAAACAGGATTACGCTGGGCTGCTGACGGTCTGCAACCGCCGCACGGAAGCGATTGCGCTGATCACGCAGAAGGCCCTCGATTTTGCCACGAAGAATCCCACGGCGACCCTTGAGGAAGTCCGTCAGGTGACGGAGAGCGAGGGGCAGCGTCAAGCCAGCCAGCTTTCCCAGCGCATTGCCTATCTTGCCGACATTGCGGCCATCGCGCCAATGGTCGGTCTCCTTGGAACGGTCTTCGGCATCATGAAGGAATTCGGCAACATTTCCGACCGGGCGGCCCAGCTCAACATGATGAAGGCCCAGATGAGTTTTGCGGGAGGTACTGCGGAGGCACTCGTCAATACGGCAGCCGGGCTCGTCATCGCCATTCCGTCGATGATCGTCTATTCGATCTACAAGGGGAAGGTGAACCAACTCATTTCGGAACTGGAGGCGGCTTCGACTTACATCATGGCGCTCCTCAGTGCGCAGTACAAACGCGTCACGGCGCAGGCCCGGGCACAGCAGATGGCAGCCCGCGAACAGACGCCCACGAGAACCCGCTGAACTGTTCCCCCACCCATGAAATTCCGGCGGAACTCCCATGACCAGGGACACGGCATGAACCTTGTGCCGCTCATCGACGTCCTGCTCATTCTGCTGATCTTCTTCATCGTGAACCTCGCGATGGCGAAGTTTGAAACGGAAGTGAACATCAGCGTCCCCGCCGCCGACTCGGGCAAGCAGAACAACCGGACGGTCGGGGAACTCGTCGTGAATATCCGCCGGGATGGAACCCGCGTCCTCAATAGCCAGGTGCTCACCGACCCGGAACTGAAGTATAAATTCGACGAAATCGCCAAATTCGACCGCAAGCAGGCCATCATCATCCGCGCCGACACGCGGACCGAGTACGGCGACATGTTCCGCGTTCTGGACCTCTGCCATCAGGCGGGTCTGTATCATGTTTCCTTCGCGACCCGCGAAGCCGAGGCTCCCGCCGCCCGCTGAGCGCCCACTTTCCGTGGTGGCAAACTCCGCATGACAAGGCCGCCTTCCCGCTTTCACTAGCGTGCCCCGGCACCTGCCGCCCGACCATGCGCCGTTCCCCGCTCACCCGCCTCCCTTACTGCTTCAGCCACCCACGGTTGCTGGCCATCCTGCTGCTGGCTCTGCCGTGCTCCGGCCCGTCCCAGGAGGCACGCCCGCCCCGGGCCATCCCGGTCGATGAAGAACCCAACTCGACCGCAAAGCCTGCGCCGGCTCCGGCTCCGCCGCGCGCCCTGCCCGTTCCGGAAACGGTACCCGGCGAAGCCCCCGCGGCCAAGCCCCCGGCCACGGGAGCCGTGCCCCGCCGCACTCAGAAGGCCCCGGCCAAAACCAACGACCCGGAGAAAGACCTCTACGAATACTCCGACTTCATCTTCAGTCAGCGCGCGGATTACAAGCTCGCGGCCCGCCAGTTTTCGGAATACCTGAGCATCTACCCGCAGGGACGCTACCGTGACGACGCCCGCTTCAAGCTCGCCGAATCCCACTACCGCAATAAACTGGACGACCTCGCCCTCCAGGAATTCGACGCCTACTTCCGGGAGTTTCCGAACGGCAAGAACCGTCAGACCGCATTCTACCACGCCGGCGAAGCTCATTACCGCATCGCTTCCCAGATGCCTGTGCTCGAACGCGCGGGCCGAGTCCAGCTGGCATTCGATGCTTACCGGGCGTCTCTGTCGGCCTCGCGTTCCGGTCCTTACGCCTGCTACTCGGCTTTCCGCCTTGGCACGTATGCCTACAATTCTGCTCAGGAAGAAGCCGACCGCTACAAGGAAGCCGTGCGCTATTTCACGATCGCGGCATCGCAGTGTCCCAAGGACCAGGACAAGATCCGGGCCACCGCATGGTTCTTCCTCGGCCGCAGCCACCGCTATCTTTCCCAGAACAAGGAAGCGTCCGCCGCCTTCGAACAGGTCCGCACCATCAGCCGCGACAATCCGTACTTCGACAAGGCCCTCGAAGAACTCGCCCAACTCGACGTGGAAGCCGGACGCTCGAAGGAAGCCAAGGAAAAGTTCGACCTCCTTGCCCGCGAAAGCAAGGACTCGGAAACCCGCGCCAGTTCGCTCGTCAATTCCGGCATGCTCCTCGCGGAAACCGAGGAAGGCCGCGCCGAAGCCCTCGCCAAGTTCGAAGAAGCTCTCCAGATTCCCGGCGACCGCGCCAAGGAAGCCCGCGCCCGCGCCCGCTTTGGACTCGTCTGGGGCTACCACCGCCAGAATGATCAGGAGAAGGTCCTTGAAGCATGGCGCGGCCTGCAGTCAGGCGACTACGCGGACCTTGACGAATACAACCGCGCCAGACTCTGGCTGATCGCCGGATCGGCCTACGCCACGCTCGGCAAGCACGCCCCTGCGGCACAGACCCTGCGCCTCGTCGAAAGTCTCGCCGCCAGCACGGACCAGCGCGTGGCCGAAACGGCACTCGAAGCCGGCTACAAGCGCATCGTCAGCCTTTTCAAACTGAACGATCCCCTGCTACCCGACGCCGTCGACGAATACGTCAAGCTCTGGTCCCCACGGTTCCCGGACTCGGATTACCTCGACAAGGCATGGCTCGCGCGGGGATCGTGGTACTTCAACCGCACGGTCTGGGAAGCGGCGGCTTCGGCCTACGGCAGTGTCCGCCTCGACAAGCTCGAACCGGCCCGCGCGGCCAACTATCTTTACCAGCGTGGCTGGTCGGAAGCCTCGGCCGGCAGCAAGGAGGCTGTCACCACCCTTTCGCAATTCCTTGAGAAGTACGCGGAAGACGAACGCGCCCCGATCATCCAGCTGCAGCGCGGGATGGCCCGTCTCAAGATCGGAGATACCGCCAATGCTCTGACTGATTTCGAAGACCTCGTGACCCGGACAGCGGGCACGGAAACAGGAGAAACGGCCCTTTACCAGGCTTCCCTCGTCAAAGGCACCCGGCAGGACTTCACGGGCATGGTGGCCTCGTTCCAGAAACTGATCGCCGATTACCCCAAGACCCGCTTCCTTGGCGAAGCGCGCTACTGGATCGGGGCCGGACTCTACCAGCTCCAGAAGTACGCGGATTCCATCGAACCACTCACGGAGGCGCGCCGGCTCGACTCCCGCACGTACCAGCAGGACGCATCGCTCATGCTCATCGGAGCCCACGCTGCCCTCAAGGACATCGATGGCATGGTCAAGGAAGTCGATGCCTTCCTCAATAATCCAGCGATGCAGAAGCCGGTGCCCAAAGACCTCCTGCGCTGGCTCGGCGTCACGCTCTACCGCGAACGCAAGGACTACCCCCACACGGCCCGCTACCTCGCCTTCGTTGCCAACCACGACGACCCGGCCCAGACGGATCCCGACATCTGGCTGGCCCTCGGCGAATCACTGGTCGAAGTAAAAGAGAATGCCGCCGCCCTGCGTGCCCTCGATGCCCTCCTCAAAATCGAGGAACGCAAACCGCAGCGCGCCCGGTCGTTCCTCCTGCGCGGGCGTGCCCTCCTCGGCCTCAACGACCTCGAGGAAGCCCGCAAGAGCGTCGACAGCGGTCTCGAAATCGACCGCGAAACCCTCATCGCGGCCCAGCTCCATCTCCTTTCAGGCGACGTTGCCAGCCGCTCCAACCTTCCCGTCGAAGCCGTCAACAGCTACAACCTCGTGCGCAATGTCTGGGAAGATCCCGTCCTCACCCCGACCGCCATTCACCGCATGATCGTGCTCCTTGACCGCAGCAAGGACGCGGAAGACAAGAAGAAGTCAGCCGACCTCAAGAAGGAACTGGCCAGCAAGTACCCACGGTTCCAGGCTCCCAAATGATGGACGCCCGACGCTTCCAGGTTCACCACGACTCCCTTATCGTCCGCACCCCCGGCCGCGGCACCACGGAAATCACCGACGCCGTCGCCGCCATCGCCGCAGCCTCGGGCATCCACGACGGCACCGTCACGGTCTTCGCGCGCCACACCAGCTGCAGCCTCGTCATCATGGAAAATGCAGACCCATCCGCCCGCACGGACCTGCATGGCTTCTTCGACCGCATCGCTCCCGACGGAGCCCCATGGCTGGTCCACACCGCGGAAGGCCCGGACGACAGCCCCAGCCACCTCCGCATGGCCCTCACCAGAACTTCGGAAACCATCCCGCTCCGCGCAGGGCGGCTCGACCTTGGGACGTGGCAGGGCATCTACCTCTTCGAGCACCGCAAGGCTCCCCACCGCCGCGAAATTGTGGTCACCGTCATGGGTCTGACCTGACTTCCACCCGCCGCAGATAGGCTTCCGCATCTTCCCGGTTGGCGTCTTCTTCCCACAGCGCACCGCCGCCGCGCCCGGGGGAAATCACAGATTCTCCCATTTCTTCGAGGGCCACCATCAAGGCCCACGCCACGCCGGAATCCCGTCCCAGTTCCTCCCGCAGTCCAGCCCGGAACAAGGGAAGATCAGCCGGATCGCGCCGCCGAGCCAGCGCCTGCCATGCGCGCGACCGGTACCGGGCATCGTAAGCCGCCCCGGCCCGCAGCGCCGACCGCAGTTCGCCGGCGATGCGCCCCGCATCCTCGGACCGATAGCCGGCCCACGCGATTTCATCCAGTTCCTGACGCGTCAGGTGCTCTCCGGCTGCCCTCGCCATCAGACTCGCCGCTGCTGTCAGGAATTTCGCTGGAATGCTCATGCCGTCATCAGGGAGGCACGCTCCCGTTCTTTCCCTGATTGCACGGATTCATGCCTTCATCCACTGTTCCCTCATGTCAAAGTCCCCCGTCCCCCGCTGGGATGCCCTCGGATCCGGGCATGGCTTCCGCTCCACTGCCACCGCATGGGACCTGCGCTGGTGGATCCTCGCTGCCACGCTCACCTCCATCGTCGTCCACGCCGGCCTCTTCGTCGCCATCAAGCGGCTCAAAATCCCCGGACGATCGGTCGCCGAAGATATGCTCGCCAGCCCGCAGACCGGCACCTTCGAATTCGATCTCGAACAGGTCACGGTCGCAAGCGATGCCGTGCAGCGCGACCTCACTCCGGAACCCGCTGACCTTTCCCAGAAACAGGAAACCACCACGGCCACGGCAGCGCTTCCCGACCTCACGGAACTCGCCGAAGCCATCCGCGACCGCGCCGTCGTCCTTACGCCGGCCATCTCCACGCCGACCGCCAATCTCAAACTGAGCACCCCGGCTCCGGGAACCTCGGGCGATCTCCTTGACGATCCATCCACTGTCCGCCAATCCCTCGCCGGCGACCTCAAGGATTCTCTGCTCGCCCGTTCCACCCTTACCAGCCCATCGGAAATCGCTCCGGACGATTCCCAATTGCTCATCGAGGGAGCCGGTTCCAGTGGCAGCGCCGATCTCAAGGACGATGTCCTCAAGTCCCTCAAGAAAGGATCGGGCGGCAACGGCGGACTCGATGGCTTTGCTTCGCTCGACGACCTCTTCAATCACAAGGGGCCCGTCACCGGGGACTTCAAGACGATGCTGCGCACGGATCTCCTCTTCGATTTCGGTTCGGCCCAGCTCCGCCCGGACGCCCGCCTCAGTCTCATGAAACTCGGGGCCATCATTCAGAACAATGCGGGAGCCACCTTCCGCCTCATCGGCCATACGGACACCATCGGAGCCCCCGCCACCAATCAGACGCTCAGCGAAGCCCGTGCCACTGCCGTGCGCGACTGGCTCGTCTCCAGCCTCCGCCTCGACGGCACCAACATCATCGTCGAAGGCCGCGGCGAATCAGAACCCCTCCCGGACCTCAATCCCAACGGCTCGCCAGACGAACAGCAACTCAACCGCAGGGTCGAAATCCATAAATCCGGTGGCTGAATTCCCGGGAAACACCGCCTGAGCCGCCACCGCACGCACCCAGACTCCGCTTCACCGTGCCTGCCGGGTCCGCACCAGCATCAGCGCCGCACGACGGCCCCGGCAGCGCTTTGATCCGTCTGCTTCTCTGTCTGCTCGCAGCCCTGACCTGCTGCCAATGCGCTGCCCCGCGCGTCGACCCGACCCGACCCCGACTCCCCCGCCTCACCATGGACCTCGCACGCAATGTCTGGACCTGCCGCGATGGCAAGGAACTTCCCTTCACCCGCTGGACCCCGGCGGCACAGCAACCAACCAAAGGCGTCGTCGTCTGCATTCACGGCCTCAGCGGAGCCGCGAGCGACTTCTGGCCGGCTGGCGAACACCTCAGCCCCATGGGATTTTCTCTCTACGGCCTGCAGCTCCGCGGCCAGG
>Ga0315907_10008379_pt1 | contig 10625 bp, 8 predicted proteins | sample LakEriMetagenome_3_FD_203525 | JGI IMG/M metagenome (GOLD analysis project Ga0315907, IMG submission 203525) | Freshwater fungal communities from buoy surface, Lake Erie, Ohio, United States - Buoy 12 MA123 | ecosystem: Environmental > Aquatic > Freshwater > Lake > Lake biofilm | place: USA...
CGGCTACACGATGGGGATGGCGGCCATCTCCAGCCATGTCACCGTCCCGGCTGCCATGGACGTGAAATACAACCCCTGGGACGGGTTCGACATCATCGGTCAGGTGGCCGAGCTGCGCTATGGCATTGGAGTGGGCGAGGGCTCGCCGATCAAGTCGATCGAGGATCTCGTGGCTGAAGGCAAAAAGCGCCTGGTCACCTACGGCTCAAACAACATCACCAACGTGGTCGCCATGTTCCAGTTGGCCAAGATCACCGGGGCACGGTTTCGCTGGGTGGTCTTCAGCGGCGGCCTGGAAGCGGTGGCGCAATGTGTGGGCGGGCATGTGGATGCCGTCATTCAGACGGTGGCAGAGATGCGACCGCAAATCGATGCCGGCAAGTTGCGGTTCCTGGCTGCAGCAGGTCCCGCACGCTGGCCCGATTACCCGGATGTCAAGACGCTCAAGGAACTCGGGTACAACGCCATGACGCGTGGGCCCTTCGGTTACTCCTATCCGGCTGGCGTGGACCCGGCGGTCAAAAGTCGCGTTGATGCCGCGCTGGCCGATTGCATGAAGGACAAATCGGTGACCGACCAGATTGCCAAGCTGGGGATCGAACCGGTGTGGCGAAGCGGGCCCGATTACAAGGCCTATCTGAAGAGCATCGAGGCCGACCTGCTGCCGATCCTTCAGGAAACCGGTATGGCGAAAAAACGCTGATGGTCGGGTCCAACGGCAGCAGCACAGTCCCAGCTTCAGCCCCCGCAGCCCGCGGGCGGTTGGGCGTGCGTCTGGCAACGCTTGCGCTGCTGGTGACGGCCCTGATTGGCTTGTGGCAGGCCTGGGGGCTGGAGCGATGGTCACTCGACGGTCCAGGCCCGGGGCTGTGGCCCATGGTCGTGGCCAGCGTGTGTGTCGCGTTGTCGCTGATCGTACTGGTGTGGCCTGGTCGTGACAGCGCGACCGAGGCCGGTGACACCGATTCGATTGACGCCCAGGAGCTGGGGCGCACACGCTCGACCTTCGGACTGTATTGCCTGGCGCTTGTTGTGCTTGCGCTCGGGTCTGCGTTTGCGGGATTCGTGCTGACCGCGTTCATGGTGTCGATCCTGCTTGTGCGCTTTGCCGAGCGACGCTCCTGGGCCAGCGCGCTCACCTATGGCGCGGCTGCGTCGGTGATCGGACTGGTGTGCTTTGCCTGGTGGCTGCGGGTCGATCTGCCGACTGGCCCGATCGAGCGCGCGTTCCTGTCGCTGGTGCGCTGAGCGGGAGCGGATCGATGGACGCACTGCTCAACGGTTTTGCGATCGTCCTGACGGCCGAGAACCTGCTGTATTGCTTTATTGGCGCCTTTCTCGGCACGGTGGTCGGGATCCTGCCCGGTCTGGGCCCGCTGACAACGATTGCCATCCTGCTGCCGATCACATTCAAGATGGATGTGACCTCGGCCATCATCATGCTCTCGGGCATCTATTACGGCGTCGCCTATGGCGGCACGGTCACCTCGGTGCTCATGCGCATTCCCGGCGAAGCCTCGTCGGTGGTGACCTGCCTGGACGGCTACGAGATGGCGCGCAAAGGCCGGGCCGGGTCAGCCCTGTTCATTGCGGGCGTGGGCTCGTTTGTGGCGGGTACGCTGGGGGTGATTGCCATCAGCTTTCTGTCACCGCCGCTGGCCAAAATGGTGCTGGCATTCGGGCCATCCGAGTACGCCATGATGATGCTGGCGGGGCTGTCGATGGTGACCTACATGTCGGGCGGCTCATTGCCACGCGCCTTGCTCATGGCTGCCTTTGGCTTGCTGCTGGGCACGATCGGGCTGGACCCGATGAACATGACGCCGCGGCTGACCTTCGACATTCTCACACTGGCCGATGGCGTCAATCTTGTGCCACTGGCCATCGGGCTCTTCGGTCTGTCCGAAGTCCTGTTCATGGCGCGGCGCGAAGAAAGTGAGCTGAAGATTCTGGCGCCACCGAAGGGGTTGGCGGGTTTTCTGCCCACGGCTGAGGAAGCGCGCCGATCGGTGGGCCCCGTGGGCCGAGGAACCGTGCTGGGTTTTCTGGTGGGGCTGTTGCCTGGTGGCGGTGCAGTGATCGCATCGTTCCTGTCGTATGCCGTGGAGCGCAAGCTCTCCAAGACGCCCGAGCAGTTCGGTAAAGGTGCTGTAGAAGGCCTCGCCGGACCTGAAGCAGCCAACAACGCCGGAACGACCGGCGCATTCGTGCCGCTGCTGTGTATGGGCATTCCGGCCAACGCGATCACGGCCCTGTTGCTGGGTGCCTTCATGATCCACGGCGTGGCGCCGGGCCCGCAGATCCTGGAGCGCGCACCCGAGGTGTTCTGGGGTGTGGTGGCCAGCATGTACATCGGCAACATCATGCTGCTGATACTCAACCTGCCACTCATCGGATTGTTCGTGAAGATCCTGGATATTCCGCGGGTCTATCTCACGCCGATGATCCTGCTGGTGTGCCTGATTGGTGTGTACTCCAACAGTGGCAATCCGGCCGATATCGTGGTGGCGGTGATCTTCGGGTTTGTGGGGTATTACCTGCGCCGTCATGGATTTGATCTGGGGATTGTCATCCTGGCCTATGTGCTGGGTCCGATCTTTGAACGGTCGGTACGGCAGGCACTGTCGATTTCCGATGGCGATCCGATGATCTTCCTGCACAGCAAGTTGTCGATCGGCTTCGCGCTGGCTGCAGCGGCCATCCTGGTGGCCGGCCTGTGGCCCAAGCGCAATGCCGCGCCTAAAGGCTGATTTCGATTCGACAGGAGCCCATGATGTTGCCGATGCAAGTTGCCGAAGACTTTCGCAGTGAATGCCGTTCCATTCACGACCTGCTCGCCGGTCTGCCTGATGAGCGCTTTGCGCAACCCACCTTGTTCAAGGGGTGGACAAGCAACGCGGTCCTTCAGCATCTGGCGTTCTGGAATGGCATGGCCTGCAAGCAACTGGAAGACGAGAGCGGACTGTTGGCCGTACTCGGCACTTTCAGGGGGTATCCCGGCGGCATGCGAGGTTTCGAAAACGACCACTTCAAGGGCCTCGGAGGCCAAGCGCTGCTTGAAGTCTGGCGGCAAAGCGGTGAGCGCGCTGCGGATCTGTTTTTGAAGGCCGACCCGAAACGCCGTCTGAAGTGGAGCGGCCCTGAGATGAGCGCGCGCTCGTCCATCACGGCGCGACTGATGGAAACCTGGGCCCATGCCCAGGCCGTGTATGACCATCTGGGTGTTGTTCGACGCAATGGTGATGGCCTGCGCCATATCGTGGCGCTCGGTGCCAACACGTACGGATGGACCTTTCGCAACCGTGGACTCGAAGTGCCGCAGCCCATGCCCTGTCTGCGCCTGACCTTGCCCTCGGGCGAAGTGCTGGCGATGGGTGAAGACGGGCAGGGTGAGCGGATTGCCGGCCCTGCTGAGGCGTTCTGTCAGGTGGTGGCCCAAACCCGCAACATCGCCGACGTGATGCTCCAGGTGGACGGGCCGAACGCGCGCGCCTGGATGTCGATGGCGCAATGCTTTGCCGGACCGCCTCAGGATCCGCCCGCTACGGGCACGCGCAGCATTCGGCAGAGCTAAACTCGTTCAGAAGCGTGCTGCAAGGCTGCGCTAGAGCGCGGCCCAACGCATGCGAATACCAGGCAGATTGCCCGGCCCGACGAATCATTTCTGATCTGACATGACTGTGGACTTCAAAACCATTACGCGTGCGATCGCCACGCTTCTGACCGCCTCGACCCTCGCGGGCTGCATGTCGCCAACGATGGGTCCAAGGAGCATTGGCTACGGCAGATAGAGCTATAACCAGGCCATCAAAACCACCAATGATCAGGAATTGTTATTGAATCTGATCAGGAGCCGGTATCGGGATACCTTGTATTTTACGAACGTCGAACGGGTGGCTTCGACCCTTGAGTTCAATCAGGGGTTCAATCTGGGAGGCTCAAGAATCGCGGTTGACAATATCAACGGCAGCCGGGCCATCACGTCAAGCGTGTCTACCCAGAGCGTCACACCCAGCGCCAGTGTCGCCTTGAATGAAAAGCCCACGGTCTTTTATGCACCGGTGGATGGCGAAAAGTTTGTGCGCCAGATGATGACGCCGCTGAACCCCGACAGCCTGCTCCTGTTCATCAAGTCCGGCTGGTCGTTCGACCGCGTGTTTGCCGTAGCGGTCCAGGAGATCAGCGGCATTCCCAATGCGCCGACCGCCTCCGGGCCACAGCCGTCGATCGAACCCGAGTTTCGGCAATTTCATCGAATCGTGCGGCTGCTGCGCACGCTCCAGCGGGAAGGCGCGATTGATTTTTTCAAGTCCGCCACAGGAAACGGGATTGATCTGGTTTTTCTCAATAAAGCCAATTACGAGGATGAGATCAAGGAATTCAAGGAGCTGCTGAATCTCGACCCCAAACTGGACCGCTACAAGATTGTCATCGGCGTTCACAACAACGAACGCAACTCGATTTCCATCATTACAAGGCCGCTGCTGGCGGCGATGAACCTGCTGTCGACCGGGATCGAAATTCCTGAAGCCGATGTGAAAGCGGGCAAGGTCAGGGTGACCAGGCGCTTGAATGGCGAGGAGTTCGACTGGAAGGAAATGATGGAGTACATCTTCACCGTCAAGTCGTCGAAGACACCGCCTGAGGACGCGAGCGTGTCGGTGTTCTACCGAGGATCTCATTTTTATATCGCCGACGACGACCTGGACTCCAAGTCGACATTCCTGCTCCTGACACAACTCATTTCCTTGAATGTTGCGCCGGCTACAGCTGCACCGGCCCTGTCGTTCTCCTTTGGCAAGTAGGGTTCGCAGGAACGGTTGAGGCGATCGGCTAACATGCCGGCATGCAAGAACACCCGGGCCTCGATATTTCTGCCCCGCAGCGCATGCCGTCCGCTGCGGCTGCCATGGCGCATCGGCAGGCCCCAGCCCTCAGCGCCGGGCCGCCAGCCGATGCGCCCCAGGTCTCGATCGTCATCCCGATCTATAACGAAGCAGACAACTTGCCGGACCTGGTCCAGCGTGTGCATGACGCGATGGTGCCTTGCGGGCGCAGCTTCGAACTGATCTGCGTGGATGACGGGTCACGCGATGGGTCAGCGCGCATCTTGCAAGCGCTGGCCGCCGAACGCCCCTGGCTGCAACCGGTCTACCTCATTCGCAATTACGGTCAATCGACCGCACTGCAGGCGGGGTTCGATATGGTGCGCGGCGAGTTTGTGGCCACACTGGACGGCGATCTGCAAAATGATCCGCTGGACATTCCGGTGCTGCTGACGCATCTGGATGCGCACCCGGAACTCGACGTCATCTCCGGCTGGCGCAAAGACCGCCAGGATGCTGCCCTGTCACGCAAGCTGCCCTCGCGCATCGCCAACGGGCTGATTTCCAAGGTCACTGGCGTGAAGCTGCATGACTACGGCTGCGCACTCAAGCTGTATCGATCGCAGATCATCCATGACCTGCGCCTGTACGGCGAACTGCATCGCTTCATTCCCGCGTTGGCAGCAGAGGTGGGTGCCAAGATCGTTGAGGTGCCCGTGCGCCATCACGCGCGCACCCGCGGCACCTCGAAATACGGCATTGACCGGACTTTTCGCGTGCTGCTCGATCTGCTGTGGATCAAGTTCCTGCTTCGCTTCCTGCATCGCCCGATCCACGCCTTCGGCGGCATTGGCCTGGGGCTGGGGCTCATGGGGATACTGATCCTGGTGTGGCTCACCTTCGAAAAACTGGTGCTCGGACAGTCGATTGGCGGCCGACCACTGCTGATGCTGGGCGGCCTGCTGGTGCTGATTGGAGCCCAGCTGGTGGCAACCGGCGTACTCGGTGAGATGCTCACCCGGATCTACCATGAGCCGCAGGGGCGTCCGCAATACATGACACGCACTGCGCCCCGACCTGCGCCGAATCAGACCAGCACAGCTGCTGGCGGGCTCGCACGTCACGATTCATGAAGGGTCTCGGGCGTCCGGCACGGTTGCTGGGCGCGGTCGCTCTGCTTGCGGCCGTGGTGTGGATCGTGGGGCCGCAGCGCCTGCGTGACAGCCTGGTGGGAACCGATCCGCGATGGTTCCTGTGCGCACTGGCGCTGGCGATCGTGGCCAATGTGGTGTCCGCCTTGAGATGGGCCTTCATTGCACGGGCACTTGATCTGCATGCACCCAGCGCCGCATTGCTGCCCATGTATGCCCGAGGGATCACCAGCAACACCCTGTTGCCAGGGGCAACGCTTTCGGGCGATGCCCTGCGGGCCTTCGAACTCAGCCGTCTGGGCAACCCCATGATCGAGTCCGCGGTCTCAGTCGCTTTCGACCGGTTCAGCGGCCTGTGGGTGCTTTGTTTGATGTCCTGCGCGGCCGCAGCCCTCGCCTGGATGGGTGCAAGTGGTGCGAGCCTGGCACCTGGTGCGCTGACCGCGCAGCATTCGAGCGTGCTCATGTCCTATGGGTTGATGCTGATCGTGATCGTCATGGCGCCTTTTCTGCCTTGGCCTGTGAGCTGGATTCGGCGCTTGCCCGGCAGCATGGGCCCGCGATTGGCCGACCTGTGGCAACGTTTGCACGATCCTGCGAGCGGTCTGAAGCGGCAGCTGGCGCGTTCATTGATCGGCTCACTGGTGGTTCAGGTCCTCTCTGCGCTGGCGCTGGCGGCGTGTGCGCGCGCACTGGATGTGCAACTGCCGCTGGTCTGGCTGCTGGCAGCGTCTGCGCCCATTTTTGTCATGGCGGCTGTACCGATCGGCGTAGCGGGGTTTGGTACCCGCGAACTGGCCGCAGTCGGCGTGCTTGGTCTGCTGGGCGTGGCGGCCGATCGCGCCGCGGCCACTGGTCTGCTGGTCGGACTGTGCGGTGTACTCATGGGCTTGATGGCTGCTCCGCTTTTTGTGCTGAGAGGGCGTCAGCCATGAGTCGCCCCATCCCCCTTGAGCCGGACTTAGGCCATCTTCCGGTCATGCGTCTGCTCCTGATGCTGTGCATCGGCGTGAGCTTTTTCATGGGGCTCGGTGCGGTCCCTCTGTTTGATCTGGACGAGGGGGCGTTCACCGAGGCCACCCGTGAGATGCTGCTGCGCCGCGATTTCGTCTCGACCTGGCTCAACGGGGTACCGCGTTTCGACAAACCCATCCTGATTTACTGGCTGCAAGCCGCATCGGTCAGTCTGTTCGGCCAGAGCGAATGGGCCTTTCGTTTGCCGTCTGCGATCTGCGCGTCGCTCTGGGTGCTCACGGTTTATGCGTTCATGCGCAAAGTACGTGGCGAAGCGTCTGGATTGCTGGCAGGAGCCATCACCGCCACGGCTGCAGGCATTACGGTTATTGGTCGCGCCGCGATCGCCGACGCACTGCTCAATTGGCTAATCGTATCGGCCATGGCCAGTGCCTGGCTTTACCTGACCGAGCGCAGACGGCTTTGGTTGTATCTGACCTTTGCCGCGATCGGTGCCGGCCTGCTCGCCAAAGGCCCCGTGGCCATTCTGGTCCCAGGTGCAGTCACGGCGCTGTACTGCCTGTCGCGCGGCGAAGTGAAGCTCTGGTTGCGCACGGTGCTGGATATCCGAGGCATTGCGCTGCTGATTGCCATCGCTGCGCCCTGGTACATCCTTCAATATCAGCGCCAGGGCGACGCCTTCATTCAAGGCTTCTTCATGAAGCACAACGTGAGCCGCTTCAGCGCGCCCATGCATGGCTTCGACGGCAGCCTGTTCTTTTACTTGCCCTGGTTGCTGGTGGCCACGCTGCCGTTCACGGCGCCGCTGTTCAAGGTGCTGCGCGGGCTCAAGCCAGTGTGGGCCGACCCGCTGCAGCGGTTTTGCCTGATCTGGTTCGCATTCGTGCTGGTGTTCTTCTCGCTTTCGGGCACCAAGCTGCCGCACTACGTGTTTTACGGCTACAGCGGGCTGTTCATGCTGATGGCGCTGCATGTGCCGGCCTTGCGGTCCCGTGTGTGGATGCTGATGGCGCCTGCGCTCTTTTTTGCGGGCTGCCTGCTGCTGCCGCGTGCCCTCGAAGCGTTTGCACCGCGCATCGCAGATCCCTACTACCGGGAGGCGCTTGGCGGGGTCAATCATGTGCTGGCCGGGCCTTTTCTGGTCGCAGCGACTGCGGCCTTGCTGATCACGCTGGGGATGATGCGCTGGCGTCGTGTGCCGCCTGCAATGGCGCTGATTGCAACAGGCGTGATGCAGGCCGGGCTGATTGCACAATTCATTTTGCCTGCCGCGGCCGAGGCGCAGCAGTCGCCCATTCGTGAAGCCGCATGGATCGCGCGGGAGCGACCGGAAACCGTGGTGATGTGGGGGCTGGATACGCCTAGTTTCATCGTGTACTCGGGGCGCCTGGTGGACAAGCGCACACCGCGCGCGGGCGATACCGTGCTGACCAAGAGCAAGCGCCTGGCTGCGCTGCCGGCCCATGAGGTGCTGTTCCAGAAGAACGGCATTGCGCTGGTGCAACTCAAGCGTGAGTGAGGTCGCATGATGCGCATGGCACCGCACGCGGATCGCGCCGAGCAATCCCGCCCTCCAACAGATCCTGGAAGCGTCGGCTTGCCTGACTGGCGTTCGCCGGTCGTCTGGCTGTGGCCGGTCCTTGCCCTGGTGGCTGCGCTCTGGCTTCAGTTCACGGGCACCAATCAGCCTGTGTTTTCAGTGCTCAATCGCTTGAGCCACTGGACCGGCGCAGCCCCCTGGCCTGCACTCACCGTGCTGGGCGACACCGTCGTGGCGCTCGCTCTGTTCGGGCCGCTGGCCGTTCGCCGCCCGCAACTCTTGTGGGCGCTGGCACTCAGTGCGCTGATCACGGCACTTGTCGTGCATGGCATCAAGCCCCTGCTGCTCTATCCCCGTCCGCCCGCGGTGCTGGCGCCCGATGCGATCACCGTGATCGGCCCGGCCTACATGCGCAAAGCCTTTCCTTCCGGCCACACCGCCACCGTCTTTGTGGCTGCTGGCCTGGTCTGGATGCACCTGCAGTCGTTGCGGTTGCGGATGTTCGCGCTGGTGATGGCTGTGTGCGTAGGCCTGTCACGCATCGTGGTCGGTGTGCACTGGCCGCTCGATGTGCTGGCTGGCAGCGCAATCGGCTGGCTCAGCGCCTATGCAGGATCATGGCTGGCCGTGCGCTGGCCATTGGGTCATCATCCCGCCATGCGTCGGACACTGATCACCGTGATTGCTGCCTGCGCCTGCGCGGCGCTCACGTTTCTGGACACCGGTTATCCGCAGGCCCGAGGGGTCCAGCAGGCGGTCGGCGCGATGTCGCTGGTGAGCCTGATGCTTGCCACATGGCGTGCGCGCAGCGCGCGCAATTTGCTATGACCGACCCTTCCGTCCGTGCAATGCCACCGGCCGCTGGTGACACCGATGATCGAGTCAGGCGCGGTCAGACGCATCTTGCGCCAAGGCCGACCCGAAGGGTCGATCTGCTGGCTGCCTTTCAGGAGCGCAGCGCGTTTGATCTGCTGGTCATTGGGGGCGGGGCCACTGGCCTGTCTGTGGCCCTGGATGCGGCGGTTCGGGGCCACCGCGTGGCCTTGGTCGATGCGCACGACTTTGCGGAAGGGACCTCCTCAAAAGCCACGAAGCTATTGCATGGAGGCGTGCGTTATCTGGCTCAGGGCAATGTGGCACTGGTGCGCGAAGCCTTGCGTGAGCGCACGGCACTCATGCACAACGCGCCGCACCTGGCGAGCCCGGTGCCCTTTGTGATGCCCGCCTATCGGCTGTGGGAACGACCGTTCTATGGATTGGGTTTGCGACTGTACGACGCGCTGGCCGGATCGGCGTCAATCGCGCCAACGGCTTCGCTGGATCGTGTGGAGACCCTGAGGGCGCTGCCCACACTGCGCCCGCAGGGCTTGCTCGGCGGGGTGCGCTTCTGGGACGGACAGTTTGATGACGCGCGCCTTGCACTGGCCATTGGGCGCACGGCCGCCTGTCACGGTGCCGTGTTGCTCAACCACATGGAGGTGACCGGGTTGCTGCATGAGCGGGGCAGGGTGGTGGGCGCCGAGTGTATCGATCGTATCGGCGGGGCTGCCGTGCAGATTCGTGCAGGCTGCATCGTCAATGCCACCGGGGTGTGGGTGGATCGGCTGCGCACACTCGATGCCAAGGGCGCCTCCACGGACTCGGGCCTCGCCAAATCGGAGCAGGTTGAGGGGCCATCGCACGCGCCCATCGTGCACGGTCTGTCTGAGTCGACACCGACTCAACTGGTCCGTCCCAGTCAAGGGGTGCATCTGGTGCTGGACCGCGAGATGCTTCCAGGTGACCATGCCTTGCTGGTACCCCATACAAGCGATGGTCGCGTGCTCTTCGCGGTGCCGTGGCTGGGCAAGACTGTGCTCGGCACGACGGACACCCCCACGGCGTCGATGGCGATTGAGCCCAAGCCCCTGCGCGAAGAGATCGACTTTCTGCTGGGGGAGTCAGCGCGCTACCTGACCCGCGCGCCGGTGCGTGCGGATGTGCGCAGCGTCTGGGTGGGATTGCGCCCACTGGTGGCCTCGGACCCCACGCAGCGTACAGGCGCCACCCGCGGCATCAGCCGCGAGCACACGGTTCTGAGCAGTCCTTCGGGCATGGTGACAGTCACGGGAGGCAAATGGACCACGTGTCGCA
>Ga0315907_10008381_pt1 | contig 10621 bp, 7 predicted proteins | sample LakEriMetagenome_3_FD_203525 | JGI IMG/M metagenome (GOLD analysis project Ga0315907, IMG submission 203525) | Freshwater fungal communities from buoy surface, Lake Erie, Ohio, United States - Buoy 12 MA123 | ecosystem: Environmental > Aquatic > Freshwater > Lake > Lake biofilm | place: USA...
TAGTGTACCGATTTGGGATCAGGACATGGCAAACTTTTAATTAATTGACTTTCAGTGTTTTTACTTTTATTTAAATAAAGACCAAGTATTTTCGTTGGTCTTTCTTTTAAAGGCAAACTATTTTCAGAGATAAATAATAATCCATCTTTTCCATTAGGTAATTTTACCATTCCTTGTGAATTAAATGAAATACTATCGTTTTGGTTTTTTTCATAAATACATAGATAATCAGCCTCTTCCATGTATTTGCTAGGGCCATAAATAAAATATTTCCAGTAAACGTTTCTCTCCTTAAATTGAATAGTATGTCTGATAGGAATTAGGTGATTTCGTTGTGCTGGATCGAGACCAAAAAGTTCATTTTCTTTATTAATACTTAAACTTACTTTTCCTATTATTCCCGCATCATCTGACTCGTGGCAAATCTCAATAGGCACTGCTTCAGTATTATGTAACAATTCCCTGCCTGGAATATGCTCAAATTCAATCTGTTGATTTGAAATAAATGGAAGGTCAGTGAAATTTAAAAATTGAGGATTTTTATTTTTCAAGTAAAATGTTAAATTCAAGCTTCCTCTATAACAGAAATGATTGAAGTCTCTATTTGCATCTATTATTAATATAATTTTATTTGGCTCTTGCTTTATAATTACTCCATATTCTCCTAATAATTGTGAAGTTTCCCTACTTATATCAAAGGAAAAATCTCCACATTTATTATGGCTATAATATCCATGAAAAATAGATATGGATAAAAATTCCTGATATTGAACGGTGTAATTAATTTGCATTTGGATGACTTCCTTTTATTTAGGTGTAAATATTAATGGTATAATTTCCTCATTCATAGCATATTGGTTGAAATTTAACATTCTAAATTTATACACAATGGAAGGTAAATATTTCCCACCCAGCATACTCCATATATTACTTAAAACAGGAAATTCCAGGTTGATTATTTCTACTGTTATTTTCTCCACTTCAGCAGGTAGAGAGGGGGTATTTTGCGGATTAAAAGTATGTTGTCCTTGAAAAAAATAGATCACAGCAGAGAGAAATCTTAATCCTTCTCTATAATTGTTTTCTGGAAAGTTAGCAGCGAATAATACGTATAGATTGATATAAATGGATGGGTTTGATCCACTAAATTGGTTATACCCAGTGTTTCTGATGAGTTTTTCTTCCTCGACATTGATTAATGTAATCGTTATTTTGTTTTCTGAATCTATCGTCGATGCACCAGAACTATTCCCAATGGAGGTAACTATGACGCGGTCATCCAATTCGCCAAAGGAACTTTTCAAATATTCATTCAATTGGCTTCCAATAATAGGAAGAACGTTTTGTATCATGGTTATGGGTTTCCTGAAGTGGCATCATGTACACCAACTAGTTTCAATAATGCTTTAACGACAATTCTTACAATATAGACACATATAAACATCACTAGCCATCCAATCATAAAAAGCTGTATGGTAAACACCTTTTCTACCTCGTTTAAACTTGGGTTCGCGCTGGTTAATTTTAGCATTCCCAGGAAAACAAATGAAAGTGGAACGGCAAGTACCGACGCTATGATAAACCACATGAGTTCTCTTAAAATTGTTTTTTTCATACAGATGGTCAGGGTCTTTTTATATTGATGTTAACCTGTAATTTTTGAATAAAGTAAAATACAAACGCACCAAAAAGAAAAGCTATCAAAAGGGCAATTCTTTGATCAGTAAACCAGTTCATCACGCTGAGTAAGGGTATTATGAGTAGCGTCATGATAAGCATAAAAAGATATCGGAAGAATTGTTGGCCTAAAATGCCTGTTCTTACGCGCCAGTCGGCAAAGGCTATGACCCATCCAATCACTACGGCAAGGGCAAAAAGTAAGTAAGTTAACGTTAGGATATCGCGGTATCTCATCATAAAACTACCCATCGACACGGGGAAACCATCTGCCTCATTTATTGGATTAACCACAGCTGTTGTATCTGTAGTAAATTGGTTGTCAAGTAATTGCCATAAATCTGTATAGCCATTATCGTAGCCCAACGCCCAAATACCTACTCCTTTTAGTCCATAGCTCAAGGCTAAATTATATTTTTTCTCTAAGGAGGCAGCATTGTCGAACCAACATTCCACCGATGTGCTGTCACCAAACTCCAGGAAAAAATAATTGGTCATACTAACAAAATCGTATTGGGGCGTATAATTTGTTCCGTAAAGATTCATTACTTCCCGATAGGGGATGTCCTTGTCATAATAGGTGTCATATACTCCTTTACTATTTATTTTACCTTTCCATTGAGCACCATAATAGGGCAGGGCCAATACGGTTTTACCCATATTCAGTTGATTTTTTGCATAATACTCTAAGGTGCTTTGTAAACTTATCCCATTTCTATTGGTCGTTCTTAAAGGTGCTACAGCGCCAGTAATTCCTTTTCCTTTATGATAATCATACCCCATTATAACCATTAAATCTACCAATTCACCTAAATTAACATGGTCAAATGCTTCCCGTGTACTATATGAAGGTAGGGTTATGGATAGAAAAACCTTGCCAGATGGCATTTTATTTGAAAGATTTGTTCTTAATAACCTTACAAAATTAACCAGAGATTCCTTGTGTTTTTCAGGAACATTCTCAAAGTTTAAATCGACTCCATCGGCATTTCTTGATAGAATTAAACTGGCAATACTGTCGGAAAAGGTATTCCAAGCCGCAGGATTTGATAAAAACCGGTCATTTTCAGATACACCATGACTCGCCATACTAAGCAACACCTTGGTTCCATGAGCCTTAGCAGAATCAATCATGGAGGTTGTTCTCCATTCTTGCATTTGCGCAGGATTAGTGTAAGAACCTGTCTCGGGATCAACGATATAAGCAAAATAGGCAACGGTACTCAATAATGAAAAATCATAAGACTCCCATGCCGAACCCATCCAATGAGGATGCCAGCCAAATACCTCATATTTTTTACTTAACTTTCTATTAGTTGGACTTTTAATAAAATAAATTTGCTGTACCGAATCCCAGTAAAAATTATTTGCTTTTAATTTATTGGGGTTATCAGGATTTAAAAAATCGTATAAATAGGCATATCTGTTTAACATATTTTGCTGTTCGGGAGATGCCAGACTTTCTTTCATTTTTTTTTGATCCTCAGAGGAAATTTCTTCGTTCCCCATACCCAGCGCCTTCTGAATTTTTGACGCATCTTTATAAACATAACGCAAGGTTGATTCCGTTTGTCTGGTGCTTCTTTTTGCTTTAAAATACGCATCTTTTGCCTCACATGAATAAAACAGAAGACTTATAACAATAAAATAATTGACAAATCTAAAGGGTAGGATTTGCTTGATCATTCCGTATATATTTTAAAATATCGAACCAATTCCGCTATTTTGTTTACAACTTGTTCTGTAAATGGCTTTCCCTCAAGATAAATACTTTTTAAAAAAATGGATTGTTCTACTATTCCACTGGTATTGAGGCATGCCAAATATAATAATTTTTTATTGTATTTAGAGGTGGGCTCTATAATCTTACCATAATTTGGACCATTATTGGGCGCAAAGGTTAAGATGGCGGGAGCAAATTTTTCGTTTCGGGTCAATTTTAACGCATTAGATTCATTTACAAAGGCGCAGGTAAGTCCTTTTGGTTCTGAATTAGGTAGAAAATGAATTTTACCTGAGGCATAATCTGTCAAGGCATCTTTTTCAGCTATCACAGACTTAAACTCATTGATATTTTTTTGCTGATAACCAATCCAATAAGCCCAACCTTTTCCATTTTTAGCCTCAGTAAAGGGTATAGGAAACATAAAATAAGGTGTTTTTGTAAGATCTAGATTGCCTCCAACACTAAATGATTGTTCTACTAAAGGTAGGTACTGCAATTCTTCCTTGGTGACCATTACGGTATCAAGGGAAAATAAAGTATCTACAGCCTCCATAATTATTATTTTCTTTTCCCTTTTTAAATTTCTCACAAACACTTTTGCTTTGAGAGGAAAATAATTTCTGTTACTCAGTTTAACAGTTATTTCCCCTGTTTCCATTGCAGGTATTTTCACGTAAACCTTTTCTCTTTTCGTCAACTTTAATTTTGAATAAACGGGTATTTTTCCAAAAGATACCTCAACGGAACTTAATTTGAAAAGGGACGAATGTTTAATATAAAATTGTAGCGTATCTCCTTTATTAACAGGATAGGTATATTCCAGTTTATCTTTTTTTGGTATTAATACTTGAACAGTAGCGTATGTAATGGAATCTTTTTTAGGATTTTTAACCATAGACTTAATCTCACTTAAGGTATAATTTAATATTAAAGTATCCCCTGAGGATAATTTTTTCTGCAGGCTATCCATAAATATTTTCTTTGGAAGAGTTTTTTCAATGACTATGGAAGAAACAGCTTTTTCTGCTTTATCGGTAAGTTTATCCCTTAAATCGGCTGGGTTTATTTGAGCTGTGACCTTTGAGAACCATAATAAAGGGCAAATAAGAATTAGAAATAATTTATTAGTCAATGGTATCATATTGCTTGCCTTATTATTTTTTATTTAAAAGTTGCTTTACTAATTTTTCTTGAAGGTGCGCTAACTGAAGGGCTGCTTCTTCTTTTTTTGACTTTTCAGCCGTCGGTTTTTCCTGCTCTTTTTTGTCTAAGGCATTGACTTCTTTAGCTCTTTTCAAGGAAAAATCAGTTGATGATTTTGATTCTTGAATCTGCCCAAAATAAGCCATTTTATATGGATATTCTTTTCCTTGAAGTAAGTGGTCATAAGGACCAATGGGTGCAAATAATTTAGATAAAATAGGGGCAGTTTCCAGAAAAATAAAGAGCAATAAAATAGCAAAAGAAGTGTTTCCTGATAAGGCAGATAAAGCCTCCAATCGAGCTAATAGTCCTCTTGAAAAATGTCGGCTTAGCTCCTGTTTTTCTTTATCTTTATCGACATTAAGTTTCGCTTTTTCCTTAGATAATAAAGATAATCTGGTATTTATTTTAGATTCAATGATTTGGTGTTCTTTTGTATAAGATTCATATTTCTGTTGTTTTCTTAAACATTCACTGCCTCTGCCTGAATTACCTGTACCACAGGTACCATCGCATTCGCATTTATATTGATCATAATAGTTTTCTTTTAATTGGAAACTTTTATTTAACTCAGTCTGATATTTATTTTCATTACGTTCAATTCGATTAAATTTTATTGCATATTGCCCATCAATGAGAAGGGCTTTTTCTCTTTTTATTTCTAATAATTTAAAATCAATTTCAGTTTGGAACAATTTTAATTCAAGAGGTTTTGAAATGACTAAAGCAATAAAAACAGCCATTAATATTCTCGGCAAAGCCTGCAAAAATTCTGCAAATGGCCTTCCTTTTTTACGGAAACTAGACACTAAAAAACGGTCCAAATTAAAGATCAGTGCGGCCCATATTAGGGATAAAAAGATAGAGGAGAAAACCTGCTCAAAAATAAGATAAAATGCAAAATAGGCTGACAGTCCTGCCATTAACGTGGTGAAATATACACTGGCTCCAATGCCAGCATATTTTATTTTTTCAGATTCAGGACACTCTGCCATAATGTCCTTACTGACGCCTGCAGCAAAATGAAATATTTTGGACATTTTAAAAAATTCATTAAACTAAATAAAATAAAGGTATAAATTATTGACTAAAAAAGTAGTGTTCTCCTTTTAAAGAAGCTGAAAATGGAACGTGCGGCTTTTTCAGTTTTAGGTGTTTCTTCCTTTTTACCTTCGTTTAAAATATAAAAATGGAGATCTATATTTTTTAAATCAAATACTGTTTTCCAATTAAAATGTAACGTCGTATTTTCGTTACATTTCATATCTCTGAAGCCATTTGATGGAATTTCGCCCCAGTTGTCTTCCATTAAAATGCCTATTTGTTCAGCCTCCCAGTGTAATCGAAGGGTACAATCAGGTGGAATGGCATAGTGAAATGGAAAGTCTGGATGGGTGCTTAAAGGAATAAATTCCTGTGAAGGGTCTGTGGCTACAAACACAGAAAAGGTTATTCCTAAAGACGTCAAAGCCTTGACAAAAATTCTTTTTTCTGTTATTATATTGTCATTTTTGGCTTGAATGCTAAACAAACAATCGTTATTTATCTGTATTTCCATGCTCCCTTTAAGGGGTAGCTCTATTTTTTGTGGATATAAAATGACCGTTTGAGCCTGTTCTATCTCCCAAAAAATATGAACTTTTTCTCCTTTTTTAACCCACTCGTTTGAGGCATAACCTATTATTTCCGGACTACCGCTTTGATGAACAATAAGTTTTGCTTTTTCTTTAATCTGTTGGTATATAGCCTCGTCACGACTTAAATGGGGCTGGATATCAGGATCAACGTGGTAATCAAATCCATTTGAACTCAGCGCGATTCGCTTGTCAATATGAATAAAATAGGTTATCTCTTCTGTATCGTCTTCTAAACAATGCAGTTCTCCGCCTGCCGCGGAAATGCGTAAAAGGGTGTTTGTAGTTTTAATTGATTTACTCCCATTCTCCATGATAACGATAAATTCAACATAGATTCCCTTGCTTTGAAGGTTATAAATGCTTGAAGAAATTTCTTCCAGTATCGCATAAGGGATTATTCCTATAATGTGAAATTGGCAAGAACGTAAGGCTATCTTAATTTTATCGGTAAAAATTTCGTGCATGGTTTTGAAAGCTCTCCTAAATAATGGGTTAGGAATGGAAAAATACTTATTTATTTTCGTTATTTTTAATTATTGTAACAAAGTAATATTAAATTGTTCTTTTTTAAAATAAAATCTAAATATGGCAACTAAAGCCAATTTACTTATACCTTTTCCTGGTTGCAGATCATTTTATGAATCTGAGCATTCTTCTTTTTATGGAAGAATGAAACAAGTGGATGATGTGTTATTGCTTTTACATAAACATAAATTTATCGCTTTAACTGGTCAGATTGGTTCAGGAAAGTCATCCTTTTTACAATCTGGCCTCATTCCGGCCCTTAGGAAGGGTCATAACGGTCTTGCTGGTAAGGAATGGGTGATATGTAATACCAGACCTGGATTAGCACCCATTCAGAATCTTGCTTACGCCTTGTCGGAAAATAATTTATTAAACCCCTCCGTAAAGTCCACACCGGAGCAAAGTTTATGGATAGAGAAGAACCTAAATGAGGGAATTTCAGGACTGGAATCTATATATCGACGTTCGGAAATTTTTGGAAAAAAAAATCTTATCATCATTATCGATCAGTTTGAAGACTTGTTTTTACATAACAATCAATTTAATAATGCTGCTGTTCTTAATGAAGAAACCAACCAATATATTAATGCTATTACAGGCGCTAATTTTGCAGAAGATATTGCCGTATATGTGGTTATTGCGTTGGGTGCAGAAAATATTATTGACATATCTCCTTACCGCCGTTTGCAAGACTTGTTGAACCAAGGTCAATACCTTCTTCCCAGAATAAATGGTGTCGATGTAAAACGATTGATAGTCAATCCGTTGTCAGGTACAAACTTAAGTATTAGCGGGGAATCGATGGATTCCCTTCTTGCTCAGTTTGGATCCGATATGCGCCTTTTGCCAAATCTTCAGTTCCTGATGTTTAAAATATGGACGACTTTTCAAGATAGAGACCAAGAGGATATGGTCATTCAACCAGAAGATTTGACCAAAGCGGGAAATTTGCAACACTGTTTTGCTGTACATTTGGAAAATCATTATGACTGCCTAGATACCAGGCAAAAGCATGTTTTTGAAAAATTGTTTAAATCCATGCTTTCCGAAGATTCTCTGGGGAAGCTTACTCAACCCCAGACATTAACTCATCTAAGCTCTATCTGTGAGGCTTCAATAGATGAAATTTCATTGTTGTTAAATGACCTTTTTGAAGGCGAACGAAAGTTTTTAGATATTTTACCTCCCAATGTATCTCTGTTACATGGAAATTCTAACAAAATCTATCATAGGAATAGTCTTGTTTTTTTGAAAAATGAAAATATTTTTATTCATTGGGATAGATTTAGAACCTGGCTGGGAGAAGAAAAAGAATCCAGGGATATTTATAAAAGTCTTATAACCGATCAATTAAGGTATGATGAGGGGAAAACCTCCTTGCTCAGACCACCTGACCTGGATTTTATCTGGCAATGGTATCAAAATAATCAACCGACAAAAATTTGGGGTGAGTTTCTTGTTCCAGGTTATCAGAATGCCATTGATTATCTTACTTTGAGCTATAATACTTATAAAAATGAGTTGTTATTAAAAGAAAATGCAAGGAAAAATGAGATAAAGCGATATCGACGCAATATGTTAATTGGTGTTATTCTTGCATTCCTTATTCTTACCGTGGTGTCTTCCTTATATCTAAATGCCGTAGAGGAAAGAAAAATAGCAGTAAAGGCACAAGAAGACTTAGATAAGGAAAAAAAGCGAATCGAAAAATTAAATTCGTCTCTGCAAGAGACACAAGATAGTCTTAACGGGACATTAGCTCAAAAGGAAAAATATGTTAATGAATTATTGATTAAAGAAAAAACCATAAAAAATCAAAATGTTGATTTGATACGTAAAGGATCTCTGTTAGAAAAATCTGCAACTACCATTAAATCGCAAAATCAATCACTTGAAACTAAAATTAAGGAAACTGAAATAGCAAAATCTAAGGCGGAGACCGCCAAGGAAAAGGAAATTATCGCTACCAATAAAGCAACGGATCGGGAGAAATTTAGTAATATCAAAAATGAGCTTTTTGCCCTCAACAGCGAAATGGCAGCCTCTGAAAATCCATTGGAACTCATAGCCAGATTAAATTCCGTGGTTACTAATTATGATGCGTTTTCTCTTAAAGTTGATGGGGTTGTTTCTCCTAATAACAGCCTTTTCAAATTATTAAATCTGACTTCAAGAAAATTAGAAGTAAAGAATAATATTTCGTCTCAATTAATAAAATCTAATGCCGGACTTAGATCTGTTTTAGTCAATAATGGCGGTTTCCTTTGTGCAGGTGATGAGGGTAAATTGTTTAGAAATACTCAGCAAAATGTATCAAGTATAGGGCAACGAGTAAGAACCATGTTGTCTTTAAAAGGAGAAAGTGGTACCTTAATGGGTACGTTCGATGGCATTGTGTATGCTATCTATCCTGGAAAACCTCCTGTAAAGATTGTCAGTTCCTCCTCATTAAAACCCGCAGTTTCGCTGTTTAATTCTTTTCAAAACGGAACCTTTTTGTTGGCAGGGCAAAATGAATTGACAATCTTTTCTTTGGAAAAAGGAGTCCTTTCCAAATCTGTACTAAAAGACGATTTACTTGCCATTTATCCAATGACAGGAAGAGCAGAGTTTTTGATTTCAACACGTAAAGGACTTTATACCTGGAAACCAGGTGAGGAGATTAATCTACTGGTTTCCATAGGTAAAGGGGAATTTACCCACGCTGTGTCGGCAATTGAAATTTCAGAAAATATAGTTTCCCTTGGATGTAAAAATGGGAAAATTCTTCTATTCCCTTTAAATGCCTTCCTCCAGAATCCAGAAATATTTCCTTCTCAAAAATTTGTTTATCACAATGCTGAAATTACTAAAATGGAACTGTTTAAAGGAAAACTTTTTTCTGCCAGTCTGGATAAATCAGTTCAATTCGTAGATCTTTCTCTTACAAATCCTAACTCTTTCGTGGTTAAATTGGTTGAAAATAATAGTTGGATTTGGGATATATCTATTCAGCAAAATAAAAATGGCGTGGATTATTTACTCTGCGCAGATGAAAATGGATCACTGAAAAAATATTTTATTACAGCGGAAGATCTTTTAAATTACATTAACGATTTGGCGAAAAGAAATTAAGGAACGTTCTAAAATTAACATTTAACTAAGATGGCACTTAAAAAAATTATTTTTTCCTTTTCTACTCTGTGTCTGGTTCAAGTCGGTTTTGTACTGGCTCAGACCACACAAAAACCTGTTATTCATGGTAAACACTGGATGGCCATTACAGGTAAACCTTTAGCTGCAACGGCTGGAGCAACGGTTTTTCAACAAGGGGGAAATGCGGTGGATGCTGCCTGTGCTATGCTTGCGGCAACGGCTACCATGTGGGACGTTCTTAGTTGGGGCGGAGAAACTCAAGCCCTTATTTATAATCCTAATACAGGTAAAGTAATGGGCGTTAATGCTTTAGGTGTTGCGCCAACAGGTGCCACTCCCGCATTTTATAAATCTAAAGGTTATGATATACCTCCCGCCTATGGTCCGCTCGCAGCCGTTACCCCTGGTACTCCTGGTGGATTATTTACTATGTTGAGCGAATATGGTACCATGTCTTTGGCCCAAGTGCTGAAACCTGCTATGCAAATGGCTGAAGGTTATCCCATGGAAACTTCTACCGCTGATATGATTGAAAAAAATAAGGCGCGAATTAAAAACTGGCCTTATTCAAAAAAGATTTTTCTTCCTCATCTGAACGAACCCAGGGAAGCACCTGAAGGTGGAGAGATTTTTGTTCAAAAAGATCTTTTTGAAATGCTTTCAAAATTGGTGGAAGCTGAATCTTCTGCGTTAAAACTGGGGAAATCCAGAAAGGAAG
>Ga0315907_10008384_pt1 | contig 10620 bp, 8 predicted proteins | sample LakEriMetagenome_3_FD_203525 | JGI IMG/M metagenome (GOLD analysis project Ga0315907, IMG submission 203525) | Freshwater fungal communities from buoy surface, Lake Erie, Ohio, United States - Buoy 12 MA123 | ecosystem: Environmental > Aquatic > Freshwater > Lake > Lake biofilm | place: USA...
AATCATGGGTAGAATCACCAATCCCAATGCAAGCTCCTTGCCTAACCTTCAAGTACAGGCAGATCCCTTTGCTGGTAGCGATTTTTGTGGCCGTATTTTCCCCATATTCGCTCCCAACGTATCCATTGAGCCGGTGGTTGATTTTACCTGGGATCCGGAAGCGCCTTGCGCGAATAATCCCGTCCAACTCACCAGTCAAATCAACCCGCAAAATTACCAGGCGCTCTCCTTTCTTTGGGAATTTTCCCCTCCATTGACCGATGAAGATGGCAATCCTTTGCCAGCAGACTTCACCCAGGAACATTTTTTGGTGCCTGCCGAAGCCGCTCAAGGAACCAGTTTGGAAGTGACGCTAACGGTAACTTTTCCAGATAACACCACCAAAAAAGTAACCAAAAGCATTCCGCTAACGGAGAATGACCTGCAAGCCAACTTTACCCCTTCAGATACTACCCTGTGTGAATCCTGCATCGATCTAGATCCCCTCTTGCAAGCGCAAGCTGGCGGTGGCGCAGGAGGAGGTGCTGGTGGTGGCGCGGGAGGTGGCGCGGGAGGTGGTACCAATTACGAGTACTTTTGGTCCAACAAGCGGGAAGAAGGTTGGATAAGCAAGGAAGGCAATGAAGTATGTAAACCAGGATTGTACTGGGTGCTAGTTCGAGAGCCGGGTTCCACCTGCTATGCCTATGCCGAGATCCGAGTCAAGATGTGGGATGTACCCGACCAAAGCAATAACATCTGGTACTTTGGAAATGGAGCTGGCCTGGACTTCAACCCCGATCCAGACGATGACACTGCCCCTGTCCCACGACCCATAGCCGAAGCACATCCCCAAGCAATACCTGCGGGTACTTCTACCATCTCCGATCAGGCTGGGCAGGTATTATTTTACACCGATGGCCAATCCGTCTGGGACCTCAACGGGGACTTGATGGAAAATGGCAGCGACATTGGAGGCAGCAACACTTCTAGCCAAGGGGTATTGGCAGTAGGCGTTCCTACTCAATCCACCCTTTTCTACCTGTTCACGACCCAAGCCTCCACGAGTGGAAGCAATGTCGTTAGCTTTTCGCTAGTAGACATCAAGGCTGAAAATCCTACAGGCGTAGGGAATGTGGTCACCAAAAATAATTTCCTATTCAGTCCCTCCACCGAACACAGTGCCGCTTTAAGTGCTGGAGATACCACCTGGGCGGTATTTCACGAATTGGGAAATAATACCTTCCGTGCCTACCCGGTTTCGAGCCAGGGCATCGGTCAACCCGTCCTAAGTTCGGTCGGTAGCACGCATGGATTTGCTTCAGGCGTGGGAGCCATGAAGTTTAGCCCAGATGGCAGCAAGTTGGCCATCACCATTTCAGAAGGAGGATGCAACCGAACCGAGATTTTTGAATTTGACCAGCAAACAGGCGAGCTCAGCGAATATGCCCTACTTGACCTAGGATGCTCAGGGGATATTTACGGGCTAGAATTTTCCCAAGACTCTGACCGCATCCTTGTTTCCTACCGAAATGGTGGGCCAGGAATTGAAGAATACCTGATTAAAGAAGTGGCACCAAACTGTCCAACTTGCTTCGCAACAGCGACAACCCCAGCAGCAAGAGCAACCTGCATCATTTCTACAAAAAAAGTACTCAGCGGCACTGCAGGATTGGATTTGGGAGCCTTGCAAATCGCCTCTGATGGCCAAATCTATGTTGCCGTAGTAGGAGATGACCAAATTGGACAAATTCAAGTTGGGACCGGTTGTACCGCAGCCAGCACCTTTAACCAGGATGCGGTAGAAGCCATGCCAGGAACGGCTACCTTAGGATTACCTTCCTTTGTCCAAAATTCAGGCAGCTCCATCCCCGAACCCGCCTTGGCTATCCCCCCAACGCTTTGTTTGGACCCAGTATCTGGCGCTACTGCCACCTTGGGTGGGGGCGGCGAGCCCGACATTGATTCCTATTTCTGGACCATTACCCATGAGGACGGCACGGTCATTCGCTCCAATTTTGGAGGACCAGGTGATCAATTTCAGAACCTGGAACAAATCTTTACGAAAGCAGGCACCTATACCATCGAGTTGCGGGTAGACCGCTGCGCGGAAATCGATTATTTCACCGCAGAAGGCACGCTTGAAATCGTAGCGCCACCTGCACTTACCCTAGCCACAGATGCCACCCTTTGTGAAGGAACCCCCATCACTCTCACAGCTATTGACGGCTATGATCCAGCCACCGGATTGTACGACTTCTTGTGGACCAATGCTGCCGGTACCGTCTTTGGAGATACCAATTCGAATACCATTACCGTCACAGAAGAAAGCATCTACACGGTAGTAGTCCAATTCCGTACTCCCGCAGACCCTTCCGAGGAAGAGGAAGCATTTGTTGCAAGTTGCAGCAGTACCGCCTCCATTTTTGTGGGGCCCGCCTTCGAATTTGACCTGACTCAGACAGACACCGAAGTTTGCTACGAAGAAACATCCGTCACCTTTGCTCCCAATACCCCAATAACCGGAGAATGGTTTTATGAGAGAGACAACAGTGGCACTCAAGTTGCCTTAGGTTCCTTTTTTGAGTTGGAACTGGATATTTTGACACTTCCAGGTCCGGGCCAATACGAGCTTACTTTCCTTGCCCAGGACCCCATCCTACCCGGCTGTAAGGTATCCAAAACACTCAATTTGGTAGTAAACGAACTTCCAGTACTCCTTGCACGAGCAACTGCCCCCGCTACTAATTGCAACACGGCAGATGGAGCAATAGAAGTTACCCTTCAAGCAGCAGTCAGTAGCCTACGGCTTGTGGAACTGGGACTCAGCTTTCCAGCGTCCCCGGCAGGAACAATCATTCCCATCCCAGGTCTCAAACCAGGAATCTATACCCTAGAAGCTGAAAATGCAGCGGGATGTACTTATTCCGCTTCTGTGACCGTAGAAAACAGCAACCCTCCCGCTGGCTATGCCTTTACCGTTCTTGCAAGTGATGAGATTTGTTCGGCTACAGGAGTAGCCCAAGGCAGCATTCAAATTACCTTTACCGGCGGTAGCCCACGCGTAGGAACCTACAAAATAGTCCGCCAAGGCGATGGGCTTGAATTGACAGGACCACTCCCTAATCAGGCTACTTTTCTAATCCCAGTTTCTCGTGGAGACTACCTAGTAGAGGTATTGGACCCAAGTGGCTGCTCCATTCCGGACAAGACGCTTTACAGCATCAAACAAAAATTCGAGGTGCAATTTTCAGTCCCTGCGGAGGTAACGGGATGTATCTCCTATGCCTTTACCCCTACAGGTCCCAAGCCCTTGACCTATACGATTACCGGACCGAGTGGAACTCTTGCCAAAGAACCTGACGGCTCTTTCCTAATTACCCAAAGTGGCAATTACACCGTTCTTGGGACAGATCCTGCCGGCATAGATTGCCCTAAGGTGCTCCCCATGTCCGTCAATCTTAGCCCAGCGCTAGATTTTGAGGTTTCCCCTCCCATCGTGGACTGCTTGACCGGCATACGGTTTGAGGCCATCCTCAAGAATGCGGCCCCAGCCGATGTGATTTTCCTTTGGCGAGATGATTTGGGAATCATTGTAGGTAGAAGGCAAGAATTTGTCCCCAGCAGATCTGGAAACTATACCTTAGAAGTGCAACCTGCAACGGGAGGACTCTGCCCTACCAAAAAATTACCCTTTGCTGCTACCATCTTGCCGCAGCGCTTGGCAGTAAGTTTGGAAGCCAGCCCTTTTTGTGTGGATAAAGCAACTACGGCTATCGAAGTAAAAGCCACCTTGGCCACGGTCGACAGCTTTGAATGGTTTTTGGTAACTGGAGGAACCCGCACCAGACTCCCGGAGTACACCACAAACCTAATTGAAGTGGCCCAAGAGGGAACATACGAGGTGATTCTACGCAGTAGCTTTGGCTGTGAATTGGGTAGAGCCAATGTGGTGGTGGTAAAATCCAAATTAATACCACCAATTCTACCTACGGATCCACTTGTGATTTGTGCGGTAGAAGGAAAAAAGGTAACACTAAATCCAGGCCCCTATGCAAGTTACTCCTGGATCCTGGATGGGGAGGAAGTTTCTCAAGATCCTACCTTCAGTCCTGAAAAGGGAGGTACCTACACCCTTCGTGTGGGCGATGCATTGGGCTGCGAATGGGAAGGAACCTTTACCGTGGAAGAAGATTGTAGCCTCAAGGTAGTCTTCCCTAATGGGATGGTACTCAATGACCCAAGCCGAAACTTTATTTTGTATGTCAACGAATACATCGACGAGGTAGATGTCTTTATTTACAACCGCTGGGGGGAATTGATTTTCTACTGTGAACAGGATACCATGGAACCCAACAAGCCTTTCTGCCCTTGGGACGGCTCCGTCAATGGAAAATTAGTCCCTACGGGAACATATGTAGCCGTTGTTCGGTTTACCTCCAGAGCCCAAGGTCTCACCCAAACTGAAACTAAAGCGATTACGATTATCCAGTAACCTCATGCTACTTGTTATTTCTCCAGCCAAAACCCTCGATTACAGCAATCCTGAATACAGCAGCCACACCCAACCCGACTTTCCATCGGAAGTGAAAGATCTAGTGGGCGTTTTACGCAAAAAATCGGCTTCTCAAATTTCCAAGTTGATGCAGCTGAGCGATTCCCTCGCAAGCCTGAACGAGGAGCGCTACAAGACTTTTATGGAGACTTTCAGTCCAGAAAATTCCAAGCAGGCGCTGTTAGCCTTCAAGGGAGAAGTGTATGCCAAGATGGAGGCAGATCAATTCAGTGCAGAAGACCTGGAATTTGCCCAACAGCACTTGCGTATCCTTTCTGGATTGTATGGATTGTTAAAGCCTTTGGATTTGATTCAGGCCTACCGCTTGGAGATGGGTACTCCGCTCAAAACCAAGAAAGGGACCAATCTCTACCAGTACTGGGGCACCAAGATCAGCAAGGCATTGAATGAAGTGGGGCAAGGCAGAACTTTAGTCAACCTAGCTTCCCAAGAATACTTCAAGGCGGTAGATCAAAAGACCTTGAAACTTCCCGTGATCACCATTCATTTTAAGGAACACAAGGAAGGGAAATACCAGGTAGTCGGATTTTTTGCCAAGCAGGCAAGAGGCTTGATGGCTCGCTATGCCATCTTGAATCGGATTACAGATCCCGAGCAACTCAAAGTTTTCCGAGAGGAAGGTTACGAATTTTCTGCCCCATTGAGTAGCGCTCAGGATTGGGTTTTTGTGCGTTAAGGGGCTACCAAATCTGGAAGACTACTACCCTTAATAAAAAAATTAGGGGCGGGTATGCCTATTTTTTTTGGATTCAGGGAGACGAATTCTATTTTTTTACCTACTTTGATAGGGTCAAAAGTCTTTTATAGCAACCCAAAAACCTAAAGCACTACCTTATGACACAAACCATCAACAAAAGTGCCCTATTCAACGCAAGTTGTCTGGCGCTGATCACTACTGCCTTTTCATTCTCTATTCGCGCAGGAATTCTTCCTCAACTCGGCGAATCTTTTGGCTTAAATGCGGAGCAATTGGGCTTTATCAACTCCATGTGGTTCTTAGGCTTCCCTATCTCCATGATTCTTGGGGGCCTTTTTTACCACATTGTCGGCCCAGCCAATATCATGCGTATCGCATTTTTGACCCATACTGTGGGGATTTTGATGACCATCTTTGCGGATGGCTACACCACGCTATTGATTTCCACCCTATTTATCGGTTTTGGCAACGGCTGTACCGAGGCAGCTTGTAATCCCATGATTGCAGACATGTATTCGGGTACTACGCTGAATAAAATGCTGAACAGATTCCACATGTGGTTCCCTGGAGGAATTGTATTGGGTAGTTTGGTGTCCAAATTCATGACCGACGGAGGCTTTGCTTGGCAAACTCAGGTATGGGTGATGATGGTACCTACCATACTTTACGCCATCTTATTCTTCGGAAAAACTTTCCCTAAGCCATCAGTAGAAGGGGTAACCTCTGTAGGCTCAAACATCAAAGCGATGTTTAGCCCGGTATTTATCTTCCTATTCATCGCCATGGCATTTACTGCGATCTCAGAATTTGGACCACAGCAGTGGGCCAACATTGTGCTGAGCTCAAGCGGAGCCTCTGGCATGTTGATTTTGGCCTTAACCACAGGTGTTATGGCCGTTGGTCGATTCTTTGCGGGTCCAGTGGTGAAAGCCTTGGGACAAACCGGCGTTTTGCTAGGTGGCGCAATTTTCACCGCGATTGGCATCTTCTTATTCAGCACAGTCGGTGGAAACATGTCTTATGTAGCTGCCCTCATCTTTGCATTAGGCGTATGTTATTTCTGGCCTGTGATGGTAGGGGCTGTTGCCCAGCGTGTACCCTTGTCGGGCGCTTTGGGCATGTCCATCATTGGAGGAATTGGGATGTTCTCTACTGCCATTTTCCAACCCATTATTGGGGGCTGGATTGATGCTTCCAGAGCAACCCAAAGTGCAGCAGGTTTGGCAGGGGATTCCTTGGAGTTGGCTGCAGGCCAGGCCACCCTCCAGAAAATGCTCCTCTTCCCAGGTATCTTAATCGTCCTCTTTGTGATCTTCTTCATTTGGCAGCGCGGCGTCAAGCCAGCTGGCTCAGCAGGACACTAAAAATCAAAAAGCAGCCTTCGGGCTGCTTTTTTTTATTCTAGGCTTTTGAGATAAAATGAATGGTCAGAAAATTTAGGAGATCGCTTTACTGATCAACAGGCACAAAAAAAGCCCTAACTTCTTTGAAGCTAGGGCTAGTGACCTCGTCAAGATTCAACTATTTTTTACATATACTTGATAATCAATATATTAAAACATATTTTTTTGATTTTTTGCACCTAAAAAGTGAATTTTTGGAACAAATAAAGTTCCATTTTTTTTCGTTTTCTCTCACTACCAATACTTATATCAAAGAGAATCCGATTCTTTTCAAGAAATGAAAAATCCTTCATTCGTTATAGTGAGAACTATTGTAAGGTAGGAATCGGAAAGTTTTTAGAAGTAGAATCGAATGGAGAGAATTAGTATCACTCCATATTACCTATCTATTATCCAAATCAGGGATAAACGAAAAGAATGGAAATGGAAAAGATTGGAATAATGATTAGAAAATGGGATTATACTGATAAGGGAATACCCATAAATCCAACAAAGAAAAACCTTAAAAGACAAGTTCTAACCCTTCACCAAAAATTGAAAAAAAGGGATAAGATTTGGATGGAGTATTCGATTGAAAAAGATAGGAATGGTGGAGGGAACCACATCCACTTCATCCTTCACTACATAGATAAAAAGAACCTATACCAACACTTATCCCGATTCATTGGAAACGGTGAGTGGAAGAAAAGAGAAGTTGGAATGAATGTTTTTGATGAATGTAACGGGAGGTTTGGACTCATCCATACAGAACCCATCGAAGATGAATGGAAATACAGAGGTTACATCAACAAAAGTGAATTATCTACTACCCTAGTTTGATAAGGGAAACAAATTCTAACCCAATACCCATCTAATCAATTATACCTCCACAATGAAGAAAGGAATCCGAAAATGGTAACCATCAAACCAGAAGAAAAAGATGAGTTCATCCAGTACTTCTTACAGACCGTAGAACTCACTAAAAAGATTTTTCCACACATCTCACACCTCAGAGATAGTGGAGATAAGGAAGAGTACTCAAAACGATTCAGAGAACTCTTAAAAATTGAACGAGAAAAACTAAACCAAAACGAAAAATGAAAGAACGATTGACAAAACAAGATTTGATGAAGATGTATAATGTGGATAGGAGTACAATAGAATCGTGGAATGAGAACTTGGGGTTACCCCTGATTAAAATTAGTACTCACTCGAAGTACATCCGTAGGGAGGATTTGTTGAAATGGGAAGACTCCCTGATTGGAAGTAGATGAAAGTTATGATTCTTGATTCTAACCAATCTTACTTGACTTTTGACGATTACAACTTTCACAAAGGAGTTGAATGTTTCTGTATGTATTCGAACCACCTTTCGAAAAAGGAATAATATGATCGAATTCAAGTTTTTGATTTGAACCACAAGATATACATCTACCATTATCTCGATTCCAAACCTTATCCATAACCTGTTGTGAAATTCGTCTGGTACTTTCAGATGAATTAGTTTCTTCAACAAATAATGGTTCGTAGTTTGAATTAGTAAAGAATGTAATTCCTCTTATTATTGGTGTTCCATTTCGAAGAGAACCAAAATCCCAAATCAAATGATTTTTAAGATAAACACCCAACGGTGAATTTCCTTCCTTCATTGTTAAATTTACTAAACTAGTGTAAGGGATAAGTAAATCTAGAAATGAAACTTCTTCATCATCTTTATTTTTTAAAACTAAATCCAATCCCAAATTTTTTATCTTTTTACAATCTAAACACCTAATTTGAGTTATTTGAGAATTTACTTCCCATAATTGAAAATGTATTGAATTACATTTTTTACAAGGAGGATGGTTTTGACCTATTTGTTCGAGAATTTTCGAAATGTTACTTTGAATTTGAAGAGTTTCGGAATTATTTTCTATCCAACTATCCCTTCTTTCCTTTTCTTCCCTTTCCTTGGGAATTCCAACAAAAAGATAATACAAAAGAAAAATTACTCCTGTACCAGTAATTCCTAATAACGATTCAAGTAAAGGGTCCATTTAAGTGAAGAATAATTATCTCAATCCAGAACCAATTTATGTACTATTATGATTGAACCCAAGACCATCCGAAAAGAAGATTTGATTAAATGTTGGTACTCACTTATTAGGAATAATTGTGTAATACAAAGGGTATCAAAATATAAATTCTATGAACGGATGATAGAGTTTCCAAATCCATAGGAGAGAATGAATATGGTAAAACTCAGAAAATAGATTCTTCATTCACCCTCAAAAAAGATTTTTTTACTTTAACAACCGTAGTTGGAGAAACCTCTAACCTACCACATATATCCCTCACGGATTTACCTTTTTCCAATAGAGATTGGATTTGTTTCACCTTCGGTTTTTGAAGGAAGGATTGAATGTTCTCATTACTCCCAGTTCTCCTTCCCAATTTACCCCCATTGATTACATACATCTTTCTCCCCATCTCGGTTCGTTCCTTGATTTGTTCTCTCTCCAATTCGTAAAGAGAACTCATCACCGAGGTAATCAAATTCCAAATGGGGTTCTTTTTTCCATCAAAGTGGGATTGAAGGTTACCCATACCTCTCACTACCACATTCACTCCCTTTTCTTCCAACCATTGGAGAGTAGTGAGAACATCAACCGTATTTCTTCCAAGACGGGAGAGTTCCTCAACCACAATGGTTTCCACCTCTCCATTCTCAATCAACTCCACCAACACCTTTCCTTTCTCTCTTTCTTTGAAAGGAGTTTTACCACTCACTCCTTTATCAAAGAGTGTCAAATCATACTTCTCCTCATCCATCTTAAATCTCTCTCCCATCTGATTGAGGGTGGAGGTTCGGTTATATTTCACCTTTTTCATTCCCATAGTGTTATTATTTAACTTTCACATTAAAAATACAACAATTATGAGATATAAACTACTGATATACAGGATTTTAGTGTTACTTTTTTTATTTTGAATAAATAAGAAACCCTCATATTATTTTTTTGTAAATTTGATTCAATGGACTTAGATAAATCAGGTCTAATACTTGTTTGTAAAATTTTAGAATATGAGAAAAATACTAATTACACTTCTACTTTTAGGATTTTCCTTTCAAGTAAAATCCCAAATAAGTTCCTCAAATTTCCATTTGAAGGAAGGAAAGATTCAATATGAGAAAATTTACGAGATAGATGGAGGAACCGAACAAGAATTGAATCAAAGATTGGAAAGTTTCCTACCAACAATTTCGGGATTGAAATTTGATTTTAATGAAACAGGATTTACTGGAAAAGTCCAGAATGTAATAATTGATTACAAAAAGTTTGGTGGGAAATATATGACAACTTGGATTCCGTTAAACTATCCATTATACGGGAACATTTCACTTCAAGTTAAAGGAAATAGATATAGGTTACTTTTAACAGGTATTGAAACCAAAGAAAACGAATTCACCGAACCAATTCTTTTTGATGATTATCTCACAAAAAACAAGGGGAATGAATTTACTACTAATAAAACGATCTTGAATGGGTTAGAATTACTTGATAAGTTTCTAAGTGAAAAATTCAATCTCCTTTTGTTTAATGGTGAAAAAAAGGAAGATAAAGATGATTGGTAAAAAACCTTTTGGGGTTTCTTGTAATCAAGGAAAAGTATTTTACTAATTACCCTATTGAAGTGGTTTTTATATCGGGGTTATTTTTTTACCCTTTGGAAAAAATTAAAGTAGTTCTCTCACCTTTTCCAAATATATTTCGTTAGGAATCAACCCCTCGTCAAACAATACCTTCAACTCTTTTAATTTTTCAACTTTTGTTTGAGAGAAGTTCCCAGAATCAGATTTTACTGGTATAGGTTCAACCACATCAATTAAATCATAAGAGAATAATTTACTACCCTCCTCACCCAACTCTTTACTCGTAGTTGAAAAATACTTTCTAAAAACCTTTTCGGTGGTATGTCCGGACATAGACATCAAAATGTGTGTT
>Ga0315907_10008385_pt1 | contig 10617 bp, 10 predicted proteins | sample LakEriMetagenome_3_FD_203525 | JGI IMG/M metagenome (GOLD analysis project Ga0315907, IMG submission 203525) | Freshwater fungal communities from buoy surface, Lake Erie, Ohio, United States - Buoy 12 MA123 | ecosystem: Environmental > Aquatic > Freshwater > Lake > Lake biofilm | place: USA...
ATATGGGCCTAAAGAGGGGTCTTTTACCCTCGACATCAATAAGTTTGAGGCTAAAGTGATTAATGGTAAAGGGGAAACTGTCGTTGTTCCTAGCGCCACTAAAATGACGGAAACGGGCGAAGTTCTTGAAAAAAATATCGTGTTATCAGCAGCCTCCAGGGATCACCTGAAAACTCTTCTTAGCCGCTACAGCCTGGACTTAAACAAAGTTGTGGATTACCCTAAAGTCTTAGAAAAGAAGCCTTATGTGGAGACACCTAAAGCCTCCAGTGAAAAAGACGTGCATTCTGTGGTGGTAGATGACATAGACCTTTAGGAGATACCGATGAACCGCTCTAACTTCCTTTGGGAATACCGTAGTTATGTCAAAAGAGCGGGGCCGCCTACCTATGTGCCTTTTTTCGAACTTACCCGTCTAACGGGATTTCAATCTGTTTTTGGAATCCCTATTCAAGACGCTCTAAACAACATACGAAGAGGCTCCGTTGAAGGCGGGGTTTACCCTGTTTACTGTGATACTTTGTTGGTTGATTTCGACGATAAGCCTGAAAAAGCAGAAAACTTCCAGAAATTCCTTAACTCCCTGCACGTGGCACATTTTAAATGTGATTCAGGGAATCGTAGTATCCATTTCCATGTGCCTATTTTTCCTATTATCGGTGAAAATGTGCCCTACTCCGTAAAACGTTTTGTCGAAAAATACGGTGAAGGGGCCGACCTTAGCTTCTACCTTTACAACGGGCAATACCGTCTACTTGGGACAAAACATAGGAAAACGGGCAGGGTTAAGAAAATCTTAGAAAAGGTAAAAGGTAGGCGGCTCGAAATACCCCTTTTAGACATGCCTGAAGACAGATTAACGGGAGGTTCCTTCTTAGGAGAGAGCACCCCATTACAACTTTTACAAAAAGCTGTATCATTAATGCATGATTATCCTGGAAAGGGTAATAGGCATATTAAATTATGGTCTTATGCACAACAGCTATATGAAAATCTCCCTATTACCGAGGATAAGATTGAGGTGATAACTGCTTTAGTAAAATGCATAAACACTCAGTGGGGGTTAGAAGGTAATGAAACAAAAACTGAAGACGAGATCAGAGGGATTATTCTTCAAATCAAGTAAACATTTCAGCCTAATACGCTCCAAACTACGTCAAATATGGATGTGGTATGATGACTCACGGAAAGAAATTATTAAAAGAATAAAGGCCTGTGAAAGCTGTGGGATTAAAATCACTACAAAAAACCGTCAGGTTGACCATAAGATACCAGCAGGCTCCTTAAGATCTCTCGAAGATTTGCCGATGTTTATTGAAAGGCTGCACTCCTCTGACTTGCAGATCCTTTGTAAAGACTGCCATAAAAGGAAAACAAATGACGAGAGAAGAGCTGTACGAAAGCCTACTAAACGAGTTAAAGGCGATAAAGCCCCCAAGATCCCCTCAAGTGAGCGCAGTGAGGTGGTTGGCTGATAACTGGAACAGTCACCGTGTTTTTTGCCTTAATGCACCGGTTGCTACCGGAAAATCTAATATAGCCGCCTCCATTCAAAAAGTTTTCCCTAAAACATTAATAATTACAGCCAGTAACATACTGGTGAATCAGTATGGGGACTCCTTTAACTACATGAATTTGTTAAAAGGACGAGGCAGCTACTGCTGTAAAATTGGAGAAAACTGTGCAGATAGTTTTAACGAATTCAAGATATATTGTAATGGCTGCCCCTATGTCCAGGCACGTGATAGAGCTGAAATGGGTGACCCCACTACAGCTAATCCTATGAGCTTCATACAGGCTATCAGAGGGGGTATTTTAGAGTATCCTGATGTTCTGGTGGTGGACGAGGCACACACTCTCGGTGGCTTTATTAGAAGTATTTTCTCAGGGGTGTTTGCTTTTTCGGACACTTCCTGGAAAGCAGGGGATATGAAAGACCTCGACTCTCTGGTCACCTGGCTGAGATACCAAGGTAGGCTGATATCTGACCTCAAAGGTGCAAAACTAAAGGAAAACCCAAAAGCTAACGTGAAAAAAGAAGACAGTCTGATCACCTCTTTGGACACAATCCGTTGGGGTATTGAAAGCTCACGAGATAAAAGTGATTGGTTTTTTTACATCGAGAAAGACCCAAAAGGCCATAAAAAACTCCATATTGAATCTATTGTTCCTCCCCCTGCAATCATGGAATACTTCCTTAAATCCTCTAAAATTGTGTTAATGAGCGGGACGTTATTCCCTACCATGATTAAGGAGATTGTGGGGGATATTCCCTATGCTTATTTATCCTTGCCCTCAATTATCCCAAAGGAGCGGAGACTGGTTATTCTAAAACCGGCCGCGGACACGATTAATAAAGACACTGACCCCAGTGTTTTTGCTAAAAAAATAATTGAGATAGCTAAGGAGAATAAAGGAAAACAGGGGATAATCCACACAACCTATAGCCTCGGTGCTAAACTATACGAAGAATTGTCCGATAAGCTCGATGTTAGGTTCAATACGAAAGAGACAAAACAAGCTACTTTAGATGATTTTAAAAATAAAGAGTTCCAATGGCTGATAGCTTCTGGAATGAGCGAAGGGATTGATTTATATGGAGATGTTGGGGAAATTAATATTATATGCAAGTTACACTATCCTTACCTTGGGGATCCGTATGTTGTTAAAAGAAAGAGTAAACCTGATGGAAACCTTTGGTATGCGTCATGCGCTTTGCTGCATCTATTACAGGCAGCAGGTAGAACAACACGCGGGCCAGACGATTATTCGAAAACGTATTTGTTAGACCCCGGGATCATCCGGGTTTTAGAGTCTGTGAAGAGGTTTGCAGGTTCCCGCGCTACAGAGTACATTCCACCCTATTTTAAAGAGGCTTTCATCATATGAAAAAACGGATATTTGAAGAAGCTCAGCTACTTGCCCTTCCAGGGGATGAGTTAAAAGACCGTCTTCTTGATTGTTACCAACGTCAACGGTATCTCAAGGAAGAGAAGAAAAATGACGAAAAGATAGAAGCACATCAAAAGTATGTGCGGATGCAATACGGTGAGCCTCTTGGTGAAATTGAACATGACATAAAGCTTTTAAGGAGGATCTGTGAGTTAAAACAGGTTAACTGGAGAACTATTGAATGGAAATACTTAGACACTTTAGCTGAAAACAAAAAAGGAGCTTCCGATGAGTAATTTAACACTTTTTTCTGACCAATCCCTTGAATCTATGTTAGCAAAAGCAGAGGTTTTTATTAAGTCTGGGCTAGTCCCTAAGACCTATAACAAACCAGAATCTGTTTTAGTGGCTTGTACCTACGGAGCTGATTTAGGTTTCAGTCCTATGCAATCCCTTCAAGTAATTAATGTGATTGAAGGCAAACCCTGCCTATCCGCAGCAGCTCTCCAGGCTTTGGCCCTTAAACATGGTGGGACTATCAATATTTTAGAGCATACAGATAAAGTATGTGAGCTCGAAATCACGCGTGGGGAAAGAAAACATAAATCTCGGTTTAGTGTGGAGGATGCAATCAAACAAGGGCTTTTAGGCAAGTCTAATTGGCAGAAAATGCCTAAAGCAATGCTTTTTGCCCGAGCAACTTCCCAGGCAATTCGGTTCATGTTTGCCGATATTGTCGGGGGGCTATATACCGTGGAAGAACTCGAAGACGGGAAGGCACTGAATGACTCACCTCCTCCCAAAAAAGCTAAGGAAGAGCCTCCCGCCCCAGCTCTTGCGCTCCCTGTTACACCTGCTCCCGCCCCGGCAGTAGTGGTGGATGTTCTCCCGCAAGATGTAGGGGACTCTATTGACTGGGAAGTACAGGGTAATGAGTTATTAGCTCAATATCATTTAGTGACCGGCAGAGTCGACATCACTCTTCTAAAACTGAAAGATTTTTGTATTGGTAAAGGTATTGTAACAAAAGAGCGGTTTGACTCGTATTTAGATGCTAAAAGAACAAAGGAGTAAGTATGCTTGTAGCCCTCGATTTTGAAACAACAGGGCTAGAGATGTGGTCACCCAAGCATTCAGTAACATCTATTGCTATTGCTTGGGGGGATGTATACATCCAGTCTGAATATGCAAACACCCCCGAAAATATTGATTTAATACTCAAACACCTCCATGATACACAACATCCCGTCGTGGTCTATAATGTAGGGTTTGAGCTTATGGTGCTTAAATGTAAGTTCCCGCAATATTCCTTGAATATTCTCTGGGATTGTATGAGACTTGTCCAAAATTATGACAACCGCCCTCAAATTATGAGCTACGGTCTTAAGGATGCTGCAAAAAGAATTCTCTCGGAAGAAGATGCTTCATGGGAAACTGAAGCCCATGCATACCTTGCGGCTAATAAAATGAAAAAATCAGAGTTATCCCGCCTACCTCCAGATATTCTTCGGCGGTATAATATCGGGGACGCAGTAGCTACGTTGAAACTGACCCATTTAATTCTAGATTACTTTTTCGGAATAGGGTTTGACCCTCGTATTGATCATGTTAAATACCTCTCCACCGCAAAAGAAGTTGTAGACTCCCAAATACGGGGGATACGTGTGGACAGGGAAGGGATTAAAAAGTATCTGGAGGCTATTAAAGAAGAACTAGCTGAGAATGAAGAAGAGTTTAAGACCACTCTTCAGGCCGAAATTGGGGAAGTGGAGAGAATTATCACCGAAAAGGAGCAGGCTAGGTTTAAAAAGAAAATAGTTTCCCATGTTCCTTTTAACATTGATTCTAATCTTCACCGAGAAATTCTTTTCACCAAAGTTATGGGGCTACCTACTCTATATACCACACCTAAAGGGAAACCTTCTTTGAAAAAAGCTCATTTAAAACAGTTTGGAGAGGCTGCAGCTAAACTCGATAAAAGAAAGAACAGACAGATCATCATGGCCCAATTGGAAAACCTATTGGAATTAAGTGAAGAGGACGGCCGTTGGCATGTTTCTCTAAAACTTGCCGGGACTTCCACGGGACGTTTTGCGGGAGGTAATCAATGAGTAAACTAAATGTGCAAGGTTTGGCTCGGAGGGATAAAGGGATAAAGGGTTTAGGGGGGCAGTGCACTTATTTAATACCTGATGAAGGAAATGTCTTTGTTTCCATGGATCTATGTTTTCCTGTAAATGAAACGGAGTTTTTAACTAAAAAAGGGTGGAAATTTTTTGATTCTATCTCTGAAGAAGAAGAAATATTCCAAGTCAATCCCAATACGCTAAAAGGATCTTGGGCGATACCAAAAAGAAGGGTTGACCAGACGATTACCCAAAAATGGGCTCATTACCATAACTCTTCTGTTGATTTGTTAGTTACTGCCGAACACAAGATGCTGTTTATAGGGCAAATCAACCACCCTACCCGTGCAGACAAACGTCTTTATAGAAAAATTATAAAAGCGAATGAACCCGAAAAACTCACCCTCGGTTGTCACGTCCCCACCTTTTGCTTTTCTGACTTACCAAAAGAAGAGACTGTATCTGACACAGAAATATGGGTAGCCTGTATGCTCCATGCTGATGGGCACTATCACGTAGATCATGGGGTCTACAGTATTCAAGTCTCCAGACCAAGAAAAAGGGAAAAGGTAAAGGAGTTGGTAGGTTTTGAAGGAAATGTGTATGCTGTGAGAGAGGGGCAGACACTGGAAGTTGAACATTTTAATTATATAAAAATCCAAAATCCTTTGCTTGAGGGTAAAGAGTTTAAAAACCTAGAACTATTGACCGAAAGGCAACTCGATGTTTTTGTAGAAGCCCTTAGTTTCTGGGATGGTTCTTTTGCAACCAAAAACAGCAAAACAGGACAATTTGTTTGGGGGTCTACTAAAAAACAAGAAGTCGAGAAAGTTCAGACCTTTCTATCGACCAGGGGATTTAGCACCTATCAAAAAGCATCCCTAAAAAAGGAGATTAACCAGAACACCTACTATAGCCTTTCTATAAGAAAACAAGGATGTGTCCGATTTAGTACAAAAAGAACTCAACCGGCTCCAAGTGGGTCAACGGCAGTTTCAAAAGTAGACTTTTTTGATTCGGATCAAAGAGCAGTATGTTTTGAGGTTGAGGAGGGATTTTTATTTGTTAGACAAAAAGGAAGAACGTATATTTCAGGTAACTGTAGTGGAGAGCCTACGGTTACAGCGCACTATAGCGGAGATATTCGTTACCGGTATGCTACTTTAGATGGGGTAGGAAAACCGCCTTTTTGGGACTCTGATGACATCTTGATGATTGATGATATCTATTTAATGTTTATGAGTGCCACGAAAGAGGGGAAGATTCTTTTAAAAGGACTCTGGGATAAAACATTTCCCGAAGGGGATTTTGTTACACAGTGGCTCAAAGATTCGAAAGCAATTAAAAAACCGATAGATGGTGACCGTCAATACTACAAAATGGTGGCGTTAGCTTTATTATATGGATTAGGCCCAAAAAAGCTCCAGAAACAAAGTTACGAAGCTTTCAATAGGGAGATTTCATTCCAGGAAGCCCAGGAGATTTATAGGGCTTATTGGCATACTTTCAGCGGTGTGAAAAAGTTAGCAGATAAACTTCAGGCAAAAGGTAAAAGAGGCTGGTTCCCTAATGCGTTTGGATATAGGTTGGTGTTTGACACTAGCAGTGAGTTTGACTCCACGCATAAAGCCTGTAACTACCTTATTCAAAGTTCGGTTTCAGGTCTTTTACATATGTTTATCAACTATTTAATAGAACAGTGTGCCATTTTCAACGTTCCTTTTATTTTTGTCACTGTAATACATGATGAAGTTGTGTTAGAGTGCCCACGTGATAAAGTGGATTTGCTACGACAGGCTAAAGAAGCTGCCGTGGCCAAACTTAATCAAGTCTTGAATTGGTCTGTTCCTATCGGCATGGGGTTTTCGGTAGGTGAAAATTTTTATGAGGCAAAATAATGAAAGTATTAGCTATACCTGATATCCATCTTCCTTTTACGAACTGGGTAAAGCTCCAAGCCGTTGCTAAGTTGGCTTTGAGGTTGAATGTAGACAGGATAGTTCAACTTGGAGACATTATCGATGGGTATTCCTGGTCACGGTTTGAAAAGGAAGTATCCCACGATGCCCCCGACATTGAGCATAAACGTGTATGCGAAAATATGAAGAAAATGCACAGGTTATTCCCTGAAATGGATATTTTAGTGGGAAACCACGATCATCGAATGATTAAATCGGCTAAAATTGGCAGGTTACCTACAAAACACCAGAATATGATAGCTCCTTGGAACGAGTTTGACTTTGAAGGGTGGGCCTGGCACCATAAACCCCTTGAAATCGATAAGGTTGTCTATATGCATGGAGATTTTGCTCCTATGAAAGCTATCGATAAGGCAAAATTATTAGGGAAATCAGTGGTTCAGGGGCATACTCACCAATGCTATATTGAGTTCGTGGAAACTTTAGGTCATAGTGTGTTTGGAGCTGAGGCAGGTTGCTTGATTGACACCTCTTCAGTAGCTTTTTCATACCACAAGGGCTTAAGGAAGGCGGTAGCTGACAAATGCATGCTAATAGACAACGGTCACCCAATGATAATAAGCGTTTAGAGCCTTTTAATTTTATTTTAAGAGGTCGAAAGTGGTCTGTAGAAGCAAACCAACACGAGGAACCTACTGAATTCGTAGGTTTAGCTGATTTCCGTAAACAAAAAATCACAGTTTACACCAAAGATTCCACCCCCGAATATATCTCCTTGATATTATGGCACGAAATTAGCCACGCTATTCTAGAAACCTTAAGCCCAGCCTCCGTCCCTCATTTAGATGAGGAGACTCTTGTAGAAACTTTCGCTCAAAGCATGATGGAAATCCTCCCCCAACTATCCTCCTTTCCAAAGTGGGCACTACCCGTCAAGTTAATGGAGAAAACTCCGAAAAGTAAGAAGGCGGTAAAAGCAAAAACGGAGTAGATAATGAAGGTTTTAGTATTCACGGGCCCTCACGGAGCGGGTAAAACAACTACAGGGTATAGTTTTGAGAAAAAATACAATCATCTTTTTGGGATGAAAGTGTCTGTAGCTGCTCCTTTGAAAGAGCTTGTATGTGATATTTATACGAACCACGGGTTTAACCTATCTCTAAACCATCTAAACAATCTCAAAATCAAAGAAGACTTGGTAAACTACCAGATCGTGGCTACAAAAGAAGACTGTGAAACCATAAACTATAAGTTTGGTATACCGATGGACTTTTTATTGGAACGTGTTGAAGGGCTTTACCTTCATTCGATTAGACACGCTATGCAGTTCTTAGGAACGGAAGTCATCCGGGATTATGACGAACTCGCGCATACAAAAATGTTTGTGGGATTTATCAGATTACTTGAAGACACCTGTGAAACACTTGATTTTGTATGGGTAGATGATGTAAACTTCCCCAACGAGTGGGAAGCTTTGATAAAAAAACATGAGGTTTTTCTTGTATATATAGATAATGATGTTGATGCTCCTGAAAATGTGGCTCACGCTTCCCAGTCTCATAGAGGGTATTTTAAACATAGAGCGGATTTGATATTAAAGAAATCCAAACTTTTAACGAATGAAGATGAACAGTTAGCCAGAATATTCAAATTAATGGAGCCGGTTCACGGTTCATGAGGAGTTAAGATGGGGTGGTTTAGTGATGGGGATGGTGATGGAAATGAAAAATCTATGGGTGAGAAAGCCTTAGATAAACTAAAAGAAAATGAAGCTTCTAATCAAGCAGCTGCGGCGGAAAATGATCGACAGGTGCAGGAAGCTAAGGATTATGGCAACCCTAACCCTGGGATGACCACAGCCGAAAAGAATGCCCAGACTGAAGCCCAGCAGAGTAGAGGTCAAGAGAAACCGGGATCCGTAACCAGCACCCCCGATGCCGACGCAGCTGCCAGACAAGCCGCAGATGCTCAGGCACAGTATTTAGCTAGAAACCCTCAAGCTGTCTATGCTCCTCAGTTCGCTGCAGCTTTAGCTAAATCTTTACCTACGGTAAACGCCCAACAAGTTGGGGTTCAAGACCCCGGAGCGGCTACCCAAACAGCACAGCCCGGCCAGATTATGGTTGATCCTATCACAGGTGAAAGAGTTACAGCCCAGCAAATAGCTCGAACTCAGTTAGGGCCGATGCAGACTTACACCGGGACTACTATTGACCCCACACAGCAAGCCGCTTTTAGAAATCAACAGATGGCTCTTGTTAATGCCTTAAATATGCAGGCATCCGGTCAAGGCCCTTCCCTAGCTCAAGCGCAACTACAACAGGCAAATGAAGCTGCTGTGGCCTCTCAAATGGCTCAGGCAGCCTCCCAACGAGGTATCAACCCAGCTCTTGCCAGTAGAGCAGCTGCCCAGAATATCGGTAACATCCAGGCCCAGAATGCTCAAGAAAGTGCGAAGTTAAGACTCGCGGAACAGCTCCAAGCCCGACAGTTATTAGGCCAGGTGACGGAAGGTGCCCGTGGCCAGGATATTGGTTTAGCTACCAGCCAAGCCCAGTTATCATCCACTGAAGGGATGACAGCAGCTGAGCAAGTTAACCGAGGACTTATAAAACAGGCTGACCTTGATGCGGATTTAGCTAAAACCCAAGCGGCTTTAGCATTGGACGCGGATAAGTTTACAGCCGATACTTTTATGAAAGCCAAACAAGCCAACCAATCAGCTAACCTCCAAGCCAGAATTCAGGATAGCTTGAATAGAATTAATGTTGATCAGTTCAACGCAAAGGCTAAAGATGAAATGACTAGGTTTGCTACGGACGCTAAACTTAGAGCAGATATTGCTAATCAAGCAGCCGACCTACAAGCTCAAGGAATGAATCTTGATGCAGCCTCCAAGAAAATGGGGCTGGAAATGGAATCTTTAAAGGCGTTGTTAGCTGCTTCCTCAGCAGCTGCTGATAGAGACTTCCAGTATAAAAAACAAGAAGACGAGCACCATATCGCTCTAAGTAAAAAACAATCGGGTACCACGGGCAGCATTTTCTCCGCCATCGGGACAGCAGCTTCAATATTCTCTGACCAGAATGCAAAAGAAAATGTCCAAAGCTCAGAGAAAATTGGGGCTTTTGTTAATGCCTTAAATGAATATGATTATTCATATAAGAAAGATGTTCCAGGTGTAGGCGGACAATCTCGAACCGGGGTAATGGCCCAAGATATTGCTAAATCTGACCTTGGGAAAGAAATGGTTTCTAAAGATGAAGCCACTGGATATTTAAAAGTGGACACGGATAAGGCTCTACAGGCAGCACTTGCGGGGCTTGCTTATCTCAATAAGAAAATTGAAGGGAAAAAGTAATGGATAATTTAAACCCTCTGAATGAAGAAGACATTCTTAATCCCCCTACACAGTCTGTAATTCCACCCACACCTACTCAATCCGTGGTACCACCTCAACCAGCTCCTGCACCAGAACCCGTTTCAGCTCCTGTCCCCGTGAGCACCCCCGCTCCTACCTCTTTACCTACTTCCTTAGAAAGTAGTTCCTCACAAGTTCAAACAGGGAGCTCTACTACCCGTCTGGTTCCGACAGAAAAAGAAGCAGGCATTCAAGAAGGTCTACAAAAGAATACGGAACAACGTATTAAACTTGAGGAGCAAGCCTTCCAACTTGAACA
>Ga0315907_10008386_pt1 | contig 10617 bp, 8 predicted proteins | sample LakEriMetagenome_3_FD_203525 | JGI IMG/M metagenome (GOLD analysis project Ga0315907, IMG submission 203525) | Freshwater fungal communities from buoy surface, Lake Erie, Ohio, United States - Buoy 12 MA123 | ecosystem: Environmental > Aquatic > Freshwater > Lake > Lake biofilm | place: USA...
CACAGGGCGACTGTTGCACGTGTCCGACCTGACTAACCACGATATTCAATCGCTTTACACGATCAAAGACACGCTGACTGAGGAGGGCTTCGGTGATGTGCGCAATCGCCGATTGCTGGCGCCGCGTAATATCGTGGCGGGTCAAGCGGGTGAGCGCAGCGTCACGGGTGATCCGGTAGACTGGCGCTCGCAAGCGGGCTGGTATCTCGACTTTGATCAAGCTGATGCGCTGGGTGAAAGAGTGACTATCGATCCGGATCAGCAGCTGGGTGTGATTCGCGTCGTGACGAACATGCCGGATGCGAGAGCTTGCCGTCCCGTTGCTCAAAGCTGGATTTACACGCTCGATTATCAACATGGTCTGTATGTACCGACGACACCTCGGTCTGTTGCGGGAATACGTGTCTTCAGTTCTACCATGGCTGCAGGTGCTCGAACCATCAAAGTGGGCGAGCGTACGATGTCCTTGGTGACTGATGACGCTGGTCGCATCAACGTCATCAGTAGCGCTGCCCCTGGCAGCAGCACACCAACTGCGCGGCGTGTCTCATGGCAGGAACTCGACGAGCAGTAGAGCGGCTGGGAGTGCTTTTGATGTCAGTGATTATCACTGTACTGATATTCCGGCCATTGATGATGGGGAAAAACATCTTTGGTGGTTTTCACGGTGGCGGTGCTGATCCTGCCATCATCGCAGTACTTGCCCTGAATAGTCGTGGTGGTTCTCTGGATACATCAAAGCTCAGCGCACCGATTGAATCGATCTTCGAAGTACAAAAGACAGACAATCTGCTGCTCCCCAGCGAGTTTCCTTATCCGTTCGTCTCTCATCCCGATAATGAACTCGATGCGGGCTACATACCTGCATCGATGCTGACCCAGCGGCCGATGGTGCTGGTGGATATTCATCCAGAGTTACCTGAGTCCCTGCAGGGCGTTGAGCCACAATTCGTTGACTTGCTGTTGCTGATCAACACCGATGGCGATGTGGATCAGGTCCGTCTGGAGTCTGTGCCAGTATTGAGTATAACGATGGTTCAGGAACTTCAGCAGCATTTTCAGGTCATGCGTTTCATGCCCGGCCAGTGGAACGGTCAGGCAGTTCCGAGTGCTTTGCGCATTCGGGTACAGCTACATCCCTGAGCCCATAGTTTTTCAAAAGGATGCTGGTTTGATGACCTCCACATCAGATCAACCACAGAGTCGCCAGCGTACAGAGTGGGATAGCTTTGGCGCTATCGAGGTGGATGCAACGCGTTGGTGGGGTGCACAGACGCAGCGATCACTGCACTATTTTTCCATCTCGAATGAGCGTATGCCAGATGCATTGATCACCGCACTCGCACAGGTCAAGCGTGCCTGTGCGATCGTCAACCAAGATCTTGGCAAGCTATCTGGATCCAAAGCAGTCGCAATTGTACAAGTAGCCGATGAAATCATTGCAGGACAATGGCTATCGGAGTTTCCTTTGTCTGTCTGGCAGACAGGTAGTGGTACGCAGACAAACATGAACATGAATGAAGTACTGGCCAATCGCGGCTCGGTATTGATGGGTGGCGGCACCGGGAAAGATCGTTTGCTGCATCCTAACGATGATGTCAACATGGGGCAATCCTCCAATGATGTGTTCCCAACGGCCATGCATGTCGCCATTGCGGTCACGATGGAACGGCAATTACTGCCAGCCTTGTATCAGCTGCGCAGCACGCTGGAAAGCAAAGTAGAAATGTTCAGTCCATTCATCAAGACAGGTCGTACCCATTTGCAGGATGCAACGCCGCTGACACTAGGACAAGAGTTTTCTGCTTATGCGGCACAACTAAGTATCGCAGAACAAGGTATCAAGTCCTCATTGCCTGGCGTGTTGTCGCTGGCGATTGGCGGAACTGCAGTAGGTACAGGTTTGAATACCCACGTGGAATTCGGTCCACGCGTTGCTGCTGTGTTATCCGAGTCAAGTGGGCTGACATTTACAAGCGCTGCGAACAAGTTCGCAGCGCTGGCTTCGCACGAGGCACTGTATGCTTCGCATGCAGCGTTGAAAACACTGGCCTGTGCCTTGCTGAAAATCGCTAATGATCTTCGCTGGCTTGCCTCAGGTCCTCGCTGCGGTTTGGCTGAAATTCAGTTACCCGAAAATGAGCCTGGCAGCTCCATCATGCCCGGAAAAGTCAATCCAACCCAATCCGAAGCTTTGATGATGATCTGCTATCAGGTCATTGCGAATGATGCGGCAATCACCGGCTCCACAGGCTTGAGTAATTTCGAGCTACATGTCGGGAAGCCCCTAATCACCCATGCCCACTTGCAGAGTCTGCGATTACTCGCTGATGGCATGCGCAGCTTTGAGCTACATGCATTGCGTGGTCTCATTGTCAACAAAGACCGTCTTGAACACCAGCTCAATGCCTCGCTGATGCTGGTGACGGCACTAGTGCCGCATATCGGTTATGACAAAGCTGCTCGTATTGCCCGTCATGCCTACGCAGAAAACATCAGCTTGCGCGACGCCGCGCAGGCGCTAGAGGCTATGACCGACGAAGATTTTCAGCGCTGGGTGAATCCGGCAGCGATGACGCTGCCAGATTCATGAGGTAAAAAATCATGGTAAACGCCTAACGGGGCTTACCTCGCCGGAACAGGTTCACCACTGCCAGTAAAATCACCGCGCCCAGCAGGGACACGACCAGAGATCCCACGCTGAAATCACTCTGATTTATAGTCCCTGTACCAAACAAAGGTGCCAGCAGCCATCCACCTAGTAGCGCGCCGACAATACCCACCAACACGTTCAGCAGTAAGCCCTGTTGCGCATTGGTTCGCATGATCATGCTCGCAATCCACCCCAGAATGCCACCGATCACAATCCAGATGATGAAATTCATGTTATCGCTCCAAAAAAAGACCTATGTCACCAGCCGACCCTGAGTTAGGCAGTTAGTTTGGCGACAGGTTCATGCGAGCCTATGTCATGAGCGTCAATCAAAGCTGAAGTTGTAGAACAGTGAGAAAACACTGCGCGTTCCTGTCTCGGCCTCTACCGTCATTCTGTTGGACAAGGTGTAACGTAGTAAAACCACAGCACCTGCCGCCTGCAGGCCTTGCTGGTAGCTCACGTAGAGCCGGGAAGAAATGCGCTTGCCGAGTGTGATAATGCGTTGCTGCACATTCTCCGGCCGTCGCGAGAGCGTGATGCTATCCAGACCCAGACTGCCGGCAATCTGCGATTGAATGCTGGCAGCCGTGCTTTGTGTCAGCAGTGATGCCGCCGCGTCGCGCAAGACGCCCGCTTGCTGATCTGTCGTCCCTGACAGACCTTGTCCCAGCACGAGCCAGGAAATTTTTTCAGCATCCGGTACCTGGGGCTCCGATATCAGTCGCACGCGAGGTGCAAGTACCGTCCCTGTGATCATCACGCCTGGCTCGACTTGGATTCCCCGTCGCATCGCACGTATATCCAGCGCCGGATCACCTGGCGGACCATCGAACCGCAGCACCCCCCTTTCTATCGCGAGTTCCCGACCATAAGCCGTGTAGGTGCCGCGCGTAACCCGCATCAGACCGTATACGGAAAGCGCTTCACCTGGCCTGCTTTTTATTTTCAAGGCACCACCCAAGTTCGCATTGATACCCTGGCCACGCACTGATAATTTTTCACCTAGCCCAACCCCAAGATCTGTCTCCAGGCCCAGTGTTGGTGTGCTTGGTGGTGGTTTGCCGACCACGATCACATCGTCGGATAGCTGTGGTGCTTCGTCGCGACCCAGATCGATCAATCCTTCATCAACGTTCAAGTCACCTGACAGTCGAGCACGGTAATTGAAGGTCTCTATTTGTCCGCTACCCGTCAGGATCAGTCGTCGGTCGCTCCGATTGAAAAGAGTCAATTGAGCTACGTGCCAGCTAAGATGAGATTCGAGGTTACCCCTATTCAAGCGAATCGGGCCGCTCACAATTATCCTGCCGGTACTATGACGGCTACCCGCAAAACTCAGCTCTCGTACTTGAAGTTGATCATCATGAAAGTCGGCTCGCAACATCCCATCCGTCAGGCTGAGCCCCTGATCCAGCCATTGCAGATGCAATCGCTCTGCTGAGAGCGTGCCGCTGAGTGCGGGTGATGACAAAGTTCCGGTGACCGAGACTTGCGCTGACATCTGTCCCGCAGCGATAACGCCGGGCGAGAGTAGCGGGCCGATATCACTCAGCGTTGGCAGATTGACCTTCAGCACGCCATCGACAGGTGCTGTGGCTTCAGGAAGCAATCGACCTTCATCAAGGCGTGTACTACCAATGAAGCTCAGCTGCCCCAAGCGCTGGCCTTGTGCCTCGAACTGCAATGACAAACGTCCGTTGTCCAGCTGTAGGTTTAACCCAAGCTGCTGTAATTGCAGCGCCATGGATTGAGTACCAGAGAAGTGAAGATCACCGCGGGCACGGCGCAGCCTCATCAGACCTCGTGGCTTTATTTGATTTTTTTGTGGTAATGACAGGTCCCATTCGCCATCCAGTTGTAAGTCACTTTGCCTGATTGGCGTAAATTTCACTGCTGAGGCAAGGCGACCGATATGTAATCGTGAAATATGTCCACGGCTGACTATGGCTTCAGTATCGCGACGAAAATGATCAATGACGAGACGTCCAAGATCACTCGAAATGTCAAGGTGGTCAAATTGCAGAGTGTCTTTCGATAGTGCGATAGCGGCACTTTGCGTCAAGGCCGCTTCAATCATCCCCGCCATCGTCGCTTGCTGTAGTTGTCCACGCCATATCGCGCGTGTATTCATCGCGTCCACGCCACCAATCGCTGATAGTTGCAAACGAGTCTGTGCGTCCGCGATTCCTAATGAGAGTCGATGCTGCTCAGGTTTTCCATCAAGATCGATGTATACCGATGACAGTGATGTTTCCGAGACCACAGCATCCTCAAAAAATGCGTGTAAAGACAACGGCGAACTCAGCTTTCCGCCCAGTTGAAGCTGGCCTTGCGTGTCGCGTACGGATAGTTTTTTTGTAAAACGTAAATGAGATCCTTGCCAGTTGGCGATGAATTTTGGTTGCTGGAGATTGCCACTGATATTGACGCGCATCGTCAGCTGTCCCCCGACTGAAGATCCTAGTTGAGACAGCTGCGATGCCTCCAGTAGAAAACTCAGTTCGCCATGATGTTCACTCAGTTCACCATTTGCCTGCAGCAGGTTGTCACCAGCACGCAGTTCCAAGCCTGAGATTCTGAGTAAGTTTTTATCCAGCCTTAGCTTGCCCTCGCCATTGATGGCATGTCCGCCGATACTGCTGTCGGTGACAGAGAAATCTAATGCCATTTGCAGATCAGGGTTTCGCCGCCCTGTCAGATGAAAATGACTCGTCAGTGTCATTTTAGGAAGATAGGAGAAATTTCCCAGCGCTGCCAAACGCAGGCGTTTCACATCGCCACGCATATCGAATGTTTGTCTGCCCGATAACAGAACATTGCCAGAAATATCAGCCACCGTATCACCCAGTGAGAGTCGAGCTGAGTGAACAGTCAGTAGCGATTTTTTGATGAATGCCTCAGCCTTTATCTCCAGCGATCTAGGCTGCCAGGGTTCAGACAACGCGAGATACAGATGCGTGCTTTCATGCGCTTGAAAAAAATGGACGTTGCCCTTGAGATTCGTAGTACGTAGCCGACTGTCGATGCTTTTTAAATTTAATTCTTTTGCCTGTAAAAATACTGTCCACTTATTTCGCTGTATTTTGATGCTACCTGTGAGATTGTCATTATTGAGGTGTAAATCCTCAAATACTATTCCGTCATCTTGCAAACTCCAGTGACCCGATGCGGCTGTCACCGGCAGGCGTGACTTGTCCCATGTGCCAGCTAGTGCATTGTGGATTGAAAATTTTCCTTTTTTTTTTTTGAAAGAGCTATCTGCACAGCCATCTGCGTTGTTGGCCAATCCTGGTTGATTTTGGAGAGATCCAGTTGCTCCGCGTTTAATTCACCTGCGCTGATAATTTGTGGGGTCAATACTTGTAGCTGCACTTGTGCAGAGAGTTGTGTTTGTTCTTGCTGCTGACCCAGGCGCACGACCATCTGTGTTTTTATGTCGCTTAGGACGCCACCGAGATGGCCTGTGGCTTCCAGATGCCAACCCTTGTGTGTGCCTTGCAGCTGTATATCGCTCTGAATCGAAAAGGGTGTTGAGGCCTGAAGATGAAGACACGCTTTCAAATGACTGTCAGTATGGATATTTCCAAGTTGGGTCATTTGCGCTCTCTGTAGCCTGAATACATGTGCTGTTTTTTCAAAGCGCCAGCTAAGCTCCAGGTCTTCGGCCGTCACTAGCTTTTGATAAGCTTGTTGTATGCTGATCGTATCGATATCACATCGATCAAGCATCACGTCAAAAGGCAGTAGCAATGATGAAGGTAATTGACGCAGTGGTTTGGCCGTTTGCCTGGATGTCTGTATCAACAGAGTACCGATATGCAGTCTGTCGATACGTAACAAGCGATCAGCCAGTGCCCAGGGCCGCCAGTCAAGTTTCAGATTGGTGATCGTTATTTTTTCCTCAGGTGTCGTTACTGTCAGCTGGCCGATCTGTAACTTATCCATGAAGCTGCCGCCGATGTGGATTGCTTTTATCTGTCCTGCGGTAATCAGGTCGAGCAATCGGAAAGAAGCGTGTGCGCCACTGCTGGTGCTGGCAAGCCAGACAGTCAATGCTGTTGCAATTAACAGGAAAATCAAGCTCAGTGCAACCGGGTAATGCCAGCGATTTATCCGTTGGACCGCGATGTGGTCAATGTTTTTGGCTTCAGAAGCCATAGCCGACCGAAAAATGCAGCCGTGTCTCGCCTTGATCAAGACCTCGTGCCAGATCAATGTTCAAAGCACCAATCGGACTGCGCCATCGCGCACCCACACCCACACCGCGTCGCCATCGGAAGTCGTGCCAGGACAGTGCGGCATCACCTGCGTCATAGAATAAAGCGGCGCCCCATGCCGGTGTGATTCGATACCTCATTTCGGCGCTGATCAGCGCCATCACATTACCGCCAACGATGGCATTAGTGCGTGGTACGCCCAAAGTGCCGTAGCCATATCCGCGCACTGTCTGATCACCGCCCGTGCGAAACAACAAATCTTCGGGAATGCTGTCTTGGCTCGCGCCACTGATTTGCCCAGCTTGCAACCGGGTAACTGCAGTCCAGCGCGAGTGCAGCGGTCGCAGCCATACACCGCTCACCAGAACGCGCGCAATGCGGTCTTGATGCGATGCGCCTCCGACGCCTGCAGAGAAGTCGATGCCAGCAGAGTAGCCCCGCGTGGGAGCCAGTACCTGATCGAATTGTCGGCGTGTCCATGCATATCCGCCAATCAGCGCTTCTCGCGAGCGCGTAACGATACCCGGAATTGTCCGGCGATCTGCCAGTAAGGATAGCGAGATAACGCGCTCATTCGTGCGTGAGGGTGTGGAAAGGCGTACGCTGTTTCGAATTTTTTCGGTTTCAGTACCTGTCAGTATGGTGCGTTCGAGCGCCAGCGCGGCGCTAGGTATCCACCCACTTATTTTTTCGAAATGCCCATCCTCTTGAGCTGGGTGAAAATACAGCTCCGACTGCGCCAGCTGACTCAGTCGGTCGGCACGCACGAGGGATTCCAGTCGCCAGTCCTCACCGAAAAAATGGCGATTCAGCCATTTCAATTGCAATCGCGTGCCGACATCTGTCGAAGCACCTAAGCCTACGCTGAGTTGTTTTGAAGGATTTTCGCTGAGCTCTACTTGTACGGGAGCACGTTCTGACTTGTCAGGATCCGCGGCGATGGTAACAAAAACGGAGCGAAAGTAGCCAGTATCCAGCAGCCTTGACTGCAGCTCCGAGAGGCGATCCTGACGATAGGGTTCGCCGGCTCGAATCGGGCTCACGCGTCGTATGAGTTCGGTCGTGTAGCGTGACAAGCCATGAATCTCAAGATCCCCCAAGGTGAAGGCTGGGCCGGAATCGATCACCACCCGCAGCTGCGCACTATGGTTCCGAGGATCAACCGCCGCCTGACTGTCGGTAATGCGCGCTGCTGGAAAATCTTTTTCTAGTAATGGATTGAGAATCGCTGTTTTCGCCTTGTCCCATGTCCATTGGGTAAAACGCTCGCCTACCGGCAACAACCATTGACGCCGTAATGCTTGCACGCGACTTGACTCAGCATGGTGGGTTGTTGCGATGGCGCCGATCAATTCAAGCTCGATGTTCGTCACTCGTACCGGCTCGCCAATATTGATATGGAAGCGTACGAAATAAACGCCATGGTGCTTGATGTCTTCAGAACGTATTTGTGCTGAGAAATAACCTTCAGTAGCGAGCAAATCCCGTATTTGTTGCGGACTGCGCTCCACCAGAGCTTGCCATTCATCTTCGCTGAGTGCTGGATCTTGAGCAGCATGGACAATGGGTAGATAGGCATCCAGTAAGGGCGTCATGTCACCTGCTCCCAGAATTTCAACGGTGAAGTGAGGTGTTTGCGCTTGAGCAAGCTTGTTACTCAATCCCACTACCAACACCGCTCCCAGCACAGTCTGACCAACTATCCACAAAAACCAGCGATATACATCCATGCAAGGGATCAATAACGGATCAGTGGGGTGATCGAAACAGAGAATGACGCAAAATATCAACTTTCCTCATCAGCCTACGAGCCCGTTAGATACATCGGTTTGTTCCAAATCAAATGCTGGCTGGCATATCCGACGGATGAGCACATTGTTTTGTCAAACTGTAGGGCGTATCACATCGCCAATCCTGTTGAGGAAATTTTTCATGCGCAAAGTCCTTTTTTTGCTGATCTGCTGTCTTCTTCTATTGCTTCAGGGTTGTGGCTACAACACACTGCAATCTGGGGATGAGCAAATCAAGGCCGCCTGGTCCGAAGTGATTAACCAATATCAGCGTCGTGCTGATCTGGTACCCAATCTCGTAAAAACCGTAAAGGCGTATGCAGCGCATGAGCAGCAGGTATTGACACGCGTGGCTGATGCCCGATCGCGGGTGGGCAGTATGCAAGTAACCAAGGACTTATTGAATGATCCCGCGGCCTTCGCCAGATTTCAGGCAGCACAGGGGCAACTCACGAGCGCGCTCTCACGCTTGTTGGCAGTGAGCGAAAATTATCCACAACTCAAAGCCGATGCCGGATTTCGTGATTTGCAAGCACAGCTCGAGGGTACAGAAAATCGCATTACCGTCGCGCGCCAGCGCTACATACGATCAGTGCAGGACTACAACGTCGTTGTCCGCTCTTTCCCTACCAACCTGACCGCAATGATTTTTGGTATGCAAGTCAAACCTAATTTTTCGGTAGATGATGAAAAAGTAATCGCCCCTCCACCCGTAGTGGAATTTGGCAATGAGCCAGCACGCTGAAATGAAGCGATATATTTTTCTGACGTGGCTTCTGATGATTATTATCTATGTGACTATTGCACAGTCGCAGACCCAGGTGCCGGATCTCAGCGGTCGAGTCATCGACCTGACAGGAACGCTGGACGCGAGTCAGCAGCAAGTCCTTGCGCAGCGCCTAGGTATATTTGAACAGAAAAAAGGAACGCAGATTGCCGTGCTCATCATTCCTGCAACCAATGCCGAGCCTATTGAACAATTTTCGATGCGAGTGGCAGAGCAATGGAAATTAGGCCGAAAAAAAATTGAGGATGGTGCAATTTTGGTGATCGCAAAAAATGAGCGACGGCTGCGTATTGAAGTCGGCTACGGTCTGGAAGGTGCGCTCAATGATGCCGTATCAAAGCGCATCATTGATGAGGTGATCTCCCCCCTATTTCAGCGTGGTGACTTTTATGGTGGCATCAGTGCTGGTATTGACGCGATGATCCGTGTGATCGAAGGCGAGTCTTTGCCTGAGCCGGCACGCAAGCATGACTGGCAAGTCAGCGGTCCGGGTCTGCTACCCCTGATTGTTTTTGCGGCGTTGGTGATAGGTGGTTTGATGCGCGCATTGCTGGGTAGGGTCAAGGGCGCGCTCGCCGCCAGCGGATTACTCGGGCTAGCCGTCTGGCTGCTCTCCGGGATGGCGTTGCTGGCATTGTTGTCCGCCGCCATGGGGCTCGTGGTTACGCTCGCTGGTGGCCGGATGGGTAGTGGATGGCAGGGTGGTCGACGTCAGGGCGGTTTTCATCCCTACAGTGATATCGGCGGTGCTCGTCAGAATGGGTGGGGTGGCTTTCAGGGCGGCGGTGGTGGATTTGGTGGTGGTGGGGCATCGGGGAAATGGTAGCCATGATCCAGCGTTTTATTCGTCATCTGTGGTGCGTGTACTGGCAGGCGCCTCGTATTCTGACGCAGCGCACGCGCGCTGTTTTCGCAGACGCCATTACCCGAGCCGAAATCGGACATGCTGGCGAAATCTGTCTCGTGATCGAAGCCTCGCTCACACCTTGGCAATTGTGGTGCGGCTTGTCGGCGCATGAGCGAGCTATCGAGGTATTTTCCCGGCAGCGCGTGTGGGATACCGAGCACAACAGTGGCTTGCTGATTTATCTTCTGCTGGCTGACCGCGCAGTGGAGATTGTTGCGGATCGTGGCTTGTGCAGCAGCGAAATCAGTCGAGCCTGGCCG
>Ga0315907_10008389_pt1 | contig 10615 bp, 1 predicted proteins | sample LakEriMetagenome_3_FD_203525 | JGI IMG/M metagenome (GOLD analysis project Ga0315907, IMG submission 203525) | Freshwater fungal communities from buoy surface, Lake Erie, Ohio, United States - Buoy 12 MA123 | ecosystem: Environmental > Aquatic > Freshwater > Lake > Lake biofilm | place: USA...
TATCTTATTCTTACTTCACAGTAGGGACAGATATCATCAATATAAAATCTACCATGTACTGTACCACGTACTGTTTCAGGATCTAATACATGTAAGTTAAGTAAATCTTCAACTATCATCTCACATCTGTGATTAATAGCTACAGGCATTGTATATGGATAAAGATTTGCTTGACCATGTCTTGACCTAGGGTAGTTATTGTTAAGTGGTGCTGCGAGCTGAGCTTGTGGTGGAACTATATTGTTATAATTATTGACTTTAGACTCTTCACTAACATTAATATCAGTTATAGCTTGTTCAGCTTCATTCTGATTTACTTCTAGATGAGTGTTAATGTTTGTAGTCATACCCGCTTCACGGGATACATAGGATTGCGAAGGTTGCAAAGGTGGCATAATGTTACTACTATTATTACTTGATAGGCTTGAGGCATTAGTACTAGTCATAGCAGAGGCAGTAGTAGTAGTAGTGTTGATTTCAGTTGTATCAGGTGCTGATACATTAATTCTATTTGCATTTGATAAAGCAGCAGCTCTTTGCTGTATAGCTCTAAGTCTACTCAGGTGAGTAGGATCAATGGTTGGACTAGCCACTGGCGAAGTAAGTAAACTTGATGTGGTAGCAGTTGAGTGAACTTGATTGATATTATTATTTAATACTTGTGGGTTACTTCTAGCATCTCTAGCAACATCATAGTTGTCTCGAGATGTACTAGTGATAGTCGGAAGTCGTTGACTTGATCTACTGTCTAAGTTTACCCTTGCTGAGGAAGAATTAGTTGAGAGTGAAGGTGATGTGGGAGTACCTTGAGCTGGTACTGAACCATCATCTGAAGATGAATTATTGCTATTAGATGACATTGTTATGTTGTAGAATATATATATTAGTTATATATAGTTGATTCTGTGTATATTGATGTCACTATGTGAGTTAGTACGATAATATGTGAAGATGTGTGAAGAAGTAAGAGGATTATGTAAAAGATGAAGGTTGAATAACTTTTTTATTTGAGATATTGAAGATGATATGACTTCAGATTCGGATTCTCCACTATCTAAAACGTTTGTGCACAACGTAGCGTGTAGCGAGAAGGCTTTTACCAAAAGTTATTAAAGGTTATGTGTGAAAAAAGAAGAAGAAGTAGGCGACAATGATGGAAGACGATGAAGTGGGAGTGGTAATAACTTTAAGTATTCTTGATAAAGTACGGAACTTATTACCAATTATTATTAATTATATATCAGTTAAGATGTTTGAATAAAGAAATCTATGTTTCAACCTAGTTGCTAGAAGTTATTTGACTTTTAATACGAAAAATGTCAAATGTGGGGTAGAATAAGTGTTATTACGACTAAAGGCGTACCGAGGTAAACCAAGCCAATATTGATAATACACAAGATATTATTAGTCAGATACGTAATAGTGATACCCAAGTAGGTCCCATACGACGCACTAAGTCTAATTACCAAGAACAAAAAAGTTATACTTATATTATGAAAAGTTTTATTACAAGAAGCACTGCTTCTTGTAATAGACTTTAAGTACGAAAAGTGTTATATGAGGAGTATTACGACTCTAATGTAAGTAATAACGATGCACACACGTATCTAATACTGTTACCCAGATTCTATTAAAGTTTCAGAGTCTGAAGGTAAAGAATAAAAAAGTTATTAAGGTTGAAAGACCAAAAAACGTATTACGATTATACCCCTAATGTAGCTAATATTAATACAATATTGTATTAATAACCTGTAATATGTAAGTAGTGGGTGGTATGGTGGTATAATATGATTGATAGTGTTACTGGCAAGCTTCTATTTCAATAGGAAGTGTGGAAACGAAGGTTTGACTGAACTGGACTTCGTACACGATGAGTTATGTTATTACGATTCTTAGTGCTTCTTGTAATAAAACTAGAAGTACTAAATGGTATGGTGTGCGACTTGTAGGTAAGTGGTGCGGGATCTGACTATATGGTCACGTTGCTAGTAACAATAACCAGATTCTATTAAAGTTTGGGGCTGTGAGAGTTAAAAATGACGAAGTTATTAAGTGCACACGTACTATAAATAAAAGTCAAATTGTGCTTCTTGTAATTCTGAAAAAGTCACTATTTGCAATGGTGTGAGAAGTAGTAAATAGATATGACCGGTTTTTCTTTACCAGTACCTTTGTAATGACACTAGTGAGCTTGCCTAGCAATAGCGTCGTCCAGGAGTGAAGAATAAAAAAGCTACCTGTGGATCTTCGAATATAGAAAATCGATTCCTTAGGCACTACTTTTTCGACTTTAGTAGTTGCAAATCTTATTCGATAGAGACTTATTTAAGAGTAGGCGTCCTAATAACCCCAACAGTACCTGGCCAGTGATGCTAGAAAGGATGTTTCACAACAATACTGGTAGAAAAATAAAAGCAGACGTACCTGGTCAGTGCTTTACGAAGTGGAAAAATGAAAATACCTAAAAGTGGTATTTTGAGAAAATGTGAGGGAAATGCTTGGTGTGAGAAAAGTAAGAGAGCAAATCACGATCTGAGTATGCAGAGACGTGTTTAGTAGTGCTAGTGAGGATCTATTAGCGTAGCACCGGCCAGAACTCAAAGATAAAAAAGCTATTACCAGATTCGTGAGTGAAAAGTAAAAAATCCTTAAGTGGTGCTTTTTTAAGATAATGGTCCTGCACAGCTAATAGCAACTAGAGGAGTTGAAATAAAGTACGAGAACTTATTGTATATCCAATTAGGTATGTCAGGCAAGGTATTTATGTATGCAATCAGTATATCTAACCACAGGGTGACCCTATTGATGGTTGTTACGATGTACAACTTCTTGTAATGAAGAAGTCGTAATTTGCTATACTACCACGAGCTAGTGTAGCAAATGTATGTGAATGAGCACCGATAATTGAAGTGTACTAGCTTGTAGGTGATACCAACTAACTTCTATTAGAATAGGAAGTGATGGTAACACTGTTTGACGATGTACGAGTGGTGCTTCTTGTAATAGGCTACTGCTTCTTGTAATAGCCAAAAAGTACTAACACTGGTTGGTGTAGTCGATGTAGGTTGAGTATGAGGGAAGTAAGAATTGGGTGAGTAATTAGATGGTACTAACTAACTTCTATTAGAATATGGGAGCCTGATGTTAGGTATAACAGGTCTAGCCACGTTGGTGATTGTAATTAATTGCTGCTTCTTGTAATAGAGAAGTGATAATAAGCAACTAAGTAGTAGGGTATCTAAACTTGATACCCTGACTGGTTTGAGAGGTTGGTGGATGAATATAGGTGTTAAATAAAGTTTCTAAAGATACTGAGTGTTAGGGCAACTCGTATCTCGGAAGCTATGGTGTATGTAATATGATGAAGAAGAAGCAGTGATTGTAATGGTTAAAAAAGTTCGTTGTGACAGCTGGTGTGTGATCTGTAAACAATTTCGACACACCAAAACGATTTGGATAGCTAATAGAGGTCACTAGATGATAGATTGAAGATAGAAAGTCCACCCCTGTATGTGTTGTCAGGTATATAGACCAAGATGATGAAGAAGCAGTACAAGCGAAATAACCACTCGTAATAGGTATATCAACTGGTGTGTGGTCAGGAAGCAAGAATGACCCACCCAAGTGATATAGTTAGTGACTAGATGGTAGTAGATGATGTATAAATGATAGAATGGTCAAACCTGTAAGAGTTATCAGGTATAACGATGAAGAAGATGAAGAAGCAGTACGACCGTAATGAAAAGTCGTAATTACAAAAATTTTTTGTGTGTGACCAGGAAGTGATTCTGACACACCGAATTGATCCAGATAGTAAGTAGATGATGATAGATGATGAATAAAGTATGTAGAGTGTATACCTGTGTGCTAAAACAAGTATAAGTACTACGATGAAGAAGATGAAGAAGTACTGTAAGCGTAATAAAAACTTTGTACTTTTTGTAATACTAGTACTTGATGATACCAATACCAAATGCTGTAAAACTAAAAAGAAATAAGATACTAGACACAAATAGGTAAAAAAGGAATGTAGAAAAGATAAACTACACACCTAGACAAGTACCTATATATGAAAACAGTAAGCAGCTATATCAAGATATATAACCGTTACTATGATGATAATAGAAAGAGGGGTAAATGAGATATTGCTTTGAAACACAATATACAGACAAACTAACAAAGAAAACTGTTAGGAAAAATGTAAAGTATCGTATATTAATACAGATACAAATGAGAATAAGAATGAGACAAGGAGAAGAGTCCTAAACTTACGTCTTTGTATCTAAAAAATAAAGTGATAAATGGAACCACAAAAAAATATACGAGACTAAACGGATAGAAACGTAAACAGACTATATACAATAGATATCTATGAAGTGATAAACTAGTTTATCCTTCTAGATATTTGCTATAGACATGAGAACTGATTATATGATTAGAGCGAAAAGGAGGAGTTGACTGCTGTCAGACTAGAGGGTCAAACTGAGCAGTCAAACCGAGCAGTCAAACTGGACCCTAGAGGAATCGAGGTGACTACTGTCAAAACTATCAAGCGAGTATGATGATCTTGTTTCAACATATGCATGAGGACATTCAGGTAGAAAATACCTATGCATACGCATGAAACAAGATCTACACACTCATAGCTTGAACATAAACGATAAACAATATTATATATATACAAATCACAGGACAATGGATAGATGACTAGAAAAGAAGGAGTATGTACGAACAAAGATTAGACATGCGACTGAGTGTGAATATATGTACCTGATACGTGGAGCACGCGTGCGATAGAAAGCAAGCCATGTGTCTACTTAGTGGCGCAAGCCATTTTGCTTCCGTTGTAATGTATCGGCACCGTGTACTACAGTCCGAGGGGTATTTGGAATTCTGCGTGTACTGGGAGTACACGCGACATACTCTAACTTTGAACAGCGTGTACTGGGAGTACACGGGAGACGTACAGTGAGTGAATGAGGGGTATACCTATAGCTAAGGTATATTTTGAGTTCGGCGTGTATTGGGAGTACACGGGAGACGTACCCTAACTTTGGACAGATGCTGCACAAAGAGTACTTGAGCAGCGTTGGTGAGACTAGCATGGATCGAAAGCCCAACAGGTGGTCTTTGCATCCATGCATGCCTCTAAAAGAGTAGTAATTTAATTTTGATGTTATTCTTGTGTAAAGTGAAAAAAGGTCAAAAATGAGCCCAACACACTATGGTTAATGTTGGTATGCAACATCCCTCCCCCATAGGTAGAGAGTAAGGGGTTGTATCAAACTTATTAAGTTATATATAGTTATTCACGAGATTTAGCTAGGCAAGTTCAACTTAGTTTCTTCTTGGCTTCTTGGACACTGAGGTAGATTCCTGCTTAAGACCTTCTCTTTTAAGTCTTTTGAAATACTTAGTAATAATCTCTCTGTCTTCGAAGTTAGACATTGGTTCCCATGTATTTTCAGAATGAGGGTAACCAACCCATTTAACTAAGAACTTATAATTAGTAGGATTGTTGCCTGTGTGGCTGATAATTTGTTCCACTGCATAGGATACAGCTGGCTCTTCTGCTTTGGAGTCTTGTTCATCTGCAGCAGCAGGTACAGATACAGTAGCAGGTATATTAACTAAAGGCTTGAGCTTGCTTTCTTTGGAAGACATCACCTTAAGTTGATCAATTGGGACATGACGATCCAGCAAATCACCTGTACTATCCTTAAGGACATAACCTCCGTTATGAGCACGGCGTACGATAGTGTAAGGACCCAAGTATTTTGGCTGCCATTTATTTGTTTTAATAGGGTCCAATAAGTAAACTTCAGTACCAACAACTAATGTCTTAGGCACTAAGGCTTTTCTAGTTTTATTTAACTTAGCTACCATTTCATTCTTTTGTTTGAGTATACGCTCATTAATGGCAGGTAGTAAAAGTGCAATCATTTTCTCTTGATGCTCTTTCCACTTAGATAGCTTTTCTTCCATGTCAAAAGGAATGGTCTCCGGTGGATCCTTGGTGTAATCTTTCCAGTCATTTGGTGAACGTCCAAACATCAAGGCAAAAGGAGCACTGCCTGTGAGAGATGCTATCTTAATGTTAAAGGCATACTGTGCAAAAGGAGTGTACATAGGCCACAGCATATTAGTACCATGCACCATCTTCTTAATCACTTGTACTAAAGTACCAATAGCTCGTTCCACTTTGCCATCTGCACGAGGGTTGTAAGGGGAAATAAATCGATGATCTAAACCCGATATCTTAACTAAAGCACGCAAAGTATCATTTACAAACTCATGACCGTTGTCAGATTGTAAGATTTTTGGGAAGCCAAAAGTACAAAAGATATCCCATAGTTCATTTGCTATCTCTTCTGCAGACGAAGACTTGCAAGCTCTGAGAAGAACAAAACCGGTAAAGACATCTATAACCACCAGTAGCGTAGTATGATTGTCTGGAGATGGAGGCATATGAACTGAAGTATCTACTTGTATATGCTCCCAAGGACCTGATGCATGAATATACCCAGAAGGATTATAACCTGTCTTAGTGACTGTGAACACATTGCAAGCATGGCAGTCTTGAACTATAGAAGTAATAGTCTTTCTCATATTGGGCCACCATATATGCTTCGCATGTAAACTCTTATAGATTGCTTCGATACCAAAGTGACCTACTGCATGCTCTGCTTCCACCAAGGCTTTTCTTTCAGCTTCTGATGAAGGCATAGTCATGCCTCTCTTATCTAGCTCTACTAGTAAATCAAAGTCTTTGTTGAAGTCAACCTTTCCAGTTTGTAGTTGATGAGTTGTTTCCTTATTTTCATTTTCTTCAGCAGATATATTAGCTGCTCCCTCCCCCATAGGTAGAGACACCGGAGCAAGTGATACTACTTCTGAAGTCTTAGGTAGAGGGCCGGTCACATCCTTAGGTGCAGCCGCTAAAGGCTCATTAATCAATTCAATATTAGACATATTGAAGCTTCTAGCTACACCCCATGTACCAGTGTCTGCATACGATGCTGCATACATACGTGAAAGTGCATCTGGCACTACATTAAGAATACCGGGACGATGTATGACTTTAAAGTTATACTCACTTAATTCATCAAACCAGCCATGAACTGTGCTTGATAAAGAAGGAGAAGATAGCACAAAGGTCAGTGGCTTATGATCAGTGTATACTACCAAGTCATTTCGTCCCCAAATATACGGACGGAATTGACGTAAAGAGTACAAAATACCATAGTACTCTTTCTTGTAGGCTGACCATCTTGTCTGGCAAGGCTGAAGCTTCTTAGAACATATGGCAACTATGTTCTCGGCGGTAATATACTCATCTTGTTCCTTAGGTTGAAACAACACACCACCAACACCAGTGTTACTTGCATCAGTTGCGATGTGAAAAGGCCTCGAGTAATCTGGATATTGAAGAAAAGGAGCCTTAGCAACGGCTTCCTTTGTTAACTTAAAAGCTTCTTCTAAAGTTTGATTCCACTCAAGTGTCTTATTATTTTTCACGGCCTCAAGAGGTCCAGTTAGGTCAGCAACGTGTCTAATGTGATCACGAACGAATGTCACAAAACCCAGGAAAGACATCAACTCTTTTCCTGTTGTTGGTCTAGGCCAGTCAGGAACCATACTAAGTTTCTTTGGATCAATACCTATACCTTTCACTGACACGAAATGACCAAGACATCTCATGTGAGAATGTCCTAACTTGACTGACGATGGTTTAATCTTAAGGTTATACTTAGTCATTAAGTTAATAATAGTCAGTGCTTGTTGACGATGAGTCTCCCAATCTTTTGAACCAAATGGCAAGTTATCCATATATGGAAACGTAAAGTCTAGTCCATGCATAATAGTCGAGATAACTCTTTGAAAGTGAGAAGGTACAATGCTTAAACCAAAAGGAACTCCAGCACACATATACTGTTGACCTTCGAAGGTAAAGGCTGTATACGGACGAGAGTCTTCATGTAACTTCAATTGATAAAATGCTTCTGCCAAGTCAAATTCTCCAAAGATTTTACAACCATTAAACTTATTGATTGTATCTCTAATGAAGGGTAATTGGAATTGATCCATGTGTTGACCGTCCATGCATTCATTCAAACCACGGAAGTCTAAACATACACGTACTTCATCCCAAGTCACATTACCGGCAGAGTCCTTCTTTGGTGCAACCACAATTGGATTATTGTAAGGTATTCCTGGAGGAGTCTTGATAATCTTGCCCTCCATGTACCATCTCTCAATACATTCACGTACCAAAGGTCTAACCCTTTCAGCAATACGATACTGAGGACGACATAACTTCTTAGGTACAATACCATCTTCAAAAGGCTTGATAACTAACTTGAGTTCGGAGTCAGGATGAGAGCAGACGCCAGTAAGCTTTGAGTTAATATCTAATGCTTCTACCAACTCTGGATCAGCCATAAGTTGTACACGTGGCTCAGTATATTCTTCTTCCAGGTTAGGCATAGTGAAAACAGCAGGGGCTCGCTCATTATCTTGCTCTTCAGGTAGATCATCTATGTCTGCCAAGTCTTGTTCACCTTCCTTGACATTGGATGAGGCAATGACTGGAGTCTGCCATTGCTCCTCTGTTTGTCTTAAACCATCTCCTTCCTCTACTTCCAGATCAGTCTCTGAAGATAGTTCACCAGCTGAGGCTAAACCAATAGATGGGCTTGGATGTCTTATAAGCTTGTGAAGTTCAACGAAAGATGGAGGTGGATGGACAAAGCACAAAGGTATTGCTTTATTGAACAAGCTGGGTAGTAAGTCTTTTCCAATAATGATTGGATATTCGCTTGATGGAGGAAAAGTAAGAATCTCAAATGCACCCTCATAAACTTGTGAAGGCAATTTGTACTCATCTAATTTAGAGTCAAATACTACTTGATAGCGTAAGGTAGTTGTACGATACTCCCTAGCTGCTTGTATGTTGACAATAGCCAAGTCTAACTTGCCCTTAGATGGTACTCTTGGTAAATTTAGTTGATCAGCTAAGGCTTTATCCATTACACTAAGATCAGCGCCCGAGTCTGCTAAGACAGGATATCTTGTACCTTGTAACACAATATAGATAGTACCTTTACCAAGTAACTGACTACCTACTAAAGATGAAAGTGGGTTAGACTTAACTGGCGCAACAACTAAAGTTTCCATATCTTCCACTTGTTCCCCGTCCTTCATGTCTTCCACTTCAGAAGGTAAGGCTTGATCATGAGTATCGACTTCTACTACTTGTATAACTTTAATATTAGTGCTTGACTTATTATTATTATTAGTGCTGGCTGCAGCTGGTGCTGTACACTTGTTGGCATAGTGACCCATTTTGTTACACTTATAACACTTCACCGCTGCTGTGCTAGCATTAGAGGATGTAGGAGCTTTACGTACGTTGTTGTAGTTGCTGCTATTTGAACTTGATCTACCATTGTTATTATGTGCACTAAAGTTAGTACGATTACCATTAAACTCTTTCTTAATTGTAACTTGAGGTGCTGGTCTATGAGTACTCTTGTTATTGTTTTGTGCATTTTGTCTACATTCAGACCAAGTATGATTACCTTGTGGATGTACAGGACACTTTCTAGCATGAGACGTTGACATATTTGAAGTGTTTTTATATCCACTAGTTGTTGAACTAATACTTCTTGAACCTGAAGACGAATGACTTCTATATGAGGTAGACGTAGCCGCAGTAAAGTTATGTGATCTATTCCTTAAGTTGTTTTCAATACGAACACATATAGTTATAATCTTGTCTACATCTGCAGGATCATAAGGTTCACCATCATCCAACTCTCTGTTAAGGCAGAAGTTGTCATAATGTTGTCTAATATTAGACGGTAAAGTCTTTAAGAAGTGCTTCACTACCACAGTATCAGTAGGGGAAAGTTCTAACTCTTCCAGCATGACTCTAAACCTGTCACTAAAATGCTGGACACTTTCTCCATGGTCAAAACGAATAGATTGCCACTTGACCCAGAGCTTCTCAATGTAATCTGCTGACTCGAAGTGAGACTTGAAGATAGTACATACTTCTTTCCATGGAGCAACAGATGGAAACTTAGACACTATGTTCTTATGTACCCAAGTTCTATTGTATCCTTCTTCAACCACTAAGGGGAACACCCGATACCATTGTGCTTCAGGATAGTTGGTAGTGGATAGTAGCTCCGTAAGTTCACGTAGAAACTCCACGCAAGTCTTTCTAGAACCTTCTCTCCATACTGGTAACACAGACTTGAGCTTGAGAAAACCATCACCTGGACGCACTGATGAAGAATCTCCAGGCACAGAAACTATAGGCATTTCGATGGCTGATGGACTTGATACCCTTGGATCACGATGAGTTCTTAAGTTAGGCCGAGGTGGAAGATAGTGACTAGTATTATCCATAGGGATGTTAGAAATAGTACTATCTAACACAGCTTGATCCCTTCTGGCATGATATCTTATTCTGACTTCACAATAGGGACAGATATCATCAATATAAAATCTACCATGTACTGTACCACGTACTGTTTCAGGATCTAATACATGTAAGTTAAGTAAATCTTCAACTATCATCTCACATCTGTGATTAATAGCTACAGGC
>Ga0315907_10008390_pt1 | contig 10615 bp, 11 predicted proteins | sample LakEriMetagenome_3_FD_203525 | JGI IMG/M metagenome (GOLD analysis project Ga0315907, IMG submission 203525) | Freshwater fungal communities from buoy surface, Lake Erie, Ohio, United States - Buoy 12 MA123 | ecosystem: Environmental > Aquatic > Freshwater > Lake > Lake biofilm | place: USA...
GTTAGGATTTGAATTGGTTACAAGTACGCTATACTCATTCTCTTTGAATAGCCCGTTTTTCTTTTCCCCTATAACAAAGTTTTGCTCATTCGGTACTTCGATATTGTAAAGCTTCAATAGCTTGTTAGATAGCACCGCATCAAATCTAAAGTGTGTAGAATCTACTGTGAATGAATCTGTGAACTCGTCGCACGGTAATTGCTCACGAAATACATGGTTTATTGTGTCGTATTTAAAAACACTTTTATACTTCACCAACACATCAACACGCTTTAAATCTAAGTCCTTTTTTAGCTTATCTATTTCCTCTAGTTGAGTGCCGTAGTTTATGACTAGAGCCTTGTTGAATTCTACTAGTTCACCATTCTTTGATTTATACGTTTTTATTGAATCTGAATAGTTGAGTAGTTCGTTGTTAGCTTTCATCAATTCTTTTTTATCGCTGCACGAATCCAATTTAAAAACTAGCATCGCTAAAAAGCAAAGTAAAATGATGCCGTCTTTTATGTCGAAGTTATAGGTTGACATCGCCACGTTTGTAAGGTGAGTAAACAGTTTTACCTTTTACTTTGGTAGCCACAAGTATTTGCCCTCTATTGCCTCTCTCTGAGTAGCTTACGTGTACCCATGCTGGTTCACCATTAACTGGGAACTCGGCTATTAGCTGGTCAAACTCTGTATTCTCTTTTAAGAAGTGAAATATTTTAGCGTTGCTAATCTTTCCTTTCCCGTCAATATCAATAGCTTCACCTTTGCAATGCTGGCTAGTTGATGAACCACCGATAGCAGCGTTTAACTCTTTGCCTCTAAAGAATGAGTTTATAGATAAAGGCACATTCGCCCACATTCTAAGCGGTTCAAAACATTTAACAGCAACTAATCGCATCGCTTTTAATTGAGTTAAATTAGGCTCATTATTCAATCCTTTTGCTACGGCAGTAGGTGAATATGTGCCTTCGTAATAACTAATATGATTACTTATCATTTCCATTTGTTTTTTCCTTATCAGGTGTTTTCATGACGTGTTGAATGAACGCGCCAAAAGCTATACTAAAAGCGGTTTCTAACTTCGCTATTAATACCTCGTTGCTCTTTGGATATTCCACAAAAAAAGATAGTACGAAAGCAGCCGCTAACATCGCACCAATTAAAAAGCCAATAATATAACGCGCCTTAGCTTCTGCCTTAATTTTTTCCCACATTGTCATAGAGTTAGTTCGTAATTTTCAAATATTTCATTTATCATCTTCTTTCTTTTTTATTACTAGCTCATATACCTTTTTCCAGTTAAGAACTATGATTAATGATAAAGATATAATTGATACAAATTTAAATATAACGCTAACTAATAAATCAACTTGGTTTAATTGTATTGCTCCAAGCCATGTAGCACCACCGATGGTAGCTAAAAAAAAATCTACTATCCCTTCGTGCTGTTTCATTTTTTTAACGATTCATTTTCCGCTTTTAACTTCTCGTTTTCTTCAATCAATTTAGTTAATGTAATAGTAGCATTTTTACCAAATTCAAAGAATGACATTGAAGCCTGTTCAAATCTATTTCTTTCGTTGCTTAACAAATCATAAAAGAATGTTACAGCGTCTTTTGCGTTATCCGCTTTTAGTATTACTGGTTCTGCTGGTTTATTATCCATAATTCTCGCTTGCTTTTTCTACGTGGTTAGGGTCGATTTTATTTAATACCAAAGCTATAAATTTACCAGTGCTTTTCAAAGTGTTATTTCTTTTATTGATACCTAGCACCGCACTTATAGTATCGTCAGGATTTCCGAATTTATATCCTTCACTTTTTATAAGGAAATCATTCATTAAATTGGCTAAAACAACATTTCCCATTTGGTCAAGTGATATAGCCATCTTCTTAAAGTACTCATCAAGCCTTCCCCATCTTACTCTAAAAGTAATCAATGAATAAAACCACCCGATAGGAAAAAGAACCCAGCTAAGTAGCCTTGCTATTATGAGGAGTATTAAGCCCATTAAGCTTCAATACAAGATAGTCCCGATTCATATAATTCCTCAGCTATCTTAACATAGATAGAGCCAAAGAAATCACCCAGCGTGGGAGTATAATCATTTGGATTATCAGAAGTAAAAGAGAAATTGCTTTTAATTTGAAGCTCAGCAGTATCTCTAATATCTGCATCTCTATCAGTCTTACTTTTAAACGTCTTTACGTAAACATCTAAATTCCCCTCCTTATTTCTGCTCACTGAGTCAATGAATAAATAGGCTTCGTTTGTTGTGCCTATAATGTCATGAGTCAACTCGTTGTAAGGTCTAATTTTTTTCTTATACCCGATTGATGTTGTTATCTTAATTGCCATAGTATTGTTTTTAAATATTTACCCACGTTGAACCATTATAATAACTTGCCTGATTAAGTGTAGAATCATAAACCATTAACCCAGCTCTAGGTGATGAAACTGCATTCTTCTGCGTTGTAGTCATTGATGGAAGACCTAAGCCTTTTGTAGTGCTTGTTATATCAAATATTGCACTAGCGTTGGCAGCACTTGCGCCTACCGCTAAACTATTTATAAAATATGAATCCCCACTACCAGCTAACGACGTTTTAGTTACTGCGGTGCTATTTTTAATATCTACGTACCCATGCCCTCCACTATGTCCTATGTATATGGTGTCAGCACTTCCGTTAGTTTGTACAAAGCCCAAGCTGCTTGTTGTTCCTGCTGCGTGAAAATTAATGAAAGAGTTATAATTCATGTGCGATGCAATACCTGCAGGACGTGAAGCGTAAATCAAGCCAGCAGAATCGAACCTAAACAATTCTTGACCACTGGAATTATAAACATTCCAAGCGTAAGAACTACCCGCTGCAAGATATTGAAGCATTGCCCAAGCAGTAACTCCGTAAGTGTCAAATTTAATTCCAGGTTGACCACCTGAATCACCTATAACAATTTGTTTATCACCTCTAAATCTTATGAGTTCATCAGTACCATTTGTAATCTCTAAATAGTTTGTGGAGGCTGTTCCGTTTAAAATAAATTGCCTAGCGTTTGATGTTGATGTTAAATCGGCAGAACCTAAGTTGGGTGCTGCTGCCCAAGATGGTACACCAGCAGCTAAAGTAAGTACGTGCCCATTTGTACCTGCTGCTAATTTTGCCAGCGTGTTCGATGCAGACGAATAAAGAATATCTCCAGTTGTATAAGAACTAATACCCGTACCTCCCTCTGTCGCTGCAACTTGTGTGCTAACTGTTATTAATCCTGTGCCTGCCGATGTCTTAACAAAACCATTAGTAGTATATCCACCAATTAAAATAGTTCTATCGCCTTTTAATTTCAATATCTCGGCTGCTGAACCATTTAAAAAAGCTAAACTTTCTGTTGATGTACCTGCTAATGTATATGTTCTTGCTGCATTATCAGCCGTTAAATTGGCATTTCCTAAATTATTTGAAGCTGGAAGTGTTAAATCTGTATTGAGTTCTGTCAATAAGTTAGCGTATGTAATCTTTCTAGTAGCATAGGTGGAAGCACCCATATCTTTAGAGATGTCCAATAAATCACCATTCGCTAGTGTTGTTATCGCTGTGTATGTGCTTATCTTATTTCCCATTATTATATAAAATTAAAATTTATTTTTACAATTTGTCAATTTTGCCAAACATTATTTGTTAGAAATAATTACGCTTTATTGTATCTCGTGTTTTAGCTTTCATCGTTGCTTTAACTTTAGCGCACTTGTTTTGAACGTATGTTTTAACCTCTGTAATGGCAGATGGCTTTAAAGCTAATTCAGTTATTGGTGCGTGGTTGTAGTAATTGTAGTCAGTTACATATATTTCATTGCCCAAAAAAACATCCTTTAAAACATGTTGCATATTACTATAATCTAACAACTCACTCTCGAATTCGTATCTATCTTCAATCCTATCTTGAATCTGTATAAACTCGTGGCTACTCTTTTCAATCTCATCTACAATAATCTCAGGAGTTGCATAAGTAACCATGCCTTTAACCCTTAACCATTGCTCAATATTTAAGCCTGTGAAGTTCACCTTGTTATTGAATATCTTACCATTTTGAAACCAATTAAAAACTACTGTACCATTGGCTTTAATTGCTGAATAAATACGTAAGTAATATTCGTCGCTATATGTAGTGGTTGTTCCCCCTCCAAGTGCAGCCGTTACGGTTTTAATTCTATAATAACCTTCACCATAATTTGCGAGTACTGTTGCCCAATCTAAATAGAATGTTGCTAGTTTTGGCTGTGCTGTATAATCTCCTACATCTTGCCACACTCCATAAGTACTATTCGATACTTGAAATAAATCAGACCAAGTGCCACCGCTTTTTGTTTGAACGAAGAAATTAACATAACTAGCAGTAGACAAAGCAACTCCGAAAAATTGCGTTTTATCGTTGTATAAAGCATTGCTAAATACCAACTCCGCAAATACTTCATTTTGGTTTACTATTACATCGCACTCATCTAACTCACCTAATGATTGAATTGCGCTTGTTGGCGTTTCTGTTGATGCCTCAGCAATAGTAAACACTTGCTCATATACGATGCCATCCATTATCATTGGATTAGCGTTTGTCATATCTGTTGTAATTGCCATCTATTCTATCTCTTTAATATTGCCGTCTTCTAATTGTTTGTATGCCCCTGCTTCAGTTAATTTACCTAAAGCCATCAATCCTGCATCGTGCATTATTCTACTGCTTATTCTTATCTGAGTACCAGCAGGAAATAAAGCCGCATACTCTTTTTTAAACAATGCCTCAAAAACTACTGTTGTTCCGTTGTTTGTAATCTTCAATTTAGTTTGACCGCTCACTGGTTCAAAGTTCATATACGTTGGTGTAGCATCAATACTATTTATTTCACCTTGAACAGACAAACCACCTGCATCATTCTTTTCCGCTCTAGTCATTCCATCAACTTCTAAGCCTGTTGATATTGCCGAGTTATACGTGAATGTTGTTTTAATCAAAGTATCCGCATCTTTTAATATCTCGGTAGTTGGAAGCGCAACGCCTGCAACCGTATTAGATGTAATTGCTATACTGCTAAATTGCGCCAAGCTGTTATCATCATTATACGTGTAAATATCGAAGTACGGGAATCGATTAATATAAGTTGTTACTGTTCCTGCTGTTCCTTTTACATCGGCTTCTACAATCAATCTAAGTTGATAGTTATTCACCCCGTCATAGTGTGAAGCCTCCATGTTCAAACCGTTGTTAGCCTCCGTTGAATCGAAGAAAACACCATCTGCACCGCTTAACGCTGTGTAATCCATGTAAGGCACTCTAAAAGGATAGCGAACTAAATAATATTCTGTGCTTCCACTTGTTGAATCGTTGGCAACTGTGATGTATTTAAAATCTCCTGCTGTGCTTTGTTGATATGGTTGCGCCTTACTTAGATTAATTTGCTGCGTTGAGCCACTATAAACAGGTGTACCAAATCCTATTTTATCTTCTGTTATCGTAAAGTATTCACCGCTTACTGTGTTGTATGCCACAAACTTGAAACGCATCTCACTAATATTTGCATCTAGTGAAGTATCTAAACCAAAAGCAAACTGTAAAAGCGCTGTGTCTTCAACGCATCCAACGTAATTACTAAATGGCGTGTCAACTCCTACTGCCATATCTTGACGGTAAAAACCAAAGTCTGATATCGTATAAAGTCCAGTTACATCGCTACTTATTTCAATGCTTGTAGTGTCTAGCATCGTTGTTCTATACACCCCTAAATTGTTCAAGTCATCAACGGCTATCATTATAGCGTAATCATCACCATTTGTTAGCCTTGCTTCTTGCAACGTAGTAAAGTCTATTGAAAATTGAATCTGTAATTTAGTGCCTCCACTATATGAACTAACTACTAAATCTTGAATTATAGTGCTATCTGCCGATGCTGCGCCTCTTACATTTCTAAGTGAATCGAATATAAAATTAGTTTCATAGTCATCTGTTTGCACTATATCGCTATCCTCAGGCAATGCAGATAAATACACCATAGCAGCGTGATTGTAATTCATACCAACTCCAGTAGGCGAATTAACTATTACTGTTACATCTGTAATGCCGTCGCCAACTATTCCCGTAGCTGTAAGACCTGTTGAATGGTCTAAATATGTAATGCTTTCTATTGCGAAGTTCGGCAGACCACCGTTAAATGTTTCATCAAATCCACCCACATTGCCCAGTAACTGATTATCTTCAACAATCTTTATTTCATTCGGGTTCTGCGAAGTTACGCCAGCTTTAAGATCAAAAATATATTTGTAAGTATTGTTATTTAGCAACGCAGCTATATTTGTTCCGCTTAGTAGTTGCGTTCTTTCTGCATCTAAGAAGTATGGAAATACTCTAAATATATGCTCAAATTGAAACTCCTGCGTATAAGCATCAACATCTTGTACAAATTTAATTTTAAAGCTGCCAGTCTTTCCAGTCTTTGCGCTGTTTGCCCATACACCATCTACAAGCGATGTTGAACGTGCGCCAATAGCACCTAAGCCAACATTCTCGGCAGTCCAAGCCATTAAATTACCATCTTGCAGGTTAACAAATGTCTTTGAACTATTATTGTCTATAAGATTATACGATAATTTGAAACCACGTAAAGCCGTTTTACCTCTTACTACTGCATTTGTGCTAGTAAATGCGGTGCAAGTTCCGCTAAACATAATAAGCGTGTCGCTTACGTACGTGATAACTAAATTTGAACCTACTGCTGGATTACTAATATCATCAAAAATATCTATTGTATCGCCTGCAATAAATCCATCTTCTAAAAACGAGCCGCTATTTCTAATGATTTGCGATGTGGTAGCACTAAAAGCATCGGTAGCACTTGCATCACTTCTCCATGAATAACGAACTGTAATAACCGCTTTAATTAACTCAGGTACATTGGCTTTTAAGTACGTGTCGTAAGTACCCGTATTACTTGCAAAAGTAGTACCGTTAACTAGCTGATTATAAAATTTTCTATCTGTTACAATATACGGCATTACTTAGCGCTTTTTGTAAAGTTTATAATGTCTTCGATTACTTTGTTATTCGATTTTAAAACATTGTCATTATTAGCGTTCATCTCAAATGACACTTTCTTTGCATTCTGTTTTACCTCGTTAACCTTTGTAATAAAGAACTTTTTTTGTTCATCACTTAAGCTGCTCAAATCAATATTATCAATATCTTTTAGAGCTTGCTTCATCATTTTATTTGCCATGTTTATTTGCTGCTTCCACATATCTAAATTGTTATAATTGTTTCTTTTAAATTCGTGTCGTATGGCTTTCTAATTCTATACGTTGCAACGGCTTTGTCTTTGTCGTGTTCCCATGTTATCTTCTCCATTCTGCACACATCGCCATCACTGTTATAAAAGTAGTTATTATTTCCAATTGCTACAAAAGAAGAACGGGAAAAAGGTATAATAATATTTTCGTATATCCTCCATTGCGCTCTATAATTATTTGCAACAAATGATTTATCAATTATGTAGTTATCATAAAAGTATTTAGCGCCACATACATCTCTTTGGTTGTTTGCTAAAACTTTATATTGACCTCCTGCTATATTTATAGTAACACATTTTAATAGTTTAGGCATCTTGGTTTGGTCGTCTTGAATCTTTAATGCAGATGCTATATGTTGATATGCTGCAACCGTAGGAGATACACCAATTCCGAATATGTTAGCTATGTCGTTTATTCCATTGTATAAAGCGCCCAGCATTTCTTCTATTTTATTTTTATTCTCCTTTTGATTACCTAAGGCAAGTTCAATTCTTACCTCGTCATAGCCTTTAATTAAAGATCGTTGTGCATTTGGTATATTTGCAACTTCCGTATGTATTTCATGAGCCGTTCCGCTATATTTTTCCTTAGTCCATATATCATAATCATCTGTTTCAAACTTAACAACTCTCACACCGCTTATCTCCTCTGTATTAGGTCGCCAGCCCGAAATATAAACATCTTCCATTTGGTAAGTAGATTGGCTTGGCAAAGTAGACTGGCTTAACCAAAATACATCATTATTTAATGGCTCAAAGTGAACTGTTTTTTTTGCGTTGTCTATTTTAAACTTTGCATTAAATAACTTTTCAACTAATTGAAAATACTCGCCTACAATATATCCGTAGTCTTTAACATTAAAATAACCTGTATCTGTACTAGGTGAATTCAATGGCTTATTATCTACTACCAAATCCTTAGAAGGGAATATGTACAACGTGTTTAAATCTATTATGCTACTGCTGAATTTATAACCTCCAAAAGCATTACAAGCAATGTTCATGTATTGCTTTAATGTTAATGCTTTAGCATATCTAGGCATAGGTAAAAACACTTCTAATATTTTATTGTACAGCTTTATTAATGCTACTAGCAACGCTATTGAATAAACTAACTGTATAACGGCTACCGCAATAGTAAAGCCACCTCCTGCAATTGGTCCAGATACACCTCCTACTGTATGCGCTACTATATTCGCAACATTTTTGGCTAAATCTGCTATTGCTTGCGCTAATAATATAGATGTTTGCATTATCTGCACTTCTATCATCAACACCTCTAGTGCGTCAAATGGCTTTTGCTTAACGTAAAGTATTTTACTAAACATAGTGCTAGTAATATATCCTTGCGATTCCAACAGCGCCCAAGTAGTACCCATTGCTTTAGCCTTGAATGTATCTATTTGGTTACGCTCTTTGATAGTGCATTGAACTTTAAATTGTAATGTTTCATCGCTAGGCGTTAAATCTACGTATCCTTCTGTAAAATCAATATACCCGTCAAATACATACGAACTTCCACTATCCTCATAATCTTCAAAAGTGATAGGAAGTGAAGTGAAATATCCATTAGCGTTGACAAAATCTTTTATTGCCTTTGCTGCATCGGCTACAAATGTAAAGTTCGTAGTAGTAATATTGGCTTGTACGCTATCATTATCCCATGTCATTAAAGACTGAACACCCTGCCAACCTTCTGGCGCTTGTACAACTACGCCATCTATTTTACAAATCAGTTGCCCCATTAGAATAGTTTATTACCTCGTTCGTAATGCTTTCTTAGTAAATTGTTGCCCTCTCTTATATCTTCTCTCACTCCTTTTGTTATTTCGCTAACAGACCACGATGGCACTGGCTTAGTTCTTATTGCTTCCTCTACTCTTTCTAACTTCTCAACTACTTTAGTACTTATCGGTTCACTAAATGAATATGCACTTTGAGAAGGTGTTGAAACATAGTCCAAAGGATTAAATCGCCCTTCGTTGATGTCGTATAACATTTGCTCACCATATTTGTTTACAGCATCATGTTTTACCACGAACTCCTCGCCCTTCTCATTAATTCTAACTAACTGCTCTCCACCGTCAACTAAACCACCTTTCTCGAACGCTTTTATTTTATTCAATGCACCTTCAAGGTTAGATAGTAATCCGTTTACTTGATTAGTAGCATCTCCACTTGGATTAGTGCTGCCAGCTCTAGCCGACGCTATAAATGCTTCAATACCTGCCAATATAATAGCTTGTTCACGTTGTCTTTTCAATGCCTTTTCTCTTTTACTTTCTAGTTCTGCTTGGCGCTTTTCTTCTAGTGCGATAGACTGTTGAGCGTTTAACTGCCCTTGTTGCGCTAATGTTTTAAGCTGGCTTTCTCTTTCTTCGCTTGCGCTTAACTCTTTATCGATAGCATCTAGTTTAGCCTTTGCGGTTTCTTCGCTTATCTTCTCCATAAATTGTAGCGCTTCTTGAGCGAATTGTTTACGTCGCTCAAATGATTCTTTTTCCTTTTCTTCTGCTAATTTTCTTAATCTATCTTCTTCTTCAATTTGCTCATAAACTAAATCCATCTGCTTTTCATTCATCTCTACTTTTGCTTGCCACTCTGCATCGTCCGCTTCTTCTTTTTGTTTTTGTATTTCTTGCTCTGTTTTTAGTAAATCCATTTCAGCATTAAGAGAATCCATTATTTCTTTTTCCTCTTGCTCCATTTTCTTTTTAGCGTAATCCTCTCTTGTTTTACGCTTTTTCTTTAAACTATCTTTTTCTTTTTCTTCATCCTCAATTCTTTTCTTTTCTTTCATGTACTCTATATCAGCCTCATAGTTGAATTCTATCTCTTTTTTCTTAATATTATAAACTTCTAATATTTTTGCTTGCTCTGCTTGATTTTCATCTAAGTTTTTTTGCTGCTCTGCTAAATATTCTTTCTGAGGATCTAAAGATTCAATTCCCCACTCTGGATGTTCTTTTAATAATTTTTTTTGTATTTCTAATCCTTTAATGGCTCTATCTCTTTTAGCTGTCAATTCTTTTTCTTCTTCTTGTAAATCTTTTACTAAATCTAACTGCTCTTTGTATTCATTATTTAATTCATTTATTTGCTTCTTAAATTCTATACTTCTTGCTTGTTGTTGTAATACAAACATTTTTGTATATTCTTTATTTAATTCAGCCATTCTAATCTCATGATTGTACATAGATAAAGAAAGTTGTGAATACGCATCAGAAGTATCAAGTATGCTTTTATTTAGTTTATCTGTTTCATCTTCTAAATCTTGAAATGCGTAAACTAAAGCG
>Ga0315907_10008391_pt1 | contig 10614 bp, 13 predicted proteins | sample LakEriMetagenome_3_FD_203525 | JGI IMG/M metagenome (GOLD analysis project Ga0315907, IMG submission 203525) | Freshwater fungal communities from buoy surface, Lake Erie, Ohio, United States - Buoy 12 MA123 | ecosystem: Environmental > Aquatic > Freshwater > Lake > Lake biofilm | place: USA...
AAAAGTCTTAAGTCGATCCTTGTACAGCAACATTTTTGAAGATTATCAACTACTAATAAATAATTAACTGAAAGTCCCTCCCATTATTGTTTCTATCGTTTGTTTTCGGATTTATGCAAGAGGTCTAAAGAACACACCAACGATCTCATGCGGCAGTTTTTCCCGAAAGGGACAAATTTCTCTCATCATCAAACAAACTCAGGTAGACCAAGCGACGGACTTAATCAACCATCGACTGCGAAAAGCCCTTGACTATAGCACTCCGTCTGAGGTATTCTTTAGTCAGACAGGTACTCGTACACTTCAAACTTGAGTTAGCCCTTGTTTGGCTCGTCGCTACGGGCAAATGCTCAAACAGTCACTGACTCACAAAGTTTTTTGGTATCATGTTTACAAAAACATCTAGAATTTTGCTTGAGTGAAGGAATCTATGTTTGACACAACAAAACCAATCAATCAAAAACAAATTATACACATTGGTCCAAGGTGTCATGAAGATTTTAACGTTACTTTAGCTGAAGCAATTAGGTCGGAAACTGGTATAGTAAGCCGCTTGATCGACTATCAATCTCTCAAGAATATGGACGCTTCCAGTGTTTTGTCTTCATTGATAACTCCAGATTGTTTAGGGGTTCTCTTACATTATAACTGTAGATACTACGATGTTCCCGATTGGCTCTTGAGAGTATTACAAAATCTCACAAGAACTAGAGACTTTAAATTAATTATCCTAGTCCATGAGTTCAACGCAACTTACACAAGAAAAGGGATAATTTTCCCCGCTTTCAGATTTTTAATAACTTCTTATCAAATCTTCAGATTAGCTGATTTAATCGTGACTACTACTTCCAGAATTAAAAATATAGTTTCACGATTGACTGGAAAAACCGAAGTTATTTGCTTACCAAATTTTTCTACTATGGGTGAACCTCAATGTATTCTTCCTCTCAAGGAACGCCCACCCTACTTTATTGTTTTCGGTTCCAAGTACACTCGTCCCCTAGTTTATACAAAATTCAGTAAAAACCTCCTAAAAGCCTGTCGAGCTTTAGGCATTGAACGCATTTATGATGTTGGTTATCCCTGTGATTTGAGTACCACAGAAGGTCAATTCAAAGGAATAGAGATAGTCCCTATGGGATTTCAGTCTAATCAGGTTGTTAGTGAATTGATGTTAACTTCACGGGGGGGGGTTCTGGATTATAGCCATTTTCCAAAAGATTTAGGCAAATCCACTGTCTTTGCCGCCTATGCCGCCCACGGTTTGGTTCCAGTTCTAACAGACTATAACCCTTCTGAAGCGGATGGAGTAGAAAATAATAAACATTATTTAGTAGCTGATGAAAATCTGTCTAGTCTCGATTTGAGTCAACTTCAGCAAATTGCTGACAACGCTCACAGATGGTATCAAGACCATAATTTGATCAAAGTCGCCAAGTTTTACGGTTCGTATTTTAATCCTGAGGTTAAACCTGATTTCGGAAATTAAAAAGTTCAGGTAATTCAATCTGACTTTTTTCGTAATCTTGGGGGATGCCTATGTCAATAAAATATTCGTCAGAAATAAAGCCATACATGGGAATTTTCTCGCTATAAACTTTGAGAAAGTCGTCCTCAAAAGAAAATTTTGATGGCAGATCAAAGCCAGACAGTATTTTTTTCCCTACACAATATATACCGCCATTAATATAGCCCTTATCTTGATATTTTTTGGATTCAAACCCGATAATTTTTTGGTCATCGTCTAGCAGAACATTATTATAACGATCAAAGTCAGTTAGGGGCTTCAGAGCAACAGTTATTAGGGATTTCTTTTGATTATGTAAATTAATTAAGGCGGATAAATTGACATTGAATAAGGTATCGCCGTTGACAATTAATGCTTGTTCCGTTTCAATTTTATTTAGTGCCAACTGGATCGCTCCTCCAGTTCCCAAGGGTGTATCTTCTATCAGATAAGTTAGCTCATATTCCTTGTATTGATCGCCAAAATGATCGATAATTTTCTGATGTTCATAGCCCACAGAAACTAAAAATTTGTTGGTAATTTTTTGAGAGATTAGGTAATCTAATAGATATTCTAAAAAAGGCCTGTCGGCAACGGGAGCCATGGGTTTTGGTAAACTGTTGATCACCGATCGCAACCTGGTTCCTAACCCACCCGCCAGAATAATTACATCCATAGATACACCTCAAAAATTTTAATTATTACCAATCTTTTAAAAACTATTTTTAGGGTTACAGGGATAATCATTCCCCATCGCTCCTTGGTTTGCTATAATGTCCATGCTTGGGTTCCGTATTTGGTAAAATGAAAATTAATCACTTGGCCTCCTTCTGATTTCAAAGCTTTTATTACTTCGATTTTCTTGGTAGGATCAACCATAAAGATAATAAAACCACCGCCACCGGCCCCCGATATTTTGCCTGAATAGGCCCCAGTTTCCCTCGCTACCCGATAAATGCGATCAATCTGCGGATTACTAATTAATTTGGATAATTTCTTTTTCGCTTCCCAAGAAGTTCTCAGAATTTCTGCTATGCCCATAAAATCTGATTTAAGCAGTGCTTCTTTAAAGAGAATTGCCTCTTTTTTGAGTTGATGGGTAGCGGTGATCGCTTGCTCATTTTTTTCTTGGACATTCTGAATTTGATCCTCAATTACTTGAGATGAGTAGCGAGAAATGCCTGTATAGTAGAGGATCAGAGAGACTTCCAACTCATTGATCACCCAATTTTTAATTCGCAAAGGATTAACTATGACTCGATCTTGTTCATAAAATTCCATAAAATTAAAACCGCCAAAAGTGGCAGCGTACTGATCCTGTTTGCCCCCTAACCAGCCCAGGTCAATTCGTTCGATCTCGTAGGCTAAATGGGCGATATCGTACTCGCCTAGGGGTAATTTTAACAGTTCCACAAAGGCTTTAACTATGGCTACGGCTAGGGTAGAAGAAGAACCCAATCCCGAACCAGCTGGCGCATCGGAAAAAGTGGTGATTTGCAGCGGCAAAGGTTGCCCTTGATTAAAGTCTTTAATCAAACGATTATAGACCGCTTTATGCAGATCTAGAACACCGTTATAGGGGAGAGGAAACTGAAGGGTTTCTATTTGTTGTTCTCCTCGATCGGCGGCAACAAAAATGACCTGTTTGTCGGTAATTTCCGTGACTGTACAGTAGGCATAGAGATCGATAGTAGCGTTGAGAACGTAACCCCCATAAAGACTACAGTAAGGCTCGACATCGGTGCCGCCACCACCCAAACCTAATCTTAAAGGAGCTTTGGTTCTGATGATCATGGGTATGCTGTTTAGGTTGATTTTTTGCTAGGAGATTTTAGTTAGGAAAGAGCGCTTCTTCGATCGCTAAACAAATAGTATGGAGAACAAAACCATGACCTTCTTGAATGCGAGGGGTACTGGTACTAGGAATCATCAAACAATAATCGGTTTTTTCCTCTAGAGCTAATCCCTTCGCCCCAGTTAAACCGATGCTAGTGAGACCTTTTGCTTGACAAACTTTGAGAGCTTGATGGATATTAGCGGAATTTCCCGAAGTGGAAATACCGATAAACACATCACCCGGATTACCTTCCGCTTCTATCTGGCGGCTAAAAATATATTCGTAGCCATAATCGTTGGCAATCGCTGTTAAACTGGCGATATCGCTATTGAGGACGCGAACTGGTAAAGACTGTCTTTCTTTCAGAAATCGGCCGTGCAGCTCACCGCCAAAATGGATAGCATCGGCGGCACTGCCTCCATTACCAGCCACTAATACTTTGTGGTTATTGCGATAAGCATTGATACATACTTGGCAAATCTCTTGGATTTTTTCTAGATATTTTGTCTCGGTTAGTAGGTTTTTTTTCAGTACATAAGCCTCCTCCAATTCAGTCTTGATTAAAATTGACAGAGACGGATCACTCTGGAAACTATCTAATTTTTTGTTTGATTTTTCCGCCATTGGCATAGGTTTGATTTTCCAATTTTTATTAGTTGAATAAATTTAACTCTCAATCATTCTGTCATTACATTGAATAGTATTAAAAGACCAGAATCGCTCTCCATTAATTGGGGACAAAAGCCTTAGCACGGTAGAATTGATCACGGGACAAGAAAAACAGGCTAATGATAGTTCTAGAAAAACCTAGAGCGATCGAGTCAAAAGAGTGATCTTTTGCCAGTTATTCTGGGAATATATCACAAACGCCCCAACCTTAGCACAATTTGTTTTGTTTGTAAATAAACTTTTGATCTATTCTGGCCGAGACGAGGGATTTCCGAGCGGGGGGTTCAACCCTTGCCAGTCTTGGCCTTTTGTTTGGCTGGACAAAAATGTTAACAATTCATGACAATACTGCTGATATAATCAAAAGTCCAAAGGCCTGACGGCGTATAATATGCCCTGATTGCTATACTCTGACATCTAGATAGTAGAGAGAAGCAATTTAGCCGAGAAAACTAGCACAAATCGCGACAATCCCTCGAATTTTGTCTGTCCATCGGTTCAAGCTCTCGTCCCTGACAGAAGAACTGAGAATTATAGTCCCCGACTCGAAAAAGTCCAACATAATGAATCCTTTCCCCGCAATTTCCGTCAATGACGATGACCTAAAATACCCATCTCCGCCATCTCCGGGCAATTCTGACCAGAAAAGCGAAGATAGAGCGAAAAAGAACAAAGCCTTATTTCTCGATCGAGATGGGGTAGTTATTGACTATATCCCCTACCTGAGCAAACCAGAACAGGTGAGCATTCCCGCCGGGGCAGCGGCTGCCTTAAAACAGTGGCAGGATGCTGGCTATCTGCTGATCATCATTACCAATCAATCGGGACTTGCTAGGGGCTATTTCACTTGGGACGATCTGGCGGCGATTCACGGGCGCATGATTGAGGAATACCGACAATTGGGCGTGCATTTTCACGATCTTGCCATCTGCCCGCACCATCCCGACGAAGGATGTCCCTGCCGCAAACCCTCCCCCTATCTGCTGCTGACAGCCGCCCACCAGTACGGAATCGACTTAGCCGGCTCGTTGTTTATCGGCGATGCGCCCAGTGATCTAGAATGCGCCCTAGAAGCTGGTTGTCAACCCGTATTGCTCTTAACAGGACGGGGAAAAGTCACTCTTGGGCAGATCGAGAAATACCCAGTTGAGATTCCCGTATATAGCCAACTAAAGGAAACGGTAGAATTATTGCCAAAAACCGCTGCCGAGATAGAATTATGAGAATATTAGTCCTTTCTTGCCATAACTTTCCCTATCCACCTAGTCGCGGGGCAACCGAGGGTAGAACTTTTAACCTGATCAAATGTCTTCATCAAAACCATGATGTCACCCTGTTTGCCCGTCGGGTGGAGAATGTCACAGAAACTCAGATCGAAGAATTAAAAACCTTTACCAATCATCTTGTCTTATTTCCGCCCCAAGAAATTCCCGAACCAGGCAAGGGACTGACAAAACTAATCGGTCAAACAGGGCGCTTTCTGGAGGCAATAGTACAGATGACCCCAGCTAATGTTCTTAGTTATCGTTCGCCGCTCATTCAAGAGCGAATAGATGAATACGTCGAGCAGCAAAAATGTGATGTAATTATCTGCGCTCAGAGTATCAGCGAGATTTTTATCCGGCCGGAATACCGTCAGCGAGTCAAAACAGTAGTAGATATTCACAGTTCCGTGTACGGTTGGACACGCAATCATCTAGATGGAGGAGCCTCCGCCTATCCGCTGCGGGATTTTCTCTATCTGCCCCTACTCTATCAGTACGAAAAACGTTACTGTGCCAAGTTTTCCCAGTTGGTGGCTACTACCGATTATGATCGCGAACAATTATTAAAAATCTTTCCAGATGCACGGGTAGATATCGTGCCTAATGGCGTGGATTTAGCCCTGTTTCCCTATCGTCCTCGGGATCCCGGCGGTCATAATTTGGTCTTTGTCGGTGCCATGAGTTCTACCCATAATATCGATGCCGCCCGTTTTTTTGCTTTAGAAGTCCTGCCAGTCATTCAACAGCGATATCCCGACACCACTTTAACCCTAGTGGGGGCAAACCCAGCACCGGAAGTTCTCGAACTGGCCAAGTATCCCGGTGTGAGGGTGACGGGAACCGTTCCCTCGACAGTGGAATATTTACACCGGGGAACCGTTTGTGTGGTTCCCCTGCGGGTGGGATTGGGAATCAAGACCAAAACCCTAGAATCCATGGCCGCGGGGATTCCGATTGTCGCCAGCGATCGCGGTTTAGAGGGTTTAACGGTGGCAGCCGAGGGAATTCCCCCTAGGGCGCTGCGGGCTAATAGCGTTGCCGAGTACGTTACAGCGATCTCTAGGTTGTTCGATGATCCTTCTGTGCGAGAACAACTGTCCCATAATGCCTGGGCGATGGTGGAATCGGAGTACACCTGGGAGCGAGCGGGACAAAGGTACGAGGAAATTTTGCGGGACTAATATTGTTCTTAACCCCGAAATTTCCCTCGAGACTGTTTGAGAGTTTTACCGCCATAAAAATTGATTTTTTGGAGCCTAATCATGAAAGTTTTAATAGTAGGAAATTACGTCAACGATCGGCAGATCAGTATCAATCGTTTTGTCGGTTTAGTGGAGAAAGGACTCAGACAAAAAGGACACGAAATTCGCCGAGTGCAAGCCCAGCCTATTTTCGGCCAACTAAAATCCTCTCCCCAGGGAATCGGCAAGTGGTTAGGGTACATCGATAAGTTAATTATTTTCCCAGTGCAGTTACGTCAGCAGCTGGATTGGGCTGATATCGTCTGCATTTGTGATCAAGCTTTATCCTATTTAACTCCCTATCTAAAAGATCGCAAGTATTTTGTCATCTGTCACGATCTGCTGGCCATTCGTTCCGCCCTAGGAGAAATTCCTGAAAATCCCACCAGTTGGACGGGAAAACAGTATCAGGCGATGATTTTGCGAGGATTCAAGCAGGCTAAATATGTTGTCTGTTCTTCCGAAGCTACTCGTGCCGATGTTCTCCGTTTAACCAAAATTACCCCCGAACAAACGGAAGTGATCGAGGATTGCTTGAGTGAGGGATACGGTCCGATGACAAGAGAAGCGGCGGTAAATCTAGTGGCCAAATTTAACATTAATAGTGATTGTCCTTGGCTAATTCATGTCGGGGGCGACCAATGGTATAAAAATCGATTGGGATTGCTGAAAATATTCAAGAGTTTAATCACTTTCCCTGGTCTGGAAAATTGCCGATTGATCCTGATGGGAAAACTTTTGCTGCCGGATATGCGAGAATTTGTTAATCAGAATAACTTGTCCGCACAAGTAATCGAATTAGGAACCGTCTCTGATGAGGATCTCCGCGCTTTTTATTGCCTAGCAACTGCTTTAATTTTTCCCTCCTTTCAGGAAGGATTCGGTGTTCCCGTTATTGAAGCTCAATCCTGTGGTTGTCCCGTCTTTACCTCCAATCGTCTCCCCATGACTGTTATCGCTGACGATGCAGCCGTTTACTTTGATCCCACCGAACACGAGGCCGCCGCTACTATTATTGCAGAAAATCTTCTCGCTCCCGATCGCCTAGAACAATTGAGGCAAAAAGGTTTTATCAATGCCACTCGCTTTACTTACGAAAGAATGATCCAATCCTACCACCAGTTATTGCCAAAATTGTAGTCTATAGAGGTTTTTACTCTGATAGTAGGTTGATTCATGAATCAACCTACAAAGCACGATGTTTTGAAAAATTTTCAGATATTTATTCCGACAAATCGACTAAAAATGCGGGCAGCCCTGGCTCTTACTCTCTACCCCGATTGACCGTAAGTGGGACAATTAGAGCAATGCACAATTAAGGATTTTTGTCAAGAAAATAATATTAAACTTATTATTGATGTCTGCCATGCCCACGCCCAAATTATCTGGCAATTAGCGATTAATTACGCTACTCTAACTAATATCCCCCCATTAGCCTCGATTTAGAACTGGCTTTTATCCGTCCCCACCTTATCATCGATTTTTTTCCAGAATCTTATGTTTGAAACTATCACTCCCGCTATTAGCGATCGCATCCGTAAACACAGGAACAAAGATCACGGTGATGCCGTGCTTTTCTACTTAGGTCTATCGGCGGTATTATTAAGCTTACATCTACCGGCAGCGGCACAAAATTGTCGGCCACTTTCTTTATTAGGGGGTGAAGGTAGTGAAGTTACGAAAACCGTCTCACAACCCACTGTTCCGGGACCCTTCGGTGTCACCATAACTCGTAATAATTGGAATACCGATTGGGCAGTTCCGGGGGGTAGAAGTTTTCAGAGGTTTATCGTTACGGTTTCTGTTCCCCGGGCTGCTTCCTTTGATATCCGGCTGTTTCTCAAGTATAGCGATCAAACTAACGAGGAATTTTTTAATACTAATGGAGTACGAATCGAACCCGATAAACCTTTAACAATTACTGCTACAGTACGGGCAAATGATCAACCTTTCTTAGTCAATCTTTTTGTCAATGGTATTCAGCATATCGGTAATACCTACACCGCTTCTGTTGTCGGTTGTGAACGATAAAATACATAGGGTGTACTGAAAAAGTTTGTTAGTGGGGACTGGGTGTGAGATTTTAAGCTAAGAGGCATTTTAATCGCCTATCCTGAGATTAGCTGAATCTCACCCAATCCCTTTACTATTACCTCTTGTTTCATCTCAACAGGCAATTTAACTGCACGGGCAGCCCCAGACTTTACTCTCTGCCCCGATTGACCATAAGTAGGTAGGCGTTAAAAATTATCAGATGCCCCCCTTATCAAGGGGGGATTAAGGGGGGATCCCCCCGCCTATCGGCACCCCCCTTATCAAGGGGGGCAGGGGGGATCGAACCTAAAATCCATTTTTAATTTAATTATAACCAGCTACTTAAGTGGGACAATTAGAGCAATGCACAATTAAGGATTTTTGTCAAGAAAATAATATTAAACTTATTATTGATACCTGCCATCCTCACGCCCAAATTATCTGGCAATTAGCGATTAATTACGCTACCCTAGCTAATATCCCCCCCATTTGCCTCGATTTAGAACTGGCTTTTATCTGTCCCCACCTTATTATCGATTTTTTTCGGAAATATTTATGTCTGAAACTATCACTCCCGCCATTAGCGATCGCATCTGTAAACACATGAACAAAGATCACGGTGATGCCGTGCTTTTCTACGCTCAAGTTTACGGTAATATCACCGATGCAGAAACCGCTCAAATGCTTTCCATCGATCCCGAAGGCATGGATTTAGCCATAGAAAAATTAGGGGAGAGTCAAACAATTAGAATACCTTTTGAGCGCACCCTAGAATCAGCCAAGGATGCCCATAATATTCTGGTTGAGATGCTAAAAGTTAATCAAACCACTCCTTGACAAAGCTCGATTTTGCGACTATCACCGAAAAAGATCAACCTAGAGAATTAGCCCATGAATCAGGTTAATAGTACGGTAATAAAAATACCCAAGTCTGGCTGGCGCTTACTGCCTTTTTTAGTCTTGGGTGTGCTAGTTTTTGCCTTTAATTCCTCCCTAGAATTAAATTATCTAATCAAGGGTTATATGACTCTCTTAGAATTACAGGCAGGCATCGTGGTTTTATACTTTCTTTTAGCTAAATTAGGGAAATCTCAAAAATTATGAGAAATAGAACTATAGCGGCTTTACTAGCCTTTTTTCTTGGTTATCTTGGCATCCATAAATTTTATCTAGGGGAGAATTTAGCAGGTATTCTCTATCTACTTTTCTTCTGGACTTTTATCCCCGGCATCATTGCTTTTTTTGAATTTATTGGTTTAATCATCATGTCAGATCAAGCTTTTGATGCTAAATACAATCCTAACTATCTCCCCAGCAATACAGAGCGAAGACTGCCAGAATCAGGTCAGCAAAAAACCGCTACTTTACTCCAGCTTAAAAAACTTTATGATCAGGGAATTATTACTGCTGAAGAATACGAAGAAAAACGCAAAAAATATTTAGATTCTCTTTAAAAAAATATGTCTAATCTATCTCCTCCCCCTCCCGAATCTTCTGAGTGGATCTGGCTATCTTTAGTCCCAGTTTTCGGTGGGCTTGCTATTGCTAATGCTGGCAAAAAAACTAATAACCAAAGTTGGTTATCCGTCGGCATTGCCTTGACAATTATCTCCCTTATTTTCCTTACACAAGAGTCTTTTATCGTAATTTGGTTTGCCCAAATCGGCCTGGGTTTATACATCCGTCAACAGCTTAATTCCCATCCAATAGCTTCGGCAAATAGAACCGATTCCAGACAGTCATCCTCTCCTCTCGAAAAAATTGATATTAACAGTTGTTCCACCAACGATCTGGTTTATAAATTAGGGTTGCCGATTGTCTATGCCAATGATATAGTTTCTGTCCGTAATGAAGGACATATTTTTACCCATTTAGAAGAATTACACTTCCTGGCTGGTTTACCAGAAAATTATCTCAAAAAACTGGAACCTTTGGTTATCTTTGCCTACGATATTCGCCAAGAAGTTGACGTTTCTTGGCGTTGTTTAAACTACTACTCCGTTGCGGAATTAGTCAATCTCGGTCTTGACTTTTCCCTGGCCGATAAAATTGTCGCCGAAA
>Ga0315907_10008405_pt1 | contig 10606 bp, 7 predicted proteins | sample LakEriMetagenome_3_FD_203525 | JGI IMG/M metagenome (GOLD analysis project Ga0315907, IMG submission 203525) | Freshwater fungal communities from buoy surface, Lake Erie, Ohio, United States - Buoy 12 MA123 | ecosystem: Environmental > Aquatic > Freshwater > Lake > Lake biofilm | place: USA...
ATCATGATTTTTCGGATACGGTTCTTATCGGGCTTCAGCCACGCGGAGTGAATGTAGTTGCCAGACTTAAAGCTCAATTGGAGTCCATTCTGGGCAAGAATATTCAATGCGGAAACCTCGATATTACCTTTTACCGTGATGATTTCCGAAGAAGAGAAAAGCCATTAATCCCCAGTGCAACCAACATTGATTTCGTGATCGAGAATAAAAATGTAGTGTTGGTGGATGATGTCCTTTTCACCGGAAGAACCATTCGCTCGGGTCTGGATGCGTTGCTTGCCTTCGGTCGTCCCAGAAAAGTTGAGCTTCTCACTTTGATCGACAGGCGTTTTAGCAGGGATTTACCTATTCAGGCCGATTACGTTGGTCAATCGGTGGATACACTCAGTAAGGAGCGTGTCTCAGTAGAGTGGAAAGAGATCGAAGGAGAGGATAAAGTTGTTTTGTATACACCGGAGACTAATGAATAATTTAAGTGTAGATCATCTTACGGGAATCAAGGACCTCACGCGTGAGGACATTGAGCTTATTTTTAAGACGGCTGACAGTTTCAAAGAGGTGATCAATCGTCCCATCAAGAAGGTGCCGTCATTGAGGGATATCACGATTGCAAATCTGTTTTTTGAGAATTCAACGCGTACAAGGCTGTCTTTTGAGTTGGCAGAGAAGCGACTTTCTGCGGATGTAGTGAATTTCAGTGCTTCAAGCAGTTCTGTGAAAAAGGGTGAAACGTTGATTGATACGGTCAACAACATCCTTTCCATGAAGGTGGATATGGTTGTCATTCGTCATCCTAATCCGGGTGCTGCAAAGTTCCTTTCGGAAAGGATCGATGCGAAAGTTGTGAATGCCGGAGATGGCACTCACGAACATCCTACACAAGCGTTACTGGATGCTTTTTCCATCCGAGAGCGACTAGGTTCCGTTGAAGGTAAAAAGGTTGTAATCGTTGGGGACATTCTTCATTCGCGTGTTGCATTATCGAATATTTATTGTCTTCAGAAATTGGGTGCGGAAGTAATGGTTTGCGGGCCAACTACGCTGATCCCGAAATATATTCATGAACTTGGTGTGAAAGTTGAGCACAATCTGCGAGCAGCATTGGAATGGTGTGATGTTGCAAACATGCTGCGGATACAATTAGAGCGTCAGGAAATCAAGTACTTTCCATCATTGAGGGAATATTCAATGCAGTTTGGACTCACCAAGGAAATACTGGATACACTTCCGAAGGAGATCATCGTCATGCATCCCGGTCCAATCAACCGTGGTGTTGAGATCACTAGTGATGTAGCCGATTCCAACCAATCGATCATTCTTCAGCAGGTAGAGAATGGCGTTGCGGTCAGGATGGCAGTTATTTATTTGTTGGCTTCAAAAATCGAAAGACAATAAAATTTTTTACATTTGAACAAACAGTACACAATGAACTTCGAAACGACTCAAACTAAGAATGAAGCAGTAGTAAAGACGAATGTCGAAAAATTGGATGCTTCAAATGCGCCTGAATTAAAGGCTGAATTGGTCCTTCTGAACAAGAATGGTGTGAACAATATCATCATTGATCTGGCGGCAACCAAGTACTGTGATTCATCTGGTTTGAGTGCGGTCCTAACTGCAAACAGGCTATGCAAAGATACCAACGGTCGATTTGTTTTGTGCGGTCTGCAGGAAAATGTATTCAAGTTGATCCAGATCGCTCAGTTGGACAAAGTACTGTCTATTGCAGCCGGTCAGGAGGAAGCGCTTGAAGTGATTCATCAGTGAGTTTTGAAGTAACCGTTCTAGGAAGTGGGGCAGCTGTTCCAACTGCCAAAAGAAATCCCACATCGCATTACGTCGTTTGCAATGATCGGCACATTCTAATTGATTGTGGTGAGGGCACACAGATGCAGATCCGCAAGTTCGGGATCAAATTCCAGCGGATAAGCCATATACTTATTACCCATCTTCACGGGGATCACTTTTTTGGATTGGTCGGTTTATTGAGCACCATGCATCTTATGGGAAGGGATAAAGGTATTACGGTCTATGGTCCTCCTGAATTGGAAAATATTGTCCGTAGTCAGCTTGAAATAGGGGGAGCTCGTCTTGATTTTGAGGTGAAATTCATTTCGCTGAACGGGAAGGATTCCGGGATCATTTTTGAGGACCGATTAATAGAGATCTACAGTTTCCCGTTAAAACATCGGATACTTACCAATGGTTTTATCATTCGTGAAAAACAAAAAGAACGGCCATTGGACAGTGAAGCGATCAAAGGATCGGGGCTTTTATTGGAACACCTCCCTAAATTAAAAAGAGGAGAGAATGTCATACTGGATAATGGGAAGGTTTGCAATTTTGAGGATTTTACTTTCCCTTCCAAGCCACGTTTTTCTTATGCATTTTGTTCAGACACGGTCTATACAGAATCGATTGTTCCGCATATCAAGGGTGTTACTGTGCTGTACCATGAAGCAACTTTTACGGATAAAGATGCAGAAAGGGCCAAGTCCACCTATCATTCAACAGCAACCCAGGCGGCGCGAATTGCAGCAATGGCTGGTGTTCAAAAACTGTATCTCGGACACCTTAGTGCGCGCTATGAAAATGCAGAGCTGCATCTCAAGGAGGCACAATTGATCTTCGATACTGTTCAAGTGGTGGAAGACGGCCTTAAAATAACGGTTTCGCACTAGGTTTTTCAACCTTTTCACGTTCAAAAGTCTTGAAAACTTCCTGTTTACAAGAGCAGTTCTCTTGTTAAATTTGTTAGTTACGAATCAATGTCTGCAAAATGGCTGAAAATCAATATACCGAAGAGAATATCCGATCGCTTGACTGGAAAGAGCATATCCGCCTGCGACCGGGTATGTATATTGGCAAGTTGGGAGACGGTGCTGCTGCTGATGATGGGATCTACATTCTCGTGAAGGAGGTTGTGGACAACTGTATCGATGAGTTTGTTATGGGTAATGGCAAGCGCGTAGATATCAAAGTGAAAGATGGAAAAGTGATCGTGCGTGATTTTGGCCGTGGCATTCCATTGGGTAAAGTGATCGATTGTGTCTCTCAGATCAATACAGGAGGCAAATACGATTCGAAAGCATTTAAGAAATCTGTTGGATTGAATGGTGTTGGTACGAAGGCAGTGAATGCATTATCAACGCATTTCATGGTGTATTCCGTCCGTGACGGCGAAAAGAAGCAGGCTTCCTTCACTCGGGGCGAGCTAGTTGAAGAGCTTGCAATATCGAAGACAGATGAGCCGAACGGCACGTATGTTGAGTTCATGCCAGACGAGTCGATCTTTAAGAAGTACGCATTCAAAACGGCGTATCTCGACAAGATGATGTGGAATTATTGCTACCTCAACAGAGGGCTTGCGATCTACTTTAATGGAGAAAAGTACCAGTCAAAAGATGGTTTGAAGGACCTTCTTGAAAATAACATGGATGGTGATCCACTTTATCCGATCATCCACCTTGAGGGAGATGATATTGAGGTTGCGTTCACTCACGGGAAGACATATGGGGAGGATTATTATTCATTTGTCAATGGACAGCATACGACGCAGGGAGGTACTCATCAAAGTGCGTTTCGCGAGTCGGTAGCCAAGGTAATCCGTGATTTTTACAACAAGAACTATGAGGCTTCAGATATTCGTCAATCTATAGTTGCTGCCATTGCGGTGAAGGTGATCGAGCCGGTGTTTGAATCGCAGACGAAGACAAAACTCGGTTCTCAGGAAATTGAACCGGGCGGTAAGTCGATGCGAGCATTCGTGAATGACTTCCTGAAGGAAAAACTCGATAATTACCTTCACCGGAATCCGGATGTTGCTGAATTGATCGAGCGCAAGATCAAGCAGTCTGAAAGGGAGCGAAAAGAGCTCTCCGGTATACGTAAGATCGCAAGAGACCGAGCAAAGAAATCCAGTCTTCACAACAAGAAATTACGCGACTGCAGGATCCATCTTACGGATCTTAAGGATGAGCGCAGAGAAGAGACAACTCTCTTTATCACCGAGGGGGATTCTGCGAGTGGATCGATCACGAAATCAAGAGATGTCAATACTCAGGCAGTATTCTCTTTGAGGGGTAAACCTTTGAACTGCTATGGTCTGACCAAGAAGATCGTCTATGAGAATGAAGAATTCAATCTGATTCAGGCGGCATTGGATATCGAAGAGGATATGGATAATCTACGTTACAATAATATCGTGATCGCAACCGATGCCGATGTTGATGGGATGCATATCCGCATGTTATTGTTGACATTCTTTTTGCAGTTCTTTCCGGATCTGGTTAAGCGGAATCACGTTTATGTTTTGCAGACGCCATTGTTCCGCGTACGGAATAAGAAGAAAACGATCTACTGTTATTCAGAGGATGAGCGTCGTTCGGCAATCGATGAGCTAGGGAAGAATCCGGAGATCACTCGATTCAAGGGCTTGGGAGAGATCTCTCCTGATGAATTCAAGCATTTTATTGGTGCGGATATTCGACTGGAACCAGTATTGCTTTCAAAGGATGCGTCGATCGATTCAATACTTTCTTACTTTATGGGTAAGAACACTCCAGAACGTCAGGATTTCATTATTGACAATCTGCGGGTGGAAAAAGACCTTGCAGCTGAATTGAGTGAGGAAAATGATGATACTACAAACCTGGAAATAGCTTCTTAATTTATGGCGGAAGACGAATTGGAAGACCAGCACGAAAATCAGGAGGAAGAGAAAAATCCTTTTGAGAATAAAACTGTGGATGACAAGATCATTCCTGTTGGTGGACTTTATGAGAACTGGTTTCTGGATTATGCGAGTTATGTAATCCTTGAACGGGCTGTACCTTCGTTATATGATGGATTGAAGCCGGTTCAGCGCCGTATTCTTCATTCGATGAAGGAAATGGATGACGGACGTTACAACAAGGTTGCTAATATTATTGGCAACACAATGAAGTATCATCCACACGGAGATGCCTCGATCGGAGATGCTTTGGTTCAATTGGGTCAAAAGGATCTGTTGATCGACTGTCAGGGAAACTGGGGGAATACCTTGACAGGAGACGGAGCCGCTGCGGCGAGATATATTGAAGCGCGACTTTCCAAATTCGCATCTCACGTTGTGTTCAATCCTAAAACTACAAACTGGCTTTCCAGTTATGATGGTCGAAATAAGGAGCCGGAACAGTTACCCGTTAAATTCCCGCTTTTACTTGCTCAGGGTGCAGAGGGTATTGCCGTTGGGATGGCGTGTAAATTCCTGCCGCACAACTTTATTGAGTTGATCGATCAGTCGATCAATCATTTGCGCGGTAAAAAAGTAGAGTTGCTTCCCGACTTCCCTAACGGGGGTATGGCTGATTTCACGAATTACAACGACGGATTACGCGGTGGTAAGGTTCGCGTGCGTGCCAAGATCAAAAAGCTGGACAATAAAACGTTAGTGATCCATGAAATTCCGTTTGGAACGACTACGGGCTCTTTGATCGAATCAATCATCAAGGCGAATGAAAAAGGGAAGATCAAGGTAAAGAAGATTGAGGATAATACCGCAGCAGAGGCTGAAGTCATCATTCATCTTTCTCCCGGTGTTTCGCCTGACAAGACACTTGATGCGCTGTATGCTTTTACAGATTGTGAAGTGTCAATATCTCCCAATTCATCGATCATTGACAAGGATACTCCAAGATTTATGGGAGTCAGTGAGATCTTGAAAGTGAACACCGATAATACGGTTCGTTTGCTACGGATGGAACTAGAGATCAGGTTGGATGAATTGGAGCGACAGTGGCATTTTTCGACCCTTGAAAAGATCTTTATTCAGGAAGAGATGTACATCGACTTCAAGCTATACAGCGACAGGGAGTCACTTTATGCATACTTATACAAACGCTTTGAGAAGCATCAAAAGAAATTGATCCGTGAGATCATCGATGAGGACCTTCATCGTCTCACGCAGATTCCGATGATCAGAATAACGCGATTCGATTCGGATAAAGCAGATGATGCGATCCTCAAATTGGAAGAAGAGATGGCAGTGGTCAAAGAAAAGCTGGCTAATCTCATAGAATATTCTATCGAGTATTTCAAGGATCTGAAGAAACGATTTGGTGTCGGAAGAGAGCGAAAGACGGAGATCAAGATCTTCGACACGATCAGTGCTACAAAGGTTATCATTGCCAATAGAAAACTATATGTGGATTACGAAGAAGGGTTCATTGGATACGGTCTGAAGAAGAACGAACCTGTTAATGATTGTTCAGAGATCGATGATATTATCCTTTTCTTCGCAACAGGGAAAATGATGGTGACCAAAGTCGCGGACAAAAAGTTTGTTGGCAAGGGTATCGTACATGCAGATGTCTGGAAAAAAGGAGATAACAGGACCATCTACCACTTAATCTACCAAGATGGCTTAGGAGGTTCGGCAATGATGAAACGTTTCTATGTCAATTCCATTACACGTGATACGGAATACGATCTCACCCGTGGAGTAAAGGGTTCAAAGATGTTGTATTTCTCAGTACATCCCAATGGCGAGCGCGAGGTCGTAAGTGTTTTACTAAGACCGAGGCCACACCTTAAACGTTTACGATTTGATGTCGATCTGGGGGATCTACTGATAAAAGGGCGCCAATCTGCCGGGAATCGTGTTACAAAAGAGATCATTCAGAAAATCACACAAAAAGAGGTTGGTGGTTCCACATTGGCGGCTCGCAAGATCTGGTTCGACACCGTTGTTGGTCGCTTGAATGACGAGGGTAGAGGAAAGTTCCTTGGATCGTTCAAGGGAGAGGATAAGATTTTGACGCTCTATAAAACCGGTGAGTATCGACTCAGTAATTTTGATCTGTCCAATCACTTCGATGAGGATATGATTCACATTGAGAAATGGCATCCGGAAAGACCGATCTCTACTGTTTATTTTGACGTTGAGAAAGAGCTTCATTTCGTAAAGCGATTCTTGTGTGAAGTAACTACCGACAAAAAAGTAAGCTTTATCAGTGAAGCCGAAGGCTCTTACATGGATGTTGTTTCAACGGCATACCGTCCGATTGTCAAGATCGTGTACAATAAGTTGCTCAAGGAAACGAAGAATTTACCCGATAATGACGTTCAAATTGCTGACTTCATTGATGTGAAAGGAATGAAAGCGCAGGGAAATCAGCTAACGAAATTGAAAGTGAAAGAGATCGTTTTGACTCATTCAATTGAAGGGGAGGAGCCATGGCCGGAAGACATCGTGGAGGTTGATGTAACCAGTCATGAGAATCCGGAAAATGAGGCGGATGATCCTCCCGGTGATGGAACTCCGACGGTAGAGTGGGATATGACCAAAAAAGATGATGAGGACCAAATGACGTTGTTCTGATCATCCTGGCATTATCCTTGTCGGAATGCTAGAAAACAAACCATCATGAGAATCCTGGTCAGCTTTCTTTTTATTTTTTTGATTGGTGCTGTTGATGCTCAATTAAATTGCAAGACTTTCAAAGGAAAATTCGGTGATTCTATCGTTTGTTTTCATTCGGGAGGTCAGAAATCGACCCTCGAATACAGGTATTCCGAAAGTTTTAATTATTGGATATTCATTGCTTTTGATACGAAAGGCAACAAGATATTCGAGGGAGGGCATGGATATCGTCATGGAGGAGGATCCCTTGATGTCAACTACCATTCAAACGGATGTATCAGCAGGGTAAGAAGTACCTTTCAACCAGATGGGGGTATTCAGTATTCCGATGTTACCGCCTATTTCAATGAAGACGGTTCGTTCAAAAGCAGAGAGGACAATTCTCCAGACCGGACAACCTTAATGCCTGTAGAAATAAGTCCTCAGGAGTACATGGAACAAACCGTTTACGAAAAGGAGTCCGTTCAATTCGTACTTAAAAACCTAACAGGAAGAAAATTGAACATCTATTTGATCTCGAAGAAAGACCCGAACGATCGCAGGATCATTGTTCTTCGAAAAAACAAAGAATACACGATTGGATACGTTGAAAGGGAGAGCAAAAAAATTGGGATTTTCGATCAATACCAGATAGAAGTATTGCCGATCGGTAAATCAATCAAAACATTATTCATAACCGATGATCAGATAAAAACGAGGGAAAAGGAAGTGACCCTGATCATTCGTGTGGATCAGTAACAAGAGATCTGTCAAAAACAAATCCCCGTTCCTTGCAGCGCTCAAAATTCCTCTTTATCTTTGCTCAGCTTTCGGGATGATTTCTCTCCTTCGTTGAAATGAGGAAAGGATGGTCGCTCTCCGCGATGAGTGACAATCAACGAATCAAAACTTATTTTATGAATGCAACAATGGAAAAATTGACATCAGCTGAATTGATGCAGCTTGAAGACAAGTATGGTGCCCACAATTATCATCCTCTTCCGGTTGTGCTTGCAAAAGGAGAGGGTGTTTATGTCTGGGATGTAGAAGGTAACAGGTATTATGATTTCCTTTCGGCCTATTCTGCAGTGAATCAGGGTCATTGTCATCCGAAGATTATCGGTGCATTGGTGGAACAAGCTCAAAATCTAACGTTGACATCCCGCGCTTTTTACAATGATGCTCTTGGAGCATACGAAAAGTATGTAACGAATTACTTCGGTTACGATAAAGTTCTCCCGATGAATACGGGTGCAGAAGCGGTTGAAACTGCAATTAAACTATGCCGTAAATGGGCATATGAACGAAAAGGAATTCGCGAGAATGATGCTAAGATCATTGTTTGTGAGGGTAATTTCCACGGGCGCACCACCACCATCGTTTCCTTTTCAAGTGATCCGGACGCAGCGACAAATTTTGGTCCTTTTACACCCGGATTCGTTCGTATACCGTACAATGACCTGGCATCTCTAGAGAATGCGCTAAAGCAGGAGAATGTTGCCGGCTTTTTAGTTGAGCCGATTCAAGGAGAGGCCGGGGTTGATGTTCCTTCTGCAGACTACCTGAGTAAAGCTCACGCACTATGCAAAGAACATCAGGTACTCTTCATTGCAGATGAAGTTCAAACGGGTATTGCGCGAACAGGAAGTGTCTTAGCAATGTGCGGAAACTGCAGTTGTGAAAAATCCTGTGAGCGTCAAGAAGCAACCTATCGAAAGCCTGATATTCTCATTTTGGGTAAGGCGCTTTCGGGTGGGGTATATCCTGTATCGGCCGTATTGGCTGATGATGCGGTGATGATGGTCATAAAGCCGGGACAACATGGTTCTACTTTTGGAGGAAATCCCATTGCGGCTCGTGTGGCAATGGCTGCTTTGGAGGTTGTAGAAGATCAAAGGTTGGTTCAAAATGCACGGAAATTAGGTGATATTTTCAGAAAAGAAATGCAACGGATAGTGGATGAGAGCGATCTCGTGACCTTGGTTCGAGGAAAGGGATTGTTGAATGCTATTGTAATTAACGATACCTCTGAAAGTTCGACAGCCTGGGATCTGTGCGTTCAGTTGAAGAACAATGGTCTACTGGCAAAACCTACACACGGTAACATCATTCGATTTGCCCCACCGCTTGTCATGACAGAAGAACAGTTGATGGAATGTGTTGCGATAATTGAGAAAACGATCAGCGAATTTAAACGATAAAAATTCGTGCAAGGGACACCTGTTTTTTTAATTTCATTCTTCATTCTTTAACATTCAGGTAGGACAGTTTATTTATATTTGTCTGATAAAAAAAGAAAGTTTTGGCTAAAAAGATCAAGTTCGGAACAGATGGCTGGAGAGCCATAATTGCGGAAGAATTTACTACAGATAATGTCGCACGAGTTGCTTTTGCGACAGGAGAATGGTTAAAAAAGAACTATGAGAAACCAACAGTTGTTGTTGGTCATGATTGTCGCTTTGCAGGAGAGTTGTTCATGGAGACGGCAGTGAGTGTTTTTCTTAGTCAGGGGATTCATGTTCGAATGGCAAAGGGATTCGTTTCGACTCCAATGATCTCGCTGGCTGCAAAGCAATTTAACTGCGCAATTGGAGTTATTTTGACGGCAAGTCACAATCCACCATCCTATAACGGCTTTAAACTGAAGGCTTTCTTCGGGGGGCCTCTAGCACCGTGGCATGTTCAGGAAGTGGAGGATATCATTCCGGATGTTTGTCCGTTGGACCTTTCTGCAATCTCATTAGAAGGAGCTATTGCAGCAGGTCAACTGGAAGTTGTTGATATCGAAACGCGCTATGTTGAGCACGTACAGAAGAACTTTGATCTCGCAGCCATTGAACATTCGGGATTGAACCTTGTATATGACGCCATGTATGGGGCGGGGCAGAATGTATTGAAACGCATTTTGCCGCATACGACGTTTTTGCATTGTGATCATAACCCATCTTTCATGGGACAGGCACCGGAACCGATCGCAAAAAATCTGAAAGAACTTGAAGCTTATATCAACGAAAAAGGGACAATCGATTGTGCTTTGGCAACGGATGGTGATGCTGATCGAATAGGACTCTACAACGGAAAAGGTGAATTCATAGATTCGCATCATATTATCTTGCTGTTGATCCATTATCTTGTCAAATACAAGCAGATGACAGGAAAGGTAGTGATCGCTTTCTCTGTTACACCGCGTGTTGAGAAAATGTGTCAGCATTACGGACTTGAACT
>Ga0315907_10008407_pt1 | contig 10604 bp, 8 predicted proteins | sample LakEriMetagenome_3_FD_203525 | JGI IMG/M metagenome (GOLD analysis project Ga0315907, IMG submission 203525) | Freshwater fungal communities from buoy surface, Lake Erie, Ohio, United States - Buoy 12 MA123 | ecosystem: Environmental > Aquatic > Freshwater > Lake > Lake biofilm | place: USA...
GGTCACTTGTGTAGATCCGGTAAGCTGCTGACATGACCTATCGGATTTAACTACAAGAAGCCATATTTTTTCATACTTTTATCAAGTAATCTTTCAAATTCTAGATAAGTATCGAAAGCGTCCTCGATAAAGTAGTGGAGCTTTTCGGGGTAAATTACAAAAACTATACTCTCCTTAGCCCCGTAAGCCTCGAACAAAAATCGACCGCATTCTTCTTTGTTTATTTGATTCAAAAAGCATTCAAACTCCCATTCGCCAAATTCATCCGCCTCAATTGATAACTCACGCGAAGAATGTTTGTGAATACTCAAAGTTCCAGAGTCAGTTAATTTTTCGTTGTCAGCACACGGAGAAACATATCGAAGGTTTGCAAAATTTGCATAAACGATTTGGTTTATGTTTGTATGTGGGTAGTAAGTACCGCCTTCAATAGGAATATCGTGGTACACAATATCGCCAGTTACGTGATCATCACGAATGCGGACAATATTCACTGTGGTGTGAAATATGACTCTATCCCCTGCCATGTGCTTGGCGAGATGATGGCTTACCAAATGTTCCAGGTAGTGAACGGTAGTTTGCGTCATAACAGACTTTAAATCAAAGGAAGTGCTGGTTTAATACAACCGGAAACTTTTTCAGCTGAATTAATTGCGGCAGTACCTGGATTTTGCCGCACCTCGCGTCCCTCAGCGACGCTGGCACGCCATAAAATGTGAACGTCTTCAGCGTCTCCCTGACCATCTAATTCAAAAATCTACTATCGGTACGCACCATTAGGTGACGGGCTACGAACCCGTCTCGTTTGGTCGATGGCAAGGCAGCAGCACCTCAGGCAGTAAAGACGCACCACAGGGGACTGCCAACGCCGCTAGCGGAGCCCTGGTTCTCATCACCCCCAATCTGCTGGCTGACTACCGGCTTTCATCGTGTTTTGTAGGACAACGCCGGGCGGTTCGTTTATTTTACTTGACCACGCACTCTGATTCGAAGATGCGGCTCAGGACTTATGATGCAATTAAGGTAACTCACCCGGCGAAAAAAAACCTCAGCAACGATGCCGAGGTTGGGTGTTTGGTGGGCCCCCCGTGAGTCGAACACGGCACCAACGGATTATGAGTCCGCTGCTCTAACCAAGCATGAGCTAGGGGCCCGGATAAAGCTGTTATTCAGACAAGATTCTAGCGCCGGATAGCACCGGCGGCGAGAAATATTTCCCGCCGCTGAAGCACAATTAACCGCCCTCGAGGAAGCTCTTGAGCTTGTCAGAGCGCGAAGGATGCCGGAGTTTACGGAGCGCCTTGGCTTCGATCTGGCGAATTCGCTCGCGGGTGACATCGAACTGCTTGCCGACCTCTTCCAGCGTGTGATCGGTAGACATTTCGATACCAAAACGCATTCGCAAGACTTTGGCTTCCCGAGGCGTGAGGGAATCCAGCACATCCTTGACCACACCACGCATGGACGCATGCAGCGCCGCATCGGCCGGGGCCAGCGTGTTGTTGTCTTCGATGAAGTCACCCAAGTGCGAATCGTCATCATCACCGATCGGCGTTTCCATGGAAATCGGCTCTTTGGCGATCTTCATGATCTTGCGGATCTTGTCTTCAGGCATTTCCATCTTGATAGCCAGTGTTGCCGGATCCGGCTCAGCGCCAGTTTCCTGCAAGATCTGCCGCGAGATGCGGTTCATCTTGTTGATGGTCTCGATCATGTGGACAGGAATACGAATTGTCCGTGCCTGGTCTGCGATCGAACGAGTTATCGCCTGACGAATCCACCAAGTCGCGTAGGTCGAAAACTTGTAACCACGCCGGTATTCAAATTTATCGACCGCCTTCATCAGGCCGATATTACCTTCCTGGATCAGATCAAGGAATTGCAAGCCGCGGTTGGTGTACTTCTTGGCAATCGAAATGACCAAACGCAGGTTGGCTTCTGTCATTTCACGCTTGGCCTTGCGAGCACGCGTCTCACCAGCCGACATCTTCTTATTGATCTCACGAAGATCCGCTAAAGGCAAAACGACACGTGACTGCAGATCCAGCAATTTTTGCTGCAACTCTTTCACCGTAGGGACATTTCGAGCCAGCATGACGCTATAGGGATGGTTAGCGTTTACTTCGCCATCAACCCACTTCAGATTGGTCTCGTTGCCCGGAAAGACTTTGATGAAATGCGTGCGCGGCATGCCGCACTTGTTGACAACCACATCGAGCACCTGACGTTCGATCTGACGCACTTCATCGACCTGACCGCGCAGCGTGTCGCAGAGCTTCTCGACCACCTTGGCAGTGAAACGGATACCCATAAGCTCGTTGGAAATCGCTTCCTGCGACTTCACATACTGCTTCGAGTTATAGCCTTCTTTTTCGTACGACTTGCGCATCTTGTCGAACTGCGTCGAGATGATGGCAAACTTTGCCAGCGAATCACGCTTGAGTTGCTCAAGCTGCTCCGCGGAGAAACCTGCGGCGCCGCCGTTGGCGTTACCATCTTCTTCTTCAGCTTCTTCATCTTCGTCTTCGTCGCCTTCCTCCTCGTCTTCATCAGCGGCAGCGGCAGATTTAACGGGTGCAGGTGGTATGGGCGCATCATCCGGCGCATTCGGATCCACCAAGCCATCAACGACCTCGTCAATTTTGGCTTCGTCCTTGGCAATACGATCGGCCATGGCCAGAATTTCAGAGATCGTCATCGGGCAAGCGGAGATCGCCTGAATCATGTCTTTCAGGCCGCCCTCGATACGCTTGGCAATTTCAATTTCACCTTCACGCGTAAGCAACTCCACCGAGCCCATTTCGCGCATGTACATGCGCACAGGGTCAGTGGTGCGACCAAAGTCGGAATCCACGGTTTGGAGTGCCGCTTCAGCAGCAGCATCGGCGTCGTCATCATTCGCAACGGTGGCCACGTTATCCGACAACAGCAAAGCCTCGGCATCGGGCGCGTGCTCGTAGACAGCGATACCCATGTCATTAAAGGTGCTGATGATGCCTTCGATCGCCTCGGGATCAACAATATTTTCCGGCAGGTGATCGTTGATCTCGGCGTGTGTCAGAAAGCCGCGATCCTTGCCCAACTTGATCAGGGTTTTGAGCTTTTGACGACGACGCTCGATCTCTTCTTCGCTCGCCTCGGAGTCGGCAGAAAATGCATCTTTGAGGAATTGCTTTTCCTTGGCTTTGCGGTCACGCGCGCGCGCCTTGTCGGCCGCTTTGAGTTCCGCACGCTCCACGGCATTGAGCGCTGCGATTTCCTCGTTCTCGGGCTGGAAATCACGCGGCTTGCGGCCACGGCGGCCAGGCACCTTGATACCCGGAAGGATATAGCCAGAAGTATCAATAGCGGCCAACGCAGCGGCATCGGTCGTTTGCTTGACCGACATGATCTGGTGGTCGGTCTTGGCGACTTCTTTGGACTCGACTACCGTTTTTTTGGCTACGACTTTTGCTTCAGGTTTCCGATTCGTCACGACAGTTTTCTTCGCAGGTGCTTTGGGCGTGACGGCGGGCTTGGCTACAGCCTTGGTCGCCGACTTCGCCCCGGTTTTGCTGGGAACGGCAGCGACCTTTACAGGCTTCTTGGGTGCCGGCTTGGCAGGGAGCTTGCCGGCTTTTGAGACAGCTGTCGTGGCTGGTTTGTTCGCATTCTTTTTTGCGGCAGCAAGCTTTGGTTTGGCTACCGGCTTCGCTACCCCCTTGGATGCCGCCTTGGCCGCAGGCTTTGGCGCAGGCTTGGCTGACGGCTTTGCAGCTGTTCTGGCTGCTGGCTTAGCTGCTGGCTTAGCTGCCGGCTTGGTCACTGCCTTGCTGGCCGCGCTCTTCACCGCAGCCTTCACGGGCTTGCTGGCTACCGCAGTCGCCGATCGCTTTTTGGCGGGCTGAGTCGCCTTGGATTTGGTTGCAGAGGTTTTAACGGATTTTTTGTTTGTCGCCATGGGTCTATCCACCAGTGGGAATTGCCGATGCTGCAATGGGAACTGGAGTGCGGTCAGGGCCGATTAATTCAGCCGTCTGGCAGTGCGGTCGCATTTTTGCGCCGGCTGGTTCTGCACAATGGGTAGCCGCGGGTCCAGCAAAGTAAAAACTGCTGCATGCGTTAACGAGATATGAAAACGCATGTTTGTAAAAAAGCCTTCTATTATAACAGATCGAGGCCTGAATTCCCTTCAATCTCGCCGTCGATGGCGCTGAAACTAGGCGCTCATGCCAAAGCGGCAATTGTCGTGGAAAGTGCCCCAAAATCCATGCATCATTCGCGCATTTGCTGATATGCGGCAAGCGCGTTCGAAACCCGAACTTGCCAGCCGACGAGCGAGCGGTTAGTCGGATAAATTGGTATCGACAGCAGCACGGATTTTCTCAAGTTCGACAGAGACTTCCCGGTAACGTGCTTTTGCCAAATCAGAGGCAAGCCCGCCTGAGGCAAGGCTTTCAAGTTCCGCTTTGAGCGATTTCATTTTAGTCTGCCGGATGGCGCCGGCAAGTTCTCTGCGAGCCAGATCTGGTTCCGAGGGCGACTCTGCTGCAATCTCGGCAACCAGAGGACCGAGCTCTACGCCTTGTGCACGCAGCGCTTCGGATAAAACGGCAAGGCTCGCGCCTTCTGGCAGAAGCGCCGCCACCTCGACCACGGCGCGCAGCGTTGCGCCCTCGTCCGGTGCGCTTTGCGCGATTAGATCAAGTGCCTTGTCGTCCAAGAGGTCGTACATCGGCGGATGCGCAAGCAGCAGACGCAGCACCTGACGCTCCAGCTCTACCGGCGGCCTGCGTTTGACTGCCGGGCCAGGCGCGCGCCCCACAGGTTTGGATCGGCCAAGTTCGAACAAGCTTTCTAGCTCCTGCGGTGTACTGTCGGTTAGCTGAGCAAGCTGACGCAACAACTGCAGACGCAAACCCGAGGGCGGCATGCTCTGCATCAGCGGTTTGGCGTCGAATTGCGCGCGCGCCCTACCCTCTGCGGTGCCGAGATCCTTGCCTTCACTGACTTCATTGAGCAAAAACTGGGACAGCGGTGTCGCGTCCTGCACAAGTTGCTCAAACTGAGAGGTGCCGTGTTCACGCACATAGCTATCGGGATCATGTTCGGTCGGCAAAAAGAGAAACTTGAGCGACCGACTGTCCGATGCATGTGGCAGAGAGGCCTCAAGTGCACGGCGCGCCGCGCGACGGCCCGCAGCATCACCATCAAAACTAAAAATGACATTGTCCGTCTGACGCAGCAGCTTTTGCACATGCATAGCGGTACAAGCGGTACCCAGCGTGGCCACTACCTGCTCGAAACCATATTGCGCGAGGGCGACCACATCCATATAACCCTCGGTAACCAGGACATAATCTTTGTCACGTATCGCCTGCCGCGCCTCGAACAAACCGTAGAGCTCACTGCCTTTTTGAAACAACGGCGTTTCAGGTGAATTGAGATATTTTGGCTCGCCCGCACCCATCACGCGACCACCGAAACCAATCACCTGTCCCTTGGTATTCCGTATCGGGAACATGATTCGGTCACGAAACCGATCGTAACGTTTGCGATGACTGTTATCTTCATCACTGCGATCGATAATCAAACCAGCGTCGACCAGCACCTCGCTATCGTATTCTGTGAATACCTCGCGCAGGCTATCCCATCCGTCGGGGGCATAACCTATCCAGTATTTGGCAGCGATCTCGCCCGTCAGTCCGCGTCCTTTCAGATAATCGATCGCAGGTCGTGCGCTGCGCAATTGCTGTCGATAGAAGTTACATGCCATCGTCATCGCATCAGATAGCGCAAGTGTTTTTGCCTGCAACTCGGCGCGCTGCGCTGGGGGTAGTCGATCCTCTTGCTCGGGCACAGTCATGCCGACGGTCTGCGCAAGATCTTTCACGGACTCGACAAAACCGAGTCCCGAGTACTCCATCAGAAAACCAATAGCGGTGCCATGTGCACCACAGCCGAAGCAGTGATAAAACTGCTTGGTCGGACTGACGGTAAAGCTGGGCGATTTTTCATTATGAAATGGGCACAAGCCGCTGAAATTCGCGCCACCTTTCTTGAGCTGAACGTAGCGGCCTACCACGTCGACAATGTCAACGCGGTTGAGCAGATCCTGAATGAAGCTTTGCGGGATCACGAAGCAGTGTTCGCGTTTATTGTGTGAGCGCCGCTTTCACCATGGCGGACACGGCAGTCATGTCGGCCCGGCCGGCCAGCTTGGGTTTCAGCACGCCCATGACCTTGCCCATGTCTTGCGGGCCAGCCGCGCCAACGGCGGCGACTGCCGCCACGACTTCAGCCTGCACCTCCGCGTCTGACAAGGCGGCGGGCATGTAAGTCGACAAGATGGCGAGTTCGGCTTTTTCGATGTCGGCCAGATCCTGACGGCCGCCGGCCTCGAATTGGCTAATCGAGTCTTTGCGCTGCTTGATCATTTTTTCGATGATGGCGAGTACCTGCTCATCAGAGACATCAATACGCTCATCAACTTCTTTTTGTTTGATAGCCGCCGTCAGCAAGCGAATGGTCGCCAGACGACCGCTGTCTTTCGCGCGCATCGCCGCTTTCATGTCTTCGGTAATCTGTTCTTTCAGGCTCATGGAATCTCCTTCGGTGACGTGCCAGCCGGCATGAATCAATGCATATAAAAACACCAAAACCCGCTGCGGAACTGGCCGGAGCGGGTTTGCCATCCAACAGCCTCGCGCTTGGGCGAGGCCAGCAATCAGTAGAGTTTTTTAGGCAGTTGCTGGCTGCGGATGCGCTTGTAATGGCGCTTCACGGCAGCAGCGAGCTTGCGCTTGCGCTCTGCGGTCGGCTTCTCGTAGAACTCGCGCGCGCGCAGTTCGGTCAGCAGACCGGTTTTTTCTATGCTGCGCTTGAAGCGCCGCATGGCGACTTCGAAGGGCTCGTTTTCTTTAAGGCGAATAGTGGTCATGTGTTGATGGAATGTCTTGGTTTTGCCCGGAACCCGCGATTATAGCAGCGGGAAGCAACAGAAGGAAGCCTGAACGGAAAATCCTTTTTCACAGGCAAAGTCATATCAAACCGACAATCCGGCCGCCACCCCGGATGCCCAAGCCCATTGAAAGTTATAGCCGCCCAGCCAGCCGGTCACATCGACCGCCTCCCCAACAAAATACAAGCCCGGGACCGTATTGACCATCATGGTCTGCTGGGACAAAGCCTGGGTATCCACGCCGCCCAGGGTCACCTCGGCTTTTCTGTAACCCTCGGAACCATTGGGGATCAGCGTCCAGCGGTTCAGAGATTCACCCAGCTGACGCAATTTTTTGTCGGGCAAATCCGCCAGTCGGGCGTCGGGCTGAAATTGATTGGCCAGCAGCCAGCCCTCAGCCAACCGGTTTGGCAACAACTGCGCCAGCCAATTGCCCAAGTTCTTCCGGATGCTGTGCTTGCCCTCGATCAGCACCCGCGCGATATCGTGGCCGGGCAACAGATTCAGCATCAGGGACGCACCCTCTCGCCAGAAACTTGAAATCTGCAAAACCGCTGGGCCGGAAAGCCCGCGGTGGGTGAATAGCAGGTCTTCGCGAAACTGACCGCGCGCTTTTTTCTCGCCCGTTGCTATATCGACTTCGATCGCAATGCCCGCAAGCGGTACAAAACGCTCCCATGACTGCGCATCAAAAGTCAATGGTACCAGCCCAGGCTCAGGCGCAATCAGCGGTATATCAAAATGCCTCGCAACACGAAACGCAAAATCGGTGGCACCGATTTTGGGTATGGAGAGTCCACCTGTCGCAATCACGACCTGACGCGCCAGTACTTCGCCGCCCGAGGTACCAATGCGAAATCCCTCGACATCTTTGGCAACAGCATTTACCTGAACTGGTCGCATCCATCGCACACCACCAAGATCGCATTCGGCTTTAAGCATCGAAATAATATCTTCAGCAGATCGATCGCAAAACAACTGACCCTTGTGCTTCTCGTGAAAGGGAATGTTGTAACGCTTGACCAGCGCAATGAAGTCCTGTTGCGTGTAACGCGACAAGGCACTGCGACAAAAATGGGGATTTTGCGACAGAAAATTTTGCGGACTAGCGTCTACATTGGTGAAATTGCAGCGACCACCCCCCGAGATCCGTATTTTTTCGGCCAGCTTTTCTGCATGATCGATCAGCACCACACGCTTGCCACGCTGACCCGCGACACTGGCGCACATCATGCCCGCAGCACCCGCACCGATGACTGCAACGTCCATGATCTCGCTCATCCCCTCAGGCTCGTGATCATTTGTCGCGCGATCTGCGCGCATTGCGCTACTTGCTCACTAATCGGCGCCGGTATGGGTTGCTTTCCTGCGAGAGCCTGCGTGATCCAGTCGGCCGTCGTGGCTGCATCACTGGCAGGAGGCAAAGGCGGCATTTCATCCACCGGCTCTTGGCGTTCAATCAGCGTGCTGGCCTGATTTTGATGAAACCAGATCACTGCCTGCGCCCGTTTTGCATTGGCAACCGTCTCACCCTCAGTACCGCGCATGAGTAATACATCACCTCGCTGGGCAGGCGCTGCTTCAGAAAAATAGGATGTCAACATCGTTAAGTATTCAGGATGCGTGTAAGACACCAAGCGTAATGCCGGCTGAGCAAAGGGCTGCATGATCTTGACCAGTGTGTGCGTAGAATTACGCAGTCCGAGCACACGCCGCACTTCCAGCATGCGATGCAGTTTTGGCGCTAGTACAGCGATCGGCATGAACACCGGGAGCTTGCTTTCAAAAGCGCTGTGCAAAGAATTCGATTCCGTTAATGGCGAAATACCCATTTGGTTCAGAATCTCTGCGGTGGTCACTCTCCCGGGATCGTCCAGTACGCCGTGAACCAGCACCGGTACGCCTTCTCGAGCAAGCAGCATCGCCAGTAATGGCGTGAGGTTAGGCATCTGCCTTGAGCCGTTGTAGCTAGGAATCACCACGGGCGCGAACGGCACATCGGGCGCCTCCAGTGCCTCGAAAGCAGCTTCCGCTGCATCCAGAAAACCAGCAATCTCGCCCACCGACTCGCCCTTGATCCGCATGCCAATCAGGAAGGCGCCCATCTCGAGATCAGACAGCTCACCATTGAGCATGGCGGCATACATACGCCGCGCATCAACGCGCGACAGATCGCGCGCGCCCTTCTTTCCCCGACCGATTTCGCGAATAAAAGGTGCCGCCAGCAATGGCTTTTCAGAATTCTGCATCCGCGAAGCTTACAACGATTGAGACATTATGGTGAAACCACCTTCTCCAATGCCCGCCTGAGTCATGCCTTCGCAAAGGCCATACCAAACGACTCAGAGACTGGTCAAGCATGGCCGGTTGCAGATGAGAATACGCACGTCAACAGCAGCAGCAGCCCGCTGATCATCGACATCGAAAACCAGACACTGATGCGCTTACTTTAAAATAAGGAATTAATCTCACCAGCTATCCGACCTCTCCATGATCGTTCTCGGTGTCGAATCCTCCTGCGATGAAACCGGTATCGCTTTGTATGACACCGAACGCGGACTGCTCGCGCATGCCCTTCATTCCCAAGTCGCGATGCACGAAGCGTATGGCGGCGTCGTACCCGAGCTAGCCTCGCGTGATCATGTGCGTCGCGCGATACCCTTGCTGGAACAAGTACTCAGCGATAGCGGCGAGTCCACTTCATCGATCGATGCGATCGCCTACACCCAAGGCCCGGGACTTGCTGGCGCGCTGCTGGTCGGTGCCTCGGTCGCGAATGGTCTGGCGCTGGCGCTCAACAAACCGGTGATCGCCGTTCACCATCTCGAGGGTCATCTGCTGTCGCCGTTGCTGGCGGCAGAACCACCCGAATTTCCTTTTATCGCCCTGTTGGTTTCGGGAGGTCACACGCAGCTGATGCGTGTCGCTGAGGTCGGTGAGTACACGCTGCTCGGTGAAACGCTGGATGATGCTGCTGGTGAAGCTTTCGATAAATCGGCCAAGCTGCTTGGGCTTGGCTATCCCGGCGGGCCGGCGATTTCTCGCCTCGCAGAATCAGGCGACCCAAGCCTGTTTGAATTGCCGCGACCCATGCTGCATTCGAAAAATCTCGATTTCAGCTTCTCGGGTTTGAAAACGGCCGTGCTGACACTGGTGAAGAAGCAGGAAGGTGAACTGACAGAAACGATACGCGCCGCTATCGCGCGCGCCTTCGTGGATGCGATCGTTGAAGTGCTGGTCGCAAAATGTCTCGCCGCAATCAAGCAGACTGGCATGAAAAGGCTGGTGATTGCTGGCGGCGTGGGCGCCAACGCACAGCTGCGCAAAGCACTCAATGAGGCAGCAGTCAAAAAACGTTTCGAGGTGTTTTATCCGGATCTGGCGCTGTGCACCGATAACGGCGCCATGATCGCGCTGGCAGGTGCATTACGCATTGCGCGCTATCCGCAGGCGGCGCACTTTGATTACAGTTTCAATGTCAAACCGCGCTGGCCACTGGATGCGATCAACTGATCCGTACTTCAGCCGTCTTTCGCTTGTTCGCGAGCGGAATCGTCCTCCGGTTTTTTTTCGGATCGTCTGGCCAGACGGGTCTCTGTGCCGGCTCTGAGATTGGCAATGTTGCCTCGGTGACGATAAATCAAAATGACGCTCATCAGGAAGA
>Ga0315907_10008410_pt1 | contig 10603 bp, 12 predicted proteins | sample LakEriMetagenome_3_FD_203525 | JGI IMG/M metagenome (GOLD analysis project Ga0315907, IMG submission 203525) | Freshwater fungal communities from buoy surface, Lake Erie, Ohio, United States - Buoy 12 MA123 | ecosystem: Environmental > Aquatic > Freshwater > Lake > Lake biofilm | place: USA...
CCCAGCAGGAGACCCAGCGGCCACTCATGACACAAGGAGAAGTCATGCAGATGCATGCAAGCCGCCAGATCGTAATGCTTGCGAGCCTGCCGCCGATCAAGGCAAGCAAATTGACATACTATTCCGATCGCAACTTCACCTCGCGTGTCGGCTCACTGCCGCTGCCGCCGGCGCGCGACTTGCCGCCGCCAAACCTGTCGGCCCCTGTCGCCCCTGCCGCGGGTCCCTCGGCGCCCATCGGCAGGACGCGCGCGCAGGATACACCTGAACCGACACCACACGGCCGCGAGGAAGACGCCAGCGCTGCGGCCCAGCATGAGACGGCGAGAGTGCCGACCGGCACGGTGCGCGAGCAGATGGCACGCTACTTCATGCAGTTTGGCGCAGGCCGGGATTTCGAAACATGAGTTCACTGGAGCGCATCTATATCCGTATCTCAGATGAGAACCGAGAAAAGCTCGAGCGGCTGTGCACGCAGCAAGGTGTCCACAAGGGCGTCATTGTCGATGAGGCGCTTACGCTCCTGTTTCTCCCGCCGCTGGAACGTCCGGAGGCGGTGCTCGTCCAGCATGTGAGGCGCCTTGAAGACAAGCTTGCGAGGCTTGATGCAGCAACTGCTCTGCAGGCTGACCTCCTTGTGGAGTTCATCTACGCCTGGCTGCAGCGCAGCCCAGGTCCGCACCCTTTGAGGAACGAGACCGATGATGCCCGGGCCGGCGCCGAACTTGCCGAGTTGATGCGGCGCGTTGCCGATCGGTCGAATCCGCACATCTGGGGATGACGCCTTTGTTGCTCGATATGAAGGAAATAGGCGTTCTGGTCTTCACACTCTTCGGTGCACGGGAGAGAGTGACGAGTGGCACTTTTATAGAATTGTCATTCCGCAAAGCGCGACGGGCAAATGCGCCTGTCGGCATTCCCTGAAATTGTAAGAATAGTTCATACATGCCATGTTTGCTTGAAGGAGTTCTCCGTCATGATGCGCAAGACAATATCCATGCCCGACCTGATGGCGGACTGGATTGCGGCCCGGATCGAGCGAGGCCAGTTCAACAATGAGAGCGAATATTTCTGTGATCTGGTGCGCCGGGATTAGGAAGAGGAAGAACGCAAGGCGTATCTGATTTCACGACTTGAATCCGGAACCGAGCAGCTTGCCAATGGGGCTTATTCCGATCTGGCCTCAGATGAAGAGATCGACCGGCTGTTCGACGCCGAATGATGACGCTTCGCCTTACGGACGATGCACGGCGCGATCCATCAGACATTCGATCCTATTCGTGCCGCGAGTTTGGAGCCCGTCAGGCGTCTGTTTACATGGACCGCCTCAAGTCAGGCTTGAAGACGCTGCGCCTGCATCCAGAAATCAGATTTCCGATTGACCATCTGAAGCCGGGCTATCGCTGTTTCCGGGTTCAGCGCCACGCCGTCTCTTATGACCAGACTGGCGAGTTCATCGCTGTCGTTGCCGTTCTCCACGAAAGCCAGATTCCCACGCCCATATAGAGAAAAGGCCAGAAGACTGACAAAGGGGAAAACGGACTTCGAAACGCGCCTGCCAAGCGAATGGTGCGCCACAAAATCAGGGACTTAGCTATTACCTTCTGACCGACGAGCCCCTGATTTTGGCTTGGGGTTCCTCCGGGGTTCCACAGAATCCGAGGTATTCTCGGCTGTTTCGGCGGGTTTCAGACCGTTCCGATCAGTGCTGAGAGGCCCTCGCCGCAAACATCGGATCGCGCCGCTGTTAACCCATCTTGCACTTTGATATCATTTTATCTATATCGATATCATTGCTATCAAGAAGCGGGATTCGCCATCATGGTCGCTGTTACGATCCGTAATCTTTCAGAAGAAGCGCACCGCGCTCTTAAAATGCGTGCGGCTGAACATAATCGAAGCGCAGAAGCAGAAATGCGGGCAATCCTTGAGGCCGCAGTTCGACCAGTTGGGCGACTTCGGCTTGGGACCGCTTTGTCAGACATCGGCCGGAAGGCTGAGCTTACGAATGCTGACATCGAGGCGCTGGACGCGGCGAGAGACTCCAAGCCCGCCGAACCGATCATCTTCAAATGATTGTTCTCGATACGAACGTAGTCTCAGAGGCAATGAAACCCCAGACCGATGCCTTGGTGCGCGACTGGCTGGATGCTCAAGCCGCAGAAACGCTCTTCCTGACGAGCATCACCATCGCTGAGCTCAAGTTCGGCGTCGGCGCTCTGCCCGGTGGCAAGCGCAAGGAAAGACTCAAGATCGCTATCGATGGCCTTATTGAGCTCTTTGCCGATCGGATCCTGGCGTTCGATACAAAGGCGGCGCACCGCTATGCAGATATCGCGGTGCTTGCCCGCGCAGCCGGACGAGGCTTTCCGACCCCTGACGGCTACATCGCAGCAATCGCTGCGGCGAACGAGTTTGGTGTGGCGTCACGCGACAGCAGCGCCTTTGTTGCAGCAGGTCTAAACGTCGTCGACCCCTGGTCGGCCGGAGGTTGACCCTGAACTTTCGAGCCGCGGATTCGAGCCGACCATAGGCTCTGATGAGCTCCCAGAGAAGAGTATCATTAGTTTCTTAAATAGATTCGTAGTGGGGCATCGAATCTGGAATGAAATGTAATGTCGACCCCTTCCGAGATCAGGCTTGGGGCCAGCGCCACGCATAGGCATCGCTCGTGCAGATCGCCGCGAACGGCCACGACCAAAGCTTATCCGCGTACTGAAGTCTCTGGCGCCCGTCATAAAGGACGATGCCAGCGGCAAACTTGTCATCCAAAGCGGCGGCAAGCTTCCGCATGGGCGCAAAAGCGTCCGGCCTGACAAGTCGCGCCCGCCCTGACTTCGATGGCGACGATCTCCCGGTTCAGGTTTTCTAAGATGAAGTCCAACTATCCACCTTCATGGCTCAGGTCCTGATCTCGCGCCGCCTCACGCGCAAGCACCGAGAACGCATCCTCCCAGAACATCCCGTCAGAGCCCGCGCTGTCCCTGCACTCCCTCTGATCCGTCGTCTGCATATCGGCGAGAGTGCGGGCTCGAACCTGGGATGCGCCGCGATGAGCTTCGCCGAACCTGCGACAGAGACAACGAGCCGCCAGCTGGCTATGCTGAGGACGGCGTTCCAGGGACCCGTTCGGCGCGCCCTCGAGGCAGACGACACGCTCGAGATCCTCGCCAATACCGACGGCTCGGTCTGGATCGAGCGCGCCGGCCAAGGCCTCGTGCGCGCGCCGGAGCGCCTCGGCGCGCAAGAGCGCGAGCGCATCATCCGGCTCGTTGCGTCTGCCGCTGGCGAAGCCTGCGACCGCAACTCGCCGATCATCTCGGCCGAGCTTCCGGGAACCGGCGAACGGTTCGAAGGCATCCTGCCGCCGGTCGCCGAGGCGCCCTGCTTCGCCATCCGCAAACCCGCTCCCGCCCCGCGTTCACTGGACGACTATGTCCATGACGGCACGCTCGCGCCGGCAACCTGCGCGGCCCTGCGCCGCGCGCTCGAAGAGCGCCTCAACATCGTCATCGCGGGCGGGACCTCGTCAGGCAAGACGACGTTCGCCAATGCCCTGCTTGTCGAGCCCTCCCTGCGCCGCGAGCGTCTCCTCATCCTCGAGGACACGCGCGAGCTTCGGTGCAGCGCGCCGGACGTCACCCAGCTGCGCACCCACCGCTGCGGCATCACGCTGCGCGATCTCGTCCGCTCTACGATGCGCCTCAGGCCTGACCGGATTATCGTGGGCGAAGTGCGCGGCGGCGAGGCACTCGATCTTCTCAAGGCCTGGAACACCGGTCATCCGGGCGGCGTGACAACCGTCCATGCCAACTCGGCCCTCGGCGCCCTGTCCCGGCTAGAACAGCTCATCTGCGAAGTCACACACGCCATGCCGGCCGACCTCATCAGCGACGCCGTCGATGTGATCGTGTTCATGTCGCGCGCCTCCGGCCACCGCCGCATCGAAGAGGTCGTCCGGGTCACCGGATTTGATGGGTATGGCTATCGCACGCACCCGCTGGCCGCGCCCGGCCTCGCCATCATCCAATAGGGAGTGACCCCCATGCTCTACCAGACTGCCCAGGCCGCAAACCGGACGGCGCAGGCCTTTGTCCTCGTCACCGCCGGCATCATCCTCGCGCCGGCCGCCCACGCTGCAGGCTCCGGCATGCCCTGGGAAGGCCCCCTCGACCAGATCCTTCTGTCCATCGAAGGGCCTGTCGCACGCATCATCGCCGTCATCATCATTACACTGACCGGCCTGACGCTTGCGTTTGGCGAGACGTCCGGAGGATTCCGAAAGCTCATCCAGATCGTCTTTGGACTGTCGATTGCCTTTGCAGCGACCTCCTTCTTCCTGACCTTCTTCTCGTTCGGCGGCGGCGCGGTCCTGCCATGATCGACGGTTATGAAGTGCCCCTGCACCGGTCCTTGAGCGAGCCGATCCTGCTGGCGGGCGCGCCGAGGAGCGCGGCCATCGCCATCGGAACCCTTGCGGCCGTCATCGCGCTCGGGCTCAGGCTCTGGATCCCGGGCCTCATCGCCTGGATCGGCCTGCACTCGGCCGCCGTCTTCCTTGCACGGATTGATCCGGACTTCCTGGCGGTTGCCCTGCGCTCGGCCCGGCACCGGGATCACCTGTCATGCTGAACCTCTCAGAATACGCCCGCAAACCCCGCCTGCTGGCCGATTACCTGCCCTGGGCCTGCCTTGTCGCACCCGGGATCGTGCTCAATAAGGATGGCAGCTTCCAGACAAGCTTTCGCTACCGCGGCCCCGATCTTGAAAGCTCCACGGAACCCGAACTTGTCGCCGTGTCCGCGCGCGTCAACAATGTGCTTCGGCGCTTCGGGTCCGGATGGGCCCTCTTCTTCGAGGCAAGCCGGCATGCGGCAAGCCCCTATGCCGAAGGCGAATTCTCGAACGCAGCCGCCTGGCTGATGGACCAGGAACGGGCCGCAGGATCCGGCGGCGAGCGCTTCGAGAGCGAGTATTTCCTGACGCTGCTCTGGCTGCCTCCTCCCGACCAGGAGGGCCGCGCCGAACAGGCGCTGATTGAGCGGCCGGAGCGACGAAGCGCGCCCGGCTGGCGCGAGGCGCTTGCCCAGTTCGAGCTACGCGCCGGCCAGGTCTTCGACATGCTCTCGGGCACGCTCGCCCTGATTGCTCCGCTCAATGACGAAGAGACCCTGACCTATCTTCATTCAACCATCTCGACCCGGCGCCACCGTGTCGCTGTCCCGGAGCTGCCCGTCTTCCTTGACGCCGTCCTCGCCGACGAGCCCTTCTCCGGAGGGCTCGAGCCTGCAATCGGCAACCAGTTCATCAAGGCCCTGACGCTGCTTAGCTTTCCCGGCTCCACCGTGCCCGGCATCCTCGACGAGCTGAACCGGCAAGGCTTTACCTATCGCTGGGTGACCCGGTTCATCGCGCTCGACAAGCAGGACGCCGAAAAGCTGCTGACCCGCAAACGCCGGCACTGGTTTGCAAAGCGCAAGTCAGTGGGGGCCGTGCTGCGCGAGACGCTGTTCAACGAAGAGAGCCTGCTGCTTGACAATGACGCCGCCAACAAGGCGGCCGACGCAGATGCAGCGCTCCAGGAACTCGGCAGCGATCTCATCTCGTTCGGCTATATGACCACGACCCTTGTCCTGACCGATGATGACATGCCGCGCCTGGAAGCCAGCCTGCGCGCAGCCGAGCGTGTCCTCAATGGCCGCGGGTTTACATCGATCCGCGAAACCCTGAACGCCGCCGAGGCCTGGCTCGGAAGCCTGCCCGGGCATGCCTATGCCAATGTCCGGCGCCCAGTCGTCAGCAGCCTGAACCTCGCCCATATCCTGCCGGTCTCGGCCGTCTGGTCAGGCCAAGCCGTCAACGCACACCTCGCCGCACCGGCCCTGATCGAGACCCGCACCGACGGGACGACGCCGTTCTGGCTGAACCTGCATGTCGGCGATGTCGGCCATACCATGGTGGTTGGCCCGACCGGCGCCGGAAAATCAGTCCTGCTCTCGGTGCTGGCCCTCTACTGGTCGCGTTATGTCGGCGCGCAGGTATTCATCTTCGACAAGGGCCGCTCGGCGCGCGCGGCCATGCTCGCCATGGGCGGCGCCCATCTAACGCTCGGCGCCGACGGCCTGCCCGCCCTGCAACCGCTGCGCGCCGTCGATACCGAGGCCGGGGCGACATTTGCCGCCGGTTGGCTGGCCGGCCTCTGCGAAAGCGAAGGTCTCTCGCTCGACCCAGCTCTCAGATCCGCGCTCTGGGAAGCAGTCCAGGCGCTTGCCTCGGCGCCGCCCGAAGAGCGTACACTGACCGGCCTCAGCCTGCTGCTGCAATCGCCCCAGCTCAAATCCGCGCTCCTGCCGTTCACGCTGCAGGGGCCCTACGGGCGACTGCTCGACGGCGACCGCGACACGCTCGACGTCTCGGCCCTCACCTGTTTCGAGATGGAAGACCTGCTTCAATCGCCGGCCGCCGCAGGCCCTGTGCTCACTTACATCTTCCATAGGCTCGGGCAGCGATTTGACGGCCGCCCCAGCCTGCTCATCCTCGACGAAGCCTGGCTCTATCTCGACCATCCGGTCTTTGCGCGGCAGATGCGCGACTGGCTGAAGACCCTCCGCAAGCAGAACGTCTCGGTTGTCTTTGCCACCCAGTCACTGTCCGACATCGAGGCGGCATCGATCTTCCCTGTGCTGATCGAGAGCTGCCCGGTCCGGATCTTCCTGCCGAACGAGCGCGCGCTGGAGCCGGCGCAGGCCGCCACCTACAAACGCTTCGGCCTCAATGACCGCCAGGTCCTGCTGCTGTCCCAGGCAATCCCGAAGCGGGACTACTATTATTCCTCACCGCTCGGCTGCCGGATGTTCGAACTCGGGCTCGGCGAGATCGGCCTCGCCTTCTGCGCGTCGTCCGCGCCGCAGGAACATGCGCTCATAGACCATGCTTACGAAAGCGCCCCGGGCAGCGCGTTCGCCGCCGCCTTCCTGCGTGCCAAGGGCATCGACTGGGCCGGAGAGCTCCTCGCCGCCTGGCCTGGCCCGTCTGTCCCCGCCAGCCCCCTCCACCGCGAAAAGGAGATCGCATGAAATACGCTGAAGTCTGCCTCTCTGTCCTGTTCTCGCCGCTCCTCGTCTCGGCGCCGCACCTCGCGCTCCCGCTCGAGGCCTCGGCCCAGGTCGCCGTGTACGATCCGGCCAATCACGCCCAGAACATCCTGCAGGCCGTGCGCGCCTTGCAGGAACTCGACAACCAGGTCCGCCAGCTCGCCCACGAGATCGACATGATCGAGAAGATGGCGCGCGACCTCGAGACCTTGCCGGTCGAAGTGGCCCACGCGATCATCCGGGACCGGATCAACCGGATCGAGGAACTGATCCGGGAGGCCGAAGGCATCGGGGCAACCACCGAGACCGTCGACCGCGAGTTCGAGGAACGCTTCCCCTTGTCTTACGGCGAAGACCCGCCGGCCCCCGACGCCTTGCTGGCGGATGCGCGGGCCCGCTGGGAGGCCTCACGCGCCGCCCACAAGCAGGTCATCGTGCTCGCAGCCGAGGCTCGCAGCGGCAACATCGCCGATGCCGGCGCCCTCGCCCAGCTCGTAACCGAGAGCCAGGACGCGGCCGGCAATCTCCAGGCCCTGCAGGCGGCAAACCAGATCAATGCCCTCTCAGCCCAGCAGCTGATGCAATTGGAAGCCCTGCTCGGGGCCAGCATACGCGCTGAAGCGCTCGAGACATCGCGCGCCCTCGCAGAAGCCGAGCGGGGCCGCGCCCGCCTCAGCGCCTTCCTGGGGAACTGACGCCGTGGAAGAAATGGATGTCATCGACCGGTTCCTGGAGACGTTTATCCTCTATGTCGATTCCGGGTTCGGATTGCTCGCCGGCGACGTCGCCTACCTGACGACCACGCTGATCGTCATCGACATCACCCTTGCCGGTCTCTTCTGGGCACTCTCGGAAAACGCCGATGTCATTTCCGGGCTGATCCGCAAGGTCCTCTATGTCGGGTTCTTCGCTTACCTCATCGGCAATTTCCAGCTCCTGTCCGGGATCCTGTTCGAGAGCTTTGCCGCGCTCGGCATCAAGGCAGGGTCCGGCACACTGACCGCAGATGACCTCCTGCGGCCCGGCTATATTGCCGGCGTCGGGTTCGACGCTGCGCTGCCCCTGCTGGACGAAGCCGGCGAACTCCTCGGGCCCATCTCCTTCTTCCACAATTTCATCCTCATCGCCGTCCTGCTGCTCGCCTGGCTGATCATCCTTGCAGCCTTCTTCATCCTGGCCGTCCAGCTCTTCGTCACCATCATCGAGTTCAAGCTGACGACGCTGGCAGGATTCGTGCTGGTGCCCTTCGCGCTCTGGAACCGCACCTCCTTCCTCGCCGAGCGCGTGCTCGGCAACGTGATCACCTCAGGCGTCAAGCTGATGGTGCTCGCTATCATCATCGGCATCGGCTCGACGCTCTTCTCGAGCGTCGCCGACACCTTCGCCGGCAATGACGACGTCACACTCGCCGAAGTGATGGGCAGCGTGCTTGCCGCCGCCGTGTTCCTGTGGATGGGCATGTTCGGACCGGGCATCGCCTCCGGCCTCATCACCGGCGCGCCGCAGCTCGGGGCCGGATCGGCAGCCGGCACATTTGCCGCCGCGAGCGCCGGCGCCTTCCTGGCCGGAGCCGGCGCCCTCTCGGCAGGCCGCGGCGTCGCAAGCAGCGTCACCGCCGGCGCTGCGCTCGCTGGCGGGGCGCGCACTGCCTATGACCTTGGGCAGATGCGGTCCGGCGCAGGCGGCTGGCGCGGCGCCGTCGCCGGCCTTGCCGGGGCAGCCTCCGCCGGCGCGGGCGTCATCGGCAAGGCCGCCGCCCATCCCCTCAAAGCCATGCACCAGGCCTGGACCTCCGGCAGCCGCGCCGCCTTTGCGGCAACCGGCGGACAGGCAGGCGGGGCGTCCGGCGAGGGCCAGGTCGAAGGTGAGCGCAAGCCCGAATGGGCAAGACGGCTCAGCATGAGCCAGCGCGTGAGCCAGGCCGGCACACTCACCGCGCAGGCGCTGCGTGACGGTGACCGAGGCATGCCAGGCGCTGCCCCTGACCTCAAGCAGAGGGACACCTAGCACATGACTTTCCATCGACCGGCTTCCCATTACGGCGAAAGCCCACAAGCAGAAACGCCCTTCCAGAAAGCCGGCCAGGTCTGGGACGAACGGATCGGATCGGCGCGCGTGCAGGCGAAGAACTGGCGCCTGATGGCGATCGGCCTGCTGGCGACCCAGGCCGTGCTTTCAGGCGCCCTGATCTGGCGAAGCCTGCAGTCCACTGTCACGCCTTATGTTGTGGAAGTTGCGTCCGATGGCTCGGTGCGCTCCGTCGCGCCGGCGCTGGAGGCCTATACGCCGGGCGATGCTCAGATCGCCTATCACATCTCTGCGTTCATACAGAACATCCGCTCACTGTCGATCGATCCAGTCATCGTTCGGCAGAACTGGCTGAAGGCTTATGACTCCGTCACTGACCGGGGCGCGCTCGCCCTCAACGAATATGCGCGCGATGAGGATCCGTTCGCCGAGATCGGCCGCAGGTCCCGCTCGGTCGAAGTCACTTCCGTGGTACGCGCGAGCGAGACGTCCTTCCAGGCGCGGTGGCTGGAGAAGACCTACCAGCAGGGGGCATTGACCGGTGTGCGGCGGTTCACGGGGCTGTTCACCATTGTCCAGGAGACACCCCGCAGCACCGAGGCCCTGCGCACCAATCCGCTCGGCATCTATATTCACAGCCTCAACTGGGGCGAGGACCTTGTCACAGGAGACAGCCCATGATCCGAACCTTCAGCCTATCCCTGGCGCTCACACTGGCCGCCTGCGCAACGCCGGCGCCGGTCATCCGCTATGCCGAGGACGATGGGTCCGGCCTTGTCGCCGCCCACAGGCTGGAGCCGGCAACGGTCGCCGCCACCCAGATCGTCGAGACACCCATTCCCCTTCCCTTACCCGGCCAGCTCAAACCGCTCGAGGAAGCCGCGCCGCGCCGGGCTGCGGCAACCCCCGCCCAGGCTGTCTCGAACGGCGCGAGCGCTGCCCGGGTCGAGCCCTCACTCGACGGCTATGTCAATGCCGTACAGATTTATCCTTATACGGAAGGCGCGCTCTACCAGCTCTATGCGAGCCCCGGACAGGTATCCGACATCGCCCTCGAACCTGGCGAAGAACTCGTATCGGTCTCGGCGGGCGACACAGTGCGCTGGGTCGTGGGCGACACCGTCTCGGGATCCGGCGCCGGCGCGCGCGCGCATGTCCTCGTCAAGCCTGTCGCCGCAGGCCTGACGACCAACCTGATGATTGCCACCGATCGCCGGACCTACCACCTTGAACTGACGAGCCTCGAGAAGAGCTACATGGCTGCTCTCTCCTGGAGGTACCCGGCCGCTTCCCTCTCCGAGCTTAAAAATCAGAACGCCCTCGCGGCCCGGCAGGACGCCGTCACCGCCGCGCCAGACATCGATCCTCTGGCGCTTGATTTCGGGTACAGTATCGAAGGAGACCGTCCGGACTGGCGCCCGCTTCGGGCCTTTGATGACGGAACCAAGGTGTTCATCCAGATGCCGCCCGGCCTTGCCGCC
>Ga0315907_10008423_pt1 | contig 10594 bp, 7 predicted proteins | sample LakEriMetagenome_3_FD_203525 | JGI IMG/M metagenome (GOLD analysis project Ga0315907, IMG submission 203525) | Freshwater fungal communities from buoy surface, Lake Erie, Ohio, United States - Buoy 12 MA123 | ecosystem: Environmental > Aquatic > Freshwater > Lake > Lake biofilm | place: USA...
CGCTGTCTGATGATGGCCTCTATTTTCTCTTTGGTCCAATTGCTTCCCAGTTGCGACAACTGTTCGATCTTCTTGTCGTTCTGATGATCTTCCAATGCCTTGATCATCCCGTAGAACGCGGTTTCTGAGGTGTTCGGAATAAACGAAAACACGGTGTTGTCGATGTCGTAGTTGACCGTTTTCAATATCTGCGTCACTACATTTTTACCCAAGTTCTGACGCTCTTGATAGATGTCTTTGTCATTTCCACGAGAGAAATAAATTCTCTCAAAGGTGCATGACAACTTAGTTTGAGGCTCTCTCACTTTCTTAATAGAAGTGCGTCCGTCTTTCTTAATGATATACGCATGGCCCGGTTCGAGCTCATTGATTTTCTCTGCTGGAATATTAAACGCGGTCTGAATCGGCGGGCGCTCTGATGCTACCACACACACTTCATCATCCTCGTACCAATACGTTGGGCGAATTCCATTCGGGTCGCGCAACACAAAGGCATCGCCGTGTCCCAACAATCCACACATGGTGTAACCACCATCAAATTCTTTTGATGCTCTGGTCAATACACGCTGCACATCTATGTGCTGCGCAATCAATTCAGAAATCTGTTGGTTGTTATATCCTAATGCTTTGTATTGATCGAATAATACTTGGTTTTCTTCATCGAGGAAGTGACCAATTTTTTCCATCACTGTCACCGTATCGGTCTTCTCTTTTGGATGCTGCCCTAATTCTACCAATAGTCCGAAGAGCTCGTCTACGTTGGTCAAATTGAAGTTACCTGCTACCACCAAATTTCGCGTCATCCAGTTGTTTTGACGAAGAAACGGATGGCAGTTTTCTATGCTATTGCCACCAAAGGTGCCATAGCGTAGGTGTCCAAGAAATAATTCTCCTGAAAAGGCAAAATTATCTTTGAGGTATTGTGTGTCTTTGAGTTTTTCTGGCTCGTGCTTCGCGAGATCCGCAAAGCGTCCCATTACTTTCGAGAATACATCTTTGATAGGCTGGCTATCATTCGAGCGAATGCGCGAAATGTACTTTTTACCGGGAGTGGGATTGAGTTTGATGTTGGCTAGGCCTGCTCCGTCTTGCCCTCTGTTTTGCTGCTTTTGCATCAGCAAATACATTTTGTTAAGGCCGTAAAATGGAGTTCCGTATTTCTCGGAGTAGTACTGAAGCGGCTGCTTCAGTCGGAGAAGTGCGACGCCGCACTCGTGCTTGATAGCATCACTCATAGTCGAGCGGAGAACAACTGAATAAGTTAGTAAAAGAGCCCCGAAACTTCGGGGTGCAAATGTAGTCTTTCCACTTGGCTAAAAAAAATTCTGTGGCCTCATTATGGAATTTTAAGGAACCACGCATCCTTTAAGAAACAATTCGAATATGAAAAACATCATTTCCCTCCTCGCACTCGTCCTTATTTGTTCCACCTCTGCATTTTCTCAAGCTTTTGGGGAAATACATGGAAAAGTCTTCGATGAACAAGGAATTCCCATTCCTGGTGTGCGTGTGATCGCCTCTTCGGGCTCAACGATGAATGGCGGTGATATGACCGACTCGACAGGACGCTTCAAAATCAAGCCACTCGAACCAGGTGTATATGGCCTTGTCATGACCATGATCGGAAAAGACACCCTCAAATACACCAATGTACAAGTTAATGCCGACCGTATCACTCATATTCCAGATGTACAAATGGAAATCGCCAGCGGACTTATGAAAGGTGTGGAAATATTGGAGTACTTCGAACCTCAAATCATCAAAGATGGCGGTGGAAGCTATGTAGCGATTCGTCAAGATCAATTAAAAATGATGTCTGTTTCTCACGGTGGCGACATTAAACGAATTGCTGCGTCCCTCACTTCAGAAATCAAAACGAGTGCAAATGGCGAAGAACTCTACTTCCGAGGAAGTAGAAGCGGCAGCGTAATCTATATGATAGACGGGGTAAAAATTCGAGAAAATGTGCCAAACATTCCCAGCTCTGGAATCAGCAGAATGGCTGTATATACTGGGGGTTTGCCTGCCAAATACGGCGATACCACCGGCGGAGTGATCGTGATAGACACGAAAAATTACCTCGAAGATTACTACGGAAAAATGAATAAATAGTAGTGTAAAAGTTAGTTTCCCTGTACAAGCGTATATGAACAATCTCCGATTACATAATCTATCCGACGAGCAAGTGCTCTCCATTTATGGAAGCACACAGGATAGCGCTTGTATAGGGGAACTCATCAAAAGATACCGCCACCTTGTATTCGGTGTGTGTGTTAAGTATCTCAAGAATAAAACGGAAGCAGAGGACGCCACCAACGAAGTTTTTGAAAAAATATTGTTCGAGCCAGACCTCAGTGTTATCAGCACTTTCCACGCTTGGATATACGTAGTTGCTAAAAACCATTGTCTGGGGATACTTCGCAAAAAAGAAAAATCTTTTGTTTCGGAAAATGAACTTCGCCAGCTTTCAGAACCGAATGAATATTCGGTTTTTGAAAACAGAGGTTTAACAGAAGAAAATTTAAGCCACGCTTTAAAGTTGCTCAACAGCGCCCAGGCTCTTTGTGTAAGACTCTTCTATCTTGAAGAAAAGTCTTATCAGGAAGTCAGCACTCTCAGCGGCTTTTCATTAAATGAGGTGAAATCTCATTTACAAAATGGACGACGCAACTTGAAAAACATTCTTTCCAAACTCGCATCATGATCCAAGATACGCGCATATCATTCCCAACTGAAGCGGAGCTAAAGCTTTACCATAAAGGAAAGCTAACAGCACGTCGACGCTATGAGATCGAAAATCTCGCGCTTGAAAATGAAATGGTAATGGATGCTATCGAAGGTTATGGTCACCTCGAACAAATGCGTTTGCAAAAACAACGCTATTGGAAACATGGAATAGCGCTTGGTTTTATTGGGATAATCGTAAGTTTATTTTTTATTCTAACAGAAGAAACTCCAGTCACTCGCACCATCGCTCCTGCGATTGTCGAAAGAGGACACGAACGTTCTGTGAAATCATTGCAGTACTCTGAACCAGTAGATCGTCCGGTGAGAAAAATCGAAGTGAAATCTATTCTTGAACCTTCGGCACTTCCTTCTCCTGAAAAGATATTGATCCAGCCCTTACAAAAGAAAGAACCTGTTGACTCTTTGGTATTTGTCATCAATGAAAAACCACGTCTCGCCGATGATGGGTTTTCTGACCGCGGCGTAAAACTGATGTTCATTGAACGCTACAAGCTTCGTGAATATACTTTTGAGAAAAAAGAAGAAAGTGAATTGATAAACACACATCCTGCGCTAGAAAACAAGGCAGATCAAGCAAGTGATCTTTACAATACAGAAAAAAAATATTCTGATCCAAACGCAACTTATCATTCCCTTGCAATACAATTGATCCAATCGTTTGATGCTAAAGATTGGTCCAACACTATCATTGCTTCTAATAAAATTTTAGAGATGAACGCCAATGATGTGAACGCGCTGTTCTACGGTGGTATGGCGGCATATCATTCCAAGCTATATGATATCGCGCTTTCAAAGCTCACGTTCATTTCAGTAAATCAACTTCCTCCATTTGCTGAGGAAGCGACATACTACAGAGCACTTACATTAATCGAATCACAGCAATTAGATGAAGGGTATGAGATCCTTGTCAAGATTGCGGATTCTGATGGCTTCTATGCGAAATCAGCACGCTCATTTCTTAGTCGATAGTAAGGTCTAAAAACAAAGATTCCGCCCGATGGCGGAATCAATGTCTAAACCTTAACCAAATTATCGTTTTAGAAGAGACGAACTACTCTATGAAATATTATTCTTGATGAGCGCTAGGAGTCTCTGATGCTATGTGAGCAACCGGAGCCTTCTTGAACTTCTTCATCAATTTCTCTTTCGCGTTTTCTGACAACTCATACATCACTGGTACAATGACCAATGTGATGATCGTCGCGAAACTCAATCCAAATACAATCGTCCATGACAGCGGTCCCCAGAAGGCTACGTTATCACCACCGAAGTAAATCTTTGGATTAAGCTCGGTAAACATGGTCACGAAGTCGATGTTAAATCCAACTGCGAGTGGAATCATACCGAGAATCGTAGCTGTTGCTGTAAGCAATACAGGAGTCATACGCACACGGCCTGCTTCTACAATAGCTTCTTTCAATGGCATTCCTTCTTTTCTTAAGATGTCCATGAATTCTACTAAAAGGATACCGTTTCTAACTACGATACCTGCAAGCGCTACGATACCCACACCTGTCATTACGATGGAGATGCTCATATCGAAAATCGCTAGACCCAACAATACACCGATGATACTGAAAAGGATTTCCGATAGGATAATCACCGTTCGACCAATCGAGTTGAACTGCATAATCAAAATCAAAATGATCAATCCCAATGCAAGTAGTCCTGCGAAGCCTAAGAAGCTTGCTGTTTCTTCTTGCTCTTCTTTTTCACCTGCCATATCAATTTCAACACCGTCTGGCAAGCGATTGAATCCTTTGATTTCTCTTTCAATCGTTGCAACAACTTCATTTGGGTTGAACTCGCTCAATACATTCGAAGAAAGAGTGATTACACGCTTCTGGTTTTTGCGCTTGATCGCTGCATACGTCGCTGTATAGTCGATGTCTGCAACTGCGCTCAATGGAACCTGACGAACCATACCGCCCATGTTCATGTCGCGATATGTAATCTTCAAGTTGCGCAATTCTTCAATATTATTTCGTTGCTCTTTGTTGAAACGAAGCATGATCGGATAATCATCATTATCATCTCTGTATCGAGAAACTTCAGAACCAAACACTGCCGTGCGCAATGCAGAACCAATCTGTGCTGTTGAGATTCCCTCTCTGTTTGCACGTTCTGTATTGATATCCACTTTCACCTCAGGCTTGTTCAACTGAAGATCTGACTTCAATTCTTCCACTCCATCAATCGAAAGCGAATCAAGGAAACGTTTCAAATCAAGTGATGTATTGATCAAATCATCAAAGTTTTCTCCTTTGATCTCAATGCTAATTGGCTTTGCAGTAGGCGGGCCATTTTGTTCTTGGTCAACAGCTACTTCAACTCCAGGAATGCCTTGCACAGCCTCACGAATTTTTTCGAGATAGTCTGCGGTGCTTGCGCCATCACGTTTTGCAAAACCTACAAATGACACACCTACTTTCGCTTTGTTAGGATATGGTGCTCTGTCATCTTGCGCTTCGTTCGCGCCTACAGCCACGTTTGTAATCACAGACTTCACCAATGGATTGTCCTTTCCAATTACTCCGTACACTCGCTCTTCGATGATGCGTGCCACTGAGTCGGTCGCTGCTGGCTTTGTTCCTACAGGAAGCGTTGCATACACATAAACAAAGTTTGGATCTGCTTTCGGGAAGAATACTACATCAGGCTGACGAATTCCAGTCACCACAATACTCAATATCAAAAGACCGATGGTGCTTGCAATGATTGTCTTCGGACGAGCTAATGCCCAACTCAAGAAACGCGCATAGGTATTCTGAACTTTTGGCCACCAGCTGTTTTGGAATTTCGCAATTGCTTTCTCCAAAACAAAACGGTATAGCAAATACAATAACAACATTGTTACTGAGAAATTACCCAAGCCGAATGAACCTGATACGTAGAAAATCAACGCAAAAGCAAGTAATACAATCGTAGTAATTCTAAATGATTTTTTACGCTTTGCTGGATTCGGTGTGTGCTCGTGTGGTTTCATAGAATCCACCGCGAATACTGGGTTGATGATATATGCTACCACCAAAGAGGCTGTCAAAGTAATGATAAGAGTGATTGGCAAGTAGAACATGAATTTACCAATAATACCACCCCAGAATGCAAGAGGAACGAATGGCGCAAGTGTTGTTGCTGTTCCTGATAATACTGGAAGGAAAATCTCGCCAGCTGCGCGCTTCGCAGCCTCCTTAATCGGCATCTTACCATTATCATATATCCTATGCGTATTCTCGACCACTACAATCGCGTCATCCACCACAATACCCAATCCGAGCAGGAAGGCGAAGAGTACAATCATATTCAACGAGAAGCCAATGCCTGGCAAAATCATGAAGGCAATGAACATCGAAAGGGGAACAGAAAGACCCACGAATACCGCATTAGTCACACCCATGAAGAACATCAAAATGATGGTCACTAGAATGAATCCAATGATGATGGTGTTGATCAAATCGTGCAGCGTAATACGCGTCTCATCTGATTGGTCGCCTGTCACCTTTACTGTTAAGTTTTCTGGAAACTCTGTTGCCTCCATCTCATCAATGATCTCATAGATCTTATCGGAAGCCTCGATCAAGTTTTCACCACCTCGCTTGATGACATTAAGAGTAATAACGTTCTTGTTATCCAAACGACCATAGCTCTCTTGCTCTGCAAATCCATCACGAACTTCTGCGATATCCTTTAAATAAACTGAAGCACCCGTCATTCCATTGATCACGAGGTTTTCAATTTGTGTGACACTTTTGAACTCTCCTGAAACGCTGATTGAGCGCTGCATATCGTCAATCTCTACATTACCACCATTGATGGTCATGTTTTCATACTTCACTGCATTTTCAATATCCATCATGGTAATGTTCGCCGCTTGCGCTTTGTACATATCCACGTTGATTTGAATTTCTCTATCCAACGCACCAACGATATCGACACGAGTGATTTCTTTCAGCCCCTCAATGCGATCCTTCAAATCGTCGGCATACTTCTTCAACTTCGCTAGATCATAGTCACCAGAAATGTTGACGAAAAGAATCGGCATTTCAGAGAATTCCACTTCCATCACAGACTGCGTCATCAATGGATCATTTGGAAGATCTCTTTCAGCCTTATCCACTGCGTCCTGAACCTTTTGCTTCGCAATAGGTACTTCCACATCCGTGTTAAATTCAACCATTACCACAGAGAAATTCTCCAATGATTGACTGGTCATTTTCTTAACACCAGCGATCGATTTAATCTGCTTCTCCAGTGGCTTCGTTACCAAGTTTTCCATATCCTGAGGAGATGTACTTGGCAAAATAGTTTGAATGTAAATCGTAGGAATTACGATATCCGGAAACTGCTCTTTTGGAATGGAGCGGTAAGACGCGATACCCATCAACGTAATGAAAATCGTGATGAGATAAACGGTGGTCTTGTTATCTATGGCCCAACTGGTGGGCTTAAATTCTTTGAACTTTTCCATATTTTATTCTTGATTTATGGAATTAATATTTGATCTCAAGACCATCTGCTAAGTCACTAGCACCTGTTACGATCAACAAATCATTTGCATTCAACCCTTGTGTGATTTGTGCTTTACCATCAAAGATATATCCTACAGAAACCGGCATTTTGCGTGCGATTTTCTTTCCGTTCTCTTCTTTAGCAATAAACACAAACGATTGTGCTTCTGATTTCTGAATCAAGTTTACAGGAACTAATAGAGCATCTGTTGCTGCGTAGTCAACTACCTTCAACACTGCAATCATATTTGGATGTAAGTCTGAGTTCTCTCCCGTGATAGTCGCTTCTGTTACAAACGTTCTTGTAAGTGGATCAATCACTCGAGCAACGAAGGAAATAGACGATGCCGCTTCTCTCTTCAAGTCTGGGAAGTAAACAACTGCTTCATTTCCTTTCTTCACACTACCCGCATAAGCTTCAGCAATGTTTGCGCTCACTTTCAATCTAGACATGTTTACCACACGGAAAACTGGAAGGGCACCTGGCGCTACAAACTGACCAATCTTTGTATTTACTAAGTCAACTGTACCATTAATTGGAGACTTGATGCGTGTCATATCTAATTGCTCTTGCAATGTTTCGATTTGCTTTTCGATAGACTCTTTTTGTGTCTTTGCTTGCAAGTACTGAATCTCTGTTCCTACTTTCTGATCCCATAAACGCTGCTGTCTATTGAACATATCCGTAGCCAAAGCCAATTGTGGTTGAAGTGAGTTGATCTGACGAGCATAGATTTCATTGTCTACTTCGGCAAGCACTTGCCCTACCTTCACTACATCACCTTCATTCACATAAATTTTTGTGATGTTGCCACCCATCATTGGCATAATAGACACGTTTTCATCCGCATCCACTATTCCTTGAATTTCAACATAATGTTTGAATGCTTGCGGTAAAATCGCTTCAACAAGAATATCCTTTTGCTTTCCCTTAGTAGTGTCTGAAAGTGCAAGCTCCGCTTCTAACGCTTTGATTTGATCTGCAAGTTCAGAATGTTGTTTCTTCAACTCTGCCAACTTTGCTTTCTTGTCTTCTCCTCCGCATGATGCTAAAAAAAGAAGAACGATAATTGAGAAATATATCTTTTTCATTTGATGTGTCTATTATAGTGTGTTGAGTGCTTTTTTGAGTTTTGCCTGCGCATCCATCAATGATTGAAGCGCGTTTGCAAGGGTCTGTTGTGCTGATAATACTTGGTTTGTAGAGATGCTCACATCCATACTAGATGACACGCCCTCTTTATACTTGATGTTGGTTTTATCCAAAATCTTTTGCGCTAAAGCCAATGATTTTTGTGCGTTGTCATAATTAGAAATTGCAACATCATATTCCAACTTTGCTTTGCTGTATTCCAAGCTCGCTCCATTCTTTGCCACCTCTAACATGTCTTTCATTCGCTGTACTTCAACTTTTGCCTTTTGTACAGACTTCATTTTGCTACCACCGCTTAAGATGGGAACATTGATTTGGAAGCCCCATAGCTGTGGCGCAAACCAAGGCTTTGATGTGTCGAAGAAGTTAAACTCCTGACGGAACGCTTGTGATTGCAAATTGTAGAATAAACCAGCATTTGGTAAAAACTTTGCCTTCTGATTCTTCAAATTCAGTTCTTGCATCACCAATCCATTTTGTGTCAACTGAACATCGATACTGTTTTCAGCAGCATACGTCGCACCCGCTGGGTCTCCCGCTATAATAAGGTCTTCAGACTTGTCAGTTAAATTGATATCTTCTTGAAGCGGCATGCCAATGGTAAACTTCAATACTTCTTTATACAAACGAACAGCTGTCTCTGCTTGTACAATTCCGTTTTCAATTTCATTCAATGATAATTGAAGTTGATCCACGTCTTGTTCTTCAACATATCCTGCGTCATAAAATTTCTTTGTCTCATCAAGCATTTGAGAAAGAACTGCTTTTGTTTGATTAAGCAATTCCACGCGCTTCTTACCTACAAGCGCTAAGTGATAAGATTGTGAAACTTGAAGTTTGATCTCAATTTCAGACTTTGATAAATTCTTCCTTTGCAATTCAGCATACGCCTTACTTGCTTGAAGACCTACCAACCACGAGCCATCGAATAATAGTTGCGACGCAGACAGACCCAAGGTCATGTTGTGTGGTGTACCAAACTGTAGTCGTAATTCTTGTCCTGGCGCGCCAAAGAAACTACCATCAACCACCTGCGTTGCAAGTGTGATGAAGTTTTGATACTGAATGCTACCGCTGATTTGCGGAAGACCAATGCCGATAAGCTCTTCTGTTTGAAGTTGGGCCACCTCTGCATCGTACTTTGCTGTTTTTACTGAAGCCGCATTCTTCAGCGCGTATTCATGAGCCTGTGCTAAGCTGAGATCTGTTTGCCCATTGGACAAACTTGCACTCGCCGAAAACACCAGCATCATCAATAGTGCCTTCAAAGGACTCTTGTGATTGTAAAACCGAAAGAACTTCGGTTGTTGTCGGGATTCCATAAATGGTTTAGTTATTTAATGTGTTTTATTTTTTCCTTGAGATATTCCAAGCCTTTCGTGCTAGCAATACCTCTGATATGATATACAAAGCTTTCTTTATAGAGCTCGCTCAATTTCCATTTTGTAAATGGGAAAAGGTGCTGATTCAACAGCACGTTCACATGAGACATGTAAAGAGGTGTGATAATTTCTGGATCGAAATCCTTGCGATACAACCCATCCTTCTGACCCTTCTTCATGTTGTCATACATAGAAGTATAGATAGCCTTCTCTCTCGCCCCTTTAAGCTGTGAAAAAAGCTCTGGGTGGTATTTCTCCATATCATAAATAATGGAGGGGTGCATGTTCTGCAACATACTCGTCACCATTTTCATGATCTCTAAGCTCTCATCAATTGCATTCAATCCCTTTTCAGAAATCTCTCGCATTTGTTGGTCTTCGATATCACAATACCCCAAGATCGATTTGCTAAGCAACTCTTCCTTGTCTTTTACATATAAGTAAATGGTCTTCTTTGAGACGCCCAAGTGCCTTGCCATGTCATCCATGTTGACACTCTTGATTCCATATTGCATGAAAACCTTCGTGGCTCCTTGTATGATTTTTATTCCTTTTTCTTCCATTGCGGGCGCAAAGATAATACTGAAATTCTAATAGGAAACAAATTTATTTAAAATCGTTTCCTTAAAATTTGTGAGAAATGATGAATTGTCATTTTTGAGGGGTGAGTGGAAAATCATGCCCAATGAATGGACTTGACTCGTTGAGCTTGCTACAAGCATCAAAACAAAGACTGTAGAAAGAATATATCGTTGTAAAAAAACTGGCATTGAATAACCTTTGGTTGACAGACCAAAAGTATA
>Ga0315907_10008426_pt1 | contig 10591 bp, 11 predicted proteins | sample LakEriMetagenome_3_FD_203525 | JGI IMG/M metagenome (GOLD analysis project Ga0315907, IMG submission 203525) | Freshwater fungal communities from buoy surface, Lake Erie, Ohio, United States - Buoy 12 MA123 | ecosystem: Environmental > Aquatic > Freshwater > Lake > Lake biofilm | place: USA...
GCCCCGCAGCGTTGATGCGCAGCACGCTCAGACCCTGCCAGATCGGGATGTGTCCATTGACTTCCATATGGACACATGTTCACCCCTCACCATCACACCATCAAGAGGGTGGTGAGACCACGCTTACTCATCGACGACAAGGAGACCCGAATGAACTGCCCGACCAGCACTTTGCACAAGCCTCTGATCCGCATGGCCCTGGCCAGTGGTCTTCTCGCCCTGCTGGCGGCCTGTGGGGGTGGGGGATCGCTCTCGGAGCCGAACAACGATGCGACGATCAGCGGTTCTCTGGTCAAGGGGCCTGTGGCCGCTGGGAAGGTTTGCGCCTACTCGATTGCAGATGGCGTCCAGGCTGAACAGCGCGCCTGTTCGGCCACCGATGACCAGGGCCGCTACACCATCCGCCTGCAGTCCGTGAACCCTGCGGGCGAAACGCTGGTGGTGGCAGCCACACGGATGACGGGCCGTTACATCGACGAAGCCACCGGCACGCAGCGACCACTGGATGCCACGCTGCGCTCGGCCGTTCGCGTGCTGCCGGGAGACGAGGCCACCGTGATGGTGACGCCGCTGACGGAACTGGCCATGCGGCGGGCCGAGACCTCACCCGCCCGTCTGCACGAGGACTCTATCGACCAGGCGATGGCGATGGTGGCCACTGCTTTCGATGTGGCCGATCTGCGTCAGACGCGTCCAGCGGACCCCACACAATCTTCCTCGATGCAGGCGGCCCGCGGGGAGCGCAACTATGGGCTCGCGCTGGCTGCCGTTTCGAGCCTGCAGGCCAACCTGCCAGTGGCCGCGGGCGGCAGTGTGACGCTGGAGCACGCCCTGGAAGAACTGGCCCAGTCATTTGCGCCGGACCGCGTGACTGCGCAGGACCTGAAGTTCAAGGCCGCCCTGCAATCTTTCCTGTCCGGCCCGCGTAACGCCTCGGGCGTTTCGCCAGCGGCCATGTCGGCCGCGGTATCGCTGCAGATGGACGTGCTGCCGCTCGCCTTCGGCGTTCTGCCGGCCGTGCAGGCGCTGGGGCCGCAGACGGTGACCACCCCGCCCACCGTGCCCACTGACGGTCCGGCTTGCAGAGTGACCGTGAGCCAGCCTGCCGTTGGGGGCCAGTACTACTTCCCGATGACGCCTCACAACTTCTGCGTGCGCAAGGTGCAAGCCCAGCAGTGTGAGGTCACCACCATGCAAGGCCTCTTGCGCGGCGACAAGCTCTACAACGCTCTGCAAGGACCGGCCTTTGGCATGACAGATCACGCGGTGCAACCTGTGGACACCTGCAGCACAGGCGCGGACTCGACGATCGAGCTGGGCTGATGTGCTGCCCCCCGGCAGTGCGAAGGCGCAGGCCTCTCGCAGTTAAGTGCTTCATAACGCTGCCCAGGCCCACCAGGACGCGCTATACTGTTTGGCTCAGTCGCGGGGTGGAGCAGTCTGGTAGCTCGTTGGGCTCATAACCCAAAGGTCGCAGGTTCAAATCCTGCCCCCGCAACCAAAAAATATTGAGTGCTGACAAGCACTTACGAAGCCCGCAGAGATGTGGGCTTCGTCGTTTCTGGGCGCATGTGACGAGGTCTGTGTCGTCACAAGATCGGACGGCGTTGGGAGTGACCGTTGGGTACTGTGACGGGTACACCAACTGGTTATGACTTCAGCCAAGTATTGAAGTGCTCGGAGACTCTTGGGCACCGTCTTGCCGGAAGAAAGTTCAGCGTGCCGCCAAGGCCGTTAGGGCGCTGGGCCTACGCGCCGGCTTCTTGAACACGTTCGTCACGTTCCAGGCAAGAAACTCAGGCGCTGGCAACAGATCTGGATGCTGCGGCGGGAGGATGGTGCGTCCGTGAAACTGCAGTTCACCTCCCATGCCCCGGCTACCGCTAATCGCAAGCTGGCTGAACACCAAGCGGTGTTCTGACGGCTCGACAGTGAAAGCGCCCAGGTCGAAGAGCTTGTGGTGCAGTGCGCACAAGGACAGCCCGTTGGGTTCGATATCGGGCCCTCCAACGTGATGCCACTGGATATGCGCTGCTTCCAGCCCTGCGGGTGTGAGCCCAATGCGCAGGTCGAAGCCGCAGACACAACACCGGTATTCGTAGGCTCGCAGCACACGCTCGCGAAATCCTGGGTCCCGGCGACGGCGGGATGTACTGGTGTCGATGCCAGCCAAAAGCCTCGCTTCACGGACTTCACCGGGCCCATCGAGATCGAGCCCCAACGAGGCCACGATATCCGCATGCAAAGTTGAAGGGAAGTAGGCGTCCAGCAAGCGCGAAGCCACAGCCTGCAACAGGCCGGGCTGGTGACGTAATGCTTCGTCGACATCGAGAGGGAAGCCGCCCTTGACCTCGTGCTTGCGCAACTCGGTCAAGCCGGGCGTGTGGCCGGCCGCACGCTTGAGGAACTCGCGCGGACCTGTCAGTTCCCAGAGCGCGCCTCTTCCATCTGTGGCCAAGTGCCAGAACGGGTAGTGCCGAGACTTCGCTGCGCTGCTCGGACCGAACTCTGCCAGCAACTGCTTGAGCTGTTGATCGACAGCAGCAAACGACACTAGCCTCTGCTCTCCCCGTTGAACGCGTGACAGCGCCAACAGGATCAGCAGCGGTTTGTGAGGCGCGTAAATGCCAGCCCGTTGCGCACGGCGGATGTTCTCGAAAGCGTCTAGGACCTCGATGGCGCTTTTCATCTCAAGCCTGGCCAGTCCAGTAGTCGGCTTTGTCAGGAATGACCCATCGCACGCCTCCGCGTGGATCGGGGCGGTCTCCCGGATAGCGGGGAATTAGGTGGATATGCAGATGGCCGACGGTTTGCCCAGCCGCGGCGCCGTCGTTTATGCCGATGTTGTATCCGGCCGGACCAAACTCGAGTTGAAGTTGCTGCTTCGCCGCTTCAACCAGTTCGAACATAGACATGCGCTCCTCGACGGTCGTGTCGAAGAAGGAAGCCACGTGCCGTGCAGGTACCACCAGTGTGTGCCCTGTCGTGACCGGATAGGCATCGCGAAAGGCAACCGAACGGTCGTTACGCAGCAGGATGCGCTCCCGCGGCAGGGTACAGAACGGGCACTCGGTGCTTTTCACAATGGGCGAAGGCTACATGCAGGCTTGCTGCGCCATTGGGGAGTCGGCCGATTAGTCCGGCACGTACTCGAGTAAGTCGGACACCGTGCAACCGAAGTAGGTGCAGAGCTTGTCGACGATATCTGTACCCGTGCTGTAGCCGCGTTGATTGAGGATCTTCGACAGGGTCGAGCGATTGATCGCAGTTGCGTCCGACACCTCTTGGAGCGTGATGCGCCGCGAGTCACGGAACTGCTTCTTCTCTAGCTGTTCACCCAGCTTGAACCGAATCACGGCGTCCTCTACTAGCAACAAACGTGGAGAAAAGTCCACAAACGTGCTTGACAATCGCCAAGCGTCGATTAATATACGCACCAAGCGTTGCGAAGACGCGATGTTTGGTGAGTTTTCTCCACAGGAGGGTAGCATGAGCATGACCTATCTCACGACCGACGAGTTGTCGGCCAAGATCAAGTACGACGCCCGCACGATCCGCGAGCGCCTGAAGGACAGCGTGCTGCTGGAGGGCACGCACTACGTGCGCCCCTTCGGCGGCCGAAAGATCCTGTTTGTCTGGGAAACCATCGAACGCGACATGCGCACGTTCGTGGGCTCAGATTCGTTGAGTCTGCCAATGGCCAACGGAAAGGTGGCCCATGGCTAAGGTGACCGCTCGTAAAGAAACCGGCCGCTTGGTGATCGATTTCACCTACCGGGGCGTGCGCTGCCGGGAACAGACGGCTTTGGCTGACACCGCAGCCAACCGCAAACGTGTCGAGATCATGTTGGCAAAGCTCAAGGCAGCGATGGCGGCCGGGACGTTCGCCTACCGGGACTTCTTTCCCGGAAGCCCGTTGGCCGGACGCTTTGACACGCCGCAACCAGCTCCTGCGGCACCGCCCGGCACCCCGGCCATGCCCACGTCGGCACCTGCCGCCGCAGCATCCGCCGCCACCAGCCCCACCCCGAGCTTCAAGGACTTCACCGCCACCTGGGTGTCCGAGCACCAGATCGAATGGCGCCGGTCTCACCTCAAGGTGCTGAAGTGCACGCTGGATGGTCACCTGCTGCCCCACTTCGGTGACCGGCCGGTTGGCACCATCACCAAGGCTGACATCCTGGCCTTCCGCACCAAGCTGGCCGATCTGCCTGGCCGCACGGGCCCCAAGATGAGCCCCAAGCGCATCAACGGCATCCTGGCACCAATGCGGCAGATCCTGGCCGAGGCGGCAGACCGCTTTGGCTTCGTCTCGCCCGCGCTCAACCTCAAGCCACTGCGGTTGAGGAAGACCGACGTCGAGCCGTTCACGCTGGAACAGGTGCAGCAGATGCTGGCCACCGTGCGACCCGACTGGCGCAACTACTTCACCGTGCGCTTCTTCACCGGCATGCGCACCGGCGAGGCCCATGGCCTGAAGTGGAAGTACGTCGACTTGGACAAGCGCCTGATCCTCATCCGCGAGACCTTCGTGCTGGGGGAAGACGAATACACCAAGACCGACAGCTCGCAGCGCGACATCCGGATGACGCAGGTCGTCTTCGAGGCACTGCAGGACCAGTACCTGGCCACCGCCAAGCTCAGCGAGTACGTCTTCTGCAACAGGGAAGGCAAGCCGTTGGATAACGACAACTTCGGCAGTCGGGTCTGGTACCCGTTGCTGAGGCACCTGGGGCTGAAGAAGCGCAGGCCTTACCAGATGCGCCACACCGCGGCCACGCTGTGGCTGGCCTCCGGCGAGGCGCCGGAGTGGATCGCCCGCCAGCTCGGCCACAGCAGCACCGAGATGCTGTTTCGGGTGTACAGCCGCTACGTGCCCAACCTGACCCGCCAGGACGGCTCGGCGATCGACCGGCTCCTGGCCACCCGATTTGCGACCACGAACACACAGACCGCAGCAGCGAGTGCGGCACAGGAGGCCCGCCCATGACCTCACACGCCATACGACCCACCCGTTCACAACAGCAACGCCCGGCTGCCCTGTACCTGCTGCAGCGCCGCGACGGCCAGCGCTTCAAGATCGGCTGGTCTTTCGAGCCCCTGGAGCGGCTGCGAAGCCTTCCTGAGTACTACCGGGACGAACTCGATCTTGAGTCCTCCAACGCCGTGTGGCTACCCACGCCAGAACGTGCCCGGCAGTTCGAGCGTTCATTGCACCGCGGACTGCAGATGTACCGCGTGAACCCCGGTCACGAATTGGACGGTCATGCCGAATGGTTCCGCTACAGCGCCTACCGCTCGGCGGTGCGCATGATTGCCCAGATGCCTGTGGCACTTGGCGCCGTACAAGCCCCGCCGCTGGTGCCGCTGCTCAGTGACCCGGCCGAGCACGAGGACGCCACGCTGGAGGGCACTGTCAGCGCCGTGGTGCGTACCGCTCAGGATGTGCTGTGGGCCATGGAAGACATGCTGCTGCGCATCGCAGGACACTGCCCGATCACCGTACACAGCCAGGGCGACCAGCACCGCCTCCGGCTGGGAGGGTTGCGCCACCTGACCGACCATCGAGCCTTCGCACTTCGCATGGCCTTGCTGGACGCCGACCGCTACCGCTGGAGCACAGGCACAAGGTCGGGAAGTTTTGTGAACGTGATCGAGTACGACGGCGAGGACCTGTTGCTGGAACTGGCGCAGCCCCGTCAGGTGCGGGCCTGGTCTGACGGAGGGCTCTGGTACCAGATGCTGGCCCTGCTGGACCGCCTTAGCATCCTGTCTTCCCGACAAGTACTGCCTCCGCGGCCATCCACACCGCCGCGCAACGTGTTCACCCATCCCGAGTGGATTCGCAAGGCAGTGCGCGCGCCAAAGGAGCCACGCGGATGAAGAGACTTCTCTTGCTCGCCGCGCTGATGGCGCTGGCCCTGTGGACGGCCTTCGCCGCCTTCCTGGTCGGTGCAGTCGATCCCGGATGGCTGCCCGACGGACTAAGCAGCCTTTCAAGGCCCACATCGCTGTCCGACTTCGGGCAGGCGTTCACCGCGCTCGACGGCCTGGTGTCGTCTTTCGCCCTCCTGCTCGGCCTGATCGCAGTGGTGATGCAGACCCGGCAGAGTGCCGACTCCAACGTGATCGGGGCCTTCACGGCCAGGCTTCAGTACCTTCTGGCCGAGGCCGCGCGACTGGAGCAGCAGATCCAAGCGCTCAAAGCAAGGAGCGGGGGCTTTGACCGATGCCTGTTCGACAACATGGTTGGCAAGAAGAAGCGCCTGCTCGAAGAGGCCGCGCAGGTGGATGAGACGTTGCGTGGCTTGTTGCAGCGGAACACGTAGGCGCCTGTGCCGGGCGGTACGGTCACAATGCCCGGCGACCGCCTTGGCGGTCAGTACCGCAGACGTGCCGCATGCGCCTTCTTCAATACAAGGACCTTGACCTCCGCCGCGTCCGTGCCGCTTTTGACAAGGTGAAGGCGTGCATCGAAGCCGATGACTTCCGCTCGGCCGATGTCAAGAAGTTGCACGCCGGGCCGTACTACCGCGCCAAGCTGGACTACGCGAACCGCCTGCTGCTGCAGTTTGCCCGGGTGTCTGGCGACGAAGGTGCTTCCACCGTCTGTCTGGCGCTGGAAGTCATCGAGAACCACGCCTACGACAAGAGCCGTTTTCTGCGCGGCGCGGTGGTGGACGAAGCCAAGGTCGAGCGCGAGCCTGCCACCGAAGCTGCGGCGCCGGCACTGACCAGTGAAGCCACACCGCTGCGCTGGCTGGGCCTGGGCCGCACGCAGTTTGAGCTTCTGGACAAGCCCATCGTCTTCGACGAAGCGCAGGACGATGCATACCGCCACCCCGCACCATTGGTGGTCATTGGCTCGGCCGGTTCGGGCAAGACGGCCGTCACGCTGGCCAGGTTGCGCGAAGCCGAAGGCCGGGTGCTGTATGTCACGCTGTCGGCCTACCTGGCCCAGAGTGCCCGCGCCTTGCACACCGCCCACGGTTTCGAGAACCCCAAACAGGAAGTCGACTTCCTCAGCTACCGGGAGCTGCTGGAGACCCTGCGTGTGCCCAATGGCCGCGAAGTGACGCTGCCCGCCTTCACTGGCTGGTGCGCCCGCCACCGGCAGACGTTCCGGCAACTGGGCGCTGGAACGTCCGAACTCGACGCCCAGGCACTGTTCGAGGAGTTCCGCGGCGTCATTGGCGCCCAGCCGGGCGGGCCGTTGTCGCTGGCCGACTACCTGGCGCTGGGCACTCGCCAGAGCCTGCTCAGCCCCGCGCAGCGCGAGCTGGCGCATGGCCTGTTCCAGCGGTACCTCAGCTGGCTGCAGGAGGCCAAGCTTTACGACAGCAACCTCATCGCTGAGGCCTGGCGTACCGAGATTGCTGCACCAGCCGGGCCCATTTACGACTTCATCGTCATCGACGAGGTGCAAGACCTCACCCCGGTGCAACTGGCGCTGGTGCTGGCGTTGCTGAAGAAGCCGGGCCAGTTCATCCTGTGCGGTGACAGTCACCAGATCGTTCACCCCAACTTCTTCAGCTGGGCGGCACTGAAGAATCTGTTCTGGCAGGGCCTGGCGGGTGATGCGGCAGAGCGATCGCTGAGTCAGCCGCTCCAGGTGCTGCAAGCCAACTTCCGCAACACTCGCGCAGTGACCGATCTGGCCAACCGGCTGCTGAAGATCAAGCAGGCCCGCTTTGGCTCGGTCGACCGTGAGAGCAACTTCCTCGTGCGCAGTACCGCGCCGGAGGCCGGCAGCGTGTCGCTGGTGGCGGCCAAGGATGCGGCCGTGCAGGCGCTGGACGCAGCCACCCGGCAGTCAGCCCGGCACGCGGTGATCGTGCTGCGCGACGACGACAAGCCGGCCGCCCGGGCGCGCCTGCGCACACCTCTGGTCTTCAGCGTGCACGAAGCCAAGGGCCTGGAGTACCCGCACGTGCTGCTGGTGGACATCGTCTCGGGCCAGCGCCAGGCGTACGGCGAGGTCTGCGACGGCGTGCAGTCCGCAGATCTGGAGGCAGACGAGCTCAACTACCGGCGCGCCAAGGACAAGACCGACAAGTCACTCGAGCTCTACAAGTTCTATGTCAACGCTTTGTACGTCGCGATGACGCGCGCCGTCCAGACGCTGACCCTTGTGGAATCGGACACAGGCCACCCGCTGCTGGAGCTGCTGGGCCTGCAGGCCGGCGACGTGGTGGCGCAGGGCGTACGCGCTTCCACCCGCGAGGAGTGGGCGCAGGAAGCCCGGAAGTTGCAGCTGCAGGGCAAGGAAGAGCAGGCCCAGGCCATCCGTGACACCTTCTTGCAGCATAAGCCCGTGCCGTGGACGCCCTGGAGCCGCACGCTGATCGAAGAGCTGCTGCCGAAGGCCCTGGATCCGAAGAACCCCAGCAGCAAGCCACGCCAGACCATCTTCGACTACGCCCTATGGCACGGCCAGCATGAATGGGTCACGGCGTTGGGCAAGGCATCGGCCCACTTCGCGCCCGCCCGGCAGCTGCTGGATGAGGACGAGTTTTTGGGGGCAGGCACGGTCAAGCCCAGCCGCTACGCCTTCAAAACCGACATACTGGACAGGCTGGAGGCGTTGACCCGCAAGACCGTGGCGGCGGTGCGCCAGCGGTACCTGCAGCCCTGGGACGCCAAGAAGTTCAAGGACCTGCTGCAGCAGGCTGACCTCCACGGCCCTGACCACGCCACCCCTGTGGGCGCGACGCCGCTGATGCTGGCCGCCATGGCTGGCAATGCTCCGCTGGTGCAAGCCCTGCTGGACAAGGGCGCCGACCCTGAGCGGCGCGACGACTTCGGCCACACCGCGTGGGACTGTGCGGTGGGCCGCGCTTTGCAGGAGCCAGGTTTTGCGGGCGCGGGCCTTGCGGCGGTGTTCCCGTTACTGGCCCCGGCAGCCCTGGACGTGCAGACCGACGGCCGGCTCGTTCGGCTGGAGCGGCACCAGGGCGAGTATTGGGTGTTGATGCTGATGCTGGCCGGCTTGAAGACCCAGTGGTCGCGCTGTCTGACGCTGCAGGTGGAGCCGTACAAGTACCCGAAGGGGTTCTTTGCCGAGCAACTGCACGAGGTGCTAGCCAGGCTGCCCACCTGGCTTTGGCCGGACAAGCGCCGCAAGCGCAGCTACCTCAACCAGGTGCTGGCGCGTGCCGAGGTCAGCAGCACCTACCAACCCGCCCGCAAGCTGTGGGTGCGTGCCAGCAGCGGCCACTACCTTCCGAACCCAGCCCTGCATTTGCGCACCGCAGATACGTGGACGCCCGTCTACACGGTGATGGCGCTGGACTGGGTGGACCGGGGCTGCGGCGATGGCGAGCTGTATCGGCCCAAGCCGCTGGAGCTGGTGGCGTGGCTGGGCGCGGCGAGCGTCGAAGACTTGGGTGAAGGGCGCGAACCAGGGCCTCCGTCGAAGGGAGAGGCGGCTTGAGTGGACGTGTGCTTGCCTCTGTATGAGTCGCTGGGAGCCGGCGGCCTCTTGAGTGATCGGGCGCCTTCAGGCCATGCGGGGTACGGCCATGGAGTTGTTGCCTGTGTCAGGTTTGCAGCGTGAGGAGCCGCTGGCGGACCTTGGCTTGACTTACGCCATGCGCCATCTAGCCGACACTGGGGCGGACGTTCGTAGCCTGTGCAGTGCGGGTGCAGGTCGCTTGCGTGCCGAAGCAACCGTCAGGCCGACGTCGGGAGACTTGTGGAGCAGAGCGCCACGCCGGCCTTGATTGCGCGGCTGCCCACTCCATGCGGCTCTCGGCTGGGCCGTACTACCCCAGCCGACCAGCCAATGACAGGCTGGCACGCAGCAATTCGTTGATGCGAGTCTGCCAACCGTCGCCCGTGGCTCGCAGCGCGGCCAGCACGTCGGGATCCAGGCGCAGCTTCACCGGCTCCTTGATGACCGCAGCCACGCTGCCGACTGGGCGTCCGCGACGGCGCGCCAAGACCTGCTCTGGGGTGTGCACTCGACCGGCCTGTCCTGACCTAGCCTCGGCAAGGGCCTCGCGCAAACCCGGCAGGGCCTGTCCTGCGTCAGCCTCGACGGCGACAGCCACGTTCTCCACATTCAGCTTTTTCAGGGCCTTCATGTTCTCAGCTCCGCTTGATCTCCTTGGGTTTGACTGCGCATTTCAGCGATCGTGGACGCCTGTTTCAGGCTGATCGCGGACGGCGTTTCAGCGCCATCGTGGACGCGCGGAGGTTGCGCGCAAGCGGATGGTTCAATGTATCTCAGTCGTCCACGATCAGTTTGAAGTGCCACGTGGACGGACGGCTTCCAACCTGCGGGACAGTTCCTTCAGCCTGAAGCCCATGAATGCAGGGTTTCAGGCGAAAGCGCTCCAATCTGCGCGAAAAGTACGATCACCCCTGATGGGGCTGGTGATCTTTCTGCCGCTGCCCTTCGGCAATGTACTGTCCAGCATCAGCCTGGTGCTCCTGAGCCAGGGCTGGATGTTCCGTGACGGACTGGCCCTGCTGGCCTCGGCGGTGGTGGGCTCGGGGGCCCTGGCCTTCACCTGGGCCTTCGGGCACCTGGTGTGGGAAGCCTTCCTGACCGTTCGCACCTGGCTGGGTCTGGGGGCCTGAAACGCTG
>Ga0315907_10008433_pt1 | contig 10588 bp, 8 predicted proteins | sample LakEriMetagenome_3_FD_203525 | JGI IMG/M metagenome (GOLD analysis project Ga0315907, IMG submission 203525) | Freshwater fungal communities from buoy surface, Lake Erie, Ohio, United States - Buoy 12 MA123 | ecosystem: Environmental > Aquatic > Freshwater > Lake > Lake biofilm | place: USA...
GATGCTGTGATAGCCCGAGGCATACTCTCACTAGTCCTCCTGATTACTGCGGCTGTTCTGCCGAGCAAAAGCACTGCACAGGAACTCGAATGCCCCCAAATTGCCGGTAAGCAATCGGGCGGTACGCGACTAAGCGTAGCTGTGGTCCCTCAACTCCCCCCCGTGGAGTTATTTCGTCGCTGGACTCCAGTCTTGAAAGTAGTTACTGAACGCACTGGGCTATGTTTTAGCCTCACGGTTCCCAAGACCATCCCCGAATTTGAAGCACTGTTTCTCAGGGGACAACCGGATCTTGTGTTTCTTAACCCCTACCATCAGGTTATGGCATTTAGGGCACAAGGCTACCTGCCAATCCTCGCAGACAGCGAGCCGCTCACCGGAATTATTGTCGTTCGTAACGATAGTCCGATTAAGACCCTGAGGGACCTCAATGGTCAGACCATGGCCTTTCCTGCGCCGAACGCGTTTGCTGCATCGTTGCTTCTAAGGGCAATCATTACAGACTTACAGATACCGTTCCGTACCCAGTACGTGCAGTCACACAGCAACGTCTACAGGTCTGTAGCCTCCGGCACCATAGCAGCAGGTGGCGGGGTAAACAACACCCTCATGCGAGAACCGCAGGCACTGAGAAATGAATTGCGGGTTTTGTATGAATCACCAGGGTTTCGTTCTCACCCATTGTCTGCACATCCACGCGTGCCAAGTCACCTACGCGTAGAAATCTCAGACGTGCTCTATAAACTTGCCCTTAACGATGAGGGTCGAAGCTTACTCAACCAGATTCAGATACCCAATCCATCGGCTGCTACCCACAACAAAGACTACGCACCTTTAGAGCGGCTCGGTATTGAGAAGTTTGTTGTAAGTTCAGACTAAATGTCTCGCGTTACATCCCATCAGAGGCCTAAACGGGTTGACGTATCATCGGGTTACTTTATTCAGACTGCGCTGTTAGTCTCCCTTTCCACCGTTCTGATGCTCGCTGCAGGTACTTACTGGATTACCCAGCAGGCAGAGGCAACGTTAGATGCGCAGGAGAGGGAGAACAGAAACTCTTTGGCCATCGGCCTGGGCCTTGCGGTTACGGAATCACTCGCGTTGAACGACCAGGGCGCTATCGAAGCTAGGCTAATACTGGCGCTTTCCAATCAGAACCTACAGGAGGCGGTGGTTACAGACCGTCTTGGAAATGTTCTCGCATTTGTCCAAGCCACCGAGAAGGGTCCGCAGCCTGTTTTTAACCAGCGAACCTTGAGCCCATTGCCACCAGCAGGAATGACAGCGCAAGAGGAGAAGGCTGGCGAGTTGGCATACCGCCGCTGGCAGAGTATCGAGGCAGGTATACCTCTTGGTTGGCTTAGAATTAGCACAACAGACGAACGTAACCGAACATCTGTGGCGACGTTGGGTCAGCAGATCCTGGTACTAGCAATACTTATGGCAGCGGCGATGCTCACAGCGTTTGGCTTGATTCTTCGCCGTGCCTACCGTGTTATATCGGCGAACGAGTTCACCTTACGGCAGAGAAATCTCCTGCTACAAGATGCGGCAGATACCGACGCACTTACGCAACTCGCCAACCGACCCGCCCTGATGCGTGCGCTTCAGGGCTGCATTGTTCACAACCAACCAACAGGCTCTGGGTTCGCCGTATGCTTTATGGACCTCGATGGATTCAAGCCTATTAATGATACTCACGGCCACGAAATTGGCGATAAGGTCCTGAAGGCGGTTGCCCAACGAATCAAATCTACGGCACGGCAGGGAGATTTCGTCGCTCGACTAGGAGGCGATGAGTTTGTCCTACTCGTCGATAACATCGATAACGCATCGGAGCTAGGCCCAGTATTTAGCCGATTGATACGCACTATTTCTGAACCTATTGGGGTTGGAGACCTGGTCGTCTCGGTCGGCCTAAGTATCGGCGCGAGCATATTCCCGAGGGACGGCATCTCAGCAGAGATGCTTCTCGCTCACGCAGATCAGGCGATGTACCATGCCAAAAAGGCAGGGGGACGGCAGTCGGCGCTCTGGGAGGGAAACGTGCAGTTAGATCAGACCGAGCCCTAAGGGTAGCTCCAGTCTAGGCCCCTTGGTTGCTCAGGGAGCAGACAAAGTCGTCGTCTGCCTGTGAATGTGCTTCCCCGAGGCTACTCTTCGCAATCGCCACGTTGAAGTCACGTGGCAGCGGAACATCGTTTTTCACCGCAAGCACCTCTGCCATCACGCTCACCGCAATCTCTGCAGGCGTCTTGCTCCCAATGTAAATACCAATCGGTCCACGCAGCCGAGATAACGAGTCTTCCGTCTGCTCGAAGTGCTCGATTAACCGACTACGGCGCTGTTCGTTATTACGTCGAGACCCAATCGCTCCGATGTAGAAGGCGTCAGTCTGTAGAGCCTCGAGCAGGGCCAGATCATCGAGCTTGGGGTCGTGGGTGAGCGCAAGTACACAGGTGCGCTGATCGGGGCGAAAAGCCTTCACTAGGTCGTCCGGCCAGTCATTCATGAGCGTGACACCGGGTACAGACCATGCCGATCGATACTCATCACGCGGATCGCATACCGTGACCGAAAACCCATTGAAAATGGCCATGGTGGCGAGGTATTCGGTGAGCTGCCCCGCGCCGATCAGCAGCATTCGATACTGAGGACCGAAGGTGTTGACAAGTCGTAGGTCGTCAATAGCCAAAAGGCTCGGCGAATCACAGGCCTCGAGCGTAACCGCACCCGTGGTTAAGAGCGTAGTGCGTTTCATGAGCTGGCCCTTCTCGAGGGCCGCAACAAGCGCCTCGAGCTGATGGGCATCTGGGTTAAATTCCAGGAGCAGCTCAAGGGTTCCTCCGCAGGGCAGACCAAACCGATGGGCTTCATCGGCCGTAATGCCATACCGCACGCGTCGCGGGGGGCCCGCAATGTTCTGGACCGGCGCGCCCTTCTGGTCTTTAGACACGCGTGACTGCGAAAACTGGCGAATAAGGTCATCTTCAATACAGCCACCGGAGACGGAACCGACCACAGCACCAGCCTCGGATAGGGCCATGATCGAACCCACGGGTCTGGGGGAACTGCCCCAGGTACGAATCACCGTGGCCAACAGCGCACGTTTGCCCTCGCTGCGCCAGGCCTTAAGCGTCTGAAGAACAATTAGGTCGAGGTTTTCCATACCGAGTCCGCCATAAAAAGAACCAGAGACTTCTGCCGCTTCTATACGGAGGGCGGCGTGGAGAAAATAACAGCCGCCGCAGCCGCCGCAGCCACCAAGAACCATGCCCAGCGGGGGATCGTTGTCCAGACTGACGGAGATCCAGAAGGCGCCTGCGACGCATCCGAGCCCGCCTGCTGCGATGCGGCCTGGGTGCCCAGTCGCTCTGCCAAGGCAGCCTCAAACCGCTTAAAGAAATCCTCCGCAAGCGACTTCGCGGCAGCATCAATGAGCCGTTGACCCACCTGGGCAAGCTTGCCACCCACCTGAGACGAGACCTCATAGACAAGCATTACGCCCTCGGCATTGGGCTCAAGACGGACCTTGGAACTCCCCTTGCCGAATCCCGCTACACCGCCCTGGGCCTCGAAGTGCAATACATACGAGACCGGTGGATTCACCTCATCGAGCGTGACTTTCCCAGAGAACTTCGCAGACACGGGGCCAATCTTGATGGAGACACCCAGAGCATAGGCCGATTCACCGGTAGCCTCAAAACGATCGCAGCCCGGAATACAGGCCTTCAAAATCACGGGGTCGTTTAGAGCCTGCCAGGCCTGATCTGCGGTGGCGTGAAGCTGCCGATTTCCCTGCATCTGCATAAATCATCCTCTCTTTAGAAGGCGTTGTAGTCCGTCAGCCAGTTCTTCTAACCGTGACAGATTGTGGACCGCGAGCATGGCATGCGACTGGCGGGCGAGAAGACTTGCCCCGCCGGCCAGCGGTGCATACCCATCAAACCGCAACAATGGATTGAGCCAGACCATACGATGGCTCTGTCGATGTAGCCATGATAATTCGGTTTCTAATGCCGACAAATCTCCGGTATCTAGGCCATCGGAAATCACCAATACAAGAGTACGCCGACCGATCACCGCGCGGCGGTGTTCTGTGCGCAGCGTGCGCAGGCTGTCGGCCATGCGGGTTCCGCCCGCAAAGTCGGGTATCGCCTGCGCCGCCTGGACAATCATGTCATCGGGATCTGCGCAACGAAAGGCTGGTGTGAGGTCGGTGAGCTGGCTGCCAAAGGCAAAGACCCGTCGTGAGATGCCACGGGTCGCCGCATGCAAGAACGCGAGAAGCATGCGGGCATAGCGCTCCATGGAGCCCGAGATATCAACCAGAATAAGCACCGGTAGCGGACGAAGGCGGGGGATACGGGCGGGCAGATCAATCATTTCCCCGCCGGTACGGGCCGCGCGACGCATGCAGGCCGCCCAGTGCAATGCACCTGCCCCGGTACCGGCCACGCGGCGTCGGCTGGGCCACAACGGAACTGGCAGGGGAATCTGGGTCGCCAGCTGCTGTACAAGCCTAAACTCACTGGCACTGAGCATCTCAAAGTCGGCGTTGCGCAGTCGCTGGCTATCACTCATAGACATCGCGGCATCCAGGCGATGCTCCTCCTTCGGAGGCGATCGGTCTGGCCCAGAGGCTGCAGGCGGCTGAGACAAGGCCTCCTGGCTACGGGGCCTGCGCCGTACGCTGTTCTGCTGGGCCTTGGATACGGGCAGCAGCTGAGCCATGAGCTGCTTGGCAATTTCGGGGTTACGAAACATCGCCTCAAAAAGCTCGTGAAAGACAATACGGTCTTGCTCTCGGCTCACTAAGACGGACTCTAGGGCCCACCGGAGATCATTTCTGTTTTCCAACGCAATGGCCTGAGTCGCCCGCAGGCCCAGGGCGATACGGGCAGAATCCACGGGAAGCCCGGCACGGCGTAGTAGCCTGCCAAAGCCCACAATGTTTTCAGCCAGCTTGCCCGACCGGGCATCGCCCAGCGCGGAGAGCGCCATATGCTAGGCCGCCTTCTCCGGAGCGAGTAACTCCTGCATGAGGGGCTCAAGCGCAGCGATGTCTTCTTTCTGCTTAAAGAGAACCCCAGAGGTGGAGTCCACCACTTCCGGGTCTAAGTGCAGGGTATCGAGAGCCACCAATGCCTTGGCCCACTCCACCGACTCGGCAATACCAGGTACACGCACGAAGGCATCGGCGTAGGGCCGGCTGCGCAGCCGATGCACAAACTCCGCCACCTGCTGACTGAGCTGCTCAGAGGCCTGAGGCACCTGGGCGCGAACGATTGCGAGCTCTCGGTCTCTGTCAGGATAGTCCATGTAATGAAAGAGGCAACGCCGCTTCACCGCATCGTGAAGGTCGCGCGTACGGTTACTGGTAAGAAAAGTAACCGGCATGGCCTGGGCAGAGACCGTGCCGAGCTCGGGAATACTGACCTGATACTCGCCCAGGTACTCCAGCAAGAACGCTTCAAAAGGCTCGTCGGCCCGATCGACCTCGTCGATCAATAAGACCACCCCCGGAGCCGGGGCCTGCAGGGCCTTTAAAAGTGGGCGCGCCACCAGGTACTGCGGGCTATAGATCTGGCGCTCGATCTCTTGCGGCGCCTCTCGGTCTTGGGCTAGCCGAAGATGCAGCAGCTGGGCCGCATGATTCCACTCATAGAGGGCATCACGCTGCTCAAGCCCGTCGTAGCATTGCAGCCGCACCAGACCGCGGCCCAGCACTCGTGAGACGGCCTTGGCGAGCTCGGTCTTCCCAACGCCGGGCTCCCCCTCCAGAAGCAGCGGACGGCCAAGGGCTACCGCGAGATGCAGCGCGGTGGCAGTACGCCGGTCGGCGAAGTACCCATGTGCCTCAAGCGCGGTGACCCAGTCAGAGATAGACGCAGGCAACGCGCAAGGCACTGGTGGCGCTACATTCATGCAAGTGCCGCCGCCACCGCCCTCTGGGTCTGTACCTTAATGAGCGCGGCACGATACTCGGCCGAGGCGTGAATATCTCCGTTGAGATCTGAGGCGTCCACCGCCACATTCTCTACAGCCTTGGGCGAGAAGTCCTTCGTAAGAGCCGCCTCAAGACCGGCGTGACGAAAGGCGCCATTGGCCGCACCGGTGATAGCCACCCGAACACCAGAGGCAAACTGGGCCACAAAGACACCCACCAGAGCGTAGCGAGAGGCGGGTTGCTTGAACTTTGCGTAGGCGGCACGCTGCGGCTTTGGAAAACTTACCGCAGTGATCAGCTCACCTGGTTCGAGGGCAGTCGCATAGAGCCCCTGAAAGAAGCTGTCAGCCGCGATTGTTCGGCGGTTGGTGCGAATGGTTGCCCCCAGGGCAAGCACTGCACTGGGATAACAGGCGGCCGGGTCGTTATTGGCCACAGACCCCCCGATGGTGCCCATAGCCCGCACCTGTTTGTCGCCAATGCCATTGGCCAGAGCCGCCAGCGCGGGAATGTTTTTCTTCACATCGGCATGGCCTGCGACCTCCTGGTGCCGCGTCATCGCTCCGATGACAACGGCATCGCCATCCATGCATATGCCCTGAATCTCAGACACCGCGGAAAGGTCGATGAGTTTCTCTGGCTGTGACAATCGCTGCTTCATGGCAGCAATAAGGGTCTGGCCCCCGGCCAGGGCCTGCCCTGCGCTGGCAACCTGCGAGACAGCATCTGCCAACGACTTTGGCTTTTCATAATCAAAACGGTACATACCGAAGTCCTCCTAAATTTGTCGTTATTCGCGTGCGCTACGCTTACGCTGCGGCCCGTGCCTGTTGTACCGCGGACCAGACACGGCTGGGGCTCGCAGGCATATCGAGATCTTTCACGCCCAGCGGTGCCAGTGCATCCAGTACAGCGTTTATCACCGAGGGAGGCGACCCAATAGCACCCGCCTCTCCGCAGCCCTTCGTACCCAAAGGATTCACCGTACAGGGGGTGCAGACGTGACCAATCGTGAATTGCGGGAAGTCATCCGCCCGCGGCATGGCGTAGTCCATGTAAGAACCAGTGAGTAGCTGACCCGACTCACGATCGTAGACGCAGTTCTCTATGAGGGCCTGACCGATGCCCTGGGCGAGACCCCCATGCACCTGCCCCTCGACGATCATGGGGTTTATTAAGGTTCCGAAGTCGTCAACAGCAGTAAACCGATCGACCCGCACTTCACCGGTAGCCGGGTTGACCTCCACCTCACAGATATAGGTACCCGCAGGGAAGGTGAAGTTGGTGGGGTCATAGAACGCGGTTTCGTTCAGGCCCGGTTCGAGCTTATCGAGCGGGTAGTTGTGGGGCACATAGGCCGTTAACGCCACCGAGGCAAAGGCAATCTTCTTGTCAGTGCCCTTCACCGTGAACTCACCGTTGGCAAAATCGATATCGGTGTCACTGGCCTCAAGCAGGTGGGCCGCAATCTTCTTGGCCTTCGACTCAATCTTGTCAAGCGCTCGCATAATCGCCGAGCCACCCACAGAGATAGACCTTGACCCATAGGTACCCATGCCAAAGGGAACCCGCCCGGTATCGCCATGTACGATGTCGACGTTTTCTACCGGAATGCCAAGCCGCGCGGCGACCACCTGGGCAAACGTGGTCTCATGGCCCTGGCCATGGCTGTGAGAGCCCGTAAAGACAGTGACACTACCGGTGGGATGCACGCGCACCTCGCCGCACTCGAATAGACCGGCGCGAGCGCCGAGCGCCCCCGCGATGTTTGACGGTGCGATACCACAGGCCTCGATGTAGCTAGAGTAGCCAATACCACGCAAGAACCCCTTAGCCTCAGTAGCCTTCTTACGCGCTGCAAATCCGGCCACATCGGCCAAGACCTTGGCCTTATCCATGCAGGCGTGGTAATCGCCGATGTCGTACTGCAAGGCCACCGGCGTCTGATACGGAAACTCGGTAATAAAGTTGCGCTTACGAATCTCGTCTTGGCCAAGACCCATTTCCCAGGCGGCCCGGCTCACAATACGCTCCAGCAAATAAGTAGCCTCAGGCCGGCCCGCGCCGCGGTAGGCGTCTACCGGAGCGGTATTGGTAAACCAGGAATCTACCTCCACATAGACCTGCGGGGTGGTGTACTGACCCGCAAGCAAGGTGGCATAAAGGATGGTGGGCACACAGGTGCTAAACGTAGAGAGATATGCCCCGAGGTTGGCATCGGTATGCACACGAAGTGCCAGAAACTTTCCGTCCTTGTCCATTGCAAGCTCGGCATGGCTCACATGATCGCGGCCATGGGCGTCGCTCAGAAATGACTCAGACCGCTCAGCGGTCCACTTAATGGAACGGTTGAGCTTCTTGGCGGCCCAGGTAACACAAACATCTTCGGCATAGAGATAGATCTTCGAGCCAAACCCACCGCCGACATCGGGCGCAATCACGCGCACCTTGTGCTCGGGAAGCCCCATGACGAAGGCCGTCATAAGAAGGCGCTCGACGTGGGGGTTTTGGTTTGACACATACAGCGTGTATTCCTCGCTCGCGCGGTTATAGCTTCCGATGGCGGCACGCGGCTCCATGGCGTTGGGGATAAGCCGGTTGTTCACGAGGTCGAGCTTCGTGATGTGCGCCGCCTTTTGGAAGACGGCGTCGACGGCGGCCTTGTCACCAATGGCCCACTTGTAGCAGTGGTTGTCCGGGGCAACATCGTGTACCACGGGTGCGCCAGCCTTCTGGGCATCACGGACATCGACCACCGAGGACAGAACGTCGTACTCGACCTGCAGCAATTCGGCCGCATTCTTTGCCTGCTCGTAGGTCTGTGCAACCACCATGGCGACATGGTCGCCGACATAGCGCACCTTCCCCTGGGCAAGAATGGGATGGGGCGGCTCTTTCATAGGCTCACCATTAATACTGGTAATTAACCAGCCGCATGGCAGGCTGCCGATCTTATCGGCTGCGACATCTTGACCATCGAAGACCGCAAGCACACCCTCAGCCGCAAGCGCCGCGGCCTTGTCGATTTTTTTAATCACCGCATGGGCGTGGGGAGAACGCACAAATACCGTATAAGCCATATTCTGCATGGCCACATCGTCGGTGTACTGGCCTGCCCCGGTAAGAAACCGAAGGTCTTCTTTACGCAGAACGGACTCACCAATGTGGGGAAGTGTTGCAAAGTCGGAAGCACCCATGATCCTGTCTCCTGTAGGAAGTAATCGAGCTGAGATAAGCGATACGGATCTACGAAAAAATTAGGCGCGCATCGCCGTAGCGCCCTGCTGTACCGCGCGCACGATGTTTTGATATCCCGTGCAGCGACATAGGTTGCCCTCGAGGAGCTCGCGTATTTCCGATTCACTGGCATGGGGATGCTTTTTGCAGAGATCGACTGCGCTCATAACCATGCCGGTTGTGCAGAATCCACACTGCAGTCCGTGGCAATCTTTGAAGGCCTGCTGCATCGGATGCAGTGTGCCATCTGCCGCGGCCAGACCCTCAATGGTGGTGACCTCTGCGCCGGCGGCCTGGGCGAGCAAGACATTGCATGACTTCACGGCATTGCCGTTCATCATTACCGTACAGGCGCCGCACTGGGCGGTATCGCAGCCCACATGGGTACCGGTGAGCTGAAGATGCTCGCGCAGCGCCTGCACCAGCAGGGTATGCGGCGGAGCATCGAGGGAAACCTTGCGGCCATTAACCGTCAGTTCAACTTTCATGGAGCGCTCTCCTCTTTTTAGAAGTTACCAAGGGTGGGAATGTTCGATTTCCCACAACTTACCCCCCACTGTACGAACCCCATACCAAAGAACACAATGAGGTTTAACGATAGGTGGGGGAAGGGATAGCGGCGGGTCGCCTACGCTGCACCGCAGCGACGACCAACACCAAGGCCAGTCCAGGCAGAAGTCCCCAAAACTTATGGGGCTGGCCAAGGGGGATCTCAAACCCCGTCACCACAAAGCCTTGCTCAAGACCAAGCCGTGCAGCCGGGCTGCCGAGAGCGACAGACACGATTGAAATCCGCTCACCAAGGTTGGTCAGGCGCAGGCCCGACTGTTCCATCCTCTGCGCGACAGACCCCGCTGCACCGAGGGGCAAAAGCACCCCCTTGGTCACTTCATCCCCTTCAAGGTTCATGCCCTCGACAAAAATGCGAACTGAGCCTTGGGCAGGCACTTGTTCAACGTATGCAAAGAGCTTTGAGGCGGGGGCGGCCTGAAAGGGCGGAGAGACCCTGTCAATAAGAAAATCAGGACGAAAGAGCAAGAACGCAGCGACCACTAGGGTCAGCCCCTCCCAGACGCGATTGGACCGCAAGAAAAAATGCTGCGTAGCAGCGGCAAAAACCATACTCGCCAGGGCCGCCGACAGGAATGTCATCACCAACGAAAAAGGACCATCAATACCGATCAACAAGAGTTCGGTGTTGAATATGAACATGAACGGAAGAATAGCGGTGCGGATGCTGTAGCCGAAGGCAGTCACTCCGGCCTTCACAGGATTTACCCGGGCAATACCTGCTGCGGCGTATGTGGCCAGACCCACAGGCGGAGTGACATCTGCCATGAGCCCGAAATAAAAGACAAAGAGGTGCACCGCAATAAGCGGTACCACGAGACCGTTTTGGGC
>Ga0315907_10008435_pt1 | contig 10587 bp, 6 predicted proteins | sample LakEriMetagenome_3_FD_203525 | JGI IMG/M metagenome (GOLD analysis project Ga0315907, IMG submission 203525) | Freshwater fungal communities from buoy surface, Lake Erie, Ohio, United States - Buoy 12 MA123 | ecosystem: Environmental > Aquatic > Freshwater > Lake > Lake biofilm | place: USA...
ACAAATTTGAAGACTGAGATTGCAATGAATCTGATTATGAAGACGAGATTTGAGTCACTTAAATCTCCTCAGAGATTCAGAACCGATTCAGGAACAGTCATGTTCGCTCTTTCGTTTGGATTGATCGCCGTTTGGATTTCGACCCAATGGTTCATTGGAAGTCACTCTGGTTACAACGGAAACAACGGAGATCATCTTTATTACGTGGCGTATGCGAAGTTAATGAATGGACTCGAGTATCGAGACGCTTTAGCAACCACAGCCGAATTCTTTAAGTATCAAAGACCATCTGAAGTACTGGACTATGAATGGTTAGACATTGCAATTGCACCCCTTGTGTATCCAAGACTTGTTCTCTCCTCGTTAATTTCAGTTTCCATAAAGGTGTTTGGAATGCAAGGTGTTTGGATACCAAGTTTGACATTTGGTGTCCTGACCCACACATTGTGGTGGCGCTTACTTAAGGCAAGAGTGGGGAATCAAAAAGCAGGAATAATCATGCTGCTGATTTCGTTGTCGCCTCAGTTGACTGAACTGAGATTTGGAATTTACACCGAGGCCCCATTGCTCTTTTTGTTGACACTCTGGTTCATTTGTGCCATCAGGGCCTTTCATCCCGATACGACTGCAACATTTATCGAGTTGCTTCCACTGATTTTGTTGACACCGCTAATCGGACTCACTCGCCAGTCATTGTTGATTCCATTAGTAGGCATAATGGCCTTGGCGACGCACCAAATCTTCTCAAAGATTTCTTCTTTAGACTTAAACAAGCGAATAGCAAACGTTTTCTTGGTTTTATTTTGGTTGCTTTCCTGGCAAATATTGGTCAATAAGTGGGCTCCTTACGACTCAACTGTGTACGCAATGGTTCAGAACGGCGTAACAAATCAATTTGATCTGCTCACACATTCTCCTTTGAATTTTGTGCGAATCGTTGGACTTGAAAGCTCTCGTCTATTGACCTTTAGATCTACGTTTGACCCCATCATTTTCCTAACTGTCCTAACGATCCCGGTTGTTTCCGTAAGGATCATGGGATGGCGACGATCTGCTCTTCTTTTGTGCGTTACCAGCATCTGTTTAATCACGACCATTCTTAATGGGCGAGCAACAGGATTCAGATACTTCGCACCAGTGATTCCGGCTTTCTTTTGCTCGATCTCCATTCCGACTAACAGGGCAAAAAGTGCCGAGGAAGATTCGAGCCGACGAGACCATGTCGCGCTCTATCTGCTCTCAAGTTTGTGCGTTGTCGTGGCTCTTTCTACTCTAAGTACATTGATGTATAAACCGACAATCAAGAATTGGCAGCCTATTTCGTCTGCAAACCTTCTAAATTCGTGGCCGTTAACCATCGACTCCGGCTTTTTGGGTTGCACGGGTCATGACTTTCAAGTCTGGTTTAAAACTCAAGAAGGAGAAATTTATGCAGTTTCTGGTACTGCACTCCAACGCCGTTTATTCGTACCTTCCATTGACGAACTTTCAATAAACAAGAGAGATCAACTGATTTCTCCAACCCGCTTACTCTTGAGGTATGGAGTGAGGTTATGTGGAGCCAAGTTCATGACAAAGTGAACCTTGGGTCATCCCTAGCCATCCAATAATCCGCTTGTGCTACTGAGCAGGAATTGAGCGCCCAAAACTGAGCTACATAGGGATGGGTCTTGATTCGTTGTGTAACTTCTTTAGAAATTAGTTAATCCAAAGTCCTTTAAACCGTGTCGTTCCCTCATCAAACGTTCCCTTTTGTACAACATTGAAGCGCAAAAGATTCTCTCGGTGGTCGTAAGGAGATACCTCAGAACGGTCAGAGATAGCAACAGTTAGATCGAAGGTGCCTTCCAGAAGAGGAAACTCATTAATTGAAAACTTCGCTGTTCCAGTGTGACCAGTAATTTCTATTGTGTGGTCACACCGCTTCGTATTCGTCCCCCACATTGTGATGCCATGCAAATGTGTTATCCGCAAGCCGATTACTAGTTCTTCAACTGGTGAAAGAATTGAATAATCAATTTTGATAGTGGCGGGCTCACCACTAACAAGATTCAGCGTGTTCGCCCCCTTGCCATTGATGAATGCAACTGAGTCAATTCGTACTTCGCCCGAACCCCATCTGTTTTTATGAATCGGAGCTTCCTCGTCTACCACAACTGGAGTTTCGATATCGAGGATCGCTGGTACTGGAAAATGAATCTGGTGGGATTCGCCTGTGTACTCCGCAACAACTTTGTAGGAACTATCAACGGTGCGAACTGTGCCCTTTTCTAGCCATAGGGCCTCCTCGCAAAGTTGCGACACTTGCCCGAGTCCATGACTCACAAAAATTATTGTTCTTCCGTCACGTCGGAAATCTTCAATTTTCTGAAAACACCTTTGTTGAAACTCTTCATCCCCGACTGCCAATACCTCGTCAATAATGAGAATCTCTGGTTCAACATTAATAGCAACGGCAAATCCAAGTCGTACAACCATGCCAGACGAATAATTCTTGACAGGTGTATCTATGAACTGTTCGAGACCGGCGAATGAGACGATGCTTTCAAATTTCCTCTCAATCTCTCGACGCGTCATTCCAAGGATTGCTCCATTAAGGCTTATGTTTTCACGACCTGAGAGATCTGGATGAAACCCTGCTCCAAGTTCTAGGAGTGCGGCAGTGCGGCCATTGGTGATCAGTGAACCCTTGTCGGGTGTGAGGATGCCCGCGAGACATTTCAAAAGCGTGCTCTTGCCTGAGCCGTTAGCACCAATTATCCCAAAGGTTTGACCAATAGGGATTTCGAATGAAACATCCTTCAAGGCCCAAAAGTCTTCATACTGAGCTCTACGACCTTTTGTGATCGTTGACTTCAGATACTGATTTCTCTCGTGGTACAGACGAAATTTCTTCCAAAGAGAATCCACAACTATTGCGTTACTTGTCATGCAGCAACTGTCCAGATCTCATCAAAAGTCATGTCTGACATGATACTGCTGTAGTCAGAGCGTATTGAAAAAGGCTAGATTTACTCAGTCCTAGGAAGTTTCTCGATGCTTATTCTCTCAATATTTCCAATTGTCTCTCTGTTGGCTTTTGTGCTCATTGCTTCAACAAGGATTCAAGTGACGTCTGGAAGGTTGGGTGCTGGATTTATCCTTTGGATTTCCTACACGGCCATTTCCGGCCGAGCACTCTCAGCAGTGGGACAATTAGATCAAACACCTTTATGGATAGGAGTTGAACTTCTACCTGTTCTCGCAGTTGCTGCTCTCATGAGAAATGATTTGAGCAAGTTTTGGGTGAATGCGCAGTATGTGTTCTCACAAGTATTCGTTACCGCAAAATCAATGGTTCAAAATGTTTGGGTACTTCCTTTGCTGATTCTTGTGGTTGCTACCTACTATGCCGTTGGATTGTACGCAAACTTGACCCTTCCTCAAACGATGGACGATTCACTCACTGCCTATTTAGCGAGGGCTGGTTTTTGGATCTCAGATGGTTCAATGAATTTTTTTGAGACGTCAAGTTATAACTTCCCATTAGTTTCGTACCCGGCACTTCCGACACTGTCAACGGTTCGCTGGATAGTGCTATCTGGCACCGATCAAGCGGCAGTACTTGACCAGTGGATAGCCACACTCATATCAGCGACCTTGGTTTACGCAATTGCACGACGAGTTCGTCTTTCCACAGGAGTATCAACAACAATTGCACTGCTCTGGCTGCTGACTCCAGTCACTCTGTTGCAGTCGCAGATGGTTCTCAATGACATGGTCGCAATGGTTGCAATCTTGACGGCGATTCTTCTCACATCGCATTTGTTTGGGGAATTTCGATTCGCAGATTGTTCAGTGGCCTTTTTGGCGGGCTTTGTGGCAGTTGGGACAAAACAGACAGTCTTGTTTATGGCACCTTCAGCCTTCATTGCTCTTGCAGTGTGTCTGTGGGTTTTCCGAGAGAAGAAAATATGGTCTTATCTTCTAGCCAAAAGAAGAGCTTTTTACGCTGCGGGCCTCACACTTGCTGGACTATTCATGTCCTTTCCTGAGTACTTTTTTAATCTAAGAAGGTTTGGCCATCCCTTAGGACCTAGTGAATCTTTTGGATACTTCGCTGATACGTCGGCGGGTTTTGGAGCTCGTGTTGACGCAATTGGACTAAACACAAGACAACTGTTTGCTGCCGGGGGATTTGGAGATACACCCAGTTCATTTGCTGAACGATTTCCCAACTTCTATGTGAAGGTTCGTGAGTATTACCCGAGAGCGGGAACTGAATTTTCTCGAATTTCTGGCGTGGGATGGTTTGGTTTTAGTGTCACCTTTCTAGTCCTTGTTGGTTTGAGTATCTCCTTTGTTATTGCATGGAAACGGCGGAAACTTCTCTCGTACTTTTTTCTAATTGGTGGAGCAGCACTTTATGCAATTCTATTTTTGTATACGAGACCAAACTTTTCTGAAGCCTTTTCAAGGTACATGCTGTTTCCGATCACTCTCTTTTTGATTGCTGGCGGTTTTGCATTTGATGGTTTTTTATCCATCTTGAAGGGACGACTTGTAAAAACAGTTGGCCAAGTGTTGATTGCACTGCTTGTATGTGTGGCCTCTGTTCAAGGCGCCTGGAGCTTCTTTGGTAACGGAATAAGGCCGCTGGCAGGAAACAAATCTGCTTGGAGTCTTTCTGACGATGAAATCCTGATGCTCTCAAATGGCTTTGAAGATCAAGGAGCCTTCATTCCAATGCTTCAGCAGATAAATCAATGTTTGGAAGAAGAAGACGCTCTGGCTTTGTCGCTTCCTTATAAATTTCCTCTGTCGAAATTCTTTGGTGATTCCTACAAGAGGTCGGTCAAAATGCTCAATCCCAGTTCTGGAATGTCCATCAATGCTCAGTATCTAGAATCAGAAGGATATGCCGGAGTTATTCTTCATGATGACGTCAAGAATTTGGTTGCCTATGACGCAACTGACTTGTGGGACAAGTCATATGGTCCTTACACCTTATTGAGGGTGCCTAGAGTGAAACCAAACTGCGGTTAGTGTTTTTGGGGTTTATAGAGCATTTAGAGGGTTATGTACAAAGGAAAAAGTGTTGCGGTTGTAGTGCCGGCATATAAGGAAGAATCTCAGATTGAGATGGTGATCGACACCATGCCCTCATATGTTGATGAAATCATCATTGTGGATGATGCTTCGCCAGACAAGACAGTTGTGGTTGTGCAGGAAAAGATGAAGTCACATCCACGAGTCACTCTTGTTGTACGGCCCCAAAATGGTGGGGTCGGTGCAGCAATTGAAAGTGGATATCAGACATTTCTCGATGGCTCTCATGATGTAGCTGTTGTGATGGCAGGTGATGGACAAATGAGCCCAGATGACCTTCCTCGTATTCTTGATCCAGTCGTTGAGGACGAGGCCGACTATTCCAAGGCAAATCGTTTGACGTTGGATTATTCGTGGGACGACATTCCGAGAATTCGTCTGTTCGGAAATATGGTCTTGTCTTTGCTTACTCGTCTCGCTACTGGTTATTGGACTATTGGAGATGCCCAAACCGGATACACCGCTGCAAATAGGCGACTAGTGGCAGCATTTGTCAAACGAGGAATGTATCCACGCTATGGCGTGCCCAATGATCTCCTCGTGACTTGTGCGCTTGTAAGCGCGGTAGTTGTTGATGTGCCCACTGCTCCTGTCTACAACGTTGGAGAGCAATCAAAGCTTCGACCAAGAAAAGTGATGCTTCCAATTTTAGGAATCTTGATTCGTGGTTTCTTCAAGCGAATGGTGATTCGATATCTGATTCTTGAAGCAAATCCGGTCCCACTTGCTTATTTGGCAGGCTTTGTTAGTTTCGGATTTGGTCTTTTTTGGTCTGTCGCAGTTTCAATCGACGCTTTGGGCTCGACTGCACAAGCAACTGAAGTGACCGCGGCTTCAATTTTATTTATTGGTGGATCGATTCTTCTTGTACTTGCGGTCGTCCTTGATGTTCTCTTTTCTACAGTGCGAAACACTCGGCGTTCTCCAACACATAGCGAAAAAAACAGCTAAAACATTTTCAGCTAATCAATAGAAACAGGTAAGAGATGTGTGGTCTATTTGGCGTCGTATCTTCCGATAGCAAAACATTGACAAGTGAGCATGAGAAGTTGTTTTCTCAGAATGCAGAACTTGCACGCCGTCGAGGCTCTGATGCAAGTGGTCTGGTGACAATTGAACCTGGTTGGAAAATCAAATACGTTAAGGCGTGGGTGCCAGTCTCTCGATTATTGCGTCGCAAAGAGATTCAGAAACACTTAAAGGAAAATAGTTTCAACGGATTATTCGGGCATTCACGGCTGGAAACTCATGGGTTCTCCGCCCTTAGAAGCAACAATCAGCCCATCGTGTCAAAAGACTGGTTTGTTTTGCACAACGGAATCATTACGAATCAAGAGTCAATCAAGAAACGCGGATGGGACCGAGACCGTCTAGGCAATTCCGATTCTGATACTTTTGCCGTTCTTTTACTTATTGAAGAATGGGAAAAGCAGGGGCGGCAGGGAGACTTGGCCGAACAAGTATTTTCGCAGTGCGATGGCGAGTTAACTGTTATTGCAGGATCTCGATTCGGAGATTTAGTCATCTACACGAACGTGGGAAATTTGTACCACTGCCGGTTGCCGGATGGAACTTCTCTCTTTGGTAGTGAACCAAGACAGTTTGGAAAAAAATATGAATCAAGTGCTGTCCCATTTCCACTTGGGCTAACTGTTCTTAGCGAGAAGAAGGCTGATCAGGGTCCAGACCTGGAAGAGATAAACCTGAATCTTGAATTGCGTAAGGAGAATGGCGCAACGGCACTCCACATGACCGATTCGGATCTGACCGATGACTTTCGGCAACTGGCAAATGAACTTGCTGATATCGCTTATAAGAAGATGGCTTCGGTATCTCGTTGCTCAAAGTGTCTTTTGCCTGAGACATTCCCGAACATCAAATTTGATGAAGATGGGGTGTGTTCAATTTGTATCTCTTTCATACCTCCGATCTACCCTGGAATTCAAAAGTTGAAAGATGATCTGACAGCTGCAAGTCCAAATGGAAAAGACGTTTTGGTATGCCTCAGCGGTGGGCGTGATAGTTGCTACATACTTCATCTCGTTAAAGAGTTGGGCTTCAATCCAATTGCGTACACATACGACTGGGGAATGGTCACAACTGCAGCCAGAGAAAACATGGCAAAGATGTGTGGGATCTTGAATGTTGAACACATTCTGGTGTCACCAGATATTCAGAAAAACAGAGGTCGTGTTAAGCATGCACTACAGGGCTGGCTGAGAAGGCCTGATATAGCCACGGTTCCAATCCTGATGGCGGGTGATAAGCCATACTTCCGCTTCGCAAAAATAGTCTCAGAGGAGCGAGGATCACTGCCAGCAGTGATGGCTGATCATCATCTGGAGACTACGGGTTTCAAGTCAATGTTGGCCGGAGCAGTTCCATCGACAGGCCAGAACGGTGGAGTCGAGTACCGTTTGTCCCGTAACAGTTTGCTACGAATGGCTTTGAGATATTCACGCAGCGCAATCGTAAACCCAACGATGGGGAAGTCGATTCTCGTCGAAGGAGCGGTCGGATTCTTTGACTATTACCTTCGTAAACACACGTTTGTTCGCCCTTTTATGTACATCCCCTGGGAAGAGGATGAACTTGAGAAAGTTCTAACTGAGAAGTATCAGTGGTCTAAAGGCAACGATCCTTCGCTGCCTGCATGGCGGATGGGCGATGCAACCGCTCCATTTTACAATTTGGTCTACGGACTGTCTTTAGGCATGACAGAACACGATGCCTTGCGATCTAATCAGATTAGATACGGGCTCAAGACACGTGAAGAAGCAGCGTTGGATCTTGAAAAAGATAACCAGGTCAATATTCTTGCTCTCGCTGCATATTTTGGAACAACCGGTTTAACAATGAGCGAGTCCCTGAAGGCATTGAAACAGCTGAAAGCTCTGATCTAGTTCACTTTTTTGTCAGATGGGCGACCATTTGTAAATTCAGATTCCAACTCTGGATTCGATTGAACGGGCGCCACGAGAATTGAACATCAATGGAGTCATCGAGGTGATTGACTATTTGAATCATTGATGCAGCATAGTTTTTATGATCCACTGCATTGACCAAGTCGAAATACTTAAAACCAAGACGATTTGCACGTGGTCGTGAGATCAGTTTTCGATACGAACGCAGTGCTAGACCGGGTTCGCAAGGAATGAGGAGATCCGCCACACCTCCGGGTTTCAAGATGCGAATCCAGTCCCTGAGAGCATCAATCGGTTCTGGGAGATGAAGTAATAGACAGGTGGCAATGACACGATCAAACGATGAGTCGTCAAATGGAACATTAGTGGCATCGAATTGTGCAAGAAACTTTCCGTCAATATCAGGCTGCCGACGGTCGTCCCATCGTTGCCAACCTGCGGTAGCAGGGATCTCTCTTAAGTCGGATGCAATATAAGTCTTGAACTTATGCTCAACGAATGGAAAGTGTTGCATCGTTCCCGCACCGAGCTCAAGAACTCGGGTGAATTCCTCGGATTTAGAGCGCTTAGTTTCGAGGTGTTTCTGCATCAACGACGCAGCACGTCCGGTTGTGCTTCCTCCATGAACGCAGGAGTAATAATCCTTGTAATAATCAGAGACCAGAGAATCAAAATCCACATTGGCAACACTACTTCGTCACTAGTGTGAACAAATGAGCAAAAGCTTCGAGATTCCATCTAGTGGGACCAAAAAAAGACGACAGGCAATTGATCTTTTGACGATCTGTGCATCGGTCGTTATTGCAGTTGTTGCCATCCAAACGAATCTTGTTCCCTACGATGCCGGTATGGGAGATCACCATGTAATTCTCCCTGCAGGTCTCTTACGTGCAGATTCAAGTTTGTATCTAGGTGACTACTTCATACGCGCTGCCATCATGCCTCATTGGTTCTTCGAGTATCTGACCACGTTCGCTTCGAAAATTGAACAGCTGAATTTATTCTTCTTCATATTTTGGCTGATCACCATTGCAGTGTTTGCGTACGCAAACTTGTTATTGGCCAAAACTGTGATGGAACGAAACATTCATTTGACGGCGTTATTGATTATGTCAGCGCAGATTATGGGTGTTCGGACAATGTTTGGCACTTCGTCCGTTGTCCTTGAGCAGGCATTACCTCATTCATTGGCTGCATCGATCACTTTCTTAATTCTGGCGATGTGGATTCGTGGTGACCGAAAATACCTCTTTATTCTCTTGCCATGTATTCCAGTAATTCATATCCAAATTGGAGCAATCGCGCTTGGTCTCATCGCGATGCTTGTTGCAATTGGATGGCTTCAGGGGAATCGACCAAGATTGATACATCTGGCGTTAGTTGGATTGACAGTCGTGACGACATTGTTCGGTCTGGTTCTCAGGCCAGTAGCTGGAAACACTAAAGAATTTTCGGAGATTTGTAAGCGGTTAATACCTCACCACTGTTATGCGCCTAGTTGGTCAAATGAAAAGATTGCATTCTGCATCGTTTTTGTCCTTCTGGGACTTTGTCTGGTGTTATTGGTCGAGGACGACAGAATTAGCAAACCTTTTCGGTTGGTTGTCATCGGATTACCAATTGCAGTATTGACTTTCTCACTTGCCTTAGACAGGTTTAGTGATGGTCCATTGACAGACCTAGTTCGAGGAAACAATATCTATCGCTTGGCTGTTGTCGTTGTTCCTTTTCTCTACTGGGCTCCATTGTTGATCTGGAGGAATAACAAGAGAAGTATCCAATCAATCACAGGCTCAATTCTTTCCGGATTGCTTTTGGTCTTACTCCTCTTGATTCCTGGCCATGGTTCAAGATTTGAAGCAACCCCGGTGCTCCTTCTTTGGCTTATGGCAGTTGCCATTGTGACCTTTTGGTGCAGAAATTTGATTGAAAGATCAAACTGCTATAAATCTTTGTTAGTTCTAATCTCCACGCTCTTGATTACAACGGGTGCAACTACATTTAACGAGCAACCTTTTTCATTCCCCAATCTTCAGTTCATTCCTAACGAGAATCAGCGAGTGTTTGGTGAGGCGCTAAAGAAGAGTGTTCCGAATGGTAAAGCTGTGGCAGGAGATCCCATCAACTATTGGATACGTATGGCCTCTGGCGTAGGTTACGCAGTTGATTGTAAATTCCGACCGATCGGCGGCGGAGAACCCCTGAAGGAGTTCTACAAACGTCTTCAACCACTTGGCGGATATGAAGAAGCGTGTCTCAATTATTCATTCAATGCGGCCGCTGCAAGTCAATTGGACAATTTTGCTCGGGCATCCGATGCTGAATTATTGCTACTGATATCAACAGACAATCGAATTAATGATTTGTTATCTACCGGTTGGGCAACACTGTCAGCCCCTGCGTTAGATGCTGTTGGCTACGTGCTCTTAGAAATCAAGAGTTAGTACTGTCCTGTTCAATATAGAGAGGCCTCTGTTTTGACTCTGTCAAAATATTGACGACAATCGATGAGATAAAGAACAAGAATATAAATTGAAGTATCTGAAACATCACTAACGCGAAAAGAACTGAAGCA
>Ga0315907_10008436_pt1 | contig 10585 bp, 13 predicted proteins | sample LakEriMetagenome_3_FD_203525 | JGI IMG/M metagenome (GOLD analysis project Ga0315907, IMG submission 203525) | Freshwater fungal communities from buoy surface, Lake Erie, Ohio, United States - Buoy 12 MA123 | ecosystem: Environmental > Aquatic > Freshwater > Lake > Lake biofilm | place: USA...
CGGCGGCTATCGCGACCCGCAGGATCTCCGGCGGCGGGCGGGTCTGACGGCGCGCGACCTCCGCACCCTGTCCGAGGCGGACGCCTTCCGCTCCATGGGCCTCGACCGGCGGCAGGCGCTGTGGGCCGTCACCGCGCTCGCCGACGACGATCTGCCGCTGTTCGCCGGGCACGACCGGGCGCCGGAGCCCGTGGCACCCCTGCCCGGGATGGCGCTCGGCGAGCACGTGGTCGAGGACTACGCGCGGCTGCGGCTGTCGCTGAAGGCGCACCCCATGGCGCTCCTGCGCGACGCCGTCGCGGCGGCGGGGGAGGGCGCGCCGGAGCGGAGCCCCTTCCCCCCGACCCCCGCCCGCCATCCGCGGCACATGCCGACCGGGCTGCTGCCCGGCGGTACGCCGGCCTGGGCGCCGCAGGGCCGGCCGGTGCGCCTCGTGCGCGCGGCCGACCTCGCCCGCCTGCCGCACGGGCGGCGGGTGTCGGTGGCCGGGCTCGTGCTGGTGCGCCAGCGGCCGGGCAGCGCCAAGGGCGTCGTCTTCATCACGCTGGAGGATGAGACCGGCGTCGCCAACCTCGTCGTCCTGCCGCCCGCCTTCGAGGCCTTCCGCAAGGAGATCCTGGCCGCGCGCCTCCTCCTCTGCCACGGGCGGGTGGAGCGACAGGACCTCGTCGTCCACGTGCGGGTCGATCGCCTCGTCGACGTCTCCGGGCACCTGCGCGCGCTGATGGACGAACCGGGCATGCTCGAGGGCATGGCGGGTGCCATCGCCCGTGCCGACGAGGTGCGCCGCCCCGTGCCCGACCAGCGCGACGTGGTGGCCGCCAAGCGGCGATTCCCGGACGGCCGCAACTTCCGGTGACCGCGGCGGTCTTGTGCCCGCCCGGCGCCGTCACGACATCATCGTCGCAAGCCAAGTCCCCCAGCGCGGAGCGCCCCCTTGATCGTCGTCGCCCTGCTCGTGATCATCATCGGCATCCTGCTGACCGAGGGGCTCATCGGCGCGCTGTTCGGCATCCCCCTGATCCTGCTGGGCATCCTGCTGCTCGTCCTGGGCCTCTTCTTCGGCGGGCTCAAGGCCGTCTTCGCGGTGTTCACCCGGCGTTGAACCGGGCCGTCGTTGTCATGACGCTGTCGCCGTCCGGCTGTTAAGGATCCGTTCCGACGACGGCGCCACGGGACGACGGCGCCACGGGACGGCGGCGCCACGGGACAGCGGAGCCACGGGACGGCGGAGCCACGGGACGGCGGATGCGGATCGGACTGGCGCTGGGCAGCGGCGCGGCACGCGGCTGGGCGCATCTCGGCGTCCTGCGGGCGCTCGCCGAGGGCGGGATCGAACCCGACGTGATCGCGGGGACCTCGGTCGGCGCGCTCGTCGGGGGCGCGTGGCTGACCGACCAGGTCGAGCCGCTGTCGGCCTGGGCCCGGTCTCTCGGCCTCATGGGCCTCGTGCCGCTCCTCGACCTCACGCTGTCGCGCGGCGGCCTTCTCACCGTGTCGAAGCTGTTCGACCGGTTCCGCAACCCGTTGACCGACGTGCCGATCGAAACCCTGCGCCGGCCCTTCGGCGTCGTGGCGACGGAGCTCTCCACGGGCCGGGAGGTCTGGATCCGCGAGGGGCCGATGCTGGAGGCGGTCCACGCCTCGGTCGCGATCCCCGGGCTGATCCCCGCCGTGCGCCACGAGGACCGGTGGCTGGTCGACGGCGCGCTGGTCAACCCGGTTCCCGTCTCCCTCGCGCGCGCCATGGGGGCGACGGTGGTGATCGCGGTGAACCTGAACGGCGATCTGTCCGGCCTGCCGCGGATCACACGGCACGTGCGCCATCGACCGGTCGCCGTGCCGGAGAACCCGCTCGCCCAGTTCGGCGTGAGGATCGGCGCCACGACCCGGGCGCTGGCCCAGCAGATGTTCAAGCCGCGCGGCCCGGCGCCGAGCGTGCTCGAGGCGCTCGCCGGCTCGCTCGACATCATGCAGGACCGGATCACGCGCGCGCGACTGGCCGGCGAGCCGGCGGACGTGGTGATCACCCCGCCCATCGGCCACATCGGCGTGCTCGACTTCGACCAGCCGGACGAGCTGGTCCGCCTCGGCTACGAGGCCACCGTCGCAATGCGGCCGGCCATCGACCTCGCCGTCCGCTCGGCCCGCCGGATCGAGGGGCCGCCCGAGCCGTCCAACGACGGCGCGTCCCTCAGGGCACCCAGGCGGGAGCGGTGAGCCGCCGCCTGCCGTCGGCGTCCCGCGTCGCGTCCGGCGCGTCGAGCGCCTCCCGGTCCCAGAGCTTGCAGGTGACGGTCTTGTGCTTCTGGTCGAGCCCCTCGCAGTAGTTCGTGTACTCGCAGAGCCGGACCTCGTCGCCCCGTCCGAGCCGGACCTTGAGGAACCAGTCCGGATCGGCCAGCGACTGGCGCGCGAGGGCGACGACGTCCGCCGTCCCGTCCTCGAGCAGAGCGAGGGCCTGCCGGAACCCGTGCAGGCCGCCCGCCACGACCACGGGCGTGTCGAACCCCGCCGCCCGCACCGCCGCCCGGACGCCGGCCGTCGCCGGCACGTTCCGTCCGAACGGACCCTTCGCGTCGGACAGGTGCTGCGGCATGCACTCGTAGCCGGACGGACCGGTGTAGGGGTAGGAGGCCCATCCCACCTTGGGCTGGGCCGCGTCGTCGAACTTGCCGCCGCGCGACAGCGACAGGAAATCCATGCCGGCCCCGGCGAAGCGGGCGCCGAACCAGGCGGCGTCCTCGGGGCCGTTGCCGCCGTCGATGCACTCGTCGGCGAGATAGCGGCACCCGACGACGACGTCCGGGCCAACCCGGTCGCGCACGGCGCCATAGACCTCCAGCGGGAGGCGGATCCGGTTCTCCCGCGGACCGCCGTAGCCGTCCGGCCGGTCGTTCTTGGCCGATAGGAAGGACGCCATCGTGTAGGCGTGGGCGTAGTGAAGCTCGACGCCGTCGAATCCCGCGGCCTTGGCCCGGGCCGCCGCGTCGGCGAACAGGCCGGGGAGCACCCGCGGCAGGTCGCGGACGTGGGGCAGGTGCATGTCGGTCACCCGTTCCCGGTAGCCCATGCGCAGGCTGTCCCGGTCGCGGGCGTCGAGGTGCGCCTCGGCCTCCGCGACCGGCATGGCGAGGAGCCTCGCCCGCGCCGCCGCCTCGTCCGGCACGCCGAGCGCCTCGATCAGCGCGGGCGTGATCCGCAGGTGCCGGCCGAAGAAGGTCTCCGGCTGCGGGCGACGCCGGATCGAGAGGAAGTCGATCAGCTGGATGAACAGCCGGGTCCGCCCGTCCGACGCCGCGCGGACGGCGTCGACCACGCGGCGAAGGCCCGGAACGTAGCGATCGTCGCTGATGCGCAGCAGCGGACCCGACGGGATGTCGCGGATGCCGGTCGCCTCCACGACGATGGCGCCGGGTCGCCCGCGGGCGAAGCGCGCGTACCAGTCGACGACGGCGTCCGTCACCTCGCCCTCCTCGGTCGCCCGCCACGGGACCATGGCCGGAACCCAGGTGCGCTGGTCGAGGCGCAACGGTCCGTGCGCCAGCGGGCGGAACATCGTCGAGGCCTCCGCCTCCGCGGCGGTCGGCCACGGCCCGCCCTGGGGCTCGTAGGGGATGCGCTCGGGCGGCTTCCACATGGCGGTGGCCTCGTTTGGGGACGGGACAATATATTTTAAACATGAAATATCTCGTCCGGCGCAAGCGGCTGGATGTCGCCGCCGTCCGACCGATCTTGGTCTGGCCCCCCGGAACGGGACCGACCATGCCGCGCGCCCTCCTCGCCCTCCTCATCGCGCTTCTCGTCGGGCCCCCGACCGCGTCGGCCTCTCCGGAGGCCGCATGGACGGCTCTGCGCGAGGGCGGGGCGGTCGCGCTGATCCGGCACGCCCGGGCCCCGGGAACGGGCGATCCGGCCGGGTTCCGGCTGGGCGACTGCGCGACCCAGCGCAACCTGTCGGACGAAGGACGGCGGCAGGCCGTGGACCTCGGCCGTCTGTTCGCCGACCGGGGCGTGCCGGTCGGACGGGTCCTGACGAGCGGCTGGTGCCGCGCCGGGGAAACGGCACGCCTCGCCTTCGGCACCGCGGACCGCTGGCCCCCCCTCGACAGCGTCTTCTCCGACAGGGCCGAGGCCGGGCCGCGCACGGCCGCGCTGCGCGAGGCGGTCGGCGCCTGGGCGGGACCCGGGACCCTGGTCCTCGTCACCCATCAGGTGAACATCACCGCCCTGACGGGAATCGTCCCGCGGGAGGGCGAAGTGGTCGTGCTCACCGTCCGGGACGGCGGGTTCACGGTGGTCGGCCGGGTTCCCTGAGGGTCACGGACGCCCGTCCGTGACCCCGCTGACGAGGTTCCGCCCGAGCAGATCCTCCGCCCGCAGCGACGCGGGGTCGCGTACCGCCGGGACGAGACGGCCCGGGAGGGACGCGAGCGCCGCGGCCTGCGCCCGGCGCATGGCGACCGCTTCGCCGACCGTGACGGCGCGGAACGCGAGCGTGTCGCCGGGCCGCAGCTGCCCCGCGGTGGGCAGGCTGGCGGTCACGACCGTCGCGATCTTGGGATAACCGCCGGTCGACTGCCGCTCGGCCAGCAGCAGGATCGGCTGGCGGGACCCGGGAACCTGGACCGTGCCGGGCGCGATGCCGTCGGAAATGGTGTTGAAGCCGTCCGCGTGCTCGATCGGCGGACCGTCGAGCCGCAGCCCCATTCGGTCGGCGTCCGGCGTGACGCGATAGGCGCCGCCGAGGAAGACCGCGAGACCCGCCGCCGTGAACCGGTCGTCCTGGGGACCGAGCACGACGCGCAACGGAAGCGGGAGATAGGGGAGGGCGGCGGGATCGAGGCCGAGCGGCGGGCCGTCCGTCCGCCCCGCCGCGGTCACCGGCAGGACGTCGCCGGCCTGGAGCCGCGCGCCCAGGCCGGTCTTCAGATGCGCCGACCGGCTTCCCATGAGAGGGGGGACGTCGATCCCGCCCGCGACCGCCAGATAGCCGCGCGCCCCGACGGCGAGCCGACCGACAGCGATCGTCTGTCCGCGGACGAGGTGCAGGGCCGTCCAGGCGGGCGCCGGGGCGCCGTCCACCGTCACCGGGGCCGTTCCCGCGACCGCGACCCGCACCGCGTTGGCCTCCACGCGGATCGTGTCGCCGGACAGGGTGAACTCGATCGCCGCCGCGTCGGCCGGGTTCCCGACCAGCACGTTCGCCGCCGCCAGCGCCACCGGGTCCGCGGCCCCGCCGGCCGAGAGACCGGAGCGCAGCCATCCGGGCCGCCCCCGGTCCTGGACGGACGACATCGGACCCGCCGCCACGAGGACGATCGCGTCGGTCACGCCGCATCCTCCAGCCGGGCGACGACCTCGCCCGTGGCCGCCCGCGCGGCAAGCGCCTCGAAGGTCGCGTCGTCGATCGGTTCGAAGCGGATCCGGTCGCCCTGCGCGAACAGGAACGGATCGCCGCGTTCCGGCGCGAAGGCCCGCTCCGGCGTGCGGCCGAGGAGATGCCAACCGCTCGGCATCCCGACCGAGAAGATCGCCGACTGCTGACTGCCGATCGCGACCGATCCCGCGGGGACCCGGGCCCGCGGATCGTCGCGCCGCGACAGGTGGAGCGCTTCGGGCAGGCCGCCCAGATAGGCGAAGCCGGGGGCGAACCCGATCATGTAGACGAGGTATTCGGCGCCCGCGTGAAGCGTCCGCACGGCATCCGCACCGAGCCCGGTCCGGGCGGCGACCGCGTCGAGATCGACGCCGTGCGCGCCACCGTAGCGGACCGGGACCCGCCAGCGCCGCCCGGACGGCATCGACGGCGCCGGCGGTCCGCCGCGGTGGAGAAGGGCCTCGACCGCGGCCGCGACCGTGTCGGCGTCGGTCACCAGCGGATCGAGGAGGACGAGGAGCGAGCGGTACGTGGGGACCGTCTCGGTCACGCCGGGGATCGCGGCGGCATGCACGGCCACGTCGAGGGCGGCGACCCGCGCCAGCACGTCGGGGGCGATCCGTTCCTCGAACGCGACGACGATCGCCGCGTCGCCCGCCGGCCGGATCCGCGGGGCGGAAGGCGATTGCGGGGGATGCGACTCGGGCGACATCCGCTGCACCGCCCGAACGCTCAGCCCTGGGTTGCCAGACCCTCGATGATGGCGTGGTTGATCTCGACCAGGAAATCGACGTCGAGATTACCATTCAGGTTGTCATTGATCTCGCCGATCACCGACATGCCGACGTTCGCGATGCTCTGGCGCAGTTCCGGCGGCAGACGATTGGTCTCGTTGAACATCTCGGTGACGAACAGCATCCAGATCGTCTGGTTCTGCGTGGCGGCGCGGCGGATGGCCTCGGGGTCACCGGAAGCGCGCGCCAGTTCGAGTGCACGGGTGATGCGGATCAGGGTTTCGCGCTCGGCCGAGCGCACCTCGGCGGGAGAGAATTCGGGTACGCCGATCCCTGTCGTCTCATGCATCGCCGGTTGCATTCATCTCCTCCCACGACCGCTGCCCGAGAACGAAGTCCTCGTACTTCATGATCTCCTGCGCGGTGCGCAGGGCCTCGTAAAAGGCCTCGCGGCCCACCTGCTCCACGACCTGCTCCGAGAGCCGCTTCACGCGGTCCGACAGGGTCGTGTCGCGGAACTCCTGCGCGTACTTCAGCGCCGCCGCGATGTAGGGCGGGCGCTCCTCGACGTCAGCCACATAGGCACACTGGATCGCGAAGTAAATGCGGCGTGCCGGCGATGTCACGAGATGAGGGGGCAAAATCTGCCGCTCCCGCAGGAGCGACACCCGGTTGTGGATCACGAGCGCCGTCGTTTGGCGTGCGGAAATCAGGGCTCCGTTGATGATCACGCGCTCGTCGGCCTTGAGCTTAACCCGAAGTGGCATCGGACCCGGATCCCTCGCGCGACAGGATGCCGGACGGGCGCGTCGCGGCAAGCGGCGCATGGTAGCCGACGGGCGTCGCGACGCAACATGCCGCTGCGTCCGCCGGCAACGATCAGGCGAAGAGGCTGATGATGTTCCCGGTTCCGCCGGAGGCCCCGTTGCCGCCGAAGAGCGACAGGACGTAGCCGCCCGACCCGGCGCCGCCGCCCGACTGCTGCTTCTTCTGATCCGCCGTGTTCAGGTAGCGCTGGATGAACTTGTCCACGAACGCCGGATCGTTGAATCGGGTGATGTCGATCCGGGTCGTCACGGCCCGGGCCTGCGTGTCGACCGGCTGGATCGCGATTTCCAGGGGAAGGCCCAGCGTCGAGGTGACGACGTCCCGGAGGACCTGGTCGCCGAGGATCTTGAAGATGGTGTCCGTCGCGTTCTTGACGTTGTTCTTGAAGTAGCGCGCCTTCGTGACCTCGGGGTTGTCCTGCGAGATGTTCTGCTCGTATTTCGTCCGCTTGAAGCTGTCGACCAGCTCCTCCAGGAACGCCTCCGACTTCAGGGTCGCGACGCCGGTGTCGCGCAGCTTGAGCGTCGCCTGCGCGTTCTTCAGGCTCGGGCTGTTGAGCTGGTTGATCAGCGACTTGTTGTCGGCGGGGTCGCTCAGCAGCGCACGCTTGAGCAGGCCCGGGTTCGCCAGACGGCTGCTGATGCCGAGTGCGGACGTGACGAACTCGAGCGCGCGGTAGTTCTTGAAAAGCTCGTCGACGTTCGTGACCCGCTCCAGCGCGGCCAGCCCGCGATCCACGTCCCGCTGCACGTCGTTCCGCTTGGAGAACGACGCAAAGCCCTTGTCGCCCTGCTTCTCGGCGATCCGATAGGCCAGCGACGGGGGCAGGGATGAAGTGGTCGTCATGGATCCAACCTTTTCATGTTGTGCAGTCTAACACGGTCCACCGGAGGCGGCAACGCGACCCCGCTTCCGCGCGTCAGAGCACCCGGCTCAGCGCCGCCGGCGCCGGCGGCGCGGGGCGGACGTAAGGCGACGCGGCGGTCCGCGCGATCCAGCCGTATCCGACCTCCGACCGGCGTTCCTTGCGAAGGCTGTCGACGATCAGTTCGACCAGGCGCTTCTGCGCGTCGCGGGCCGCCGTCACGGCGGCGATGTTCGCCGCCGCCGCGTCCGAGAGCGCCTGCGCCGCGGCGGTGAGGAGCGCGCGCACGTCGGCGGGCAACGCCCCGACGCCGCCCGGCTCGCACTGGAGCGCGGCGATGGCGCCGCGGTACTTGGCCTCCGCGTCGGCCTTCCGGGAAACGAGGTCGAACAGCGCCTCGTCGGACTGCGACGTCTCCAGGAGGGCGGTCTCCTCATCGAGGATCCAGCGCAGCCGGTCGATCGCGGCCAGGACGGCCTCGACGGCCGGGGTGAGCGCCGGCGGTGGCGGGGTCGCCGCCTCGTCGCTCGCCACCGTATCGACCGCAGGGGGGAGCGCGGAATCGTCGGACCGGGCCGCGAGACGGTTCGCGAGCGCCGAGATGAAGCCGAGCTTTCCGGTCATGCCTGAACCTCCTGAAGACGGAGCATGTCGCGCTGGAGCTGTTCCGAGATCCCGAGGCCGCCGGCCTTCACGATGCCCTTGCCGTATTCGTTGACCAGCATGGAGCGGAACATCTGCTCGCCGTGCCCGCCGCCGAACAGCGGGTCGACCTCGACCGAGTCGAACATGTGGGAGAACATCTGCGACAGGAACATCGCCTCGAAGTCGTCGGCCGCCTTCCTGACCGAGGCGGGATCGCCGCCGTGGGGAAGCCGGATCCCGCGGGGCGCGTTCGCCCGGTCGAGGACGGATGCGGTGTCGACGGGGGAGGAGAGGGCGTCCATCTCACATCACCTCGATTTCGGCCTGCAGCGCGCCGGCCGCCTTGATGGCCTGGAGGATGGCGATCATGTCGCGCGGCCCCACGCCCAGGGCGTTCAGCCCCTCGACGAGTTCCTGCAGCGAGACGCCGGAGGGCAGCACGGCGAGGCGGCGGTTCGACTGGTCGTCCACCTGGATGTCGGTCCGCGGCACCACCGTCGTCTGCGCTCCCGAGGGGGCGAAGGGCCCGGGCTGGGAGACCTGCGGCGTCTCGGTGACCCGGATCGTCAGGTTGCCCTGAGCGATGGCGACCGTGCTGATCCGCACGTTCTCGCCCATCACGATGACGCCCGAGCTCTCGTCGATCACCACGCGGGCCACCTGGTCCGGGGTGACGCGGAGCTGCTCGATCTGCGTCATCAGGTTCACGATGTCGCGGCGGCGGTTCGGGGGAACCTGAACCACCACGGTCGCGGGGTCGGTCGCCGACGCCGAGCCGCCCACCGAGCCGTTGATCGCCTGGGCGATGCGCTGCGCGGTCGTGAAGTCCGGATTCCGGAGGCTGAGGCGAAGGACGGAGAGGTCGTTCAGCGCGAATTCGATCTCGCGCTCGATGATCGCGCCGCCGGCGATGCGGCCGGACGTGGGCACCCCGCGGGTGACCGTGGCGCCCTGTCCCTGGGCGACGAAGCCGCTCACCGCGATCGAGCCCTGGGCGACCGCATAGATCTCGCCGTCGGCGCCGAGGAGTGGCGTGACGAGGAGCTGGCCGCCCTGGAGGCTGTTCGCGTCGCCCAGCGCCGCGACGTTGATGTCCATCCGCGTGCCGGCGGCGGCGAACGGTCCCAGCTTGCCGGTCACCATCACAGCGGCCACGTTGCGGGTCCGCAGCGACGAACCCCGGATGTTGACGCCGAGCCGTTCGAGCATGCCGGTCAGGCTCTGCTCGGTGAAGGGCGAGTTCCGGATCGTGTCGCCGGTCCCGTTCAGGCCGACCACGAGGCCGTACCCGATGAGCATGTTGTCGCGCACGCCCTCGAACTCGACGATGTCCTTGATCCGGGTCTGCGCCTCGACGGCGGGCGCAGCGAAAAGGACCGTGGTGGTCAGGAGAGCCGCCGTGGCGAGGCTGCGCAGGGGAGCGAACATCATCTGGTGACCTCGGGCGGATGGAACGTGCCGCGCTCCGCAATGCGAGCGGCGTGCCAAGCGGGGGAGGCGCCGAAGTCCGCGGATTCGGTGGCGAACCGGCGCGATCGGCCACGGCATCCTTTGCCGGCGGCGGCAAGAATTGCCTTGGATGTGCCGACGGCGGCGCTGTAACTTGACCACCGCGTCAACGGGCGTCCCGTCGCCGTCGGAGAGGGCGTAGGATGAAGGTCGAAGGTCCCGGTCCGGTGCGCTCGACGTCTGCGAAGCGTGCTGTCCGCGGCGCCTCGTCGGACGGGGGTTCGTTCGCCAGTGAACTGGCCCGCGCGGGCGAGACGGGCGGCACCACGGGCACCGCTCCGCTGTCCGGCGTCCACGGTCTGGTGGCCGCGCCCTCGGTGGAGGACGCGACGCAACGGTCCCGCCGGTCCCGCACCCGGGCCGACGCGCTGCTCGACCGGCTGGACGAGATCCGGGCGGCTCTCCTTTCCGGCATCCTCCCCCGCGAGACCCTCTCGACGCTGGCCGACCTGATCGGCAGCGCCCGCGACGAGGTGGACGATCCGGGGCTGCGCGCCGTCCTCGACGAGGTGGATCTGCGGGCCCAGGTCGAACTGGCGAAGCTCGACCAGCTCACCTGACCTCGGGCGCGCCCATCCGACCATCCCGGAAAAGTGGTCATTTTCAGGGGCTTGGTCCTTCGGC
>Ga0315907_10008438_pt1 | contig 10582 bp, 8 predicted proteins | sample LakEriMetagenome_3_FD_203525 | JGI IMG/M metagenome (GOLD analysis project Ga0315907, IMG submission 203525) | Freshwater fungal communities from buoy surface, Lake Erie, Ohio, United States - Buoy 12 MA123 | ecosystem: Environmental > Aquatic > Freshwater > Lake > Lake biofilm | place: USA...
CCACACCCAGGTGAGCCTCCAGCGCCCGCAGCGCGTTGGACAAGGCGGGCTGGGTGATGTGGCAGGCATCGGCCGCGCGGCCGAAGTGCCGGTGGCGCTCCAGCGCAGTCAGGTAGCGATAGGCGTCCATCAGGTTCATGGGATGCCAGGGTAAACCACGGCGCCCGGACACGGGTATGGACAAGTCCACAAGCCCAGGCTGGCGCTTCGATTCCTAGGCTGCGCTTCCTAGAATCGCGCCGATCATGCCGGCCTCCCACCTCGCCCTGCCCCGCACCCCATCCTCGATCGAGCCCCCAACCGGTGCTGAAGCAGCGGAGCGCACCGCCAGTTGGCCCCTGGCCTCGGTGCTGGTGGTGGACGACGAGCCGGGCATGCGCAACTTCCTGCTCAAGACCCTCGAGACCCGCGCCGGCCAGGTGATGGCGGCCGCCTCCGCGGAAGAGGCCGAAGACCTGATGCGCAGGCACCGGTTCGACCTGGTCATCCTGGACATCACCCTGCCGGGCAAGAGCGGGCTGGAACTTCTGCGCGACCTTCGCGAGCAGGGCAACGCCAGCGAGGTGGTGCTGATCACCGCCTTCGCCGATCTGGACACCGCCATCGAGGCCTTGCGCGCGGGTGCGGGGGACTTCCTGCTCAAGCCCTTCCGGGTCACCCAGGTGCTCAATGCCGTGCGTCAGGGCCTGGACCGCGCACGCCTCAAGCGCGAGAACTGGGTGCTGCGCCGTTCGCTGCAGCAGCGCACGCCCAGCGCCAGCGGGCTGGTGGGGCGCTCCATCGTCATCAAGGGCTTGCAGACGGCCCTGCAACGGGTGGCCGCGGTGGACAGTACGGTGCTGCTGACGGGGGAGTCCGGCACGGGCAAGGAACTGGCCGCCCTGGCGCTGCACACGCTGAGCCCGCATGCCAGCGCGCCCTTCGTGCCGGTGAATTGCGCGGCGCTGTCGCCAGCGCTCATCGAGCAGGAGCTCTTCGGCATCGAGGGCGGTGCGCAGCGGCGCGACGGGCTGTTCATGTACGCCCAGGGCGGCACGCTGTTCCTGGACGAGATCGGCGAGCTGCCGCTGCCGCTGCAGGCCACGCTACTGCGGGTGCTGGAAAGCCGCTGTGTGCGGCCTGTGGGCAGCGAGCAGGAAATCCCGGTGAACGTGCGCATCGTGGCGGCCAGCAACCGCAAGTTGGCCGACGAGGTCGAGGCCGGCCGTTTCCGCAAGGATCTGTACTACCGGCTGCAGGTGGTGGAAATCACGCTGCCGCCGCTGCGTTCGCACAAGGAAGACATCCCGGATTTGGTGGCGCACTTTCTGGAGACCCTGCCGGCGCAACTGGGCGTGCCCGCGTTCGAGGTGACGGACGACGAACTGCGCTTTCTGGCGGAGTACGACTGGCCCGGCAACGTGCGCGAGCTGCGCAACCTGATCGAACGCTCGCTGATCCTGGGGGCGCTCAACGTCTCGGCCCTGTACCAGGGCCTCAAGCGGGGCAGCGAGCCGTCAGCCCCAGCCCGGCCCGGCCACGCAGCGGGCCAGGCCACCGCATCGGCCCTGAGCGAGGGGCCTACCGACCTGCAGACGCTGGAGCGGCGCCACATCCTGACGGTGCTGGAGTCGGTGGGCGGCGACAAGTCCCAGGCGGCGCAGCTGCTGGGCGTGTCCCGGCGCACGCTGGAGCGCCGCGTGGCGGAGTGGGGTCATGGCAGTTGAGCGCATGACACTCGCGGGCCGCTTCGACCGGCTGTCGGTACGGCACAAGCTGCTTGCGCTGGTGCTGGTACCCCTGCTGCTGGTGCTGCCGGCGCTGGGCGTGGTGTTGCTGGCCTGGGGAAACTCCGCGTTGGACCAGTTGTTGATCACCAAGATCCGCAGCGATCTGGCGGTGGCCCAGGGCTACTTCGAGCGCGTGCTGGGCGAGGTGGGCAGCAGCACGGCGTCGGTGGCCGAGTCCCACGCGCTGCACCAGGCGATCGAGGCAGCGGACGAAGGCCGGCTGGTGACCCTGCTGCAGGCCCTGCGCGCGCGCGAGGGCTTGGACTTCATCCAGTTGCGAAGGCCCGACGGCAGCCTGTGGCTGGGCGACAGCGGCCCGGCCCGCGGCCCGGAACCCACCAGCCCCACCTCACCCGCGCGGGCGGCCGTGGCGCAAGGCGGCACCAGCGTGGAAGTGCTGTCGCCAGAGCAACTGGCCGTGCTCGGCCCCTCACTCGCCGCCAGGGTGTCCGTGCCGCTGGTGGACACGCGCAACGCTGCCCCCACCGACCGTGAGCGTGAGGACCGTGCCATGGTGCTGCTGTCCACGCGGGCTGTCCTGGGCACGGACGCCAGCCCACTGGGGCATCTGCAGGCCGGTCTGCTGCTCAACCGCAACCTGCCCTTCATCGATCACATCAACGAGATCGTCTACCCGGCCGGCTCGCTGCCCTACGGCAGCCGCGGTACGTCCACCCTCTTCCTGGACGACGTGCGCATTTCCACCAACGTGCGCCTGTTCGGTGCCGAACAGGACGAGCGCGCCATCGGCACCCGCGTGTCGCAGGCGGTGCGCGAGGTGGTGCTGGGTTCGGGCCGCACCTGGCTGGACCGCGCCTTCGTGGTCAACGACTGGTACGTCTCGGCCTACGAGCCCCTGCAGGACAGCGCGGGGCGGCGCGTGGGCATGCTGTACGTCGGCTTCACCGAGGAGCCTTTCCGCTGGATCAAGATCTCCATCCTGCTGGCCATCGGCGTCACCAGCTTCCTGGTGATGATCGGCGGCGCGTGGGTCAGCCTGCGCTGGGCGCGGCGCATCTTCGCGCCGCTGGAGACCATGGCCGCCACCATGCGGCGCGTGGAAGAAGGCGAGCTGCAGGCCAGGGTGGGCGGCACCGGCCGGCACGACGAGATCGGCCAGTTGGCTGGGCACCTGGACCACCTGCTGGACACCATCGACGACAAGACCCGCGCCCTGCAGCGTTGGAACGCCGAGCTGGACGCGAAGGTGTCAGAGCGCACGCAGGAGCTGGAAGCCGCGCAGGGCCAGCTGGTGCGGTCGGAAAAGCTGGCCACCGTGGGCCAGCTGACCGCCAGCATCGCGCACGAGGTGAACAACCCGATTGCCGTCATCCAGGGCAACCTGGACCTGATGCGGGAGTTGCTGGGGCCTGACGCCAGCAAGGTGCGCGCCGAGATGAAGCTGGTGGACGAGCAGATCGAACGCATGCGACTGATCGTCACCCAGTTGCTGCAGTACGCCCGACCCACCGAATTCGCAGGCTACGTCGAAGCGCTGGACCCCAACCGCCTGGTCGAGGAAAGCCTGGTGCTGGCCGGTCACCAGCTCTCAAGCAGCGGCATCACCGTGCAGCAGGACCTGCGGGCCACCCGGCAGCCGGCGGTCAACCGCGGGGAGATGCAACAGGTGATGGTGAACCTGCTGGTCAACGCCATCCAGGCCATGCCGCATGGCGGCACGCTCACGCTGCGCAGCCGCGATCTGGCCGACGCCGCCGGCCCGGCGGTGCAGTGGTCGGTGCAGGACACGGGCCCGGGCCTGAGCCCGGAACTGCTGTCCGAACTGTTCAAGCCCTTCGTCACCCGGCGCAAGGACGGCACGGGCTTGGGCCTGTGGATCAGCCGCAACCTGGTGGAGCGCTACGGCGGCACGCTCCAGGCGAGCGTTCGAACCGATGGCGTCAGCGGGGCCGTGTTCACGGTGCGCCTGCCGGCGTGAACACGGGAACAGCCCGCCCGAACGGCGTGCCCACAAGGCCAGCACACACGATCTGCGAAAACCGCCTGTGCGAATTCAGCGCGATCTTCAGTCGCCCTTGCAGACCGTGATCGTCACGAACTTGGCGCCGAAAGCCTTGACATTCTGCCTGACTGGAGTCTTCGCCTTCCTCTCTTGCTCATCCAGAACGATGCAGGGTGAAGGCCTGCGCTCTATTCGTAGGTCTGCTGCACCACGCTGCGCACGGCGTTCATCACCCGCAAGGTGGCCTCTCCACCATTGCTCAGCATCACCAACTCCAGGTCCTGCTGCTCGTTGATGCGCACCAAGGAACGAAAGCCGTCCTTCTGACCGGAGTGGGCGTAGACCGTCGGCTGCGTGATATTGCCCGGCACTAGCCAGCCGAAGCCGTAGAACTCTCCGGCCGCGTTCACGGCCTGGCCAGACTGCGCTACCGTCATGACTTGGGCCGTAGACGCGCTGACAAGCCGCCCGGCGCGGAAAGCCCGTAGCAGCAGATCCATGTCTGCAACCGAGCTGAAGATCCCCATGTCACCCACCGTCAACAGGTTGATGCCCCAGGTGGTGGTCTGGCTGGCGAAGTTCAGGGCCAGACTGATGTTCGCTGGAACCTCCGCTCCAGCAACGAATGTGGAACGCATACCCAGCGGCTCGAAGATCGTGGTGCGCAAATGGTCGGCATAAGGCTGTCGAGCGGACCGGGCGATGATCTCCGCCAGCAGCACATAGTTGCTGCTGCTGTACGCGGGAGCGCTGCCAGGGACAAAATCGAGCCTGGCGTCCTGGGCGAAACGCTGCAGCAAGCCTGCATTCGTCAGGCCCTCCAGGCGTGGGATCTGGGCCACCGGCACGTTGGCGATGTAATCCGGCACGCCCGAACGATGAGCCAGCAGATGGCGCACGGTGATGGCCGACCAGGACGCCGGTAGCCCTGGTAACCATTCCAGTGCCGTGTCGTCCAACGACAGCCGACCAGCTTCCACCAGCCGCATCACTGCAATGGCCGTGATGGGCTTGGACACCGAGGCCAGCTGGAATACGGTGTTGCCGGTAATCTGCGCGCTTTGGGCAGCCTGGGCCATGCCTTTGCTGTTGCTGTAGACGGTCGCCCCGTACTTGCGCAGTAGGATCGACAGGCCAGCGGCTCGTGCATCCTGCTGGCTCCTCAGGATGTCATCGATCTGGGCGGCGACAAAAGCGGGCTTCTCGTCTGCCGGGATCGCCGATGCCGGCATCGAACCGCCGCATCCGGCCAGCGGCAAGGCCAGAGCACCCAAGGCCAGCAGACCGAATGTCCGCCTGGAAAGCATGTCGTGTGCCGAATTCATTGGGGGCGTGGGGACGGAGCTGACGCATCAGGCGTCGCCGACGCCGGCCGCTGGATCACGATGGGCGGTGGCTTTTGCTTCTGCTGTTCCTGCCGGAACTGGTCGTAGGTTCTGTTCACCCGCTCGGTGCATGCCATGTAGTCGGTAGTGCTGATGGACTTCCGGCAATCCTGGCGGGCGTCGCGCTGTACGGAACTGGTGAGTTCCTGGATCGCCTGAGCTGGGCTCTGCAGCCCCACACCGCTGCAGGCTGCCAGCAGACAGGCGGGCAGGATGGCAGCATGTCGCATCCAAGTGTGCAGCGTGGGCTTCATCAGGAGACCTCGGAAACTGGAAAAATGGTGCCCGCAATGCGCGAGCTTCTGCGTACCTGCGGAAGGAAGGCGACACCGATCTGGGCAAGCCCGCCGTCGCGCCGGGTGTAATTGTCAGGCCCCGGGAGCATTGGCTTGGACGCAAACCGCGCCGTTGTTAAAGAGCTCAGCACTGCCCTTGTCGAGCACAGAACCCTGCGCGATCTTGCGGGCATTCAGCTTCACGGTCGATCCTGGCTGAAGAACACTGAAACGGGAAGTCTGCGAACGGAACATAGAAAATCCAAACGCCATCTGCAAGCCCGACAGGCCCCGGGCAACCCCGACACCGCCCCAGATCCAGGGCCTGTCCCATCCATCGACGGCCAGACAAGGTACCTGCGGTGGTGACCGCGGCGCGATCCAGCACCAGCATCCTCAGCATGTCGCGCGGCTCTACTGTGCTCATGATATGAAGTGCGCAATGGTGTTGTAATATCTCAACGTCATATGACACCCTGAGATGCCCGCGATGACCAGCGCCACCACCAAGATTTTCATGAGCGGCCGCAGCCGGGCCATCAGGTTGCCGGCACGCTTCCGCCTTGAGGGCCAGGACGTACGGATCGAACAACTGGGGCAAGCCCTGCTGATCCAGGCCGAGCCCTCACAGGGCTCGCTGAGGTCCTGGCTTCAGGACTTCTACGCCACGCATGACCCGCTGCCTGAGGAATTTCTGTCGGACAGGATGGACACGCCACCTCAGGAGAGGGACTGGAGCTGAGCGCCGATGAAGCGCATGCTCGACACCAACATCTGCAGCTACGTGCTGCGCCGGCACCCGCCCGGCATGCTGGAGCGCTTCAGCCGCCTGGAGCGGGCAGAGGTCTGGCTGTCGGCCATCGTGGCGGCCGAACTGCGGTTCGGTGCTGCAAAGCTGCAATCAGCACGGTTCCAGGCCGCCGTCGAATCCTGGCTGGCCGGGTTTGAGATCCGCGTCTGGCCCGCCCACGCGGGCCACCACTACGCCCAGGTGCGCGCCGAACTGGAGCGCAAGGGCCAGACCATCGGCAACATGGACTTGCTGATCGCGGCCCACGCACTGGCTGAAGATGCAGTGCTGGTCACGAACAATGCCCGTGAGTTTCTGCGCGTGCCGGGACTGGCGGTAGAGGAGTGGTCCCTTTGAGGGCGCCGCGGCCTGCCGTGCTGGGAGTGGCCCCGGCCTGCATGGCGGGGCTCGTCAGGTGCCCTTGGACACCGTGATGGTCGGGAACTTCGAGCTGAAGTCCTTGGCCCGCTGGGCGATCTTCACGGCCACGGTGCGCGCCACGGTCTTGTAGAGCGCAGCGATCTCGCCGTCCGGGTCCGCCACCACGGTGGGGCGGCCTTCGTCGGCCTGCTGGCGGATGGACAGGTTCAGCGGCAGCGAACCCAGGTGGTCCACCTTGAACTGCTCGGCCATGCGCTTGCCGCCGTCCGCGCCGAAGATGTGCTCGGTGTGGCCGCAGTTGGGGCAGCAGTACACGGCCATGTTTTCCACGATGCCCAGGATGGGCACGCCCACCTTCTCGAACATCGTCAGGCCCTTCTTGGCGTCGATCAGGGCGATGTCCTGCGGCGTGGTGACGATGACCGCGCCAGTGAGGGGCACGCGCTGCGACAGCGTGAGCGCGATGTCACCCGTGCCCGGGGGCATGTCCACCAGCAGGTAGTCCAGATCACCCCAGTTGGTCTGTCGCAGCAACTGGTCCAGCGCCTGCGTGGCCATCGGGCCGCGCCAGATCATGGCCTGGTCTTCATCGACCAGGAAGCCGATGGACATGACCTCCACGCCGTAGTTCTCCAGCGGCATCATGGTCTTGCCGTCCTCGCTCTCGGGCCGGCCGGTGATGCCCATCATCATGGGCTGGCTGGGGCCGTAGATGTCGGCGTCCAGGATGCCCACCTTCGCACCTTCGGCGGCCAGCGCCAGGGCGAGGTTCACGGTGGTGGTGCTCTTGCCCACACCGCCCTTGCCCGAGGCCACGGCGATGACGTTCTTCACCCGCGGCAGCAGCTGCACACCGCGCTGCACCGCGTGGGCGGTGATCTTCCAGCCGATCTGGATGCTGACGTTCTCCACCCCCGGCAGGGTGCGTGCCGCGGCGATCAGGGCCTTGCGCAGCGCGGGTACCTGGCTCTTGGCCGGGTAGCCCAGCTCCACCTCGAAAGAGACATCTCCCCCTTCGATCTTGAGCTGTCTCACCTGCTTGGTGGAGACGAGGTCACGGCCGGTGTTGGGGTCGACCACGGTCTTCAGGGCATCGATCAGGGCGCTCTCGGTCAGGCTCATGATGGGTGGGAGATGAACATCAAAGGTGCGGCAGTCTATCGGGGCGGTGCCCGACGTGCCGGGGACGGGGCTTCCCTAGAATCGGCGGCATGACCCGTCAGCTGTTCGTCACCACCGCCCTGCCCTACGCCAATGGCGCTTTCCACATCGGCCACATCATGGAGTACATCCAGGCCGACATCTGGGTGCGGTTCCAGCGCATGCAGGGGCACCGGGTGCATTTCGTCTGCGCCGACGACGCGCACGGCGCGCCCATCATGATCGCCGCGGAAAAGGCAGGCAAGACGCCGCAGGCGTTTGTCTCGGAGATCGCCGCGGGTCGCAAGCCGTACCTGGATGGCTTTCACATCGCCTTCGACCACTGGCACTCCACCGACGCGCCCGAGAACCACGAACTGGCCCAGTCCATCTACCTGGCGCTCAAGGAGCAGGGGCTGATCGTCGAGCGCACCATCGAGCAGTTCTTCGACCCCGCCAAGGGCATGTTCCTGCCTGACCGCTTCATCAAGGGCGAGTGCCCGAAGTGCGGCGCGAAGGACCAGTACGGCGACAACTGCGAGGCCTGTGGCGCCGTCTACGCCCCCACCGACCTGCGCAACCCGTATTCCGCTCTGTCGGGTGCCACGCCGGTGATGAAGTCGAGCTCGCACTTCTTCTTTCAGCTCTCGAACCCGCGCTGCGAAGCCTTCCTCAAGGAATGGACGCAGACCCCGGGCCGGCTGCAGCCCGAAGTGCTGAACAAGATCTCGGAGTGGTTCGGCACCGACGAGGACGGCAAGCCGAAACTCGCCGACTGGGACATCAGCCGTGACGCGCCCTACTTCGGTATCCGCATCCCGGGCACGCAGGACAAGTACTTCTACGTGTGGCTGGACGCGCCCGTGGGGTATCTGGCCTCGCTCAAGGCCCTGCTGGGCGCGGACTTCGACGCCTGCGTGGCCGACCCGAACGTCGAGCAGGTGCACTTCATCGGCAAGGACATCGTCACCTTCCACACTCTGTTCTGGCCGGCCATGCTGCACTTTTCCGGCCGCAAGGTGCCGAACCACATCTACGTGCACGGCTTCATCACCGTCAGCGGCGAGAAGATGAGCAAGAGCCGGGGCACCGGCATCTCGCCGCTGAAGTACCTGGAACTGGGCCTGAACGCACAGTGGCTGCGCTACTACATCGCCGCCAAGCTCAACGCACGCGTGGAAGACCTGGACTTCAACCCCGAGGACTTCGTGGCCCGCGTCAACGCGGACCTGGTGGGCAAGTACATCAACATCGCCAGCCGTGCCGCAGGCTTCCTGACCAAGCGCTTCGGCGGCCGCTTGTCCGCCGACCTGGGCGTGGAAGGCCGCATGCTGCTGGACGGGCTGCGCGCACACGCCGACACCGTGGCCGAGCTGTACGAGGATCGCGAATTCGGCAAGGCGCTGCGTGAGGTGATGGCGCTGGCCGACCGCGTGAACGAGTACGTGGACCAGCACAAGCCCTGGGAAATCGCCAAACAGCCGGGCCAGGACGCCGCGCTGCACGACGTGTGCTCGGTGTGCATCGAGGCCTTCCGCCTGCTGACCGTCTACCTCAAGCCCGTGCTGCCCGCGTTGGCCGAGCAGGTGGAGCGATTCCTGCAAATCGAGCCGCTGCAGTGGGCTGACGCCAGGCGTGCGCTGGGGCACCACACCATCGCCCCGTACCAGCACCTGATGCAGCGCGCAGACGCGGCCCAGGTGATGAAGCTGTTCGACATGCCCGAGCAGGCCGCAGCGGCCACGCCCCCAGGCGGCGAGGAACTCGCGCCGGAGATCGGCATCGACGACTTCGCCAAGGTGGACCTGCGCATCGCCCGCATCGAGAAGGCTGAAGTTGTGGAGGGCAGCGACAAGTTGCTGCGCCTGACGCTGGACGTGGGCGAGGGGCGGCTGCGCAACGTGTTCTCCGGCATCCGCAGTGCCTACAAGCCCGAAGACCTGCAGGGCAAGCTCACCGTGATGGTGGCCAACCTCGCGCCGCGCAAGATGAAGTTCGGCGTGTCCGAGGGCATGGTGCTGGCCGCCAGCCACGCCGATGGCAAGGCCCATCCGGGCATCTTCGTGCTGGAACCGGGGCCGGGTGCGCAGCCCGGCATGCGGGTGCGCTGAAAGTCCCAGGGCGGGACACCATGCACATCCCGCTCCACCCCTTCCGCCCCCGGCTGCTGAGCAGCCTGCAAGGCTACGACCGCCGCCGCTTAGGCGCCGACATCAGCGCCGGCGTCACGGTGGGCATCGTGGCGCTGCCGCTGGCCATGGCCTTTGCCATCGCCTCCGGCCTCAAGCCCGAAGCGGGCCTGGTCACGGCCATCGTCGCGGGCTTCCTGATCTCGGCGCTGGGCGGCTTCAGCGTGCAGATCGGCGGGCCGGCCGGCGCCTTCATCGTCATCGTCTACGGCATCGTGGAGCGCTACGGGCTGGCCAACCTGCTGATCTCCACCGCCCTGGCCGGCGTGCTGCTGTTCCTGATGGGCTGGCTGCGCCTGGGCGCGCTGATCCGCTACATCCCGGTGTCCATCGTCATCGGCTTCACCAATGGCATTGCCGTGCTGATCGGGCTGTCCCAACTGAAGGACCTGCTGGGCCTGCAGATCGACAAGCTGCCGGCCGACTTCTTCACCCAGATCAGCGTGCTGGCCGCCCATCTGCACACGCTGAACCCGGCCGCGCTGGCGATGGGGCTGGCCTGCACCGCCGTGGTGGTGCTGTGGCCCAAGTCCTACCAGATGGACACAGCACCCTTGGGCGCCTGGCCGCGCATGAAGCGCAAGGCCGCGCACCTGCCTGGCACCGTCGTGGCCCTGGCAGGGGCCACCGCGCTGACCGCCGTGCTGCAACTGCCGCTTGAGACCATCGGCTCGCGCTTCGGGGGCATCC
>Ga0315907_10008440_pt1 | contig 10581 bp, 9 predicted proteins | sample LakEriMetagenome_3_FD_203525 | JGI IMG/M metagenome (GOLD analysis project Ga0315907, IMG submission 203525) | Freshwater fungal communities from buoy surface, Lake Erie, Ohio, United States - Buoy 12 MA123 | ecosystem: Environmental > Aquatic > Freshwater > Lake > Lake biofilm | place: USA...
TGATGTTTTTGATAGCTTTACATTTTCAATCATTTTCCCACTTGAGCTAAATTCTCTGAGTAAAAGTGATCCTGAAACGATGCAACAAATTAATCCGGAAATTAAAATCAGGCTGTTAATGGTTCGCATCCAGTTTAATCGAAGGTTTGGATGAAAAAGTAATCGGAAACCGCCTGTTAATAAACCTAAAATTGGAGATAGGATTATAAGCATTATGCCCACTAAAAAGACATTGCATTGGTTTTGAGAGGTGAAAAAAGTTGCAAGAAAATCCTGTATGGAAAAGCTGCTTATTTGTGCATTGTTTTGAATGGAAATCATATTTCCTCCGCTAAACAAAAGCGACAATAAAAGAAAGAATAGGATAGCCCCGAGCACTATGAAAATAATTCCAATTGACTTGCCCATGAATAATAAGATCCTTCGAAATGCATTCATGAAAATCCCACTGATTTCTGAAATGAATTCACCCAAGCGTCCGTGAACATTCGCTTTGCGAAAACCCTTACTAGCATCTTCGCCAAATGCCTGCGCGCGCTCTTTAAATATTTTAGCTTCCTCTCTAATTCTTCGTTCAATGTTTTCGATGTTCACCTTTTCGCCGCGCATCTGTAGTTTTTCTGCAGTAGAATTGGCCTTCGGAATTACAATCCATAAAATGATATACAAGAGCGGTCCCGAACCAGCAAGAAATAACGCAATCACAAATGCCAATCTCAACCAAACGGGGTCAATGCCAAAGTAATAAGCAATGCCTGAACAAACGCCACCCAAAACGGCATCGTCCGAATCGCGATAAAGTCTTTTTACCGTTTCTTTTTCGGGTATTTCTTTATTCTTTTTTGCTTGCGCCGAATCTATTTCATTCTCCGAATAGACTTCGGGTTCGCCCATAATTGCAATGACTTCCTCTACTTCTTTTTCTAGAATGACTTGTTTGTGTTTGATATACTGAGCAAAAAGCTCTGCAATACGCGCTTCTATATCAAGAACAATTTCATTGCCTCCATCTGTTTCTGCAAAATTCTTTCGAACTTCATTTAAGTAATTGAACAAACGAGAATATGCTCCTTCCTCCAAATTAAACAACATCCCATTTAAATTAATACTGACGGTTTTATTCATGATTCAAATTTGACTTGTTTGTAATTGAGAAACGGTGTTTTCTAAATCTTTCCAACTCGCACGTAATTCAATCAGTGCTGATTTTCCCTGTTCGGTTAAACAATAATATTTTCGTGGTGGGCCAGAAGAGCTTTCTTCCCAGCGATAGTTGAGTAATCCTGCATTTTTCAGACGATTTAAAAGAGGATACAAGGTGCCTTCAACAACGATGAGTTGCGCATTTTTCAAACGCGTTATTAGTTCGCTCACATAAGCGTCGTTATTCGAAAGTATAGATAATATACAAAACTCCAACACGCCTTTGCGCATCTGAGCTTTGGTGTTTTCGATATTCATTCAGCAAATGTATAAAATTATAGTACTATGCAATACAAGGTACATTAAAAATGAATGAAAGTTTTTTCGCGTAATCAACTGATAATTTTTTTGATTGAATGTAATGTATTAATTGTGTAACCTAAAGCAAAAAAAAGCCCCCAAACTGGAAATGAATCCAATTGGGGGCTTTGAAATTTTATTATTTATTATAGCGTATCAGCACTATATCCATAAACAGCAGGATTCTTTCCGCCCATGGGTCTAACGTATGACGAAAGTTGTCCGCGATGGTGAATAATATCGAAGAAGAAAAACCACATCATCTGGAAGCGAGGCAAGGTCACAAACGAGTTGCCGTTCACAAGTAATTCTACAGGTTCGTTTTCCCATCCATTTTCATCGAGATTCTCCATAGACGTTTCCGCAGCAGCCCAAAATTCGGTTAGCATTTTACACGCATGATCTACCGAATTGAAATCGCAGGTCATGGTTTCATCGCAGGCTCCGTTTTCAATAATTATTTTCAAGTCAATGGTATGTGCTAAAATATGCTCAACAATTTCTCGTGCTGAACGATTAACCGGATGAGGTTTGTAATGAAGTTCATTTTCTGGAAGACTTGCTATCAATTGCAGCGTTGCATTGAATTCGTTTTTTAAGCAACCTTTAAAAAAGTCGATGTTTGGAATCATAGATGATTTATTAAATGAACATTAAAATATTAATGCAATGTATTTAATAATCATACTCGAACACATAGTTTGAAAAAAACTAAAATAATTAATATGTAAAATTCAATTTTCCTTGCTAAGAACTCAGAATGATTTCTAACAAAGCCATTGGATGTTAATTGTACTATTTCAATTTTATTAAGACGCAATAAAACAGACTATTATCCTAGATTTCTTAAAAAATCCAAACCAATAACACGGCATAAAACTCAAAAATCCAAATCAATAATTTGATAAAATTGAAAAAATCCAAACCAATAACACCGCATAAAACTCAAAAATCCAAACCGATGAATGGGTTTGTTGAATCAATTTAGCAAATAGAAATTCATCAAACTCAAGGATTCAATCTTCTCTGCATGAAACTCTGAATGAGTTCGAACAAGGCTACGGGTTGGTATTTGCGCCAGTTAATTTCGTCGAAACGGCCACTGAATAAAATGTATTGATCAATGCCGAAGTCGTTAAATTCTCGGATAACATGCTCGCGGAAATTGAGTCCGACAATCCAGCCATCGTCAATATCATCGAACCATTCTTCGTAATAATCTTCACTTTCAGCATGGAAATTCAATACATTTTCTCCAATGAGGATGTAATTCGTGATGCCTTCTGCAATCATTAAATCAATGATGTCGCGTTTCAGAAACATCACATCATTTCCAATGGCATCGTTCCATTCGCCAATCAGTTCAATGATTGCAAAACCTCGGTCATAATCGGCAAAGAGGACTTTTAAGTATAGAGTTTCGGAGCCAATCTCATCCCATTGTGGATGAATGTAAAAATTATAAATAGTGCTACTGTATTCGAACTCGCTGTATTCTCGGCCATAAAAGGGCGATGCAGGATCGTCGGCAGAAATGTAGAAATCGCGCCAATTGTAATGAGGTTCGAGGTCTTGCATGCAAAAAATCAGGAATTCATTGCCGAATCGATGGCTTTTCGCACACTGCCATGCGTTAATAAAAGGGTACGCGCCTCCTCTTCCGATTTGCCAATGGCTTTCATAATCATGCGCGTTCCTCGTTCCACCAGTTTGTTGTTGGTGAGTTGCATGTCCACCATTTTATTGCCTTTCACCCGTCCCAATCGAATCATCACGGCAGTACTTAACATATTCAACACGAGCTTTTGTGCGGTGCCTGCTTTCATGCGTGTACTTCCGGTAACGAATTCTGGTCCTGAAACCACTTCAATCGGATGATCAACAATTCCTGCCAATGGACTTCCCGCATTGCAGGTAATACAACCCGTGATGCATCCTGCTTTACGTGCATCTGTAACTCCGCCAATCACATACGGTGTCGTTCCAGAAGCGGCAATTCCAACCACCACATCTTTATCGGTAATTTTCCAATCCAACAAATCTTGCCAGGCTTGATCTAAATCGTCTTCCGCAAATTCAACGGCTTTGCGAATCGCAGTATCGCCACCGGCAATAATTCCAATCACCCGATCGAACTCAATTCCAAATGTTGGCGGACATTCTGATGCATCTACCACACCCAATCTTCCGCTGGTTCCTGCGCCAATGTAAAAGAGGCGACCACCTTTTTTCATCTGTTCAACAACAGCATCTACCAAGGCTTCAATGCGTGGCAGTTGCTCTTGCACAGATTGCGCAACGGTTTGGTCTTCACGATTGATATTGCCTAGTAATTCGGCTGTACTCATGTGTTCGAGCTGGTCGTAGCGCGAATCGGCTTCGGTGGTTCTTTCCATTAGATTTCAGGGAAACGAGCGGGTGCGTATTCGTGCAACATGGCGTATGCTTTCTCAACAACATCGTCAATGGCTGGCTTTGAGAAATAATCTCCATCAGATCCATAAGCCGGACGATGATCTTTTGAGGTTAATGTCAATGGTTCAGCATCCAAGAAACGGAATCCTTTCTGCACTTCGAGAATTTGTTGAAGGATAAAACCGCTGGCTCCACCTTGCACATCTTCATCCAGAATCAGGAGTTTGCCTGTCTTCTTCAAAGACTCAGCAATGCTGTGTTTTAAATCGAAAGGCAATAAGGTTTGAACATCGATGAGTTCAACCGAAACGCCCAATGTTTCCAATTCTTTGCAAGCTTCTGAAGCAATTCGGCAGCAAGAACCGTAGGTTACCAAAGTAAGATCGGTTCCTTCACGCAATATCTCTGGAGTTCCCAAAGCAACACGGAATTCGCCCATGTTTTCTGGCTGGCGTTCCTTGGTACGGTACCCATTCAAAGGTTCAATAATCAAAGCTGGATCGTCTGCTGCTAATAAGGTATTATAGAAACCAGCAGCTTGTGTCATGTTGCGCGGAACACATACATACATTCCACGAATGGCATTGATTATCATTCCCATGGGAGAACCAGAATGCCAGATACCTTCCAAACGGTGTCCGCGCGTAGCCACAATCAATGGTGCTTTTTGCTTCCCTTTGGTGCGATAACGCAGCGTTGCTAAATCGTCACTCATAATTTGAATTGCGTACAACAAATAATCGAGGTACTGAATTTCAGCCACGGGACGTAATCCGCGCATAGCCATTCCGATACCTTGACCCAAAATGGTTGCTTCACGAATTCCGGTATCGCTAACGCGGAGTTCACCGTATTTTTTTTGAAGGCCTTCCAATGTTTGATTTACTCCGCCAATTCCTCCGCTGTCTTCACCAAACGTGAGGAAATACGGATTCTTTGCAAGGATGGCATTAAAATTATCACGCAGAATTTCGCGTCCGTCAACGAGTTTTTCTTCGTCTGAATAAATCGGAGAAACAGACTCAATATTCAATGCAGAACCCGTATTCTCGGTATAAAGCCAAGAACTGTAGCGTTCGTGATTGTCTTTCTGTTCTTGTTCCAACCAATTTTTTAAGGTTGTACGTGAAGCACTTTTATTGCTTCGAGTAAGTCGGATTGATTTACGAACCGTTTCCAATACATCGCGACGTAAAGGTTCTTTGTTCGCAAGTAATTGATCGCGCAATGAAGTCAATTCAGAGGTTGCATTATCTGCTAGAAGCGCATCCAATAAAGGAAGAACTTCATTTTTACTTTTAAACAATGGAGCTTGAAAAGCATCCCAAGCCGAGCGACGAGCATCACGAACAAATGTTTTCGCTTCTTTTTCTATGATATCTAATTCTTCTGCAGTCGATAAAGCGGTATCTATCATCCATTCGCGCATTTTCTTGATGCAATCGAAATCGCTTTCCCATTGAAGGCGCTCGGCATTTTTATAGCGTTCGTGAGAACCCGAAGTAGAATGTCCTTGGGGTTGAGTAACTTCTTCGATATGGAATAGGGCAGGAACGTGTTCTTCACGCATGAGGCGAATTCCTTTTTCGTAGAGTTCGCATAATCCTGCATAATCCCAGCCTTTGCCTTTGTATATGCGGAAGCCATTGCCATCTTCATTTGTTTCAAATCCGGCCAATGCTTTTGAAATACTCGATTTGGTGGTTTGAAACTTACGCGCTACCGAAATTCCATAACCATCGTCCCACACAGAAATCGCCATGGGAACTTGCAAAACACCTGCAGCATTAATGGTTTCGAAGAAAAGTCCTTCGGATGTACTTGCATCGCCAATAGTTCCAAATGCAACCTCATTTCCGTTGATGGAAAGTCCAGTCGCATCTTTTAATTCAGGCGTATTCCGATAAATTTTGGAAGCCAAGGCCAACCCAAGTAAACGCGGCATTTGTCCTGCCGTTGGTGAAATATCTGCAGATGAATTTTTTAAACTCGTTAATTCTTTCCAACTACCATCGCGGTTAACGGTGGTTGTTGCATAATGCCCGTTCATTGAGCGTCCCGATGACATTGGTTCAGCATCTTCATCGGCATGTGCATACAACTGAGCGAAAAAATTCTCAACGGTCATAAGACCAGCAGCCAACATAAACGTTTGGTCGCGGTAATAACCTGAACGAAAATCTCCGTTTTTAAACGCTTTGGCCATGGCAATCTGTGGGATTTCTTTCCCATCGCCGAAAATGCCGAATTTGGCTTTTCCCGTCAGCACTTCTTTTCGACCAAGTAAACTCGTTTCTCTGCTTATGCAGGCAATTCTATAGTCTTGAACTACAGATGCGAGGAATTCTTCGAAGCTCAGTTCGTTAGATGATTCTGGTAAGTTTTGCTGATTGCTCATACAGGCCAAATTTGCGACAAAGATAACAATTCGGTTTTGCCGATGAATAGGTTCCCAAGAAGAAGAATTCCCAAATTTATTTCGATATTTGAAAAATGCTTCGAGTTTGGATACGCCGTATTTTCAAGTTGAGTGTTCCAATCGTGTTGGGTTTGATTTTTTGCGTGTGGTATAGTAATAGATGGATTGATAAGGAATGTGATGCCTACATTTTTTCAAGTTTAGAGGAAATTCCTCGAACCAAGGTTGGTCTATTGTTAGGGACTAGTAAATACAATCGTTCGGGTAATCCCAATCAATTTTTTCGTTATCGGATTGATGCGGCAGTGAAGTTGTATTTCAATCGCAAAGTCAAGTATTTATTGGTAAGTGGTGACAATCGAACACTCTATTACAATGAGCCGCGTGATATGAGAAGGGCTTTGTTGGCAAGAGGAGTTCCAGATTCTGTCATCATACTGGATTATGCTGGATTACGAACGTTCGATTCTGTAATTCGATGCTATAAGGTTTTTGGTCAGCGAAGTTTTACAATTATTTCGCAGGAGTTTCATCTCGAACGTGCATTATTTGTAGCCCAGCATGCAGGATTGGATGCTATCGGATTTGAGGCGATGTCTGTTGATGAGAATAAATCAATTTCAACAAGCATTCGGGAATATTTTGCGCGCTTTAAAGCGGTATTGGATGTTTATGTTTTAGGCACAAAGCCGAAGTTCTTGGGCGATCCTATCTCAATTGGTCAATAAAAAACCCTGCACAGCAGGGTTTTTTATCCATTTATGAGGATTTATCTATTTCCGAAAACACGTTTTAATAAATCAGTTACTTGTGCCAAAGGATCTTTTCGAATTTTAGCTTCCTCTTGAGCAATCAATTTAAATAAACCCTCTAGAGCTTTTTCAGTAACGTATTTATCTAAATCAGGGTTCTTCTTCGAAACACCCGGAATCATGTTGTATTTATTGATGATGGGTTTCCAATATTTGGTAAGTTGTACTTTATTAATTGCGTTTTTAACGATGGGCGAAAACTTTGTAGTGAGCTCTCCAGTCGTTTTGATTTTTAAAAAATTAGTTGCTGCATTGTCGCCACCTCTCAAAATAGAAAGTCCATCAGTAATAGTCATTGTTTTGACTGCATTAACAAAAATAGGAACAGCTTCTTTGGAAGCTTCTTCGGCAGCACGGTTCAAATTCTTCACGAATTTATCCACTTCCGAACCCATTCCAAATTGACGCGCTTTGGTTTCCACAACCTTTGCTTCGGGTGGAAATGGAATTTTGATTAATGGATTTTTAAAGAATCCATCCGATTTTGAAGCGCTTGCAGTTGCTTTTTTTGAACCAATATCAAGAGCTTCTTTTAAACCGCGTATTACTTCGTCATTTTTTGGAGCTCCTCCATTTCCTTGACCAATTGCATTGTTTACTTGGTTTTGAACCTGATTAAGTATGTTCTGAGCTGATAAGCCGTTTTCAATTAGAAAAATGCTTAAGATAAATAGGATTCGTTTCATAGTTGTTTTTTTTTGAGCATGACAAAAATATTGCCAATTATTCGTGTTGATTCAATTTACGTGTTCGGTTTTGTGCATTTCGCGTTCTAAGTAGGTTTAATGTTTCTACCGTTAATGAAAATGCCATTGCTACGTATACATAGGGCTTTAAATCTACGTGATAATCTTCTTCTATGTGAAGCGATTCTAAAATCAGAACAAATCCAATAGCTACAAGAAATACCATTGCCAACATTTTGATGGTTTGGTATTTATTGATGAAATCGCTGACCATTCCCGAAAAGGCAATCATTATAATAATGGCAATCATTACAGCAAGAATCATGATAACAAGGTTCGATGAAATAGCTACAGCTGTTAAAATGGAATCGAAAGAGAACACGATATCAAGCAATACGATTTGCACAATGGCTTTGGCAAAACCAACTGCCGTAACCGAACCTGTATCTTCGTGCTCGTCTTGAGTCAATTTCTCGCGAATTTCCATAATCGTTTTAAAGACCAAGAAAATACCACCGGCTAATAGAATCAAATCGCGACCACTTGCTCCAAAATTTCCAACATGCACGAGCGGTTCTTTTAAACTAGCAATCCAAGAGATTACTGAAAGAAGGAGGATTCTGAAAATCAATGCCAAGCTTAATCCAATCAATCGGGCGCGTTGCTGACTACTTTTTGGAAGTTTGCCAGCAACAATTGAAATAAAAATGATGTTATCGATTCCAAGAACAATCTCAAGAACAGTAAGAGATAATAGGGTTATTAAACCATTCAAGGAAAAAAGTGCTTCCCAAGAAGCAGGGTCAAAAAAGCTCATGTGATTATTCAGTTTCTAAAATGCAAAACTATGAAAAGCATAGAGTATTGAAGCTGCAATTTATATTTGTTTAGATTTGTCATTTCACATTGCCCGAAAGGTTTATGAATAAAAGATTTTCACTCATTTTATTTGCCGTTTTTAGCTTCATTGGAATTGGTTTAACAATCGGAAATGGAGCCTTGAATCTTCAAATATATCCCGAAATATTATCACTGTCTCGTTGGATAGCAATTACCACTGCCATTATTTATTGTTTATATCGCAAATCGCTAACCGCTTGGATTCTCGTGAGCATGTTGTTGGGTGTAGAGTTAGGGTATGATTTCCCCGAGGTGGCGAAACCATTGAAAGTGCTAAGCGATATTTTTCTTCGCTTAATAAAGACAATCATTGCCCCTCTGATTTTTTCCACATTGGTGGTTGGTATTGCTGGTCATTCAAGTTTGAAACAAGTTGGCCGAATGGGTTTAAAAGCCATTTTGTATTTTGAAGTCGTTACCACTTTTGCATTAATCATAGGATTGGCAGCGATAAATTTTACGCAAGCAGGAAAGGGTGCAGTTTTTCAAGCACAGGAAGCCCAGGTTACGAAAGCCAATTCTTTATTGAGTCAAAAGCAAAATCACGATGTTATTCTCGATATTTTCCCCGAAAACATTGCCAAAGCGATTTTTGAGAATCAGATTTTACAAGTGGTTATTTTCAGTATTCTGTTTGGTATTGGTTTGGCAATGATTAAAAGTGAGGAAAAGAAGCGTCCCATGTTGGCTTTTGCAGAAAGTCTTTCGGAGGTGATGTTTAAGTTTACTGATATTGTCATGTATTTAGCACCGCTTGCAGTTGGAGGAGCTGTCGCCTATTCGGTTGCGACCATGGGTCTGGGAGTTTTGCAAAATCTTTTTATGTTAGTAGGAACATTGTATGGAGCTCTATTCACCTTTGTACTTGTAATATTAGTGCCTATTGCGTTAATTGTTCGTTTGCCATTTAAATGCTTTATTGAAGCAATTTCTGAACCCGTTTCCATCGCATTTGCAACTGCAAGTTCCGAAGCTGCGCTTCCGAAAGCAATGGAAAATTTAGAGAAAATGGGCATTCCACGTAAGATTGTTGCTTTTGTTTTGCCAACCGGATACAGTTTCAATCTAGACGGAACTACCTTATATCTGTCATTGGCATCGGTATTTATAGCTCAGGTGTGTGGTGTTGAGTTGAGTATTGGAGAACAGATTCAAATGTGTCTCATTTTAATGCTAACAAGTAAAGGTGTCGCAGGTGTTCGCGGAGCATCATTTTTAATTCTTGTGAGCACGGTAGCTTCTTTAGGCCTTGATCCTCAGAAAGCCTTTGCAATCCTTGCCATTGATGCCATTATGGATATGGGAAGAACTTCTGTAAATGTAATTGGCAACTGTTTAGCCACTTATGTGGTTGCACGTTGGGAAAAAGAAATTTGAATCATTTATCAACAACTTCTGTAAGAATATCCTGCAAAACAATTGATGTTAATCAATGTTTTGTAATAAATTGCAATCCGAATTTCAAATCAATCATGAAAAAAATCTACACATTATTTTTAGGAATGATGATCATCACATCATCATTTGCTCAACAACAGCATCGATGTGCAACAATGGAAGTTGATGCACGATTAAAAGCTAGCGACCCAGAATATTTAGCAAATCGAAATCAAATTGATGAGCACGCTCATGCTTGGGCTGCCTCTCCTCAATCTGGCCAACGTATTTTAGTTACTATACCGGTTGTTTTTCACGTTGTTTACCAAAATGCCACTGAAAATATTTCAGATGCTAAATTGCAATCACAATTAGATGTTTTAAATGAAGATTTCAGGAAGCTGAATGTTGATTTTGCGACTGTTCCATCAGCTTTTCAAGGTGTAGGTTCTGATATGGAAATTCAATT
>Ga0315907_10008443_pt1 | contig 10579 bp, 8 predicted proteins | sample LakEriMetagenome_3_FD_203525 | JGI IMG/M metagenome (GOLD analysis project Ga0315907, IMG submission 203525) | Freshwater fungal communities from buoy surface, Lake Erie, Ohio, United States - Buoy 12 MA123 | ecosystem: Environmental > Aquatic > Freshwater > Lake > Lake biofilm | place: USA...
GAATGAATGCCCGCACGTTCAAAAAGGCCATACACAACCCCGAACAAAGCTCCTCCCAAATGCCCTATGTGTCCGCCACTATTGATTCCATTTCGGATACTCGCTAAATCAAGAACAGCAAGTAATATGGCAAGCCAGGCCAGCTCCATTCTGACAGCATTGAAAAGGTAAACAATTCTCCTTGGCTGAATGATTGCCGTAGCACTAATGATTGCCATTACTGCCGCAGACGCACCAAGAATGGTATGGTCGCGTCCTGCACTTAGAACATGCGACCCAGAATAACTCAACAGAAACAATAGGTAGCCGCTAATGCCTCCAAGAAGATAGATCATCCAGATTTTACGTGGGAGTACCATAGTCATGAAGAGTTTCCCCATGCTATAAAGCGCAATCATATTGAACAGGAAGTGCCCTGGTTGAATGTGAGCGAAAAGATGCGTTATAACGCTCCATGGCCGGTGCTTCATTACTTCGATGGAAGAACTTGCTGCGAGCATCAAGTCTTCTCCAAATGGCTGTTGTGCTTGTGCACCGGATATATAAAGTCGCAGTAAATGAAGTTGCAAGACAACAAATAGCGACAAATTGATGATTAATAAAATCATCAGCGGATCACCACTTCGAATCCGTTTAATGATTGAATTACGATTTGTCATGGTCATGAATAAAGACGTCCTTGTTTCTGCCAGTATTTAAGGATGAAATATCCTATCAGCATGCCTCCGATGTGAGCGTAGTGTGCAACGTTATCACCCTGACGATTAGCCAGTGCAAGCAATAATTCAATGGCCCCGTATCCGATCACAAAGTAGCGTGCTTTGATAGGGAAAGGAAGAAATAACAGCATCAGTTCGCTGTTAGGGAAGAGCATACCATACGCGATAAGCAGTCCGAATAGGCAACCCGAGGCGCCGACCAAGCCTACATTCAATCCAAGATTGAGCTGTGCTGCGCTTTGATCAACGAAGTTCTTACTTTCCATCAGTGCTTGTCTTCCATTTGTGAGAACTTCATTTACAAGTTCAGACGGCATTTCAGACATTAAATGCTGAATCTCAAAATAGCTGATGAGCTGATGCAGGCCAAATGCTCCTAATCCACATACAAGATAGTAATTGAGAAATTTTTTGGGGCCCCAATAGCTTTCGAGCAATGCGCCAAACATGTATACACCGAACATGTTCATGAACAAATGACCAATGCCTCCATGCATAAACATGTGCGTGATTAGTTGCCAGATGCGAAATGATTCACTTCCAAAATAGTATCCGGTAAGCGGCTCTTTGAGCACAGGAATAGCCTCGCAGCCCAAAAACATCAGGATGTTGATGATGAGAATATTCTTGGTTACAACAGGTAGTTGATTGAACATAATCAGTTGAAATATTCGTTCAGTTGGCGAGCATCAAATTGAATGATGACGGCTTTTTTATTTCTCCAATAATACGGTTGATTGCATTGCATGAGCTGCTGGAACAGGGATTCCATTTCAGGTGTGGTTAGCAACTGTCCATAACGAATACTGCCGGAACAGGCGAGTTTCCAGCAGAGATCTTCTGCAGTTGTTGGTTTTGTTGTTACTGATTCTGACTCATCTTCCAAGGCAGACAGTGCTTCCAGAAAAGCAGCCTCACTATTGCCGGTGGCAAATTCAGATGGAGCCCCCATAAGTTCAATTTGCCCGGTGTCATTTTTTGTGAATCGAAATCCAATAACTTCCAAATCACTCTGTAGGCTATCTAACATTGAAATCTGAACGGGCGATAAATCAAGTAAAGCAGGAAAAAGCCTCTGCTGCACCTGCGCGCTTCCCGAAGAAAGATTCTCCATGAATCGTTCATAACGAATTCGTTGATGCGCCCGCTGCTGGTCTATAATCATGATGCGTTCACCTGAAGTACATATGATGTACTTGCGGTTATGCTGTAAAAATGAAATTTCATCATTTAACTCAAGATCAAAGGAAGTGCTGGTCTGTTTTTCCTGATCAATTTGTGAGGCAACCTGCATTAAATCTTGCCAACCGGATGCGCTTGATTCTTTGCGGTCAAACCAACCACGAAGATTCATTGATCTGTTCGAGGTTTGTGCCTGAGCTCCGAATGGATTGAAATCAGGATTGATATCGATTTTGGGCGGCAATATTTCTGAGTTACCGCGTAACGGTGAAATTGGTATTGAGTTTTCCTGTTCGAAGTCTAGGGTAGGTGTAATGCTGAATTTGCCCAAAGCGCGCCTCACGGCTGCGTGTATGATGGCATAAACAGCGCGTTCGTCCTGGAATTTAATTTCAGTCTTCGTAGGATGAATGTTAATGTCAATCTGGGCCGGGTCAATATCAAGATAGAGCAGGTACATGGGAAAGTTTCCTTGCGGAAGCAAATCTTGAAACGCATTGGTCACAGCATGATTCAAATACGTGTTTTTGATAAATCGTTGATTGATGAAGAAGAATTGTTCACCCCGAGTTTTTTTCGCCATTTCGGGTTTGCAAACAAATCCGGTAACAGAAACTATATCCGTGAACTCTTCTACCGGTACAAGTTTCTCGTTGTATTTGTTTCCGAAAACATGAACGATTCTCTGCCTCAAGCTGCTTGCAGGAAGCATGAAGATTTCAGTGCCATTGTGCGTTAACTGAAATTCAATGTCAGGATGTGCTAAGGCCACACGTTGAAATTCGTCTATAATGTGCCTGAGCTCTATGGCATCGCTTTTTAGGAAGTAGCGCCTGGCCGGCACATTGTAAAAAAGGTTTTTGACGTAAAACGTCGTTCCCTCTTGACATTGCACAGGTTCTTGATTCAGAATTTTGGATGCTTCAACGGTTACCTGAGTCCCAATTTCTTCATGGGCCATGCGTGTTCGCAATTCAACCTGGGCTACAGATGCGATACTTGAAAGCGCTTCCCCGCGAAATCCCTTAGTTTGAATGTGAAACAAGTCTTCCGAACGAGTAATCTTTGATGTTGCATGACGTTCAAAGCAAAGTCGAGCATCTGAAACACTCATGCCTTTTCCGTTATCCGTCATTTGAACAAGCGTCTTGCCTGCATCTTTAGCAAATAACTTTATGGATGTTGCTCCTGCATCGATAGCATTTTCGATCAGCTCCTTAACAACAGAAGACGGACGTTGAACCACTTCGCCTGCAGCGATTTGATTGGCAACGTTTTCCGGAAGGAGTTTGATAATATCGGACATGCAGTAGTTCTGAATAATCTGCACAAAACTAACGCGAATAGCGCTTGCCTAGAAGCAGTTGTTATGCCTTTAAACCATGAATCGCGCAAGACCTTCCTCAGCTGAGAGCAAAGAGGGTCGTAGCTCCAAAATACGGTGTATAACCTCTTCCATAACAGTGTCAGGACACGATGCTCCGCTGGTTATAAGAATACGGAGGTGTTCTTTCTCCGGCAACCAATCAGAGGTTTCATGGTGGGCTTGTTGGTCGTAATGAAAATGACGAATTTTCGACGCACTGATTATTTCCCCGGCATCTTGAATGAAGTAAGTTGGAAATTTCGATTCCAGTATCGTTACTATTTGAGATGTGTTAGAGCTGTTATAACCTCCAATAACAAAGGCCAGGTCAGCATTGCTTTCCAGCGCAGCAAGTGTGGATTGTTGATTGTCATTGGTCGCATAGCAAAGCGTGTCACGGGTGTCTGCAAAGAAATCTTTTGCTTCAGGGCCATGCTTTTTCACCATGATTTCTTTGAAGTAGTCAGCTATTTCCTGAGTTTCAGTGGCCAGCATAGTTGTTTGATTCACTACACCAACTCGTTGAAGGTCTCTCTCCGGGTTAAAACCGTCAGACACTTTTGATTGAAAATGGTCGAGCAGATGTGCACTTGTAATTTCCCCCAACATAAATTGCCCAACGATTGCTGCTTCATGAATATCGCGAACAATAATGGATGGCGCATTCTGATAGCTGTGAGAAAAGGTGGCGCGTGTCTCCTCGTGCTTGTACTTGCCATGAATAATGATCGTGAATCCTTTTTGTCCAATTTCTGAGGAGCGCTTCCAAACTTTTTCTACGAATGGACATGTTGTGTTGTAACGAGCAATTTCAACTCCTTTCCGAGCAAGCATTTGCTCCGTTTCTATCGTAGTTCCAAATGCCGGAACAATGACCACGTCATCAGCATGTATGTCTTCCCAAGGGTGCAGCTGACGTCCCTCCGTATCCATGATGAATTTTAATCCTCGTCCTTCTAAATCTTCATTGACGGCTGGATTGTGTATCATTTGGCTCAGTAGGAAGAGTCTTTTACCCGGGTTTTCACGTATGGCTTTATACGATCGCTCTATTGCGTTTTCTACGCCATAACAAAATCCAAAGTGACGAGGGAATATGAAACTCATATTTCCCAAATCGAGCTCTCCGGGTGAGAAGTCCTGCTTGCGAGGATCGTTGTTTTTTCGTCGATTTTTGATTTCACCGATGATGGCTGAGCGGTAATGTTCCGGTATATCGAATTTTTTCACTGTTCGGTTTAATTTTTTTTCAAAGACTCGACATAATTAGCCATCTTATCTTTCTTGTATGCCTTTATAAAATTTCGGAAAGTCTTCGCCTTGTTCAAACTTGGATCCGTAGAGACCATAAAAGCTACAGCGTTAAAACCGCTGATTATCGCCTTCTGTTCATTACACTCCGGGTTTTTTTTAAGCTTACATTGGGCTATTCCGTGAATGTAAGGAAACAGTAAGTCCGGATATTCTTCATAAAATGGAAGCTCTGATGTCTTTATGTCTATGCTAATAGTCGGACTGCCGCAAATCCATTCCATTACAAACAAGTTTGCTTTACTGCGCTGAAGCAATTGCTCGTTGAAAGGTGTTTTATTAAGCCACTGAAGGGTTTTGAGTACAAGTTCCTCATCTCTCTTGTATTCGCGCACCGTCTTCCATTCATACTTCTCAGGAAGCTTCGGACAGTTTGTTGTCTGAGCAGCATCGGTAAGATAAAGGAGGACGAGTAAAGTCGTTATGATGATGCGAGTCACCATGGTCAGAGTGGTATTTCATTTTCAGTGAAACATATACCCAGGCTGCTGAGTTCCTCTAAAACGGGTTCGTAAATGGAAGGGCTCGTGGGTAATTGAACTCCACTCAATTTCCAATTACCCAGCAAAATATGCTTGGCCGCGATGGCTATGGGTAGACCTACTGTTTTTGACATTGCCGTATGAACGGGGTCATCGCCATAGGTAACCAATTTCGACTGTAACTCCACCTGTTTTCCCTTCAATTCATACCTGAATCGATGCCACATCACGATCATGTCTTTGTCATTAGCACCCAGCACCCAACGTTTTTCTACTAAACGTTGCAGGACTTGCGCCGGACTTCCCGAGCTAATGCCTAATGGTTTGTCTTCGAAAATACCCAGCCAAATGAGCATGCTCATGGCGCTTTCAGAAGGGTTCAGATACGCTTGCAAGCGCTCTCTTAAATCACCATTGCCATTCGGGAGAAAAGAGGTTGTAAGCTCTTTCCATGTCATATTCGATGGATAGTCTATGGCGAATGAGTCATCTGTAAGACCTAGCTGAACCAAGATGTTCCAAGCTTCACAATACCCGTCACCGCGCAATGTTCCGCGGTATAGAGTAGGAATATCTTCGAGTTTATAGAGCTTCAGATATTTGAGGGAGTCACGATTACCATATCCTTGAAAAACACCATCTGCACCCAGATCCACCGGGGTCAAACGTTCGAATAGTCGTTGGTATGGAATGAACTTTAATGTGCCGTTTTCTTTGTAACGGGCCATTCCACCATAACCGGCCAGCACTACGTTTCGAGGATTCCAAGTTATTTTATAATGCCAGGGATTGTTATCACTCTCAGGAGCTATTAGCCCTCCGGTAAATGATTCGAATGACTCTAATTGGGCGCCTTCTGCTTTAAGGCGATTAATGATTTTCATCGCCGACATGTGATCAATTCCCGGGTCCACACCCATCTCATTGAGTATCACGATTCCTTTTGATACCGCATCGTTATGCAGTTCCCACATTTCATCCGGGATATAACTTGGTGTAATGACATTCTTACAGAAATGAATGCAGTCTTTTGCAACTTCCATATGCATGGCAGCAGGTAACATAGAAATGACCAAATCGGCCTGCTCAATTTCCCTGCGTCGCTCAGTTGCGTTAGAAGCATCTAATTTGAACGCCATTGCATGATTGGATTCACCGATTTTATCTTGAGCAAATGAAGCATCCATGTCGCCAACGCGAATTTGCCAGTCGTGAATGACAGCATGGTCTAACAAATACTTGATAAGATTGGCACTGCTCCTTCCGGCACCTATAATGAGTATGTTTTTCATAAACGTGAATGCGTCAAAATTAGCTTTGTTTTATGCTTAAGCTGAAATGAGTTTCAGTATTTTTGGCATGACCTTCGCGAAGCGCGAATTTCACGTAACATTTCAATTAAAAATCGAACTATGAAGCTTCTTTTTACCTCACTTCTTTCTCTAGTTGTAACCTCTCATTTGTTTGCTCAGGCATCGGCGGTTGTGTTCTCTGAAGCCGGCGAGAATTTCACAGTCTTTCTGAATGGAGAGAAGAAAAACAATTCACCCACGTCCAATGTCAAAATTCAAGGGTTGACCTCTGAGTTTTACCAGGCAAGAATAGACTTCGAAGATCCGATGTTGAAAGATTTCGCTGAAGGTAATTTCGCGGTTCAGCTAGGTTCAGAGTTCACCTATATCGTGAAAAAGAACAAAAAGGGCGAATTCGTGCTTCGTTACTATGGACAAACCGATGGCATATCGGCTGATGAAGCACCCCGAGGTAATGATGAAGTAAAGTCGTTCGCTGAAGTGGATGACACTGAGCATTCGTCGGAAGATGTTCAAATTAATCATACAATTTCCGTTCAGGAACAACCGGTTGCAAAAACTACCGTTACCCAAACTACTACAACTACTACAAAGGCACAGCCCGCAAAACCTGCTGCTGCAACCGGTGGCAATGTTTCGATGGGAATCAATGTGGATGGTGTTAATATGGGAATTAGCATAAACGCTTCGGAAATGGGCGGAAGCATGGATTTGAATATGGATGTGGAAGAGACTCACCAAACTACTGTAACGACAACAACCACTACCACCACTAGTCAGCAAGAACCTGCGCCAAAGCCTGCTCCACGCCCTGTGGCGAAGCCGGCTGCAGCTCCTGCACCAGCACCTGCGCCTGCTCAGCCGGCCGGTCGCTGCGCAAGCTCAATGGCGCCCGCATCATTCTCAAAAGCAAAAGACAATATTTCTTCGAATAGTTTTGAAGACTCTAAAATGACAGTGGCAAAGCAGGTAACCAAGGCCAATTGTATGACTGCCTCTCAAATAGCTGAAGTCATGGGATTGTTTAGCTTTGAAGATAGCAAGTTGCAGTTCGCGAAGTATGCATATGATTTCTGCTTCAATCAAGGTGATTATTACGAAGTAAATGCTTCTTTCACCTTTGAATCAAGCATAGAAGACTTAAATAAATACCTCGAGTCGAAGTAATTCACTTTTGTTTCCCGACTATGTCTAGGATCTACCTTCTGCTATTTATCTTGACTTCATTTGTTATGGCTTCCTGCCATACGAGTAAGTATTATTATAAGACCGGTAGTAAGCAGGAACAAGGTGGGCTTGTTAACGAGGCCGCTGAAAGCTATTATATCGCTTTGCAGCGTAAGAGAACCAATGTTGACGCGCAAATTGGAATGAAGCGAACAGGTCAACTGGTTTTGAATAATCTCCTCAATGATTTTTCTAAGCAAAAGAATTTCAGTGATTATAAATCAGCTGTATATTCTTTTCATCAGGCACGGAACTACCGCGATCGTATTCAGAGTGTAGGAGTTTCTTTGTTGCTGTCTGATATTTATGAAAAGGATTATCAGGCTAGTAAGAGTATTTATCTGAAAAGTCTTTACGACGAGGGAAATCAATTGCTGCAGGATAAAAAATTTGCAGAAGCTGAAAAGCGATTTGCGGAAATAAAGCAGTTAGATCCGGCCTACAAGGATGCAGGCGATTTGGGAGATGTAGCTTATCTGGAGCCTCTATATCAACAAGGTAAGATTGCCATGGCGCTTGAACATTATCGAGAGGCATACGGATTTTTAGAGAAGGTCATCGCTCGGAAATCATCCTATAAGGAAGCAGTACAATTGCGCAGGGAGTGCCTTGAAAAGGGTAAGTTTACTATTGCCTTGGTGGACTTTAAAAATACAAGTGGCACTCCGGGTATGGAAGCGAAAATTGCGGCGTATACCCTGGATGCGCTCACTTCCAGCCAAGACCCCTTTATACATGTGGTTGATCGCGATAATTTACAGAACATCATCAACGAGCAGCATTTGCAAATGACCGGTATTATCGACGAAAATACCGCCGTCACGGTGGGTGAGTTGGTGGGAGCAAAAGCAATTTTAACAGGAACGGTATTGAGCTATTCGGAGAAAAAGGGCACGCTGCGTAACAAGCAAAGAGATGGATACACATCATATCAGGAACGAGTGCTTAACCGGACAGATGGGAAGTACTACATGCAAACCTTGTATCGACCCTGCAAATACACGGAGTATTTCAATTCCAATGCCTGCACCGTTTCATTCCAGTACAAATTAACGAATATCAAAACCGGAGAGATTATAGCTACTGAAATCATCGATAAAACGTTGAATGACGAAGTTATTTACGGGCGTTTCGATGGCGATGTGAATTCATTATGGCCTGCCGGTCAAGGTGGTCCCAATATGAATCAAAATGACAGGAAGGCGCTTCTTGCCATGATGAACGCAAGGCAGGAAGTCAAAACTTCTGCAGAGTTATCTAACACGCTTTTCAATCAGCTCTCCGCTCAAATGACCGGGGCTATTGATAATGCAGTCAAGGAGATCGTAAAATGAAGAATAACCTATTACTTGTTTTGTTGATGCTTGCGCTACTGGCTGCCTGCAAAGGAAAAAAGGAGACAGCCACGTCAGGTAGAAGCACGACTGTTGAAGTGCCGGCTCCTGATTGGGTAGGTAATCGCCCGCATTCACCCTCCTATTACATCGGGGTAGGATCATGTAGTAAGTTTTCCCAACCCTATGACTATCAAACCATCGCTAAAAAAAATGCTCTCAATGATTTGGCATCGGAAATAAGCGTGCGTGTGCAGGGGCAAACATTCTTGAATTCACTTGAGGTCAATAAGAGCTTTAGTGAAGAGTTTATTTCGAATGTATCCACCTCTACTGATGCAAAAATCGAAGACTATGAAATCGCCGGAACGTGGGAGAGTAAGAATGAATTTTGGGTTTATTACCGATTGGATAAAGCAAAATACCAAGCTCAAAAATTAGCTAAGAAGTCTGCAGCATTGAATTTGGCGAATGACTACTACCAGAAGGCGATTACGGCTCAGCAGAATTCAAATGTTCCAGCCGCATTTGATTTGTACATGCGAGGAATTTTTGCATTAAAGGATTACTGGAATGAAAGCAATGAGTATTTAACTCCTTCGGGTAAGGTTTTTTTGGATAATGAGATATTCAGTTCTGTCCAGAATATGTGCAGCTCCCTGCAGCTGAAAACGGACGTCAATAAAGTACAGCTTTCCTCCGAAAATGATTTTTCCAGGTTCATTTCCGCTACGCTCTTATTAGATGACAAGCCCGTCAAGGGAATGACTGTTAAGTTTTCATACGAGAAAATGACCGGACCATTTAAATCGGAAGTTTTATCGACTGAAGTAGGTCATGCCTCTGTTCCGGTAGGTGAAGTCAACTTTGCAGCACAAGGCAACTCAGTAATGCTCGAAGTGGATTTGAGTAAACTGAAAGTTCAGGATCTCGATCAAAAAGTACAGGATGGATTTATTCAATCATTTAAAACGGATAAAAAGGTCATCCCAATTGAGGCAATTCTTCCTTCTTTCTTTATTACCTCCTCGGAAATGAACTTTGGTTCTGCGTCTTCAGGAAGGGTGCTTCAAAGTGCACTCAGTGGTGCGTTAGTTTCAAAGGGGATGCGAATTGCGGGTAGTGCAGGTGAGGCCGATTTCATTGCAACAATCGATGCAAATACCAAGGAAGGCGGCCAGGCAAATGGATTTGTTGTGGCATTTCTCGAAATGAATCTTGTTGTAAAGAATCGTAAGAATGGAGAGGTGGCATTCAGCGAAACTCTTTCTTCGATTAAGGGGTTGCAGCTCAACAAGGATGCAGCAGGAATTGAGGCATATAAAAAGGGAAAGGAGAAGGTTGAACAGCAAATTGCCCCCAAACTTCTTCAATCTATTTTGTGAAAAATCTGCTTTGGCATGATTGTAGAAATTATCTTAGCAAAACCAAACACGAATAATAAATAATTTATTTCCTATGAAAACTCGTCATTTTACACTCGTCATGCTTGTAGCAGTTGTTGCGCTCATGGCCACATCATGCAAGAAAAACAAGAAAGCGGTTGAAACACCTAAGCCATCAGGCGAGGTTCTGATAAACGAATATTGCACCGGAGACGAATATAAGAGTAACAAAGATGCCTTCCGTGCAACAGCTACCGGTG
>Ga0315907_10008445_pt1 | contig 10577 bp, 6 predicted proteins | sample LakEriMetagenome_3_FD_203525 | JGI IMG/M metagenome (GOLD analysis project Ga0315907, IMG submission 203525) | Freshwater fungal communities from buoy surface, Lake Erie, Ohio, United States - Buoy 12 MA123 | ecosystem: Environmental > Aquatic > Freshwater > Lake > Lake biofilm | place: USA...
TAATTTCGCTCTGGATTGTAGGATAAACAATTCAACAACATTTTTGAAATGGAGGATGAGGTAGAATCCGGTATGCTCACGACATTCAACCCGTATAGGAGATCGTTGCGCTTGTGCCGGTGGGTGTTTCTGAAAGGAATGTAAAAATGCGAATGCTGCTCAATTGATTACCGGAATTATCTTCATTGGACTGTCTCCTTTCACGGGATGTAAAGTAAACGGTAAATACGATCTCCAATGGTCAAAAGATACATTCCCTCAGTCAACCCGCTGAGTGTATGCTCACTGTTCAGTGATCCCTCCATAATATACCGGCCACGAAGGTCATGAACCGGGAATGTTCCATGAAAGGATGCAAGGACGGTAAAGGTTCCCGTAGTTGGATTCGGATAGATCATGATCCTGTCTCCCGAAAGTTCATCAACGGATAAACCGCTGACGGTAAAACATGTCGACGTGTCACTGCAATAAGGGCTTGAAACAATTACCGCATAAGATCCGTTTTCGGTGGCGGTGAATTGTTGAGAGGTTTCACCGGTTACAGAAGTGAGACCTGTGTCGCAGTTGACCCACTGGTAGGAGTAACCGCTTGCGTTGGCAGTGAGCGATGCACCGTTTTGTGTAACACTCGCTTCTGGTGTTGGGTATAGCGTAAGATGGAGTGTCACAAGTGAATCACAACCCGAAGTATTGGTGAGTGTCCAGCTGGGCGAAGTGGTGCTGGAAGTATAGGTAACACCATCTATCCAGGTATAGGAGTTACATGCTTGCTGGAAATCGGTTCCTGAATTGCTTCCAAGGGTGAGATGCAGGGTAATAATTGAGTCACAACCCGCTGCATTGGGCACGGTATCGGAATAGGTGCCGGTTGCGAAATAGGTCACACCGGTTTGATCCCAGGTGTATGAGCCACAGCTCAACACATTAAGTTGGGAACTGCTTGCTTGCCGTACTTCAAGTTCCAGAGTGATCACTGAATCACATCCTGCAGCATTGGGAATGATGACGGTATAGGTACCGGTATTTGAAAAAACTTGTCCGTTTGGTGCCAAATAGGATTCGCAGACAGCTGCAGCTATAGTGGAAGAACTGGGAGAAGGACAGTAATCGTTTAAATAGAGAAAACGGGCAGTTCGTGCAAGATAGTGCCGCCCACTGTATGTAAAATCTGGTTTACCGTCACCGTTGGCATCGAAAGAATCGGTCTGACCCTCACGCAAACCGGGAAATTGCATCACCGAATACGGTGTGAAGAAAGCCGACCCGTTATTGAAGAACAAATTGCAGATAGGAACATCACTCGAATTTCTCCCGGTTATGACCAGGTCCAATGAGCCATCTACATTAAAGTCTGCAACGGCAAGTCCGGATTGATGCGTTCCTGTCAAATTAGGGTTCGCCATTAGCGTGAAGGTACCGGATCCGTTATTCAGATAGACCTCCGCAATGCGATTGTAATTGGATTTTTCTCCGGCTATCACCAGATCAAGATCTCCGTCATTGTCAAGATCAGCAAATTCTGAATCAGAGAAACGAATGTTCGAAATTCCGGTATTGATTCCGGTGAATACAGCCGCCCCGTTGTTCAGGAATATGCGCGAATAAAAGGTGTTCGAACCCGGAATGATCCCGGAAAGAAATAGATCAAGATCAGTATCATTGTCTATGTCACCAAGCGATATACTTCCCTGCTGTATGGAGATCAGCGGATTGGCGGTAGGAGTGAAAATGCCACTACCGTTGTTCAGGTAAATGTTCGTGTAAAAATTACTGGAACCTGAGTAGGCTGCTACGATGACATCTAAATCATTGTCTCCGTCAAGATCCCCGTGAGCGATTGCTGCAAACTGCGATGGGGAAAAGGGCTGACTTGCTGAAGGTGAAAAGGAACCACCCCCATCATTCAACAGGAGAAGTGCGATGGGAACTGAATTATTGTCGCCAACCATCAGAAGATCCTGGTCACCGTCACCGTCTGCATCAAAAAAATCAACATCTCCGTAACGCAGCGAATCTAGCATACTGTTTGGATCTCTGACATAGTCTCCCGTCCCGTCGTTCAGGTATAGCCCTCCGCGTGGAAAGCCGTTGTTGTAATCTCCGGAACTGTAAAGGTCAATATCATTGTCGTTATCAACATCTGCAAAGCCTGTAGCTCCCCAATGTGTGCCGAGGATCGGACATTCTGATGCCGGAAAGTATTCCCCGCCATTGTTGATGTAATAGGACTGATCGCACTGCGGCCCGAACATGAAGAGCTCGGATAAGCCGTCTCCATTGGAATCAAAGGCGCTAAGATCACTCGCCTCCCAGTTCATCAGATGGATCATCGGATCCTCTGTGAATCCCCCCGATCCGTCATTCAGGTAGACGCGCGTATCGCGTTCGAAAGTCAGATTGTTGTACCCCGCGATGATAATATCCTGATCCGAATCGTTATCGATATCTGTCAGCTCATGCGCACCCCTCAAATTAACAGTCCCGTAAGATGCATTGGGGGTAAAATTTGCCGCCCCGTCCGACATATATACCTGACTCCACGAGTTGTTGGTGCCATTCGCCATGCCGGAGAATAGAACATCCTCCAAGTTGTCTCCATTGAGGTCTCCGACAGAAATTTCTGCAGAAGAGTATACCGTAGAAAATGGATTTCCTGCGTCGGTGAATTGTCCCGTTCCATTGTTGAGATACAACCGAACGACTTCAACAATGTTATTGTCATATCCTGCAAAAATGACATCGCGAGTACCATTGTTATCAGCGTCGATCGATGCGACACTCCCGATTTGATTTTGAGCAATACCGCTGGTTGTATTGAGCGTGTAATTCCCTGAACCGTCGTTTACATATAGAAAGGTGGTGGACACATTCCCCGTTTGTGTTCCCGAGATAAGAATGTCCTCCTTCAGGTCCCCCGTCAGATCATCCACAAGGATCGAGGGCGCATTCAGTCCAACAATATTGAAGCTTGGGTCTTCGGTAAAATTTCCGGTTCCGTCTCCGTAATAAAAATTGGTATTGAAGGAACTGTTCGAGTCATAACCGCTGCTTATAAAGTCCAGGTTACCATCCTGATTGCGGTCGAAGATGACAAGGCCTGAATATCCGTTGAAATTGACAGGATTAAAACTTGATTGTCGGATAAAGTTCCCGTTTTCATTCAGATAAACACGGGTGTAGTTGACGGTATATGCTGACACGGTAGTGATCAGATCAAGGTCTCCGTCGTTATCAAGATCCCCGTATGCAGAGACTCCGTCCCCGGAAATGATCTCGGTCTGGTAGGGCGCATTGGAAGGTAACTTTTTTTCAAAGTTCATCTGTGCTATCCCGACTATTGGGATCAGAAAAAAAAGGACCGCTGTTTTCATGTTCAGATGCTGGATTACCATTGAATGCTTGAACAATAATACGAAAAAAGGTCGTCCCTTCATTCATTTCCCGGCCCGGATCTGCAAGGATCGGGATAGAATCCCTCGTGCTTCATTGTGCGCAGAACCCAATAAATTGGTTTGATTTTTACAGTTCAGGCCCCTTGTTTCTCCTGCTTGTTTTCGCTAACTTTACGGGACAACCACCGAAATGGAATGGAAACACACTGGCGGATCGGAGATACAGCAATAGCCTTGTTTGACATTTTTCTGGAATACCGGGATGAAAAAGGTAAAAGAACTGTGATCAAAATTGTCGAGAAGGATTCGGAACACACCGTCAGGGATGTGAAGACCTTTGATTGCATGCAATTAATGAATATTGAAGTAAAGACGGAATCAAAGGATATCATCGTATATTCCTGTCAAGATTGCAGGGCGCATCACAGGGCAAAAAAAGCGGAGGAAAAAGTGATTTTTTTTCCGGGTATCTGGTTCATAAAACCTGAAATGAACAGCAGAAAGGAAAGTATCAAAGATGAGCTGATCAAAAATGGGAAAGGACCAAGTCCTCTCAAGATCCATCGTTCCCCCGCTACGAAAACACCGCCAAAAGAAATTCCTGGAAGGATTCACGAGAAAGAACGAACCAAGGAGACCGTAAGTTCATGTAGCGAAAAGAAACTTTAAGTTCCTGAACAGTATACAAGTTGATGTGTCTTTTTCATCAGTGATGGATCCGTTTGAACGCAAAATCCATTTCCCAACACACCCATCACCTTATTCCTTGATCACCCGAACAGGAACTTTTTCCAACTTTTTCGATGCTAACCACCCGGCTAATCCCCGCTCACTGAGCGGAGCCGAAGTGACGGTTCACACCCTCAAACGAGACATCCCCCCGTCAACGTGAAGGACCTGACCGGTCACCCAAGAGGATGATTCCCCCAATAAATAGTGAACGGAATTGGCAAGATCGTCAACCGTCCCGACCCGTTTTAACGGATGCCGTTGTGCCGAAGCTTCATGCTTCTCCGGACTGCTCAGAAATTTTGAGGCAAGTTTGGTATTGGTCAGCGAAGGGGCAATGCAATTTACCCGGATCTTGGGCGCAAACTCTGCTGCTAGTGCCCGCGTCAACCCCTCAATTGCTCCCTTGGAAACTGCAACTGAACTGTGAAATGGCATCCCGGTCTGAACGGCTACCGTGCTGAAAAGCACAATGGAGGAACCTTCGTTCATCTTCGATAGGTAACGCTGGATCGAATGGAACGCTCCGAGCACATTGATCTCGAGATCAGACTGAAGATCAGCCTGCTTGATCGAACGAAAAGGCTTTAACGTGATACTCCCCGGAAAATAAACCAACCCATCGATCTGTTCATCAATTTCCGGAAGGTCGTTCAGGACGGGATCACCGTATAGATGAACCTGTCCTTCATGTTCCGTGGATCTGGACACAGATAGTACCTTGTTTCCGGCAGCTTCGAGCAAGGTGCGCGTCCGCAGCGCGATGTCAGAGTTACCACCGATGAATAGAAATGTTCTCATACTGAATGAACAAATGGAATCCTCCCTTGTTCAGCGATCTGAGCGCTTAAAAAATAAAAAGTGAGTGAAGCGATGTGTGTTGAACGGTTGAACTCCTGAATGGACTGCGCCTGAAACCGACAAGATGGAAAAGCCTGGATAGAACGGATCGGAAAGGGAATATTTTTCCGATCTGGTAGGTGAAACTAGTGTAAACAATCCCTGAATTGGTCTCAAAAATTACTTCGTAACCGGCATAGGATGGAAGCGACGAGAGAATTGTCTGCGACCAGGGATATTCCCATAGAATGGACGTATGCTGAGTGGTTTGGGAACGATGATCCCACTTGCGCTGAACACGCTTCCATTTTTCAGAACGAATTGCCCTGCACACGGAGCACTTACATGGCGCCGTCTCCGATTCAACAGTGAAACCGGAGGGCACAGTGACGTTCACTGCATTACTGACCAGCTCTCCCAACCAGTTGAAATGATCGGGATAGTCAGAAACGTCATCCTCCGGAATTGGGTCATAGATGCTGCTTTCCTTGAATGCATACTTGAAAAATGCGGATACTTCCGGGTTGTACACAACGTGAATGGAATAATCTCCTGGTTCAAGATCAGGCAACCCGATAGAAGATTCGATGCGCTTGTCACTGTTTTTATGATCGTTTATGAAAAGCGGTAAGGAAAAGTGCTCCCCCGGTTCAAGTGAATAGAAACTAGCTGTTGACTTGTACCGCGAAGTATCCATTTGGAGCTCCGTTGAACTGACGAATACAAGCTCAGAAGGGAGGTCACCTTGGGCTTTGAATACGCGAAGCTGGAAAAGGGATGTTCCGGTGTTTTGTGCAAAAGGTACCAATATGCTTCCCCTGTGAAACGAGGTGTTTGTAATGGTTAATTGAAGTGGAAGGATCCTACCGCTTCGGAGTGTGTCTGTTCCAACCTTCAGTAGCAGTTCGAGTTCTGGGTCCTGCATCGTGGCTTGACACTGAACTAGCTGTATGAAAAAGATTAGAAGAAGGATCACGCGCTTTCCCATACGCACAATGATAGATAAAATTTTGGGAAATGAAAGCGATTGGACCGGTCTGAACCTTATTCTTGAGTGGTGATCGGTATGAGGTTTTTTTGGGGAGTAGGACTTAGTTCAAAACGCAATCCCAAACCTGTTGAACTGAGCGTAAGCTTATCCAGTAACGGTTCAAGTTTTTTAGTGCGGTGTTTTGCGTGGATCACATGCGCAGCAACATCGAAAATAAATAAAAAGCCTCCTTGCAGCAGAAGACTGTTGCCGAATCCATTCAACTGATCGCGCTTTTCAACGTTGTATTTTGCGTCATTACGGAGCATAAATCCTGCCGTCATGTAGGTGAGGTCAAGCCCCGCATTAAATAAAAAGGTCTTCTCTGTCTTGTATTGCATGCGGATCGTCTCTGCAGTCGTGAGGGATGGGTCCGAATTCCTGGACTTGAAATATCCCGGGATGGCCAAAGCGGCATTTACGACATTCCAATAGACATTCATCTGATGGAAGTAACGCGCCTCGCCGGGCTCACTCAGTGCCCAGCCGATACCACTGCCAATGAAATTAACAGCCGACCACGAGCCCAAAGTCACCATGAGCCGCTGATCTGTCTGTAACCGCTGTTGGTTAAAAGACGATAGTTCTTGCGCCCGAGCGGAAAACACGAGAAAAAAGAAGGTAAAAAAGAAAACCCGCATATTCTTGATTTCTAGGAGTAACACGATGAAAGGTTTTTTGTTCGGTGAATGCCACCATAGCTTAGTTGAGTCTGAAAAGCAAATAATGGCTAGGAAACGTGAGGCAGTAATAGGGTTCTTGAATGTAACAAGCTGTGAGTGTTGAAAGCAAACAAGGCACCCCGTCACGGGTGCCTCGTATGCTATGAAAAAGGGGGGTTAAAAAGGTGCTTTGGAATGGTAGATAATTTGGGTGCTGATGCTTTACTGTACAATAACGAGTCGTGAAACGTGATCATTTCCGCTGTTCTTAAGGTAATAAGCCCCTGGCTCTAATTCGGGAAGTGAAAACAATACACTGTTCTGTCCTGAATGAAGAGCTACCTGTTGCGTCCATACCGCATAGCCCTGGTTGTTGAAAATAGTGTATACAAGATGTTCTTCTCTGTTTGATGACGTGGTTAACACAAACTGGTCTTTAACGGGATTTGGATAGATATACGCATCGCGCTCGCTTCCGCACTGAAGTGAAACAGGTCCGAATAATTCTGTTGCACCGTCAAAATCAGCTTGGCGAAGTCTGTAAAGTTGGGTTGCTGTTCTGCTTTTCTCTTCGATGGAATAGGTATAGTTCATTTCAGTTGTGCTGTTACCCGCTGCTGGGATCTTCGCAATTTCATCCCAGTTCAAACCATCGGTGCTCGTCTCAACTGCGAAGTAATCGGAATTGTGCTCTGATGCCGTTGCCCAGTTCAATGTTGGTTCTCCTTCATTGCAGGATGCTTCAAAATAGAGCATTTCGACAGGTAGTGCAGAGAAGAATTCAAAGGACCCGATATCGGATTGTGAGTCACGTGTGACCGTGCGCTGATCTGTTGAAGGTGGTGTCACGGTGTAGGATCCGTAACCATGTGCACTTGAATTTCCTGCATTTCGTGCAACACTGGTGTTTAAAATACTCAATGTTTTCGTACCTGTGCTCGAGCTGTTATCTGAAAGCTCCGTTGCCAAACCGAGTCCTGACTGCTCGCCGGTGATCATTCCGGTACCGGATAAGGTGGTGTTGGAACTTTGTTCGATCAGACTGTAAGATGCATTGATCATTGTTCCTGAAAAAGCATCATATGAATAAAGATCGGAGGCACCTGAATTTCCTGTGTTGTTGGCGATAAGCGTATTTTTCATGTATAGTTTGAAGAAATCGTAAACTGTTTGGTTTGGGGTACCCCATAATACGCCGCCTGCTCCCAATGTTGCCGTGTTGTTTGCAATGGTTGTATTCGTGAAAGTAGCCCATTGCTGGTACCAGATATTGATGCCACCGCCATAATTGTTCGTGCTGTTGTGGGAAAAGGTACTGTTGGTGACAACACATCGCCCTGAACGCTGCAAGGCCATACCCCCGCCAACAGAGGCATAACTGTATGGATAACTGCTTCCAAAGGAGGATGTTGCTGTATTCGATGCGACCGTTGAGTTTGTAATGGTAACGGATTGTGACTGCTCACCGCCCGCAATTCCGCCTGCTGAATAAAGCGTGCAAGTACACGTGTTGGAATTGACATTTGAATGGTTGATCGTAAGGGTTGATGCTTCCCTCAAATAGATCCCACCGGCCATATAAAACTGGTTGGATGTGACACCGTTTGCGTCATTTTCAATGACATTAACGTAATTTAGGATCGCTGTTCCGGTAATCGATGAACATGGATAGTTGCCGCAATAGGAACCGGCTAGTGTCAACCCTCCGCCTAACTTTTCTGCGGTGACCTTTCCATAACGGATTGTGATATTCTCAAAAGTGACTGTTCTGTTTGCACTGACAAAAAATACACTTCTGTCTGCAATGCCTCGGCTTGATGCAGCTTGAAAGTATGTCAGATCACGTCCTTTCCCACGAATGGTTAGGTTTTTATCGAGAACATATCCGGTTTGAGTTACATCACCGAGCTCTGTTGCATCCGTCCAGGTAAAGGTTCCTGTAGCATCTATAATGTCTCCTGAAATTGCCACAGAATACGCCTTGTGAAAAGTGAGGTAGGGTGTGGTGATGGAACCATCACCCGCAGCATCGTTTCCTGTCGAACTGTTGATGTAAATGGTAGCCGCATGACTGAACCCCGAAAAGAGAACGGTTCCTGTGATCCCAAGGATCAGCTGACGTACAGAGTGGTAAAATGACTGTTTGCTGGTGTTAAAGTAGGACTGTTTCATGTTGTTGTTATTTGATTTTATCGTTCGTTGTTGTTTCTGGTTCAAAACTAATGTGACTTGATGCCGTGAAGGAAAATTAAAGTGGGGTTTAACGCTGAAATCAGTGTAACTACGTAGTGTCTTTTATTGAATTCTACAGAACAGCGGTAGTAAAAACGCATGAAGATCTGTTTTTTAAAGCAAAAAATTGAAACAAAATTTGCGGCCTCTTTTGCGTGGTAACAGTGAACGGTATTCTGGGGCTGTGGACAGTCAATTTCATCCTGTTCAAATTCCTGCGAAAAGAGATTTTAAATTCTTTAAATGCTTAATTTTAACGAATGCGATCAGCTATGTTGAAGTTCAGATTCTTGAAAAAGAAACGATTTTGGAAACGGTTCGTAATGATGGCCGTTTTACTGCCCGTCATACTGTTTTCAGTGGCCATAGGGATTGTTTATGCGAAACAGGATGCGATCGTCCAGGAAATGATCAGAACCCTGAACGATGACTTTGTGGGGACACTCAAAATTCGCGATAGCCACATCGCTCCTTTTGCGAATTTCCCATATATCTCCGTAGATCTTGAAGATCTGGAGGTCTTCGAAGGCAAAAACCCGAAAAAAAAATACAGGATCGCCCATATCAATGATGCATACGTGGGCTTTGATCTGTTTGATATGCTGGGCGGAAAAATTGAGATCAAAACCATTAAACTCGCAAAAGGAAACCTCAGAATTGTGCAACACAAGGATGGCTCCTTCAATTTAATGAACGCGCTTTCCAGCACCAAACCAATAGAGGAGGTGAAAGAGGAAATGCACATGGACCTGAAATCCATCAAGCTGCAGGACGTTGATATTTCCAAACTGAACGAGGAAAATGATCTGATGGTGGATGCCTATATCAATGCGGCAACATCCCGGTTTCGATCCCGGGAAGATCATCTGTTCATGGCACTCGATACGCGTTTTGAGTTAAGCCTCATCAAAGATGGGGATACTACCTTCATCAAACACAAGCATTTTACTGTAGATACAGAGATCGATCTGAATAAAAAGAATCAGATCATGACGGTTTCGCCGACTGAGATCGAACTGGAAAAGGCAACCTTCGGATTCGATGGAAGCATTGACTTCAAAAATGACCTGGACCTGGACCTTCATTTCCATGGAAACAAACCGGATTTCAATCTTTTTCTGGCCATGGCACCGGAGGAACTGACCCCAACGCTCGAAAAATTCGAGAACAAAGGAAAGATCTTCTTTGAAGCCGCTGTCGTTGGACCTTCCTTGAATGGAAAACAACCTGCGATAAATGCCAGATTTGGCTGTGAGGAGGGGTTCTTCAACAACAGGGAGTCAGGAAAAAAACTGGAAAGGATTGGCTTTAAAGGGTCGTTTACGAATGGTAAACGCCGAAACGCGGAGACAATGCGCTTCGAACTTGAAAAATTCTCTGCCAAACCGGAAGCTGGCGTGTTCAATGGAAAATTGATCGTGGAGAATTTTATATCCCCGGATATCGATATGAACCTGAACTCGGATTTCGACCTGGATTTTCTGGCAAAATTTGTAGGATCCAAGGAATTGTCAGGACTTTCAGGTAGAGTCGTGCTCGACATGAATTTTCATGATATCATCGATCTCGAGAATCCGGAAAAAAGTATTGAACGCTTGAATGAATCATACTACACAGAACTGCTGGTACAAAACCTTAAATTCAACAGCGCTGACCTTCCTGCTCCATTGGAAGACCTGGACCTAAAAGCGA
>Ga0315907_10008446_pt1 | contig 10577 bp, 11 predicted proteins | sample LakEriMetagenome_3_FD_203525 | JGI IMG/M metagenome (GOLD analysis project Ga0315907, IMG submission 203525) | Freshwater fungal communities from buoy surface, Lake Erie, Ohio, United States - Buoy 12 MA123 | ecosystem: Environmental > Aquatic > Freshwater > Lake > Lake biofilm | place: USA...
TTGGACTATTGAAAATCTTGATAGGGCGTGGCTTGGTTACGGTCTTTTTATGCTAGATGAGCAAATTAATACGAACCGCGCTGAGGAACTCATTAGTCAAAATTATCCTGAGCTTGATGGCTATTTAGTGAAAGAAGTCGCAAGAGTTGTGCAGGCGAAGGCCAATCTGGTTGAAATGAGACCTGAAGGAATCAAGGAAGTTGTTCTTGAAGAGCAAGACATTGCTCAAGTTCTAGAAATTCTCAGTGTCACTCAACCAGAGCTAGGCGAAAAATTGAAGAATGACTTAACTCAAAGAATTTTAAACTAAAGGAGAATTTAAGATGAAAAAGTTATTATCTACGACTGCACTAGCATTGAGTTTAGCTCTACCTGCCACCATGATTCCGGCGAAAAATGCGAACGCTGGGATTATTATAGGTTGCGCAACCGCCACAGTCATCGGGCCCCTTATCGGCTTGACGATGTCTGCGGCAGGATTTTTTTGGGGGATTCAACAAGAAGGACTCAGCTGGCCAGTCGCCACACTTTTTATTCTGGATGAAAAATTAGATACCCAAAACTTGGAGAATGCACTGACTTCTCGTTATCCAGAACTCGATGCGTTTATTGTCCATGATCTGGCAGAAATTATTTTATCGAAAGCGCAGTCTAATGAAGCTGATTCAAAGGGCTTAAAAGAGGTCGTTTTAAGCGCAGAGGAATTGGCATCAGTTCTAGAAATCGTTGGGATGAACGATGCTAAACTTGCTGCTCAGATGAAGCTAGATTTAACAAAATCGTCACTAAATTAAGGAAGCTTTATGAGAAATAAATTAAATAAGATCCTTGCAGCCTTGATGCTCACGACCTCTTTAAATTTTGTTCTTCCTCAAAAGGAAGCGAAGGCCGGATTTTTAATCCTGGCAGCGACTGATCATTTTGTTTTGAAGCATAAGTATGAAACCCTAGATAATCTCATACCCTATATTGGGTTTGCGACTATGATTCCCTTTGGCTTTTGGTTTACCTATACAGGCTATAGTATGCAAAGCTTGTACTCAGGACTCTTTGTCCTCGATGAAAACATTGATCAGCTTCAAGACATGACAAAAGTCGCCCTCCTCGGTCGATATCCCTTTTTAGATGATGAGAGTTCAGTCGATAAATTATCTCAGCTTATAAGTTCAAAATACTCTGAACAAAAAGATGCTGAAGGAAAAGCTGACGTCATTTTATCTGAAAATGAGGTGAGAGAAGCGGTAGAGAGTCTTGATTTGAGTGAAAAGCATATTCAAGATCTTTTTAACTCACTTACAAAATAGAGGATAGCTTGAAGCGAATTTTTTCATTTCCTCAACTTCTTGTTTTGATCGCCTGGTCTTTTCTATTATTAGGAAAAGTCCAGGCCCAAAATGAAAACATTAAAATTGATCTTTATGAAAAGAAATTTCGCTGCTCACTGGCCTATGAAGCAAAATTAGAATTAAAGGATCTTGATCAAAAGGTGCTCGCTCAGAATTTAGATGATGTGAAGAAACAATTTGAAAGAGAGATGATGAATGGGGATCTTAGTCGGACAGAAAGAAGACTTCTTAAGAAATCCATGGCAAACCTAGATCTTCTTTTAGATGAAACAAAACCAAAAGATAAGCTTGATAATTATCTTGATTCGATTTGCCTAACTTCAGAGTCTCTTTTCAAAGATAGTTTTAAAGCTTTAGCCCAAACATCAAACCTTATTGTTCTCAGTGCATCCCTGCCTTTTCGTTTTTTGAAATCATTTTACAGTGGAATAAGAACTGGTAGCTCTGATCAGCTAGAAGCTCTTCCGGCCTATGATCTGCTTGGTCAACAGAGGTCTAAATCAATTGCTCTCTTTCTTCTCTCTAAGACTTATTCAACCTTGCAGGGGTCCAATCCTTACCTCGCACCCTTCCTGGCCCTTCCTCTTTTGAATCAATTTGTGATGAGAACTTGTGATAGTGGAGGCAAGCTCGATGCCGAAGATGTGAAGTTTTGTCAAAAATTTAAAGAATTAAAAAAGAAGATGTTAAAAGCTTCGCAACTGGGGAGTCGTCTCGGAAAGAGGATCTCACATAAAGCGAAGAAAGAAATTCTCCCCTTTAATATGAATGACATTAATGAGAATAATTTCTGTCACTATCTCGAAAATGTGAGTGCTCGGAAAAGTTCAAAGCAAAAGGCCGTTGAGACGAGGGAAGTTTTAATGGAAAATCTCAATCCTGGGTCCTTAGCAAAACCGACACTTACGCCTTATCTTAGTTCCGCCGACCTTCTATTTAAAGAATCTCCTGTAAAAATGGCAAGACTTAGGAATGTCGTTATTTCACTGGCCCCGAGCTCTGAAGCCATCGAAAAGATGTTAAAATCTGGTGAATGGGATGACTATTTAATTCTAAAAAAGAAAGTTTCTCATCTTACAAAACTCTATAATAAACTCTATCGCCTTAAAGATATTGAAGCTTGTCAGCAGCTCAAAGCGGAGTCTCATTTCTCGCTAGCAGAATACCAAGAATTAAAGCAAAAGCTGCAAGAGATGAAAACACCTGCTTTTTATGAGCAGGGTCTTGTTATTCAAGAGCAGTTTCAAAGTCTTAATTCAAAGTTTAATCTTTTTCCAAAATTAAAAATGAACTGGGACTTTGTTTCGGCCAATACCTTGCAAGAAGTCCATAATGTTCTCACTTCCCGAGATGTGGGCAATGTTATTTTAATTACTCATTCCATCGGAGAGTATAAGAAATTAGTCGACTCTCATTTCAATCAGTACCCAACGACTTTTTTTAAGAACTTATCGCCTAGCTTAATGAGTTTAAGCTTCTTTACATGTCATTCTCAAAATATTTTGAAAACTTATGACCTTGAAAGTATTTTAAATTCAACCAAGACCATTCATCAGGAGCGATGGCTTAATTTTGTTGCCAGTCATGACTGGTCAACTTCACCTGATACTGTACCCGGTATGGGGTTTAAAGATTTTTTTGAATCCGTAGATCATCGCCTTTCACTTTCTCTCCAGGAAAATATCCTTTCACAGTCGCTTTCAAACTTGGAAAGGGAGCTTGGTCCCGAAGAACTATGCCACCTTAATATAAAGTTGAATAAAGCATATGAGGCTGGCCTATCAGTCGTTTTTAATAAATATTTTATTGGGCATATCGGTAATGAATCAAGTCACTTCATTACTTTCCCTTGCTCCATTTTGAAGGCGAGAAACTCAATTCTTTTTCAAAACTCATCTCTTTTAAGTGCTATTACTCAAACGCCTTCCTTGAGTGAAATGATCCTTAATGATCAAGAAGTAAATGTGATGAGTGAGAAAAATTATTTTAATAGTTTAAATAATTTCTCAAGCAAGAGAATTGAATTTTAGGCCGATTCCTTCGCTGTTTTTTTCTTTTGGTAAGTATCTTGGTAAGACACAATTTTTTGATCACTTAATTCATTGTATTTAAAAACAATCTTTCTCAGGCGGTTGAGGAATTTTTCATCCACTTCTTCCCCCCAGATGAGATTGATGAGGCGTGATTTTGGTATCGGGGCGCCGGTTTTATTGAAAATGTGGGCCAGTTTATCAATGGGTTTTTCGATTAAGTCGAGATCTGATTTTTTTATCTCTAACTCTTTTTCATTGTGATGAATTTTCATGGCGACCGAAAATAAATTATGCCCACCTTTGTATATAAAATCTTCTTTGTAAATTTCTGGGTTGTGATGTGCAAGCTTACTCCAAAACGAATGTGCTCGCGTTAAATCAGATCGGGATAAGGCCTTAATGACCTCTAGTTGGTGATGAAGTTCTGGGTAGTCCTTAAAATCTTTTTCATAGACATAAAGAGGTTTATCCTCTGCAATGTTTTCAAGTAGAGTTTTCATGTAAAGATAATTCGCCTTAACCGTGAAGCCATTACTTCTCTTGTAGTCCTCTAGGATGAATTTACAATCTTGATATCTTTCTCTTCTGAATTTTATTGAAAAGAGTGTTAATAGGAATGAGGGTTTAAAGCTTTCCAGATAGGGATTATTTCCTTCAATTGTTTTTTGAATTATTTTTTCTGCTTTTTTATCTTGTTCAGCTTGAGAGAGATACAAGAGCTCTGCATGGATTCGAAGTAATTGACTAAAGGGACCCTTGGTTGGAAATGTTTTCATCAAGTCGACAGCCTCGGCCATGGCTGTCTCATTCTTAGTATTACTGTAGGCCACGATGAGTGCGGTAAGGGCATAAACAATAAATTCTTCCTCATTAAGGTTTTGATACATGTGGATTGATTTTTTGAGATGCTCAATCGCAAATTTAAATTTACCAAAATGATTTTGAGAAAGTCCGTGGATATAAGATCTGGTAGCTTCAAGAAAACTGTTATCTGTGATGGGGGACTGAATCCTTGATGACGTTTCTGGATAGTCATTTTTTTTAAAATACCAGAATGCCTCTAATATTTTTTTTTCATTGGGTGAAAAAGGATGAGTTTTTAGCCTGTATTCAAATTTTCTTTGATCCACATTCAGCAGCTGAAAGGTATCCTTGAAAAATTTAAGCTCGTCTGATCCGCTATTTTCTTTCATAGAGCTGAATATACTTTTCTAGGAATTCAATATCTTTGGTTTTACCAAAATATTCTTTACACGTCTCATCGAATTTAATGGCGTCTTTGTAGGCGCCTAAAATTGTTTTGAGTGACTCAATTTGTTCATTCGTGCATTTCACGAAACTTACATCACCAGCTTTTGGTAATGCTTTGATTGTTTCTTGAATGTAGAGTTCTTCTACCAGAGAGAAGAATTCATTCTCCCTGATTTGAGGTTTTTGTTTTTTGACGTCATCAATAAAGACATTTTTAAAGACTTCTATTTCATTGCCTAGGGTGGGGCAAATTTGAGAGATAGATTTATAGGGGTTAGGGCCACCACCAGGATTGGTGTTAACCTGGGCAAAAGTGACTTGAGTGAAAATTGAGAGCATTAAAGGCCAGAAGATTTTCATTTTTACCTCGTGGCAGCTTATCGTCTTATAGGGATGATTACTTTACAGTTTTAGTGCGTCTTATGCTTCCTCACCCTCAGTTACTTCCCCAACGGATTGAAAATAGGAGGTTTTCTCTCCTATAACATGGCCTGCAGGCATCGGAACACCCAACTCATCCAAGCTAAAGACACTTTGAGGTAAGTTCAGCGAGAGCCGCACTTTTTCCATGGTTTGCGGCACAAAAGGGTAGAGCATAATCATAAGGTTTTTTAGCACGTAAAAGCTTGTATAAAGAGCGTCTTGGCGCCCTTCAAGTGGAGCACGGTCATCATGAGGCTTGTATTGAACAAACAAGCTATTGATAAGTCTGGCATAGTTTTCAATTTGGCCTAGAAGGGTGATGTATTCAGCTTTCTCCATATTCTTGAGATAAAGCTGAACCACCTTCATGGTTTCTTTCTCCACTTTTTCTAGTAATTTTCCTGCAGGAATTTTACCCTCAAAGCGTGTGTGAACCGCAGAAATAGGTTTTTCAATGGCCGCATTCATGGGGCCGGCCAAAAATTTATTGCGCTCATTAAAGGTATTAAAATCAAAATTAGAAGGCTTTTCCGCTAGACCTAGAGTGCACAGAAAATAGCGAACCTGATCTGCATCGTAGCCCATTTCATCAATAAGCTGATCAGCGCTATAAAAGTTACCTCGAGATTTACTCATCTTTTCACCATCCACCATCAAGTGAAAAACACTGAAAACATCAGTGAGCTGAAAATCTCCGGCCTCTGGTTGTTTACAAGGATTATTTTGTGAACCAAACCACATCGCTCCCTGCATGAGCACATAAAAGTAAACATTATCTTGCCCGAGAAACTGAAAAATTCGTGCTTCAGGATCTTTCCAGAATTTTTTGTACTCCTCAGGATTGCGACCTTGGTTTTTAAGTGCGACTTGCGAAAAGGAAATAGGCGCAATGAGGGAATCAGGCCAAACGTAGAGAGTTTTATTTTCCATCTCTGGATCAAGATCCATTGGAAGCGGAATACCCCAGAGAACATCTCGAGTGATCGATCGATGGGCCCAGCCATCTAGGGGAGAGCATGGAATTGACCTCTCCTCAAGAATCTTAAGACCAGTATGATAATCGTTCATGTTTTCAAACTGAACGACAACTTTTTTACCCGGAGCGTACCGGCTTTTATGTTTAGGAAGATTCGCTCTTAATTCTTTAAAGATAGGCTCATGAACATTTTCAAATTGGAAAGCAGGCTGAACTGTCTCAAACACTTCATTGAAAACACCTTTGCGCCATTTATTTTGTTTGGTCTTAATCCAGTCCACGAGTTGATCAGAGACTTTCCACATATCAAGCCACCAATGAACTGTATCTTTTAGCACTGGAGTGGCATCAGACAAAGAAGATTTTGGATTCAAGAGTTCAGAGGGGCTATATTGAGTTCCACAAACCTCACACTCATCACTGTAGGCGCTTAAGTTGGTGCAATGAGGATTAGGACATTTTCCAGTCACATTACGATCCTGGAGAAAGCGGTTAAGCTTAGGATCAAACCATTGCTTGGTGGTTTTCTTTTCGAGTAGGCCATTTTTATAAAGTTTATGAATAAAATCCTGGCACATCTCTTTATGGATGGGGAAGGTATCCGGTCTTGAAGTTCCGGCATAAACATTGAGTGAAATACCATAACGGTCCATGGTTAATTTTTGTTTGGCATGAATGTTATCGATGAATTCTCTTACGGGTTGATTATTTTTCAGAGCAGCTACTTCAGAGGTTGAACCATGATCATCTGTCCCACTCACAAACAGGACATTGTCCTTTCCAATCATCATTCTTAAATAACGGGCCATGACGTCAGGTGGAACTAGGGCGCCCACAAGGTGACCAAGGTGGACGGGACCATTTGCATAAGGCATTCCCGCCGTTATCACAGCTGTTTTTGGGCGCTTAAGGTTTTGAAGTAAATCCTTAACATTGGCCGGTGGCGTGAAGGGCTTATTCATAAAAAAATCGGTCCTCATCAAAGTTTTAAGATGGAACCGATTTTCTCATAGGGGATTAGTGTTTACAAGGATGACAATGTGCGCGTGCTCACTTATTCCCGCGCTAATTCATCCTCAATTAAAAATCGAATCTGTTTATAGCTAAAAAGTTGTTCTCCAGGGCATAACCTTTGATCTTTATCTAAACTTTTTATGGCCCTCGCCACGTCTGCTGTTTTAACGTCTGGCAAATGCTTCGCTATTTTTTTAGTTGTACGCTTTAATCTGGCCCCATTTCCTTTATGAGCTTCCTGAATAAGTTTTGCCGACTTTCTTAAATTATTAGGCAGCAGGTGAAGTTGATTTAAAAGTCTATAAGCTGCAGCTACATTCAATGTGAATTTAACGCCAGAGATCTCAATCGGAATATTTATTTTCCCGGCTACCCGACAGAAAACTTGAGAATTTGTTTCACTTAACCCACATTGAGCTCTGGCTTGATCTAGGACTTGAGCTGCTCTCAAATATTTTTTTTCACAAGGTGAATAGTCTTCAGCAAGCGCCATTCCAATTGTCCAAAGAACTAGTATCGTTATGATGTTCATCTTTTGCCCTCCTGGCTTCATGACTCTTTTTCCAATTTTGATGCCAATGAATAGGGCCCATAGTGGGACCCATATGGCCCAAAACGGGGTTAAATTTTGAGGATTTGGCCCTTTACCGGGGCCAAATTGAGACCACTTTAAAGAGCAGTCATTGCAAATCTTTCACACTCCATTGTGCGAAATTTAAAATGAATCTAGGATCAGAGTCCTAGCAAGGAGACTCCTATGCAAACGATGAAAACACTTTTAATTCTTTCTATTTGCCTTTTTTCCATGGGTATCCAGGCCGCAAGTCATTCCATGGCAAAAATTTCTCTGGGCTTCGGTAAGCTTGATGTGAGCTCTGGTAGTGGGTACCTCAATGTTACTACTGATGCTCAAAATAAAATCACCTCAATAAGTATTGATGTGACAGCAGGCTTTTTTGGGTACAACACTAAAATTCAGCACAAAGAAGCCCTTCAAGACCTGATGAATGGTGGGTCGCTGGATTTTTATATGGATGGGGGAGCCTCTCCCGTGCTTAAAATTAAAGCGCTCACCGGCTTTAATGCCAATGGAGGGAAACTCAAGCTCTCAGTCCTTCAAAAAGATGGATACGCCTCTAGTACTATTGAGCTTGCTCGTGCAGTATCGAATAAAAAATTCTATGCTTGGAATGGAAATTCTAAGATCTCCGAAGTGGCCATTAACATGAGAGGCTATAGCATCGCTGATATGTATGTTGGTTGGTACGCGCTTAGATAATTAATGAAGAAAATCTGTCTGGCCCGCGCCTTCGCGAATAATCTCGGGGGCGCCGCTGGTAAAATCGATGATCGTTGTTGAAAGACCTACAAAATCGTACTCACCTGGATCTAAAATCATTTCAATCTGACTTCCAAAATAATCCTCAATAAGCGCCCCGTAAATGAGTGAATTATCCTCTTCTAATTCCATCATCGTTGATGTGAGGTGAGAGCATATAACCACTTCACCATGACAATCCAAAAATTTTTGAACCAGTTTTGAGGGAGGAAAGCGAATTCCCACCTCTTTATCTGACTTTGAGGCCTTGAGATGCTTTGTTATCTTTTTTTGAGCTTCAAAGATGAAAGTATAGGAACCCGGGATTATTTTTTTTAGAATTCTGAAGGCATGATCATCAATTAAAGACACCTCTTGAGCTTTCTTAAAAGTGTCACAAAGAACTGTGAAATGCTTTGTGTTATCCACATGACGAAGGCGATAGAGTTTTTCGATCCCTTCTTTGTTGAAGGGATCGGCCACAATGACCCAGTTCGTTTCTGTGGGAAAACAAATAAGCCCCCCATTTCGTAAAATCTGGGAGGCTTTTAAAAGGATTCTGTCGTCTGGATTGTGAGCGACGACGTATTCAATCATATTTTAGTGTCCGCTAACACTCATCTCGCGGCCAAGAGATTTTGATCTTCGCTCAAAGAAGTTTTGAGATTCTTCTCTCTCAGATTCTTCTTTGCAAAGGATGCACATCTCTGAAGTCGGCCTGGCAATAAGACGAGTGTAAGTAATAGGATCACCACACTCATCGCACATGCCATATTGCTCAGTTTCTATTTTGCTCAAGGTTTTCATGATTTTCTTAAAGTAAAGACTCTCACGATTTGAGAAGCGCATATCGGCCGCGAGGAGGATATTGTCATTAGCTGAATCCACTTCATCTTTGGCGCCGGTAGAAGAGCTATTTTCATACTCATTTTTCTTGAGTTGGAAATTGTTTCTAATACGCTCCGCTTCAGCTAACAGTTTATCTTTAAGCGCCGCGAGGTGCTTGTCTGTGAGGTGACTGTTTAGTCGAACTGACATCCTTAGTTCTCCTTGTTACAGGTGGTGTGTGTAAATGTGTTCTGAAAATTAAAACAACGTCTAATTTGATTGCCAAGAAATTAGGCCCTCCGAAAAATGCGTATTATCTAACATTTGCTTTCAGGATTGAGAGGGGATGTAAGGCGATTACAAAATCCTAAGTAGATAAATAAGGTTTTAAAAACAAATCTCAAAAAAATGACGTTTTTTTGACACTTCTGCCGCTGTTCAGTGGGCCGCAAAATCGCTCTTGATAGGGAATTAAGGTCGTTTTTGTGGCTTTAAAGGGGGGTGAGGACCTATAATAGTGTAAATTTAAACTGGAAGGTTACATGAATATTCCATTTCATCCTGTTATTGTTCATTTTCCCATCGCCCTTACTTTTATTTTGCCTCTTTTAATTCTCGTTTTTGCTTTCATGATTAAACAAAATAAAATGTCCCCTCAGGCATGGCTCATTATTATTGGACTTCAGCTTATGACCACAGTCACTGGCTATGTTGCTATGGAGTCTGGTGAGGAAGCTGAGGATGTTGTGGAAAAAGTTTTAGATAAGAAATTGATTCATGAGCATGAGGAAAGAGCCGAGATATTTGTGGGATCTACTGTTGTCTCATTAGTTCTTTCAGTTGCTGCATTCTTTTTACGCAAAGAGTTTCAGTTTATTTTAAAGTTAGCGGTATGTTTAATAAGTCTTGTCTCTGGATTATTAGTCTACCGAACAGGTGAGTCTGGTGGAGAGTTAGTGTATCGCTATGGAGCGGCCAGCGCCTATGCCTCTCAAGATAAGATGTCTCAGGGACTTTTACCAACTCCGGGGGCCAATACCTCAGAATCGCCAATGCCAACGGACGAAAATGAAAGCCTCAAGCCAGATGATAATGATTATACCGAGTCTGAAGATCAAGAAAATCTTGAGGATGATGATTCAAAACAAGAAGATTAAAACTATTTTCTAAAAATAAAATAAACAGCACCAATAAGACATATTGATGCATAAAAAAAGTTCCTCGTAAGGGGAACTTTCATAAAAAAAACGGCAAAACCACAAAAGACGATCATTGTTATTACTTCTTGAATGATTTTAAGTTGGGGCAGAGTGAAGTGATTAAACCCAATTCTATTCGCAGGAACTTGAAAACAATACTCTAGTAAAGCAACTCCCCAGCTCACTGCA
>Ga0315907_10008451_pt1 | contig 10574 bp, 30 predicted proteins | sample LakEriMetagenome_3_FD_203525 | JGI IMG/M metagenome (GOLD analysis project Ga0315907, IMG submission 203525) | Freshwater fungal communities from buoy surface, Lake Erie, Ohio, United States - Buoy 12 MA123 | ecosystem: Environmental > Aquatic > Freshwater > Lake > Lake biofilm | place: USA...
GTTTTGCATTGCTTTAACTTTCTGCTGTACGGTTGTCATTATGGTAGGTGTGAGTCTGTATTCGGTTGTTTTCGTAACGCAACCTATGAATGGCATGGCTCCAGCGGATAAGCAGTTTTTCCTAATCCTGTCAGATATGTCGAAGTACATATTGGGAAGTCTTGCAACGCTCCTCGCGGTCAAGGGCAAAGATGCTTTACCGCAATTTGTGCCACCAAACCTATCGACTAAAGAAGAGCGCGAGGATAAGCCCATACAGACCGTTACAAGGCGTGTAGAGCCACGTTTAGACCCTGTAAATACTGCTGCTCCTGTAGCGCAAGGATATGGCGGTAAACCTGCTCCTATCGAACCACCTCACCCGGAGATTGAATAATGAAAGTTATCAAAATTGCACTGTTAAGTATTCTGGCATTGACTGTAAACTTAAGTTGGGCTGGTGGCGAGGTTAAAGAGGTTTGCTCTAAGGAAGTTAAGAAAGGCAAAGAAGTAGAGGTCTGTAAGAAGATCAAGGTTCATAAAAAGCTGGACGGAACTAAAGTCCCCAAATGAATCCCTACTTCATAGCTGGCTCTGTAATGGCTGTAGTCTTAGCCTATGGCGTTGGTCATTGGCAAGGTGACGATGCTGGGCAAGCTAAGGTGCAGGCGCAGTGGGATAAAGAGAAGGCTAAACAAATGGCTGAGTATGCTGCTGCTCAAGAAGCTGCCCGTCAGCGAGAGCGTGATATGCAGACCAGTGCTGACAAGATTAGACAGGAGAAAGACCGTGAGCTTAAAGAAATTAACGCTCGTACCATTGCTCTTGCTAACAGCTTGCGCGACAGGAATCAGCGCCCCGCCGAAGGCAGTGGAATGTCCAAAGCCTCCGGTGCTGGACAAAGTGGTTGTACCGGAAAAGAGCTTTACCGAGAAGATGGAGAAGTTCTTATCAGGATCGCTAGAGAAGCCGACGAACTCCGACTTGCCCTCAAACAATGCTACTCCCAATACGAAGCAGTAGCTAAGTAATCCTCTTAAAAGCATAGGTAGGAATGTAGATTACAGGCTCAATGTCCTGCGAATCCTGCCTATCCCTCCTGCCTCCTAACCCGTAAGTAACCTCACACCATCCTTGCTGATGGTAAAACAGTCCATCTTCCCACTGAACAACAATCATAAACTTGCCAGATACTTCTGCTGCTAGTTGTTTCCCGTGCATCCACTTGTGCAGGGATAACATAAACGTATCGTACTTATTTCTAGGATTAGACCTACACTTTAGTTCAGCAAATCCACGGACATCTTTGTCTTTAGTTATCATCCAATCAACATAATATGCTCGTGGTAGTTTATGTAAATCAACACTCCATATTTCTTTAAGTATCTTTCCTATATCATGTTCTCTACTTAGGTCTTGGCTTGTTTCGTATATCGGGCGCACGTTTTATCTTTCCAAAGAATAAGTCATGTAGATAGCGGCTATTCTGTTTGACTTTCTCTAGGCGTTCTTTTCTAGCTTTATTTTGTTGCCAAGTCATTTTTTTCCTTTAAATTATTTCCATATCCTCATAGCAGCTTCTGCATATTCCATTGCGCTTCTAGCTGCTTGCTCATGGCTTACTGGTTTACCTTGAGCTATTACACCTGCTAAAGACACAGCATAGAGAACTAACTTAACGTCAGTATTAGATTTAATCGGTTCTTGAGTTTCCCACTTAGGATCGTCTGGATTTTTTCTAGGTCTAGCCATTGGTTTCTTTCACGAAAATACCATCTTTGCCAAGATAACCCTTACGATCTTTAATCTCTTGATAAGCAGACTCTAAGCACTGAGTTAGATCAAGGTTTTCAATAGCAGCAACATTAATAAGACATACAAGAACATCGCCAAGTCCATCAATAATTCCTGTTTTGTCTCTGGCGGCAATTGCGTCACGAAGTTCGTCCATTTCTTCATACGCTTTCCTCAATTGAGCTTCACTCGTTGAGTTCTGGATAATCCCTCTAGCCTCAGACCAGCGGATTACGTCCATTTCAGTCATATTCCAACTCATTTCTTTAATTCCCTTCTTAGCTTACGAACTTCTGCAATTAAGTGTTTCTGGTATATGTGCATCTTATGAACGTGCCTAGCAATCTCTGGCATCTTTCCATCTTCTAAGATTTTGACTATCAGCGGAGTGTCATCAAACATTTCATGCCGACGGACAATATCTAGTTCCTTTGGCGTTTTCATTTACATATTCTCCTCTTAGCTTCTTTCATATTAGTCTGCATTAACCATGACGCACATTGACCATCTGTAGGATTCACAATATTAGATTTACGTCCATCCTGATAGCCTCTCCAATAGGCTGACTGAACCTTATTTACAAACAGTTCACCGCCAGCCCAAAAGATCGCCAGAATGCAGACGACATACCATATAACTTTCACAGCAGAGCCTTAATATCTGCCACTGGCATACCAAAGGTTTCATGAATCTTCAGGATAATCTCTGCTGAAACATTAGACTTTCCATTACGGATACGACTAACGATAGGTGGAGCAATTTCTAGTGCTTTAGCAATGGCTGCATCATTCTTCAGATCGTATTTTTCTTTAAGTACGTCAAGTATCACTTTCTTCTCCTATAAAAATGCCCGTCTAATTCCGGGCTGCCAGCTTCATCTAAGGCCGGGTATCTGCATTCCCCTCGTTCTGATCGGATTTCAGCCGCCTTATCCCTAGTTGTCTTTCCAACTGTCATTACCGTCTTTCTCGAAAGCAGTGGTGCGTTTCTGCCCTCCGGTAACTGGTGGGAGTCCGTTGAAAACCTGCACAGACCTTGAACAGGTGGACTCCCGTAGATCAGAATTTAACTAAAGCATGAGTTTGCCTATGATGAATAACACACAACCAAACAACATCAAGAGGACTTGAATAATCTGGATGATGAGCTTCTGCTTTTTCACCGCAAACCCAACAAGGATGTTTTTTTACTAATCCATATTTAACTGCTTGTCTTAATTTTTGTTGAGCTCTTCTTCTATCTGGATGATGTTCACCCCATCTTTTATTAATTGCTTTTCTTAGCTCTAATCTATGTGGAAGTTTTGCTCTATCTCTATCGTATTGCCGTATTTTTTCAAGATTTTCTCCTCGATGTTTGCTTACATCTTTTTTTGCACATTCTTTGCATTTATTGAGATGACCGTCAGCCATCATCTTATGTTTATAAAACTCATCTAATGGCTTGACGATCTTGCACTTAAAACATTCCTTTGAACGAGTCATGATTAACCTTTCGTGCTAAAGACTAACCCATTATAGACCCGTTTTAATTAAAAGGGATATCATCATCAATGAATTTTTCAGGCTCCTGCTTTGGTTTAGCGTATGGGTTCTGTTTCTCTTTCTGCTTAACTGACAGGCTGAAAAACTTTTTGCCATCTTTCTTAGACTCTTTAATCCATCCTGATAGCCAGTAATCCTTTCCACCTACATTGATGCTTCCTGAATAGTCTGGATGCTTTTCTTCCTGCTTATTTTCATTACGGTATAGAGTGCCACGATTAGTATTGTCGTATTCCATTATTTACCCTTAAACAAATGCCAAGCTGCGAAAAAACCAGTAATTAAGCCCATAATCATTCCAATGGCTAAACCTGTGATTAATAGTATTTCGTTCATTTCACCGATGCCTTTTTCAATGCGCTACGTTGCTTAGAGTCAAACCTAGACCACAGTGCTGTTTTCCAGTCTGCGTCTAGTTCCTTAGTATTAATATATTCAACTGCACCATTTACGTCGCCCTTCTCAATTAACATCCTAGCTTCTACTGCAATTCCTTCAATTTCATCCTGATCTTCTTTGCTCATATTGTCAAAGACATCAAGCGTAATGGCTTTAGCAGATTTAGGATTATCTTCGCCAGTTATAGGCTCTATTGCATCATGTTCTACGATCTCAAGTGCATTAACGTATAAATAACGCCGTAAGTAAGTCTGTGTAGCTCCAAGATTCTGTACAGGCTGATTACCTTTCATATTGGCTTCAGCCATCGGGCTAGTAAATGAAATAGCCCCACCAGTATCAGTATCAATGATACGTAGCACAGCGTTATCCGCAGTAAAGCTGACAGTAGAGCAGAGTCCGAGTTCATAAAATATCTGGTTAATCGTCGGCAAGAAATCTCCGAGCTCAAAATAATAATAATTATTAAACTTATTGTGTCCAGACTTCTTGAGTTGCGTAGATTGGAGCTTGATTCGGGCTTGCTGGAGTTTTTGATAGACGAGCCATTGCTGCTGCTCATGTTCAGCTTGCTGTTGATAGTCAGTCATATTTAGCCTTTATATTTTTTATACTGCACAATATTGAGAGGTTGTGTTTCCTTAGTAGTTTGTACCTCTGCCATCTTTTTCTGCTCTTTAATAATGCGAGCAAAAGTCTTGCGTATGTCAGTCTTAGCGGCTGGAACATAGTCTTTCTTGTATAGAATTGAGCGTTCGTCTTTCATATAGAGCAAGCAATAATGTATAGAACAATCATTATCGCACCACAAATGAGAGGATGGTGAGAAAACCAATCGTTAGTATTAAGCAAAGTTTTCATTGGATTCAATAATATTAGCGAGTTCATGAATGTCTCTCGGTGGGATCATGAGAGCCTCGTAAGCAATAGTTAGGATTTCTTCTTCTTCAGGAGTCTTGTTCTCTTTATCCTCAAGGTTATTTGCCAGCAATCGGATAGTGTAGACAAGCTCTGCGATTTCCCAGTTGTGCATATTAGTTTTCATTGGTTAGCCTCCTATATTCATTTAATAATTTCCAGTAACCATCTTCGTCTAGTGCTCGCTCATAACTTCCGTCTTGGCATTTCTTCCAGTGAGCATTCTTGTGTGCAATCTCATCAAGTTTTTGCTTCATCTCATCAATAGTCATGACGGTTCTCCCATTGCATAGTTTTCATATCTTGATGGTAGTTCCAAATATCTTCAGCAGTAGGCTCATCATTAACGTACTTTGAGTGTTTAGACTCATAAGCAATCATTCCTGCGATGAACCTTGACAGATGACTGCTCAATGCTTCAGGATTGTGACGATGGGTAGCCCAAACATTAAAGAACTCGATCATGTTTTCACGCAAGTCACCTTCAGTCATGCCATCAACAAAGTCTTGTGATTTCTTATCAAGGATCATCTGGAGGCACTCGTATTCAAATTCATGGCGTTTCATATTAATCTCCTAGAACTGTTTGGCCTTAATATATTGAGAAACCATCGCATATTGTTTTTCTCTGCGTAGAACCAAAATAACTCGGTTCAATGCTCGTTTAATTTTGCGTTTATTCTTGCCAATTTGAGAAACTGCTTTCATATTGATCTCCTAGTTAACGCCGCGCATTGCGGTAAGACAATATTCACATAAAACAATGGTTGTGTGTAAAAAACATTTCTATTAACTTTAATTAACCAATAGGTAAAATGTATATCCCAAAAAAAGGAAGTCGCAGGTACGAGTTATATCAAATTGTTAACAAATCTCGTGGCATAACGACTCACAGGATCATAGAAAAGCATGGGTTATTCGGGCTTCCTGCTCACTACGAAATGACCAGTGAGCTAAATACACTGGTTCGTCTAGGGTGTATTAAGTGTAAAGACAATATATACTTCCCAATTACACAGAATGAACCTTTCCTAGAGGATAAAGATATAGTGCCATCTAGGGAGCCTAAAGAGTTCAAGCCATTAAAGACGTTTTTACCTAAAGAATCTCCAAGAGGTCAGCCAATTGAAGCCAGAAGTTTCAAATACTGCAACAGTAGAATCAAAGTCCAAAACCCAAACAATATATAGTTTTAACAAGAAAGTCTGTCCTAGCTGCAAGAAAACTAGGTCAGCGATTCAGTTTCAAAATTCTGAGCTTTGTAGGATTTGCACATTGCGCGGAAACAAGGTATAGTTTTCTCAAAGGCTAGGTTAGCTACCGAAAAGACGATTCGTTACCGTCCTGCCTTGATTCTTCTGTAACGATAGCCAAGAACGTGAGGCATATATGTTATTTGCATATCAAGCAACATTAACGACTGAAATTTATGTTTCTTCAATAGGTAACGTTTGCATTAAGCAACTTGATTATCCTGAAGAAGATCAGCTCGTTGTATTAAATCCAAATCAAGCAAAATGGTTGTTAAGTAAGCTTCCTCAACTTATTGAGAAAGCGGAAACTATTTTTGAATCTGAAATCCAAATTGAAAGGAGCGATGATGATTCTCGTTCCTAAAAATTGGGGGAAATTCCAGCACTACAAAGACCGTTGCCCACCTTGGATAAAGTTGCATCGTGACATTCTTAACGATAGGACTTTTGCTAATCTTCCAATCGCTAGCAAGGCGCTAGCACCTTTACTTTGGTTGCTAGCAAGTGAGTCAAAAGATGGTAGTTTTGATGCTGCTATCGAGGAGCTAGCATTTCGCTTGCACATTGCTAGCAAGGATATAGAGTCAGGACTTAAGCCTTTGATAGATAAAGGCTTTTTTGTTGATGCTAGCACTATGCTAGCACCTTGCTATCAAGTTGCTATCCCAGAGACAGAGAGAGAGACAGAGAGAGAGAAGATTACGCTTGCGCGTCCTGATGATATTTCTGAAGAACTTTGGAAGGACTTTAAGAAGTTGCGCGAGAAAAAGAAGGCTCCTGTCACTGAACTTGTTTTAACGAAAATTAGATCTGAAGCTAAAAATGCTGGAATTACTTTATCGCAAGCAATGGAGGAAATGTGCGTTAGAGGATGGACTGCATTTAAGGCTGATTGGGTAAAGTCAAAAAATAAGCCATCCAGCGATTTTGATGAAATGCTTCGGAGGGCAAAATGATTGATGACTTCCTTTCGCAATTACAGAAAGTTCATGGACGTAATGGTCGCTGGACTGCTTGTTGTCCTGCTCATGGCGATAAGTCTCCATCCCTCGCGGTTCGAGAACTGGATGACGGGCGAATCCTCGTCAAGTGCTTTGCTGGATGTTCTGCTGCGGAAATAGTTGAGTCTGTAGGAATGAGACTGACTGATCTTTTCCCACCTGATGATGATTCTTTGGCTTATCGTGTCAAACCTGCCAAACCAGAGCGCAAACCGTTCTATCCATCCGACCTATTGAAAATAACGCGATTTGAGGCGTTAGTCGTCGCGTTGGTAGCTAGAGATATAACTCGCGGAAAAAACGTCTCAGAAGGCGATTTAGAGCGTTTAAACGTGGCTTTTGAGCGTATATGTGCCGTAGTTGGAGAGATAGATGAAAAATACACTTGAAATTAGGGCAGAGCAGCTTGATGAAGTTATCCGTCAGCAAAAAATATCGTCGCGCAACATTGATGTAGACAAGTACCTACATTTCCATGATGTAACTACTCAAGTGAAGGATGCGACTGAGTGGCTTGCTGAGATGGAAGAAAGCTATATCAATCCTAGTGTTGACAGTAATGTAACTATGCCGTGGACTACGACTCATGGAGACTTCAAGTTTCGGATGGGTGAGGTAACGGTTTATGGTGGGACTAACGGTTCGGGTAAGTCTCTTATCACAGGGCAAATTGCTTTGAATTTAGTGCGTCAAGGCAAGAAAGTATGTATCGCGTCGTTTGAGATGCAGCCGAAATTGACGTTATGGCGAATGATTCGTCAGTTCAGCGGTGAGTTTATTGATGATCCACTGGCATCGGATAGGGGTAGATATATCAGTCCGTTGATGGCGAGGTTTGCTAAGTTTATCAAAGGCAAGTTATTTATTTACGATCAGCAAGGAACTACTACGCCAAATAAGACGATAGCGATGGCGAGATATTGCGCTATGGAAAAAGGAATAACGCATATCTTTATCGATTCGTTGATGAAGTGCGTAGAGAAAGAGGATGACTATAACGAGCAGAAGCGGTTTGTTGATGAGATGTGCTCATTGGCTAGGGATCATGATGTTCATATTCACTTGATTCATCATATCAGGAAGCAAGAGACTGATGAGAAGCAGCCGAACAAGAATGATTTGAAGGGTTCAGGATCGATAGCAGATCAAGTGGATAACGTGTTCTTGGTTTGGAGAAACAAAAAGAAAGAGAATATGTTGAAGCAAGGTGAAGTTGGTCTGGATGATATTGCAGATACATATTTAATGTGTGAGAAGCAGAGAAATGGTGATGCTACAGAGTGGTACAAGTTATGGTTTCACTCAAGCAGCCAGCAGTTCGTAGAAAGATTAGGAGGGTTTCCAATTGACTTCGATAACGGTGGAAGATTTGCGCCATAGGTGTGAAGTCAGATACGTCTTAGCAATAAGAGCTACTAATAGAGATGAGGCTATGAAATATTTATCTATGGTTCAGGAAAAAAGAAAAGAAAAAGCAAAGAAGTTAATTGATGATTGTAAAAAACAATGGGAACTAGGAAATAGAGGTCAATGGGGAGACTGGCGTGATTAGAGCAGCTAGAACAGACGAAAACCAGAAGTCCATCGTAGAGTTTCTAAGAAAACATCACATGGAAGTCCAGCATTTACATAGCGTAGGTAAAGGATGCCCTGATTTATTAGTAGGTTACAAAGGTGTTAATGTATTACTAGAAATAAAGAGAGATGAGACTAAGAAGCTGACTCCAGATCAGGTTATCTGGCATCACAACTGGCGAGGTCAAGTTGCTACTGTAGCAACATCTGAGGAAGCCTATAACGCAGTAATGGAACAACTTAAGAGATTTAAGCTATAGCAGATAGTTAATCGATAGAAATATATTTGTTGCGTCAAAATAATGCAATAGGCACTATTGATGCTAATAAATATTATGGAAAAAAATAAATATGAATAATGAAAAATCAAAATACTTTAATCCTCTTTCGGATTGGCGAGAAACTATTTGTGTTGGAGATATATTAATTATGCCTAGTGGCTCATGGAGGGCAGTTCGCACTGTTAAGTATTGGCCTGATGATGATTGGTGCAAATCTAGGCGTGGATTATTGGCTTATATTGATTTTGCCATTAGGCGTTGCTCGTGGACAGGAAGGCCGGAAACAACTGTATCAAGGCAAACAATAAAAAAATGGTCAAAACTTCAAGGTGCTAGAGCAAAGTTAAACACAGATGCAGATAAAAAATTGTTAGATGACATTGAAAGAAAACTGCGTTTTTCAAAAGAATCATATAACTACGATTGCTGTGATGCAAAATCTTTCATATAGATAAAATTTAATTTATGAAACAAATAGATCCTAATGAGGCAGTTGACTTTTTGATAAAAAACGCAGCCGCATATGCACAAGCCAAAGCAGAAGTTGTTTACTTAACTGAACATAGAAAGACAGTTAAGGCTATTGGGTTCAAGAATTCATTAAAAAATACAATGGCTGAGAAAGAAGCAGATGCGTATAGTTGTGCTGAGTACATTCAATGCGTTGAAGGGCTGAAAGAAGCTGTAGAGGAGGCTGAAAGGCTTCGTTGGATGTTGGTAGCGGCTCAGGCAAGGATTGATGTATTTAGGACGTTAGAGGCTTCTAATCGGAATATAGACAGGAATACTCAATGAAATCTGAATATGACTTTTACTTTAAAGATCAATATACAAAAAGTCTCGCTAAGAAAATAAAGTATTTAAGAAACTCAAAAACACCAAAAGTTACACAAGAGCAACTTGCTAAGATAATTGGAGTAGCTAGACCGGCAGTTGCTCAATGGGAAAGTGATGTTTGTCGAAATAGGTCAATGCCTTCTTTGGATAAATTATCTCGTGTTGCTGAGTATTTTGATGTTGATATTTCTTTTTTAATTAATGAAGATATTGAAGTTGATTCAAAAAATAATATTAAGAAAAGGCAAGATTTGCCAATAATTGATTATTTAGAATCTGTTCCATTGGATGCTATACATGAATATGAGCATAATAAGTTATGTAAACAAGAAATAAAGTATGGTTTTATCTGTAAAAAAGCTCTTGAGGAAATTAAACGTTTGCAAGCAGAAATAGAAAAATTAAAGGAGAGTAATGGATAACATTGAGATTCTAGAAGACATTTTATTGTTATGTCCTCCGCCAGAAACAGATAATGAGATAGTGGCTTATTTCTCTACGATAATGAAATATCGCAATGTTAGTGGAATAGATATTGCAGATCATGGTGATAAGTTTGTTGCGGTATATGGGAAACGAATTGCTGAAGGTAAAACTCCAGCAGAAGCCATTAAAAATTGTTTGCTATTAACTGATTTACTAGGATAAACATGACTAACAAAACTGGAATTTATAAAGCGATTAAATCTGCTGGAAACCAAAAAGAACTAGCTTTTCAGTTGGGTGTTACTCAGCAAGCTATAAGCCATTGGAACAGGCAAGGATTTGTACCTACTAATAGGGTTGTAGAAATAGAGTCACAGTATGGTATTAACAGATTGGAATTAATTGATCCTAGCATTATTGATTTGGTTAATCCTTTAAGAGATTTTGCATAAAATGAGTCTGTGGCGAAAGCGGATGATTGATGATTTACAGAAACAAAAAGCTATTAGAGATAGTGAGAGAGTTCCCATGCCAGCACTGCGGAAAGCAGGACGGAACGGTAGTAGC
>Ga0315907_10008452_pt1 | contig 10574 bp, 11 predicted proteins | sample LakEriMetagenome_3_FD_203525 | JGI IMG/M metagenome (GOLD analysis project Ga0315907, IMG submission 203525) | Freshwater fungal communities from buoy surface, Lake Erie, Ohio, United States - Buoy 12 MA123 | ecosystem: Environmental > Aquatic > Freshwater > Lake > Lake biofilm | place: USA...
AGAAATGTCCCTGAGTTACCAACTTCTCATGCTAATGACAAACAATTATTATCGAAAGGCTATACTGAATTGAAAAAAGTATGGAGCGAATTAAAACATACTCCACGACTAAAACGATTTTTATTATCCTTCTTTTTATACAACATGGCCACACAAACGGTGATGTATGTAGCAACTTTATTTGGTAAAAGTGAATTAAAGTTAAGTTCTGAAGTGTTGATTGCAGTGATTTTAATTATTCAGTTTGTAGCTGTCCCAGGTGCATTTATTTTTAGCAGTTTATCTAAGCGATTTGGGAATATCATCGCTTTGCGCATATCTATTATTTGCTGGACAATTTTAAGCGTAGCTGCTTATTTCTGCGATAAGAAATATGGATTTAATGAGCAGACTTATTTTATCGTATTGGCTGGTTGCGTTGGAATGGTGATGGGTGGAATTCAGTCTTTGTCACGCTCAACCTATTCGAAGTTATTACCTGAGACAAAAGACCACGCATCGTATTTTAGTTTCTATGATGTATGCGATAAAACAGGTACGGTGGTGGGTACTTTTATCTTCGGATATATTAACGCTATTACTGGTAGCATGCGTAATTCGATAGTTGTTATTTCTTGCTTCTTCTTTTTAGGTTTATTGTTTTTGAGTTGGGTAAAGATGGAGAGGGGCAGGGGTGAGGCGGCCTGATTTAATGCTCCTTTTTTATGACTAAACTTAAGCGTTTGTAAACGACTATAAATACTTATTAACCGAATAATAGTTTTGTACGTGCTAATTTTGTGTATGGGGCGGAGGAGTGGTGGCCCCCTCGCAAACCGAGTTGATTGATAAAGATCAATTAAATGGATATTTCATTCTCAGATCTGACATCCAGATACTTCGGGAACCTAATTAAATTACCTAATTAGCACATCGCGAAGCCTCGCGAGCGCACTAAAACATAAGCAGATGATCAATCAATGTTATAATTAATTGTTTTTTTGAAATTTGGTTAATAATATTAACTAGTTTATATTTGTAAAAAAAATTATGGAAAACATAGACGTTAAACAATCTATTAAGACAATTGAACAAGCAATTCAAGAGGCTAGAAAAGTTCCCAATGGAGCTTATTACTATGATATTTTATGGGGAGTTATACTCACTCTTTATTATTTTCTAAACTATATTTCTCTTTCTTATCCTGGTTCTTTTATCAGTTCTTTTAATAATTATTATTGGATCGTGTTTCCAATAGGTGGGATACTTTCAGGGATTCGTTCAAAGCATGATGATGCAAGGGAAACAGCTAAATCTTTTGCCGACAAAATTTATTTGTATTCGTATTCAGGTTTTGCTTTCGCTTATATTACTATCTATTTAGCTGCTGAATTCAATGGATTAAATAATATTGTGGTGCCAATTTTCTGTTCACTATTAGGATTGACCGTTTTTGTGACCGGCGGTATTGTTGGTGAAACGGTATCGATAATTGCAGGAATTATTGGGATGCTTATCGGCGGATTTATATTAAAGTTGGATGTGTCTAATCAATGTATGTATGCATCAATTGTATGCATAGTGGCATGTATAATTCCGGGAATAAAAATGATGTTGTCCCGTGTTTAAAGATTTAGACCCAATTTTACATTCTCAACTGCGACTGTCAATTGTTTCTTTGTTGGTTGGATTGGATGAAGCAGAGTTTGTTTACCTTCGAGAAAAGACAAATACTTCTGCTGGTAATTTGAGCCTGCAACTCGATAAATTACAAAAGGCGGGATATGTTTCAATAAAAAAAGGATTCAAAGGCAAGTATCCTGTAACCACTTGCAAGCTTACTTCCAAAGGATTAAAAGCTTTTGAACGGTATGTTACTACTATTAAATCGTACATTCATTTGTGAAATCAAAAGACCATTTCCAAATCTTCAAATTACCAAATCATTTAATTATTTTTGACCTCCATGAATTTAAAAGTCGACATATTCATACCCTGCCTCGTAGATCAGTATTATCCTGATGTTGCTAATAATATGATTAAAGTGTTAGAGCGATTAGGTTGCGATGTGCAGTATAATGTCGAGCAGACCTGCTGCGGACGAATTGCCTTCGAAGATGGTTATTGGGATCATTGTAAGGAAGTAGGCGAGAAGCTCATCATGGAATTACAGCACGAACGCTATATTGTTTGTCCTGGAGCTGCGTGTACTGCTACTATAAAATGTCAATATCCTGCTTTATTCCACAATTCATCTTTGCATAATCAGTATAAGTCGGTGCAAAAAAACATGTTTGAACTTTCCGACTTTTTAGTGAACGTGATGAATGCTTCGGATATAGGTGCCCGTTATAATGCGAAGGCTGTTATGTTTGATGCATGTAAAGCCGTTCATGAATTGAAAATCAAACAGGCGCCTCGATTGCTTTTAAGTAAAGTTCGAGAGTTAACTTTAATAGAAACTCCTTCGACTTATTCATGTTGTGGTATGAGCGGTGGACTAGATCGTAATAACGAAAAGTTATCAGTAGATATAGGAAGTAAAATAATTCAGGATTTTATTGATGCTGGCGCTGACACGATTATTTCATCTGATATGGATTGCTTAATGCACTTTGATTCTATCATCAAGAAAAATAATTTGCCAATTAAAGTGGCGCATTTAGCAGAGGTATTAGCCGCTGGATGGAATTAATCAGGTAATTGATTGAGTCGGTATCCCGATAAATTATGCTTCAACATTTTTTTAATTAGCATTTTGCATTCGTTGGAAGCTTGCGCTGTACTTAATCCTTCTTGGTGAATATTTGAAATACAATTTCTATCAGCATTGGTAGATTGCAGCAATGGATTTGCAGTAATGTACATTCCTAAACTCTGATGTGTTGTTAAGCCAGGACGCTCACCAATAATTACAATTGCAATTTTGCTTTTAGTGATTTCTCCTAGGTGGTCACCAATGGCGACTCTTCCATTTCGACAAATGAAAATCGGATTTATTTGATTCCCGATTGAACGTAATTCATCCAATAAAGCGGTTGTTAATTCACAACCTTGTTCTTCTACTGCCTTCGGAGATAATCCATCAGCAAGAATAATTGAAATAGCATTTTCATTCTTAATTGCTTTTACAATTTCTATTGATGGTCCATTAAGTTCGCAACCTAAAAGTGGATTTTGTACATATTGAAGTCGACTGGTTGCAGTACTTTCAATGATGATACTTTCAACTCCTCTCGATTTTAATTTTTCTTGTATGGATGTAGCATTCCATTCCACCCACACAGCATCAACAGCTCTTGCATGTGCTAATCTAAATGCTAAAACTTCCTCCGTACTTAACGAAACTCCGCTTGTGCTTAACCCAACACGAGCCGTCGTGAACTTTTTAAGTACATTTCTTTGTAAAGATGAATTTGATTTTTCAAGCGACATTTACGAAAGATGATTTAAAAGTTTTTTGATTTCTTCATTCGCAAAAGCTAATTCTCCATTCTTATTTTGAATTCCCATTTTCTCTAACCACCTTTCAAACTCAGGAGCAACTTTCTTATTAAATACTTTTCGCAGATAGGCAGCATCGTTATACGATGTACTCTGATATTGTAACATAATATCATCCGACCCAGGAACCGCCATCATAAAATTACAATTTGCAGCAGCAAGTAAAGTGCTTAAATTATCCATGTCATCTTGATCACAATCAGCGTGATTAGTATAACAAACATCAACTCCCATTGGTAATCCTAATAACTTCCCACAGAAATGGTCTTCTAATCCTGCACGGATAATTTGCTTTCCATTAAATAAATATTCTGGTCCGATGAATCCAACAACTGAGTTCACTAAAAACGGATTGAACTTTCTTGCAACTGCGTAAGCACGTGCTTCACATGTTTGTTGATCAATCATTGCATGAGCATTGGCAGATAATGCAGTACCTTGTCCTGTTTCAAAATAAAATACTTGATTAGAATTCGGATTGCGTTTTAATGCTAATATAGCTTCTTGTGCTTCCGCTAAATCATTTAAATAAACACCAAACGATTCATTTGCTTTTTGTGTTCCTGCAATTGACTGAAATAATAAATCTACTGGCGCACGATTAGCAATACTTTTTGTTAAACTGTAATGTGATAACACGCATGATTGCATTGGTATTTCAAATTTCAATCGCAACTCTTCTAACATTGAAAGAATGGATATTGCAATTTCTTCACTATCACTTACTGGATTAATTCCAATTACTGCATCGCCACATCCATATAAAAGTCCATCTAAAATAGAAGCCATGATACCCTTGTTATCATCATTTGGATGATTAGGTTGTAAGCGAGTGGAGAATCTTCCTTTTAATCCAACAGTAGTTCTAAACTTAGAAACAACTTCAATTTTTTGTGCGACTAAAATTAAGTCTTGCAACGACATTATTTTACTTACCGCTGCAGCCATCTCAGGAGTGATACCGTTATTGGTCTGAAGGATTATTTCATTCGTTACTTCCGTGGATAAAAGCCAGTCACGAAAACCTCCAACAGTTAAATGCGATATTGTTGCAAATGCTTCTTTATCGTGTGTGTCGATTATTAATCGAGTGATATCATCTTTGTCGTAATCGATAACAACTTCATTCTGGAAATTCTTTAAGGGAACATTCGATAAAGCTATTTGAGCAGCGATTCTTTCCTCGTAACTCGATGCACATAAGCCTGCTAATACATCACCACTTCTTAACGGAGATGCTTTAGCTAATAAATCTCTTAAAGATTCAAAGCAATAACTATGATTACTTATTTGCGTCTTGTACATTTGATTTGCTTCGCTGATTCAATTCATATGCTAAAATAGTAACGAATCCGCCTAAAAAGAAAATACATCCAAGCTTAACATTAAAATAAAACATGGCCACCATACATAACAAACTAAGCACTAAAGCAATCATTGGTAAAATAGGGTAGTAAGGGACTTTGAATGGACGTACAAGTGCTGGATTGTTTTTTCTTAATGTAAATAACGAAAACATACTCACGATATACATACTCGTAGCACCCATTGCTGATAAAATAATTAAGTCATTTGTCTTGCCAGAAAAAATACTGATGATTCCAATTCCTAATCCTACTAATAACGCCTTATGCGGTGTTTTGTAACGGATATGAATATGTGCTAATGATGGAGTAAGGATCCCTGCTCTTGATAACGCAAATAATTGTCGCGAATAACTCGTGATGATACTATTGAATGAAGCAATCAATCCAAAGATTCCAACACCTGCTATAATGGTTGTAAGCGTATTTCCTTTGCCTAATAGGATACCAATCGTTTCTGGAAGTGGATAATCAATGGCTGTTAATTGTTGCCAAGGTACTGCTGCGCAAGTGAAGAACATCACACCAATAGCGAGAATACAAAGTGTGATAATACCAGTGATATATCCGATAGGTAAACTCTTCTTAGGGTCTTTCACTTCTTCAGATACCATAGCAACTCCTTCAATCGCGAGATATAACCAAATTGCAAATGGTATGGCTGAGAATACATCTTTGAAAGTAGTAGTAGTGTTTATTAATTCAATATTGCTAGCTTCGTAATGTGTGGAAGTTATTCCTATGTAGATTAATAATTCTGCAATTGCTAATATGGTAACGATAAGTGTAAATGCAGCGCTTTCTTTGATGCCTATAAAATTGATAATCGTAAAAAGTAAATAAGCTACAATAGCAACAATAGTCGTATCAAGCATCGGATGTAAAAAATGAACATAACTTCCCAATGCAATCGCGATAGCTGGTGTAGCTAAAACAAACTCTACTACTGTTGCATAACCAGTAAATACTGCGACTCTTCTTCCAAAAGCTTTATCTGCAAATGTGAAAGGCCCTCCTGCATCTGGTATTGCCGTTGTGAGTTCTGTGAAGCTAAATACAAAGCATAAATAAAAAATAGTAACGAGTAGGGTTGCAATGAACATTCCCATCGGACCACCACTCGTCCAACCATAATTCCATCCGAAATATTCACCTGATATTACTAATCCAACTGCTAAGGCCCAGATATGAATGCCTCGAAGCGATTTTTTTAACGTCGTTGTTTCTGACATCCTCAAATCTAATCAAATAATCTGCATGTCAATTCGAATTGATACAGATAAAAAGCATGTTTAGTAGTAAATGGTTGACCAGATTTTATTAATTCAATGCTGCCGCAGTTATTAATAAAATAGCCCCGATGATTTGAATATTGCTAATGTCTTCTTTTTGAAAAAATCTGGAAACAATAACTGTAGTAGCAGGTTGTACAGCACTGATCAGGGAGAAGTACATCATATTGCTATTTGCGATAGCTAGGTTGCTACCCATAATTCCTCCTATAGTTAGTAAAGCTATTATCAAAATTCCTTTTATTGGAGTGCTAGTATACTCAAGACTTGTGCTTTTTCTTTGAGCAAAAACTAATGCTAATGAAATTATCAGGACAACCATTTCTTGAAATAAAGCAAATAAACTCGGATGCGTTACCGTAATTTCTGATTTAAAACCTCTACTCGCAATTGCCCAGCAAAGTCCAGCTCCCATCGCTAACGATGTTCCTTTGTTCGGTTTAATCTTCTTAAACAATTCACTATCGATTAATAATAGTCCTGCAATCGACAATATAGAAATTGATAATATATTGCTTGGGAATGGAGTGTGATCAATAAAATAGGACATCATAACTCCGAATAAAGAACCCCATAACACAACTGCTGCTGAAATCCCACTAGCTTGTAATCGAATTGAAGCAATATATAAATAGAGTCCAATCAAGCTAATTACAATCCATGGGGCAGCACTTAAAAAAGTTGATATATAATCTATTGGATTTAATAAGTAGTTGGAGTCTATGTACCAGCAAATTAACAAGAGTAGCGGGACAGTTATTAAGCTTCTGTATAAGAGTAATTGCGAATCGCTAAAAGATTTTTGCAAATTTCTCCATAAGCAATTGCTTACGCCAAAGCAAATCATACCGAAAAACAAATAAAGGAAAGTCATTGTGCTTTAGTTGCACAAATATAGTATTTGTTCTTAATTAAGTATATTAATAATGGTATTTTATCCCAATATAATTATGAGGGGTTATCTTTGAAAGTTCCTCTTTAATCTCCGCCCTTATTTCAAGTGTATGGATAAAATCTTTGATAGTATCTTGATTAATTTTTCCTCCCGTTCGTGTCAAAGCTTTTAAAGCTTCATACGGATTAGGATATCCTTCTCGACGTAAAATTGTCTGAATAGCCTCAGCAACAACCGCCCAATTGTTTTCTAGGTCATTATGAATTACGGTCTCATTAACGCTAATCTTATTTAACCCTTTGCTTAATGAGGCTAAAGCAATCGAGATATGCGCAAATGGCACTCCTATATTTCTAAGCACTGTCGAATCTGTTAAATCGCGTTGTAATCTTGATACAGGTAACTTAGCTGATAAATGCTCTAGCATCGCATTTGATAATCCTAAATTCCCCTCAGCATTTTCAAAGTCTATCGGATTAACTTTATGAGGCATTGCCGATGACCCGACTTCGTTTGCTACAACTTTTTGTGTGAAGTAGTTCATTGAAATGTATGTCCAGATATCTCTACTTAAATCAATCAAGATAGTATTAATACGTTTCATAGCATCAAATAATGCAGCCATGTTATCATAAGATTCAATTTGCGTAGTATAAGGTGAACGCTTCAATCCTAAAGTTAATACAAACTTATTAGCAAAATTCTCCCAATCAATTTGCGGATAGGCCACAACGTGAGCATTGAAATTTCCCGTTGCTCCTCCAAATTTCGCAGTGTTAGGGATTTCCTGAAGTTGTATTAATTGTTGCTCAATACGATGTTTGAAAATATAAACTTCCTTTCCTAATTGAGTAGGAGAGGCAGGTTGTCCGTGAGTACGAGCAAGCATAGGAATATTTTTCCACGCATTACTTAGCTCATGTAATTTCTCTAATAACTGATTTAGTTCTTTGTAGTAAACATTTTGCAATGCTTCTTGAACTGATAATGGTATAGATGTATTATTGATATCCTGACTCGTTAATCCAAAATGAATAAATTCTTTGTATTCGCTTAAATTCAGTTTGTTAAATTCTTCTTTTAAAAAATACTCAACAGCTTTTACATCGTGATTCGTTGTACGCTCAATGGTCTTGATTCGTATTGCATCATCACTTGTAAACTGCTCGTACAACTTTCTTAATCCAGCGTAGCTGTCGCGCGAAACATTTTTTAATTGTGGTAAAGGGATTTCGCATAATGCAATGAAATACTCAACCTCAACTTTTACTCGATATTTGATTAATGCTTCTTCCGAAAAATAATTCGTTAATGGTTCGCATACTTTAAAATAACGACCATCAACTGGAGATATAGCATTTAATGAATTTAATTCCATGACTTCAATTTAAGCTATTTGTTAAGCAGATAATACTTCTGCTTCTTTATGTATTTTTTTGACAAGTCCTTGTAAAACTTTTCCTGGACCAACTTCTACAAACGTGGTTGCACCATCTGATACCATATTTTGTACTGACTGTGTCCAACGTACAGGAGCTGTTAACTGAGCTATTAGATTTTTCTTGATTTCATCCGAATTGCGGTGAGGCATAGCCGTTACATTCTGATAAATTGCACAGCTTGGCTCGTTGAATGTCGTAGCTTCAATTGCAGCAGCAAGTCTTTCACGAGCTGGTTCCATTAGCGGACTATGAAACGCTCCTCCAACAGGAAGTAATAAAGCTCTTTTAGCACCCGCAGCAGTCATTTTTTCGCAAGCTTCTTTTACTCCTTCAATCGATCCTGAAATAACTAATTGACCTGGGCAGTTATAATTAGCAGCAACAACAACTTTGTCAATACTCTCACAAATCTCTTCTACTTTCGAATCATCTAGTGCTAATACAGCAGCCATTGTCCCTGGTACCGCTTCACATGCAGCTTGCATAGCGTTTGCACGTTCTATTACTAAACGTAAACCATCTTCAAACGAAAGTGTACCATTAGCCGTTAAAGCCGAAAATTCTCCCAGTGAATGTCCAGCAACCATATCAGGTTGGAAACTATCTCCTAATGTTATTGCAAGTATCACAGAGTGAATAAAGATCGCGGGCTGTGTAACATTAGTTTGCTTTAAATCTTCATCGGTTCCGTTAAACATTATATCAGAAATGCGAAATCCAATAATTTCATTCGCCTTTTCAAATAGTTCTTTTGCTAATGGAGAGTTTTCATATAACTCTTTTCCCATTCCTACAAATTGAGACCCTTGTCCCGGAAAGATATATGCTTTCATGTTTTTAAATATGTCGTTGATTAGAAATTAAACTAATAAATTCTTTTCGTGTTCTGTCGTTTTCAAATTCGCCTGTAAATGCAGAAGTAGTCGTTATCGAATTTTGTTTTTGCACGCCGCGCATCTGCATGCATAAGTGTTGCGCTTCTATTACCACTGCAACACCTAATGGATTAAGTGTATTCTGAATGCAATCTCTTATTTCTGTAGTTAAGCGTTCTTGTACTTGCAGTCTTCTCGAAAATGCATCTACAATTCTTGGAATCTTACTTAATCCAACAATATAATGGTTCGGAATGTAAGCCACATGCGCCTTCCCAAAGAATGGAAGCATGTGATGCTCACACATCGAATACACTTCAATGTCTTTTACGATAACCATCTGTTTATACTCTTCCTTGAACTTAGCAGAGTTTAAAATAGCAACAGGATCTAAATCGTAACCATGCGTTAAAAATTGTAACGACTTTGCAACGCGTTCTGGAGTTTTTAAAAGTCCTTCCCGCTCCGGATTTTCACCAAGCTCAATAAGGATATTTTTATAATAACCAGCGATTGAATCAATCTTATCCGGATTATAAATATCCTTCTTCGTATATCCGTAATCGTTATTTGAGTTTTCCATTTGATTTTTATTTACCGCCAAAATATTCTACGAAATTGTTTTCTGTTTCGTAAAGTTTGACGCAATGTAAGTAACATCCTTTTGCATTGATTTCAGCTTCTAATTGTTCCCAAATTGCAATAGTTAAAATTTCTGTAGAAGCCATTTTATCTTTCATAAAATCAACATCCATATTGATGTTCTTATGATCTAATTTATCAATTACTCTTTCTTTGATGAGCTTACTTAAAAATTTTAAGTCAATGACAAATCCTGTATCAGCTGCAGGCTCCCCCTTTACTGTTACAAATACTTCGTAGTTGTGCCCGTGCCAATTAGGATTAGCACATTTTCCAAACACCTCGGCATTTTTCTCTTCCGTCCAATCAGCGCGGTGAAGTTTATGGGCTGCGTTAAAGTGCTCTTTTCTTGTTATGTAAATCATATATTTGGGTTTAGTACCCTCCTTGAACAAGGATGCACAAAATTAGTTTATTTTAGAGTAAATCATTGTAAACTATTGTTATAAATTTGCCTCATGTCGACCAAGAACTTGCTAGTTGCTGCTACCTCTGCCGAAATAAACGGTATTTGTGGTCATATTGAGCCTTATGCAGTTACAACTATAAATAATAATTGGGATGTTATTGTAACAGGCGTC
>Ga0315907_10008453_pt1 | contig 10572 bp, 17 predicted proteins | sample LakEriMetagenome_3_FD_203525 | JGI IMG/M metagenome (GOLD analysis project Ga0315907, IMG submission 203525) | Freshwater fungal communities from buoy surface, Lake Erie, Ohio, United States - Buoy 12 MA123 | ecosystem: Environmental > Aquatic > Freshwater > Lake > Lake biofilm | place: USA...
TCAAGATGGAAGTGGCCGTCTGGGCAAAGGGTCAATACGGCACGATGCTTGGCGGCAAGATTAGCCCGGCTCGCCAGATTGATGCACCGGCCACGCCTAACCGCCCGAGGGACACGTTCGACGACAACGCGCCTTGGTAAGCCGTGTCTGACCGTGCCGTCATCACCCTGCGTTCACAAGCTGACCGAGACAAGGCCAGCAAGTGGGCGCAGGGCGTCACCATAGGGAGCAAGATTGTCTTTCATGGCCCGACACGAAGCATCGACCAGAACAGCGCCCTATGGGCCGCGCTCGGGGACATTGCAAAGCAGCGACCTTATCACGGCCTCAAACTGTCCCCGGACGATTACAAGCTGCTATTTATGGACGCCTTGGACCGTGAGACGCGCATGGTCCCGAACTTGGACGGCACCGGAATGGTCGGATTAGGCCGATCATCGTCCAGCCTAAGCGTTGAGGAATTTACCGGCCTGCTTTCCTTAGTTTTTGAATGGGGCAACCGGAACGGCATCAAATGGAGCGACCAACCGAATGAATGACCCGATCACCGCAGTCAGAACTTACGCCTGCGAGAAAAGCAGGGCCGCGCGTGACCGATGGCTTGCCCACCGTGCAGAGGCTGGAATGCCTGTGTTCCGCATCGCTGATAAGCATGGGGAGCCGCCGGGAGCGTTTATGCGGCAATGGGCTAAGGCGAGAAAATGAAACGCCCTTTGCCAAACGGCGCAAGCGTCGCGGAACGGCTTGCTGTATGGTCTGAGCCGGACCTTAACGGAGGCTGTTTGTTGTGGACTGGTGCGGTCTCCCATGGAGGGTATGGCCGCCTCTTTGTCGGAAAGAGCGTGTGCGCAGCCCACCGTCTGTCGTGGGAAGTTGCTAACGGCCCTATACCGGCAGGTCTTCACGTTCTTCATCGTTGTGACAATCCTCCTTGTATCAATCCTGATCACTTGTTTCTCGGCACGCCCGCCGACAACGCGGCAGATCGCGAGCGGAAGGGACGCGGCGCAAGGAATTGGCGAGCCAAACTAACCGCTGAAAACGTGTTGGCTATAACTGAGCAGCTGGGGCGGGGTAGGGATGTCGCCTACGTCGCTAATGATTTCGGCGTCCATCGAAGCACCATCTACGCCATAAGCACAGGAAGACGTTGGGGCGACGTTACGGGATTTCAAAAAGCGCAAAAATAATCACGCGGGCTATTGCGTAACCGGAAACGGTGTGGGATAAGGGTTTATCGCCAAGGGCAATCCCGCCCAGACCTTGGAGGGTCCGATGCAAACTTTCTCCGCTACCGACTACGCCATCCGCGCGGCAAGCGCCTCCCAGACCCTGCGTCTGGTCGAGCGTCCGTCGCGTTTTGGCGGCGCGTTTGTCGCTATCGAGGACGCTGTTGGCGTCATTGAAGTGGCTGACGATATGTCGGCTGCGCTGGCTCGTGTCGCACAGTGTGCGGCATGAGCGAGGAGTGGACAGCGGAGCAATGGCTTCAATGGTTGCGGCGCGGGCCTTCCGCTCCGCTTCCCTCCCGCCAAGGGCTAAACGATTGCGCCGATGCGCTGGCAAAAGCGATCAGCAATCTTCGGCGTCTGGAAGACCCAGTAGGCCACAGAGAGGCTGCCGCATGACCGCCACCCTCCGCACTCAACGCGCCCGTTCCCGCCAAGCCCAGTCAGGAGCAAAGCGTGTCGAGGTAGTGCTAGACGCTGCCCACCTCGCCGTCCTGCAACAAATCAAAGACCGTTACAGCTACACAACGTCAGACGCTATTTCCTACGCCATTAGCGCCGCACTGGTGGTTATGGCGCGGGACACCCCATTGAGCAGCTAGGAGGTAGAGGGCCTAGTGGGCGCGGAATAACGGGTTTCACCGGACCCGCCGCGCCCTGCTCATTTTTTTCGTCCCTCACGCATTTTCCTATTGCGTAACATCTGCCCATATGGGACAAGGGTTCATCGGCGCAGGGCAATCAAGCACTAGCCGGAACGGAACCGACAAGATGATTACCGCAAACGCCGCCATCACCGTCCAAATCGCCCGCCTGATGGTCTCGGGCATGACCGCTCAAGACGCAATCAAGGCCATCTGCGGTGCTGACAAGTTTGACCAGATGGTTTCCGACCTTTACGAAAGCCTCCGCGCAAAGGGAGCCGCATGACCCCGGCAGATAAAGCCCTCGCCGCCTTGCGGGTAAGCGAGGGCAACATCTTGAGCCAATGGCACTGTGCTGGACGAGAAGTGTTCGAGCCGTTTGGCCCGTGGCTGGCTCTTGTCCGTTCCGCCATTCTAGCCTTGGAGGCGCCGCATGACCGCCGCTGAATATCGCGCAGCCCTCGCCACTCTCGGCCTGTCGCAACAAGCGGCGGGCCGGTGGCTTATGGTCAGCCCCAAGACCGCCCAGAACTACGCCAAGCTTGGCCCAAGCGGTCCAGCGCACCGGGCTATCCTGATGGCGCTTAAGCACGGCTTGACCGAATGACGGTCACAAGGCATCATCCCCCTCGCTCTATGTCTGAGGCTACGGCAAAGGCTAGATGAAAAAACACGTCCTGAACTGCGCCCGCCGGATAGACGGGCAGTATTCCGTTATCATCGCTGACACTTGCGGCGCTAAGAATATGCGCGTCGTCCTATCCGACAAGCCCGTAAAGGCCGGGACAGACGTTCAAGTCAGTGAAGGCAAGGTGGTTCACTAATGGCCCGCCGCAAAAAGCCGACAGACCCGCAGGACATGGAAACGATTGCCGAACGCCGGGCCGAACGTCGCGAACTGGAAAGCCGTGGCATCGTCGTTAATGTGGACCCGCGCACCGAAGAGATAACCGCTCGGTATCGTCCCGACTGCTTCACAGTCCTGCTGAAAGGGCGCCCAGACGAACAAGCGGCGGTGCAATGGTTAGAGACCCTAATCCGCACGGCATCTGGCGAGAACGGTTCCGACCGTCGCCCTGATTATATTCGAGGCTCATCCGAGGGAGCGCCGGGGCAGAACATTTCACAGGCTATGATCGACGCTGACTTGTATCTGGTCGCTGCGGTTGAGGCCCTGCCCCCACAATGCGCCCGGATGCTCTTTGATCTGCTGAAGCCCGATCAAGCCCTCTTGTCCCGCTGGCGTCCGATTGTTGAGCGATGCACCGGAGAGACGAACCCGGTCGCACAAGGCGCGGCGGTAAGGGCGGCTTGTGGCCAGCTTCGATGGGTGCAGGTTAGTATTGACCGTCTGGTGAAAGAGCGTCGCGACCGTCGGCTGGCCGCTTGACCAGCGATTAAGTTCGTGCAAGAATATTTGTCATTGGGGCGTTTTGACGCCGCGATAGGTTCTTAGCAGGACTTGCCGACCGACCCACGGAAGCGGCCACCTAAAAACGGTCGCATCGGGTAAGGACAAAGACGCCGCATCAGACCGGCGTGACAAAACCTCCCGGCCAATCCCAATCCGCGCCCAGCCGACACGTTCCCCCGGCCCACAGGCATTTAGACAAGAGCGGTTGAGGCGCGGATGCCTGCTGCTGTCGGCGCTGCCGCGACGTTTGAAAAACTAGACAGTTTTCAGGCTGTAGGGCGCTATGAGGGCCAGCCTATGCGAATAACAATCCTCAAGCGTGGCGGTCTTTCCGTTTACGGCGGCTTCTATGACGCCAAGCGCAATGTGGCGGTTGCTGATTCGGCCACTCAACAATCCGTGCAGCTTTTGTATCCCGAAACGATTACCGCGCTGGCCATTACCAGTGACGGCCTTTCCGCTGGTCCTGTCACCATTTCAGGCAAGACCGCCACTTTCACCATTACTGGACAAGGTTGGCTTGAAGCCGTCGCGACGATGGGTTCCGACCGTCCCAGTGTAACCATTGAAGCCGAGCCTTTGCTTCGGTCGGGGAGCGACTATGTCGGTCACTAAATATCACAGCCGCGCGCCGGTTAAACTGACGACGGTAACGCCGGACAACCCGCTTCCTGTCGCGCCCGCGAACATCACCACCAAATTCCGCGAGGCGTTCGAAGACCCGACGCTGGCAAACTTTGTCCAAGTCGTCGGCACGGGCGATATTGTGCAAGTCGAGGGCAACTTTGGCTGGCCGTGTCTTATGTCGATGAAGATGGCGTGACGACCACGCAAGCCACATCCGTTGACGAAAACGCCCAGCCCAAGCGCAAGGCCAAAGCGAAGGCTGTCAGCGCTCCTGTTGAGGAAACCGAGTAGTTACCACATAACCATTTCAGGGACCGGCTCCCTGATTATCGCTTTCCCCATTGGGGGCGATAGACCCTAAGCGGTCAAAGAAGCCGAGAGCGCCCGCAAACCACTTTGCTGCGGCGTTTAGAAAATAGGCAGATTTCACGATGGCCAAACAAGGCGGCGCTAGGCCCGGCGCAGGACGTAAACCGGGTGCGATTAACAAGGCAACGGCTAAAGCGCGAGAGGCGGCTGAGGCTGGCGGTATGATGCCGCTGGATTTCATGCTGTCAGTAATGCGGGATGAACTAGCGGAACGCAGCGAGCGGCTGGATATGGCCAAGGCTGCTGCACCTTACCTTCACGCCAAGCTAACGAGCATTGAGGCGACGGTTGACGCTGACGTGACGTGGCTTCCGTCCGTGGTTGAGTTTGTGGCCCCGGATGCGAGCGCAGATTAAGGAACTGCCCAAGATCACCCAGAACTTCGCCAGACCGGCGCGGACAAGGGTTTTTAAGGGTGGTCGCGGTTCTGGTAAGACAAGGGGCCTAGCCCTTCGTTCGGCCTTGCGGGTTTATCAGCTTGCTGAAATGGGCGTTGAGGGTGTTTTCCTTGCCAGCCGCGAGCATCTTAACAGCCTCGATGAATCCTCGATGGAGGAGATCAAGGCGGCTATCCGTTCGGTCGATTGGCTACACGGCTATTTCGAGATTGGTGAGAAATACATCCGCACCCGTAACCGGCGCATTTCGTATGCGTTCGCGGGCCTTCGGCACAATCTGGACAGCATCAAATCCAAGGCGCGGATTATAGGCAACTGGACCGATGAAGCGGAGAGCGTTTCCGAGGTCGCATGGCGCAAACTTATTCCGACAATCCGCGAAGGCGGCAAGGGGTGGGTTGCGGAGAACTGGATTAGCTACAACCCGGAACGGGACGACAGCGCGACGCATCGGCGCTTTGTGGCGGACCCGGCGGATGACTGCATCGTTACGGACATCAACTGGCGTGACAATCCGTGGTTCCCGGAGGTTCTGAACCTTCAGCGGCTAGAGGACCAACGGCGGCGTCCTGACGTTTATGCCCATATCTGGGACGGAGAGTTCAAGCGGCTGGATGAAGCCCGTGTCTTTCGGAACTGGCGGATTGATGCATTTGACACGCCGAGCAATGCGGAGTTCCGCTTCGGCGCTGACTGGGGCTTCGCGGTTGACCCTACGGTTCTGGTCCGGTGCTATCTGGATGGCCGAACGCTTTACGTCGATCAATGCGCTTGGGAAGTCGGGTGCGAGATTGACAAGACCCCGGCGCTATTCGACCAGATCGAAGGCTCCCGCAAATGGACGGTTACGGCGGACAGCGCGAGACCTGAGACGGTTTCCTATATGCGGCGGCAAGGCTTCCGCATTGTCCCGGCTATCAAAGGCCCCGGCTCGATTGAAGACGGGATAGAGTTCCTTAAGTCATTCGACATCGTGGTTCACCCGCGATGCCAACACGTTGCAGATGAACTGACATTGTTCTCGTTTAAGACAGACAGCATGACGGGCGACGTTTTGCCCGTGCTAGAAGACAAGAATAACCACACCATAGACGCTTTGAGATATGCCCTTGAGGCATTGCGGCGGACATGGAAAAAGCCCGTTCTGGCACCCGCGCCCGTTAGGGACCGATGGGACCGCAGACGAGAGGAAGGCCCGAATTGGAAAACAGCCTAGCCTCACAAGACGGCGGACGCCTCGCCAAAGTCATTGGCTATTTCGAGGAAGCCGAGGAGGCGACGCTTGACGCCCGCACCAAGTCGGAGCGCGACCGCGACTATTACGACGGCAAGCAATGGACCGCTGAGGAAATAGCGGAACTGAAAAAGCGCGGGCAACCGGCCATTGCGTTCAACGTCATCAAGTCGCGGGTTGAGTTCCTGCTTGGCCTTGAGAAGCAGCAGCGGCGCGACCCGAAAGCCTATTACCGTAATCAGCCCGACCAACCGGCGGCGGATGCCTTTACGTCGGGGTTGCGCTTTGCGGCTGAAGCGGCAGATTTCCCGGCCAAGCGTTCGCGGGCATGGAAAAACATGGTCGTGGAGGGCTACGGCGGCGTTGAGCTTTACGCCGAGCCGGACGGTATTGACTACGCGTTGAAGATGAATGCTATCCCTTGGGACCGCATTGTATTTGACCCTCATTCGTCGTCTGAGGACTTTTCCGACGCTCGCTATCTGGGTCAGGTTCTATGGATGGACCTTGAGGAAGCGGTCGAGAAGTATGGCGAGGAAGCCCGCGCCATTCTGGAAACGACCTTGGCGGGTTCGCCGCGAGCGGGTGAGACATTCGACGACAAGCCTCGCTGGACCGTCTGGGGCGACCCCAAGCGCAAGCGGGTTCGGGTTGTCAGTCTTTGGCACAAGGAAGCCGGGCGCTGGTATCTGTGCGAGTTCACAAAGGCGGGCGAGCTTTTCTATCAGGAAAGCCCGTATATGGACCGGGATGGCCGTAGCCTTTGCCCGCTCATTCTAGAAAGCGCGCACGTTGACCGGGATAACAACCGTTACGGCGAGGTCCGGCATCTTGTGGACCCGCAAGATGAGGTCAATAAGCGCCGCTCCAAGGCCCTTCACCAATCGGTAAGCCGTGGCGTCATTGCCGAGGCTGGCGCGGTTGAGGACGTAGGCAAAACCCGCAAGGAACTGGCCCGCCCTGACTTCTACGTTGAGGTCATGCGTGATGCCCGTTTCGAGGTTGTGGACGGCATCCAGCTTGCGGCGGGTCAAGCGGCCCTCCTTAACGATGCAATGGGCTATATTGCGCAAGCTGGCCCGAATAGCGCCCTTCTTGGTAAGGGCGTCGAGAGCCAATCGGGCCGCGCCATTGAGGCGCAACAGTCCGGTGGCATGGTGGAAATGGGCGACCTGCTGGATGCGCTTCGTCGCTTCGATCAGCGCGTGTTCCAGATGCTCGCCAACATGATGCAACAGTTCTGGACGGCAGAACGGTGGATTAGGGTAACGGATGATGAGCTATCGCCGCAGGCTGTTGGTCTCAACGTCACGCAAGTCGATGAGTTTGGCTATCCGGTCCAGCAACAGAATGCCGTTGCAGACATGGACGTGGACATCATTATAGCGGACGCTGAAAACGTCATCACGATGCAAGGCGAGGCTTATCAGGCGTTCGTGACGACCCTGCCGATGCTGGCGCAGATGCCGCCGCAGTTTGCCCAGATTGCGGTTAAGACACACCCGGCGTTGACATCTAACCAAAAGCGGGAAATCCTTCAGGTTCTAGAGGGTATGGCCCAGCCGAACCCGCAAGCGCAGGCGGCGCAACAAAGTCAGATGCAAATGCAACAGGACATGGCCGCAGCGGACATCGAGAAGAAGCGCGCCGACGCATTCAAGAGTATGGCCCAAGGCGAGGAAATCGCCGGACGGACTATGGCTCCACAGTTCCCCGATCAGGGGCAGTTCATCGCCGCATAAGCGGAGGTCCGTCCGGGCCGGTAAGCCCGAGAGGTAGCGTCGAGAGACGCCACATATCGCATGATCGACAATGAAGCCCCGACCCATGAGGTCGAGATGGAGCCGACTGGTATTGAGGCCATTCTGGCGGATGACCAGTCGGTTCCTGTGGAGGCGCAAGCCCCCGTTCAGGAAGCCGCCTCGGAGGCTAAACCGGAGGCGAAACCAGAGGCCGAACAGCCGTTCTGGTATCGCAAGCAACTAAAGAAGGAAAAGGACCGTGCAGCGGCTCTTGAGCGCGAGCTTGAGCAAGCCCGTCAGCAGGTTCCGCAACAGCATCTGCCGGACCCCCGGCAAGACCCAATCGGTCACTTTGAGACCATGCGGGTGATGGACAGACTTGAGCGGTCGGAGGACCGTTTCGTCGATAAGCACGGCGAGCAAGAGTTTGACGCGGTGAAGGAATGGCTGACGACGCGCCCCGATATTGAGGCGTGGGCCATCCAGCAGCGTCACCCTTGGGGGTCGGCTTTCCAGCAATACCAGCGAGAGAAACTCTCGGCTGAGATCGGGGACGACCCGAACGCTTGGCGCGAAGCCGAGCGCAACCGCCTTCGGGCAGAAATCCAAGCTGAGTTTCAGGCGTCCGCGCCGATGGCCCAGCCCCGCATTCCCGCGCCCGCATCGGGTCAGCGGTCTGTCGCGCCGTCGCGCACAGGTCCGGCCTTTGCGGGTCCTACGCCGATTGGGGACATCCTCAAGCGGTAACAATCACGCCCGCGTCGGACGACGCCGGTATCTCATAGAAAGACACGAAAATGGCAGACACGGCCCCGGCTACCGGCCTTGTGGTTCAACAGTGGGAAGACAAGTTCTTCACCGAGTACCTGCAAGACCTCCCCATCAAGTCCATGATGGGTTCGGACGAAAACTCCGTCATCCAGGTCAAGGAAGACCTGACCAAGAAGCAAGGCGACTCCATCACCATCGCTCTCGTTAATCGCCTGACCAACGCCGCTGTCACCGGCACCTCGACGCTGGAAGGCTACGAAGAGGACATGGCGTCGCGCTCGATGCGCGTCTACGTCAACAAGCGCCGTAACGCCGTCCGCATCGCTGAAATGAGCGAGCAGAAGTCGGCTATCTCCCTCCGTGAGGCCGCCCGCGCGACCCTCAAGGATTGGGCGATGGAAGACACCCGTGATCTGGTCATCACGGCCCTCGGCTCGATTAACGGTGACATTTCGTTCACCGCGTCGACCGAAGCCCAGCGTGACGCTTGGCTGGTGGACAACGTGGACCGCATCGTCTTCGGCGCTGTCGCGGCTCCCTCGGCCTCCGACTTCTCGTCGGCGGTTGGTGACCTCGACACCACGGCGGACAAGTTCAGCGCCACGGTGCTGGATGCGGCCATCCTGAAGGCCAAGACCGCCAGCCCGAAAATCCGTCCGGTTCGCGACGGTGGCAACGGCAAGCGTTACTATGTCGCGCTCGCCCACCCTGCCGCCTTCAAGGACCTGCGCGACAGCCTCGACACCGAAGTTCTGGCCGCTACCTCGGTCCAGATGGAAGGTTCCAAGCTGTTCGAGGGCGGCGACCTGATGTGGAACGGCTGCATCGTCAAGGAGTGCGACAATATCCCGGTTTACACGAACCTGGGTAACGGCGGGACCACTGAGGTCACCCCGGTCTATCTCCTCGGCGCTCAAGCCGTCGCGGTGGCCTATGCCAGGCGTTGGCGGTCGAAGACCGAAGACTTCGACTACGGCGACAAGTACGGCGTGGCCATCGACGGCATCTATGGCGTCCGCAAGGTTCTGTTCGGGACCGGCTCGGGCGACACGGACGATCTGAAAGATCACGGCGTGGTGAGCATCTTCTGCGCCACCACGGCTGCCGGTAACACAGTCGGTATCGCCGCTTCGTAAGCGTAACGGGGGCGGGCCTTAACGGGTCCGCCCCTTTCGTTTTCCTCACACATGAAAGGGACACGTCATGGCGACTGTCACCGCTACCAGGGCCGCTTCGACGTTCCCTGCGTTCAAGGCCAACGGCGCGGGCATCCTGTGCGCGGCTTACGGCTCCTACGACTTCGCGGCCGAACCGGCTGCGGCTGACATTCTGGAAATCTGCAAGGTTCCGGCTGGCGCGGTCATCCTTGGCGGCTTCATCCGCGCGGAAGACCTCGACTCCGACGCCAGCGAAACCATCGACATTGACGTGGGCTATGCGGCCAACGGCGCTGTCGCTGCGGACCCGGACGCGTTCGGTAACTTCGGCGTCCAGACCGGCGATGCGGTCACCGGCTATCTGCCCGAGGGCGGCGTTCTGCTGCCCCTGCACGGCACCCTCAAGGACGGCCCGGTCACGCTGACCACGGAAACCACGATCACGGTGACCTTCGTTGACGACCCGGCCACCTTCGCGGCTGGCACCGTCACCGTCGTCGTTCACTACGTCGTTCCCTAAGCGTCGGAGGCGTCGATGACTCGCGCTGAAGCAATCAGACAGGTTCTCGAAAACCTGCGTGTCATCGACGCCGTCTCCGAACCGGCTGCGGAGGATTTCGCTCGCGTGGGCCGCCGCGTCGATCAAGAGCGCGCCCGGCTGATGGATAAGGGTTTGGTCTGGTGGGATGAAGACAGCATCCCGGACGCTGTGGCCGGTGCCTTTTGTGACCTTGCCTCGGTGCGGTCCATGAACATTTTTGCCAAGTCGTATGACGCGACCGGCGCGGAGGCCATGATAGCCGCCGCTAAATCGAGCGAGCGCCGTGAGTCGGTGCGGGCGACCTATTACTGATGCGCGTTCCGCTTCAGATTGGGAAGCAAAGCGGCGAGGCGCTATCCCCGGCGGTTAGTGCCGAACGACTGATTAACGGGTATCTGGAACAAACGCCGCAAGGTCGCGAGCCGACGCCGGTTTATGGGACGCCG
>Ga0315907_10008460_pt1 | contig 10569 bp, 10 predicted proteins | sample LakEriMetagenome_3_FD_203525 | JGI IMG/M metagenome (GOLD analysis project Ga0315907, IMG submission 203525) | Freshwater fungal communities from buoy surface, Lake Erie, Ohio, United States - Buoy 12 MA123 | ecosystem: Environmental > Aquatic > Freshwater > Lake > Lake biofilm | place: USA...
CCCGCCGGATGAGAAATGTCAGCCAGTACAATAGCACCTATCTGATCTGCAACCTTTCTGATTCGTGTATAATCCCAGTCTCTGCTGTAAGCGGATGCACCGCAGATGATCATTTTTGGTCTTTCTCGCAAAGCGACCTCCTCAAGCATGTCGTAGTCCACTCTTCCGGTTTCTTTGTTCACACCGTAGAAGAATGGCTTGTATAGTTTTCCTGAAAAGTTCACGGGTGAACCGTGAGTCAAGTGACCGCCATGAGAAAGATCGAACCCCAGAATTTTATCGCCCGGCTGCAGACAGGCAAGGAAAACTGCTGCATTAGCCTGAGCACCGGAATGTGGTTGTACGTTGGCCCACGTGGCGCCAAAGAGTTTACAAAGACGATCGATGGCAAGCTGTTCAACTTTATCTACTACTTCACATCCACCGTAGTATCGTTTTCCAGGTAATCCTTCCGCATATTTGTTGGTCAACACACTTCCCATCGCTTGCATGACCTCTTCGCTTACAAAATTCTCAGAAGCAATCAGCTCGATACCGTGAAGCTGTCGTTCTTTCTCTTCATTGATCAGGTCAAATATTTCCTGGTCTCTTTTCATAATGGAGCCTGTTTATGAGTTAAGATAATTTTCAGAATAAATGAGTTTAAGTCCCTCTTCCAGTCCCGTGAGCGGCTTGTAGGAGGTAAGTTGCATCAGCTTGTCTGAACTTCCTACGCGTCTTTCCACTTCGTAGTCATAGCGCTTCTTTGGAGCTTCGAGGTAGATGATCTCAGAATTCGAGCCGGTGATATGTTTGATCTTATCAGCCAGATCCTCAATGCACCATTCCTCTTCATTCGCTATGTTCACGATCTTACAACCGTTCACATCCATAAGACGAACGCATGCTTCAACTGTATCATCGATATAGGTGAAGTCCCTTGTCTGTTTTCCGGTTCCAAAAACGGTGATCGGTTCGTTGGCCAGGGCCTGTTCGAAAAAGCGAGGAACAACCATTCTGTTGTCCTGATTCTTTCCGTAAACATTGAAAAAGCGGAGCGAAATCACATTTAAGCCACGTTCTTCGTGATGTGAAGCCAGGTAGATCTCGTTGTATCGCTTAGCCATGGCGTAAGATGTCCGGGGATCAACAAGGATCTCTTCGGTGAGTGCACTTTCAAAAGCGGAATGACCATAGATCCCACTTGTGGAAGCGTACATTATCTTTTTGACGTTATTAACCTCGGCAGCTTCAATGACGTTTCTGGTTCCAATCACCTCAACGTCCATCGTCTCTACAGGATTATCTGCTACAATATCAACACCCAGTACTGCTGCGAAATGAAAGATCACATCACAACCTTCACTGGCACTGATCACTGTATTCAAATCACGTACATCCCCTTTGATGAAGCGAATTTTGGAATAGGTCTCTTTGTCAAGCTTGTTGCCTCGCAATAATGAGTCGAGAACAACCACAGAATGACCATCGTGAACGAGGCGTTTGGCAAGATTGCTTCCAATAAAACCGGCACCACCCGTGATCAGTATTTTCATTAAGATCGATAGTTTGGACAAATATCGCAATTATTTCCAAAATCAGCCCTTACATCCTGCGGATGGAATGCAGGCTATGGGTCTTCTGACCGGAATCACAATGAATGATTCCTTCCTGTGTTAGCTGATCTATTCTCACCATTCCCGATGCGTGAATGATGTTTCCTTGTCCATCAGAAATACCTACATGAATGATCTTACCCTGTTCATTGTGGAAAAAGGCTACATCTCCAACTTCGATCTCTTCGTAATCCACATGGGAACCATACTCAACCTGCTGTGATGCATCTCTGGGAAGATTTATATCCAGAAAGCGGAAAACCATTTGTGTCAGTCCCGAGCAGTCTATGCCAAAAGGTGTTTTTCCTCCCCAGAGGTAAGGTGCGTTAAGGTATTCCGTGGCAATGTGAAAGGCATCCTTCTTCGGTGTATGAAGTGAATGAGGACTGATCGAGAAATGGTCGTTTCCGATACAGAAACTTCCGGTTTGATTGAATGGGATGAAAGCTCCTTTGAAGATGCGCTGGTCTCCCCAGGGAGTCCCAATCGTTACTAGCAGATCTGGCAAATAAGAAATCCCGTCCAGCCAGCGGTTAACCTCCTTTTCAGAAAGAAATCGTAAATGTTTGATGTCTACGTAGCCTTCGTAATTGTCGGCGTATGTTTTTATTCGAGCCCAGGGAATATTTTCGGTTTCCACCGTAACGACCTCGCCGAATAAGAGTTGAGTAACTATCTCTGAGCGGTCACTGGCTTCATTTCGAACCGGAGAAATACTCACCATACAATAAGCGCTTCTCATGTTCAGTCCTTGGGAAATTTGGGATGATCTATTAGGTTTAATGCCTGTTGAACATGGCGTTCGTTGTGGTAAACCACGAAAAGGAAGGCGTCACCTAACCGCAGTCTAATGATCTTAGAGATGGAAATAGGAATCTTTGCCTTACGGATATTGACCGCACGAGCCGCCTCAAAGATGGAAAGCAGTTCATTCTGTCCTACTTCAAACGTATGTAATTCATTCTTTCCAACAAGCTCAGGATGATACGTCGGATTGTATGAGCGCGGAGCCTTGAATTTCCGTTTGACATTGCGGGCATTGCCCAGCTTCATTGATCTCCATGCAGATCTTCCCAATGGAGAAGAAATATAGTTTTCCCTAGGTTCCCGAAACCGCGTGCGCGTAATCTTGCGGGTAAAAGCCTTGTGATAATAAGTTGCGTACTGGTTGAGATGGGCAAGGATCTCGTTTACACTCCAGGATTCAAGATCTTTCTTCCAGTTGAGTTGAGCTTCCGAAAGGGGAAGCAGTTTTGCTTTGATCAGCTCAAGATTGTGTTGGGTGATCCGGATTACTTCTCTGAATAGCTCTTCTGTTTTCATAAGTCTTCATCCCAAAGATAAGGAATTACCGTCAAGCATTGTGGCTCAATTTGAATAAATTGATTAGGACCCGCTGCCCTCGGATCAAAATGGTTACTTTCGCAAATGCAAGCATTTCTGTGTCATGAAATCTGAAAAGCCTTTGATATTTGTTACGAATGATGATGGCATCTCTTCAAAAGGGATCAAATGTCTGGTCGAAGTGGCGTCCGAATTCGGGGATGTCCTGATCATTGCACCGGATAAGCCCCAGTCGGGCATGGGGCATGCGATCACGGTTAATCATCCGCTCAGGCTGGAAAGGACACGACTGTTTCCGGAATTTGAAGCCTATACCTGCACAGGAACTCCGGTTGATTGCGTAAAACTCGGGATCTATGAGATCCTGCACAAAAAGCCGGATCTGTTGGTGTCAGGTATTAATCACGGATTGAATTCTTCAACCAACATATTGTATTCGGGAACAATGTCCGCAGCCGTTGAAGGTGCTATGGAGAATATTCCATCAATAGGGTTTTCACTCGACGATCATGATGCTGAAGCTGATTTTTCGGGAACGAAGGATATTGTCAGGATGTTGATAGAGAAAGCGCTGAATGAAGGCTTTCCACCCCATGTCTGTCTAAATGTCAATATTCCCAATTTACCGAAAGCGGAACTGAAAGGTATAAAAGTGTGTAAACAAGCCCATGCCTTTTGGGAGGATCGCTTCGATAAACGACTCGATATGTTTGGTAAACCGTACTACTGGCTGACGGGCAAGTTCGTTAATCAGGACATGGGAGAGGAAACCGATCTTTACGCGCTGGAAAAAGGATTCGCTAGTGTGGTGCCTATCCAATTCGATATGACGGCGTACAAGGCTATGACACATTTTAAAAACTGGGAGCATGAATCTTAAAAACTGGACGCGGTCCCATACGATCGGTCTGATCATAGGTATTTTATCACCACTGGTGTTTATTCCAATTGTGATCCTGTTGCTTACATGGGTTGAGAACTTCCTGTTTACCCAATTGTGGTATAAGTTCACCGTTGACCCGATGGTCAGGGCGAAGATCGTTTCCATTGCGATTATCTCCAATCTCATTTGGTTCTATCTGTTCCTAAACAGGGAAAAATGGGATCTTGCACGGGGCATTATTGCCGGAACTGTATTGTATCTACCGTATATACTTTACGTCAATTTCTTCGCTTAATGCGTGATCCTCGGATCTATATCATCGCAGGTGAGGCTTCAGGTGACCTTCATGGAAGCAATCTCATGAAAGCATTGCAGGCAGAAGCATCTGGAAGGATCGATTTCAGGTTCTGGGGTGGAGATAAGATGGCTGAAATAGCAGGGTCTCCGGTAAAACATATCCGCGATCTGGCGTTTATGGGTTTTATTGAGGTGGTAGCCAATCTACGAACGATCCTTCGCAATATTGATCTCTGTAAAAAGGATATTCAGGAATTTAAACCGGATGTTCTGGTGCTTATTGATTATCCCGGATTCAACCTGCGGATTGCTGAATGGGCAAAACAGAGCGGGATCCGTGTGGCCTACTATATTTCGCCTCAGGTTTGGGCATGGAAAGAGTCAAGAGTGCATAAGATCAAAAGAAGCGTCGATCACATGTACGTGATCCTGCCTTTTGAAAGTGCCTTTTATCAGAAACATGGGTTTGAGGTTGAGTACGTCGGTCATCCGCTTATGGACGCAATTGCCGAATATCGATCAAATAGCGTTGGTAATTCCGAGATCAGAAGAGATCTTGGCCTGGGGAATGAAAAAGTTATTGCGGTGCTACCGGGAAGCCGTAAGCAGGAGATATCTGTTAAGTTACCCATCATGCTTGAGGCCCTGAAAGAATTCAGTGATCATACTATCCTGGTTGCCGGTGCTCCGAGTCTTGATCCGAGTTTTTATACCGCTTATCTAAACAATAATATCAACGTGATCTTTGGAAGGACATACGACATTCTGGCGATCTCGGAAGCTGCTGTTGTTACATCAGGTACGGCAACACTTGAAACGGCCTTGATCGGAACGCCGGAAGTCGTTTGTTATAAGGGCTCTTCTATTTCCTACCGGATCGCCAAGAGATTGATCAAGATCCGCTTTATTTCACTGGTCAACCTCATTCTTGACAGAGAGGCTGTAAAAGAACTGATCCAACATGAATGCAACCCCCGGAATATCAGGGACGAGGTAGGCAAATTGTTGGGAGAAACTTCTGAAAGGAAAAAAATGATCTCTGATTTCGATGAGCTCCGACGATTGCTCGGTGAAGGAGGAGCCAGCCTAAAAGTTGCACGGTCCTTGTTGAAAACTATTCAGGGATAGACCAAAACCCCTGCTTTCCCGTTATATTTTTGTTTTGTGAGGTACTGTATACTTATAGCGCTGCTTGTTTTTTCAGGTTTTCTGATGTCGCAACAGATCAGGGTGGGAGTGCTTCGGGATTATACGGTGAAGAGGATCACATTTTCGTACAGCGACGGTAGCTATTCTCTATTCGGTGATACTAGTTATTTTGGGGCTATTCTTCCGAATGAATTTGCGGATCTAAGTATTGTTAACGACAAAGTAAATCTTAAAAAGGGAGCAGTTGATCTTGGTACTTTCAGCAAGGTGTACCTGATTCAGAACAATATTGGAACGTCCTTGACCCTCACATGTAAAATGCCATCCGTCAAAGCGCGAAAATATGAGGATGATTTTGAGATCTCTCCCACAACAAAAGGCTTAACGATCGTTAACCTGGTCGATATTGATAATTACCTGGCTGGTGTTGTTGAGTCTGAAGGTGGAGGAGGTAAACACATTGAATACTATAAGGTCCAGGCAGTCATGAGTCGTACCTATGCATTTAAATACCTTGGGAAACACCGGTCAGAAGGATTTGATCTTTGTGATCGCGTCCATTGCCAGGCTTACCATAGCATGCTTCGCTTTACACCATCAATAGATTCCGCCGTGTTTCAAACCAGTGATGTTGTCATGGTCCATGGGGAAAGTGAGCTGACCGATTCCTATTTCCATGCGAATTGCGGAGGGCAAACGTGTGAGCCACAGTATATATGGAATGGGAAAGTGGAATACCTGAACAGCTTCAGGGATACTTTTTGTATTTATACGAAACAGGCAAAATGGGAAAAACGGGTTAGTCAGGAAAAATGGAAGGAATTTCTCATTAAAAAATACAACTATCCGATCGAAGACAGTGTAATGGCGTCCTTGATCTATACTTTCGATCAGGCGGAACGGAAGGCTTTCTATATTCATCCTGTTCTGGGTATTCCACTAAGGGATCTGAGGGAAGAATTCGATCTGAAATCAACTTTTTTCAGTTGCTATCCGGAAGGCGAGGAGGTGGTGATCAAAGGAAGAGGTTTTGGTCACGGTGTTGGTTTATGTCAGGAGGGAGCCATGAAAATGGCGAGGGTCGGATATACTTTTGATCAGATCTTACGATTCTACTTTCCGGGTTCAGGATTGCGGAATAGGAATGAATTACTATACTTCGGTCAGCCGTTAAAGATCACCTCCTTTGATTGATCACTCGTAGGAGATCACGAAAATATCCTCATTTTCCCGTTTAAAGAACTTCTTCTCTCTCGCAAAACTTTCCAGTTCACTGTTGTATCGGAGTCTGCGGACAAGAGTAACCGTACTGTCAAGTTTATGTTCAACTTCAGCTTTACTTGCCTCGAGATGGTTCAGTTTACGGTTATGGTTCACGATAGTGAAAACATCCGTGTCATCCAAAAAAAGAAAATACACCACGAATACACATGACGTAAAAATGTATTTGTTTTTGAAATAGTGAAGATACTTCTTCATGAAACAAAGGTATGTCAAAGGTGCTATGAAACGATGCACCTTCTTCAGAGTTTTAAAACAGGATGTGTTGACAATAAAAAAGCCCCTGCTCGGGGCTTTTTATATCGGGACTTTTTTATCAATTAACGATCTCGTCATATTTAGCTTTGAATTCTTCGTCTCCTTCGTACCACTGTGCCACCTTGTTGAGAATGTTCTTCGCTTTTTCTCTCTGTTTTGAGGCAATGTAGCATTCGGCCGTCTGAAGTACGCCCATCTTCAGCATTTTCTTGTCGGCCTCAGTCCAGTCTTCGATCGACGTGATTTTACTAAGCATGGTTTCTGCTTCCTTCCAAGCGGTATTTGCACCTCCTTTATCTGCTTTTCTGTACTTTGATGCACCATCCAGGAATTTAGCTCCAACAGGGTTCTTGGTGATCTTGTAATACTTGATGACCCACCCGGATGCCTTATTGTAATCCTTTGCGGTGAGGTCATTTTCGATCATCGTTACCATTGATAACTGGAATTCTTCAATAAACTCCGCGTGATCTGTGAGTTTTGTTCCATCTTTATCGTTCTTCAATGCCTTGCCAACCGCAGCGATCGCATCTTTATAGGCATTCTTGAACTTTTCATCATCGGTACCTGAAAGCGAGATCTTGTAGAGACCTTTCGCAAGCCACACGTAAGGAATTGGATCCTTCGTCAGGTCCTCTTTTAAGGTATAGTTCTCAGCAACTTTAACAAGTTTCTCGTAATTGGCATCCGCGTAGAGAATCTTCAAATCGTCATAATTCGGTGGCTGCGCATTAAGAGACAGTGCACTGATGAAGAAAAAGAAAAATAAAAGCGTTTTTTTCATGTTCTAGGGTTTTTATTTCGTTGCAGTGTTTTTCAATAACTATGCCGAATGTAATAAACAATTTCCGGAAAGGCAATTTCCCTCATAAAATCATTCCTCTACACTTCGGATCAGCAGATGAAGGATCTCCTGAGCAGCCTTCGAGATCTTGGTTCCCGGACCAAAAACCCCAAATACTCCTGCCTTGTACAGAAAGTCGTAGTCCTGTTGTGGGATCACTCCTCCGGCAACGACCATGATGTCCTCGCGCCCAAGCTTTTTCAATTCCTCGATCACTTGCGGAATGAGTGTTTTGTGTCCTGCAGCAAGAGAGGAAACTCCCAGAATATGGACATCGTTCTCAATAGCTTGTTTTGCAGCTTCAGCCGGAGTTTGGAATAAGGGCCCAATGTCTACATCAAAACCAATATCTGCGAATGATGTGGCGATCACTTTAGCTCCACGATCGTGGCCATCCTGACCCATTTTGGCGATCATGATTCTTGGTCTTCGACCTTCCAGTGCAGTGAACTTGTCAGTGAGTTCTCTGGCCAGTATAAAATCTTTGTCTTCCATGGATTCGTTTGAATAAACACCACTAATGGATCGGATGGTAGCCTGATACCTTCCGAATACTTTTTCCATTGCGAGGGAGATCTCACCTAATGAAGCTCTCTCTCTCGCACAGCGTATGGCGATCTCAAGTAGGTTGCCATCATTGTTACGGGCCGCTGTTTCGAGCTCCTTGAGTAACTCTTGTACTTTTGCGTTGTTCCTGCCGGATCTTAGTTCATTCAGTCGGTTTAACTGAGCTTCCCGAACCTTGGTGTTATCCACCTCAAGGATCTCAAGCTTGTCTTCCGGATCATCTGTGACTTGATAGCGGTTCACGCCCACGATCACATCTTTACCTGAGTCTATTCTGGCTTGTTTACGGGCAGCTGCTTCCTCAATGCGCATTTTAGGAAGTCCTGTTTCGATTGCCTTGGCCATTCCACCCAGTTCTTCAACTTCCTGAATCAGCTTCCAAGCCTCTTCCGCGATCTGTTCCGTCAGCTTTTCAATGTAGTAGCTTCCGCCAAGGGGATCTATGAACTTAGTGATCCCTGTTTCCTCCTGAATATAGATCTGCGTATTTCGGGCGATGCGTGCGGAGAAATCGGTTGGTAAGGCGATGGCTTCATCAAGTGCATTTGTGTGTAAAGACTGTGTACCACCCAACGCGGCACCAAGTGCTTCAATGCATGTTCGTGCAACATTATTGAATGGATCCTGTTCGGTGAGACTCCATCCGGAAGTCTGACAATGGGTGCGGAGCGCAAGTGATTTATCACTTTTCGGATCGAACTGTTTTACGAGTTTCGACCAGATGAGTCGTCCTGCCCGCATTTTTGCAATCTCCATATGGTGATTCATTCCAATGGCCCAGAAAAAGCTTAGTCGCGGTGCAAATTCATCAATCTTTAATCCAGCCTTGATTCCTGCTCTAAGGTATTCCAGTCCGTCTGCCAGGGTGTAAGCCAATTCGATCGCGGCGGTTGCACCTGCCTCTTGCATGTGATAGCCTGAAATGGAGATAGAATTGAAGAGAGGCATGTGTTTGGAGGTATACTCGAAGATGTCGGTGATGATCCTCATCGATGGAGCAGGAGGGTAGATGTAAGTATTTCTCACCATGAACTCCTTAAGGATATCATTCTGGATGGTTCCCGAAAGTTTCTCTTGGGCAACGCCCTGTTCTTCCGCTGCCACAATATAAAATGCCATGATCGGAATTACGGCTCCGTTCATAGTCATTGAAACAGACATCTGTTCGAGTGGGATCCCGTCGAAAAGGATCTTCATGTCGAGTATGGAATCGATAGCCACTCCGGCCTTACCAACGTCACCCACTACGCGTTCATGATCAGAGTCATAACCGCGGTGCGTCGCAAGGTCGAAGGCTACTGATAGTCCTTTCTGCCCTGCAGCCAAGTTCCTTCTGTAAAATGCATTGGATTCTTCCGCTGTTGAGAATCCGGCATACTGTCGAATTGTCCAAGGTCGGATGGCATACATCGAGGAATAAGGACCTCTCAGAAAGGGTGTGATCCCTGAAACGTATCCGATGTGTTCCGAATGTTGAACATCAGCAGGTCCATAGAAATTCTGCAGAACGATCTTTTCGGCGGTTTCAAAATTATTTTCCGGAGAGGAAGAAACCTGTTCAACTGTCCCGATAGGCTTTACTTTACTGAAATCAATACGTTCCATAGGCTCAGATATCGCGTTCAAAAATGATCTCCGGGATTCCCAGATAATTTGTTTCAGGCTTGAATGAATTCGATTCCGGGTTGGGATTTGGAAATTTGTTTACCCCAATAAGAACACGTTTTCCTTCTCTGAGAGCGGCTAATCGCTTTTGCCCCGTCGCCCTGACTTTTTCCAGGAAGGAAGATCTTGCCTGATCTTTCATGATTCCTCCCTGAGCATCCATTTCAATAAAAGCAGTCCAGGCAGCTTCGGTAACTTTGGCGGTTAATTCTTCCACACTGTAGCTTCCTCCTGCTGGGTCAATAACCTTATCCATGAAACTTTCCTCCTTCAGGATCAGTGGGATATTCAGTGCCATTCGCTCTGCAAGAGATGAACTGCCGTTCACAGTGGCAGAATCATGTGCCTCAACATTCAATTGTTCAACACCCCCAAGCACCGCAGCCATTGCTTCAGTAGTCTGTCTTAACAGGTTCGTGTGGGGATCCTTTGCAGATTTGTTCATCGTTCCAACAGAAGCTGTGATTCGCGTATTGTAGCTGCAATTATGCTCAGGTTCATATTCCTTAAGGATCGTAGCCCAAAGTGAACGAAGAGCCCTGACCTTGGCTATTTCCATGAAATAATTCGAACCGATTCCGATATGGAAATGAACGCAAGCAGCAGCCTGATCGGGAGTTAAACCGGAACGGATCAGCTGATACATAGATTCGTTGGCGACTGAAAGCACAAAAGCGATCTCCTGT